>JACCDV010613995.1_pt1 | contig 46914 bp, 50 predicted proteins | sample 7446131 | NCBI WGS metagenome assembly JACCDV01 (sample SAMN15323448, study PRJNA562643) | freshwater metagenome | isolation source: river surface water | place: USA:Blue River Watershed | collected 2017-08-17
TCGGTACGTAATGCCATCAAACCTGGCATTTCTGCTTCTGCTAATTGAATTTCTTTGCGACCCCAGTCCGCTAATGCAATGTCTTTAACTTTAAATGGTACATAGGTACCCGATTGTGATGCCATTGTGTGTATTTTTTCTAAATTATATATTGAAAGCGGATTTCACTGCATCTACGTAGTCTAATTTCTCCCAAGTGAATAATTCCACTTCTTTGCTTACTTTTTGGCCGTTAGGACCAGTGAATTCTTTCTTCACGATTTCGTTCTTACGTCCCATGTGTCCATAAGCTGCTGTCTCAGAATAGATCGGGTTACGTAATTTCAAACGTTGCTCGATGAAATATGGACGCATATCGAAGATAGCTTCAACTTTGCGAGCGATTTCGCCATCTGTTAAGTTTACTTTCGCGGTTCCGTAAGTATCGATGAATAAACCACATGGCTTAGCTACACCAATCGCATAAGAAACTTGAACTAATACTTGGTCACATAAACCAGCAGCTACTAAGTTTTTCGCGATGTGACGCGTTGCATAGGCAGCTGAACGGTCTACTTTGGAAGGATCCTTACCAGAGAAAGCACCTCCACCGTGAGCACCTTTTCCACCGTAAGTATCTACGATGATCTTACGGCCAGTTAAACCTGTATCTCCGTGTGGACCACACTAATATTTGTACCTATTAATACTGTAAATCAGATAGTTAATGATTATTGCGCACCGAACTGCGCACCAGGTTTAATTGTTGATTAATAGCATAAATATTTATACTTAATAAAGGATATCTATTTACAATAATTAATAAATGCAAATTACAATATTATTGGCCTTCTTTTAAAGAAATGAAATACAGCCTCATCATTTACAAAGCGTTCCATAACTTGCTCGGCATTCCTAAAAGGTTGATCGAACATCCCAGACCATTCTTCGCGGTTTCTGAGCCATTCAATTACTAATTCTTTCAATCTACCCTGCAAAACAAAGTCATTCATTAATTCGTCCCTTGATACATTATAAAAAACATAATCAATGCCAGAAAAAGATTTATAGATGCTGGGAAATCCTGGAATATCAATTTTGGTAAATAAAACTTGATCATCATACGAATTAAACATGGTGAGTACTTCTATTTCTAACGCAGCTTCGTTGTTGACGATAATTTGTAACATTTCAGTACGAATTGCAGAAATAATATTGTAATAATCATCCATTTTTGAATCTACTCTGCTAAGCGAATTCATGTGCCGTTCCCTGATTCGTTCAAGATCCTGATAATTTGAATCAGCACCTAAACGAAATTGGTTTAATCTCTGTAACTGCTCCATTTAAAAAAAATAATTTAATTAGCTCTTCTCTCCTCCCAAATCTTTTCCAACTTATCAGCAAACTGATCCCCAGAGACCTTTATATAACGCATAAATGACTTATGAGACTTGTGGCCACTGATGGACATAATAATCAATGGGTCAGTACCCTTTAGGTATTCGTTCGAGCAAAAACTGCGACGGGCCGTGTGAGTTTGTAAATAGTTGAATTTCATGTCAACCAATTCTTTAAGTTCCCGACAATAAGTTACTTGTTTGGTAAATGGAACGTGGAGGCATGGTAATTTCTCCCCCACTAATTTAATGATGCGGTTAAACTCGTTATTCTTTGGAACCTTAGGAAGAGCGTTATCATACTTTTTCAAGATCGCATTGACCACCGGATGAATTGGGATTGTCACCTTACCTCCGGTTTTCTTTTGAACAAATTCTAAACGGTTGTTTCTTATTGCTGATGGATCTATTGTTGAATAATCAGAGAAACGCATTGCAGTAAAACAACCTACAACGAAGACGTCACGAACTTGCTCATGAAGTGGATCATCAAAATCTTTGATCTCCAATAATTCTAATATTTCATTTTCCGTTAAGTAAATACTGTCCGTTTCTTCACGACGCGTATCAAATTCTAATTCTACTAACTTGGCAGTAGGAATTTTCTTTTGTTTAACTGCATACTTAATGATTTGTAAAAGATCCATCATAGCTTTTGCATGAGTATTCATCGCAAACTCTTCATCTATTATCAGAAAGTCACTAAACTTATCTATGTCGCTTTGGGAAAATTCTTTAAGGGTTAATATCTTCTTTGTTTGCTCCTGAAATTTAAGCAAATAACCTCTTGTGGTTTTATAGGAACCAATTGATGAAGGTTTCAATCTTTGGCGTTTAGGAGATAATCTGATACCAGCTTCGCAATCCTGAACAAACTGATCAATAAAATCAACAAGTGTTTCTTTATGTCCACTATTTACTTTATCGTTTTTATTTACTGGTCGATCAATAAGTCCAAACAACTTAGATTGTAGATCAATAAAGCTCATCTTAGGCTTGCCATTTTTATACCGATCCACCAAGGTTAAGATATCAATTTCTAGTTCTTTCAGTCTTTGGATTAGAAGTGTTGTTGTGGTTTTCCCTACATAGGATTTCACAAAACACTTCTTTTTATCCCAGTGGTCTGTTTCAATACTTCGTCCAGTGTACAGAAAGATACTTACACCGCTTACTGAAATTTTTACGCGAATACTGCTTACTTTCTGCTTTGGCCGCGCTAAGGAAAACGAAACTCCCATTTTTATAATAATTTAATTTTGACTGATTGCCAATTGATCAAATATTTCAGACTCAAAGAGTAAAGCTTCTTCAGTTGTACATAGATCTTCCCCTTCAATAGTATGTATTTCAATATCCTCATCATCAAACTCCTGGATTAATGAAACTGAAATTGAATAGCAGGCATTTTTCCCCATAATAAATTCATCAGGAGGAGCAAAAGGTAAAAAAAACTTTCCTTGTTGTTTCAAGATCAATTCTAACTCTTGTGCTCTTTTTAATGCTTGAAATTTAGCTTTCTGCAAATATTCATCTGCAAATTCCTCTGAATGCGAGTATGATTCATAAGCACCAAAAGTGCTTATGAATACTTCTACTTCGTAATGGAATTTTTCAATCCCTGATTCTGTTTTTAAAACTGCTTTTTTCATGTTTGAATATTTATGTGAATTAATAATTTTACGTTCTATGTATCCAGAGATGGAAAGTTCTCTTCTGCAGATTCTATCCCTTCTTCATCTAAATCTATAATGAATCGTAAAGCTGCAAGCATTCCACTATTAAACCCATGGTGCCAATCAGAGCTATCTGAATCATTTAAATTTACAGTTTCATTAGGGTGTGATTTTTCTATTTTCGTTCTACTTTCTGCCACCCCATCTACTTGAAGATTTTTGTATGATCGAGCATACCAAACAAGATCTAAGTACTTCCCTTCCTTTTCACTTACTAAATCGAGGATTTCTTTTTTGTTCATTTTACTATTGATTTAAATTGTTATTATTTGATTTATTGTCATTTGTCAGCAGATACCAACTAATGAAGTTGTTCAAAAATCCTTGATAAGGTTCTTGTAAATCATAGATTGGAAAGCATAGGTCATTTAGATTTAATCCGAAGAATTCTCTACCTCCTTTTTCAAATCCATTTACAAAAAAACTTAACTCTAAATCCCATTTAACTTTTTCTTCTTGGGCTCTAGCTTTTAAATACTCAAATGGCAAATCCATTAATGCATGAATCTGTTCTTTGTTTAACTCTTGTTGTTTTTGATTATTATTATTCATAATTATTAAATAACGGATTACTCGCCGCTCCGAGTTTAGTTTATTAATTATTTTTAGTACTCAAATAGTTTACGATTGATGACTTTAGAAATCGATATTGCGACCCACTTTTTTGGCCAGCTACTCTTCCTTCTAAGAATAACTTAGTCAGCGTTTGTTCGCTCAACTTTAATAGTTGAGCTGCTTGTTTTCGATCTAAAACTTCATCTTTAAAGCCTTCGCCTAATCTTGGGTTATTGACTAGTTTTTCAATTTCTGAATTCACAGCATTTGAAATCATGCTAAGCAGATCCCCAACTGGGACTGTTACTACTTTAATTGTGTTTGTCTCCATGTTATTAAAATTTAATGTTTTCCTTATTTTTAGGCCCACAATAATGAGCAAATTTTTTTATCTCTTATATATGTTAGAATATTCAACTAGCATCGCTTCTCTGATTTTCTTACGCCCATCAATTATTGCATTTTCGTCTTTTACTCCATTAGGATACAAATCAAACCTACCAAGAGATTTGAAAAATTTACGCTCTTTCACGCCTTCATCATTTAACCAATAACCCTTTACCTTCATATATAAAATCTTTGTTTGTTTATGTATATTTTGACTTAATTGAATTTGGGGATCAACAATCATTCTAAATCGAGCAATCTGTAAAATGTACTCATCATTTTTTGCAACAAGATCAGCTACTTGGTTTAATTTTTCATCTATTTTAGAAATTTCATCTAAATAAATTCGATAAAAATTTATATATGAAGTTTTCAATCCAATTAATTCATTAATAAAATATTGTCCTTCAAAATCACGTTTCAATTCACTGCTAAACATATCATATTCTAGCCATTTCAATGTATTTCGAACAATACTCTGATTATATGTATTATTAAATTTTGACATATTTTGTTCAACCTTTAAATCAATTTCTTTTTTTTCTTCATCAGTCATATCTGGAAGAGAAAAAAAGAAAAAAAATGCTTTTAATGAAGCTGAAAAAGTTCCTACGGTCACTAAATCAAATAGGTGATTCATTATTATTTTGTTTTGCTATGCAAAGGTATGACGACTTAATTAGTTTTCCAAATTTTTAGGAACACTTTTTTACTAATTAATCATTATATTTTTTAACTGCCTTATTTTCAGTTGATTATATTTAAAATAAACTTTCTAAATTACCCCTCCCCTGCTTGCAAGTATCCCCTATCCTATATGGCAGGGCTCCACTCCCCCGAATGGGTAACCCTACTTTATGCTAAATTCTTGGCAAAATTACATGTTAAGAATGTATCCCAAACCTATTACTTATCCATTACCCTAGTTGATCGTTTTAATTCTTTAATCAAATCTCTAAATAAATCTGAAATGGAAATTCCGGTCTCTAATATGTGCTGCTCTATAAATTCTCGATCATTATTTGTTACTCTTACCCTGATAAATCTCTCCAATAGTTCCTCTTTCATATTATTTTAAAAATTTATTAGCAACTAGAGCGGGGAAATTATTAGCTGCATAAAAATGCAGAGATCTACGTACATGCTCAGAAACATTGGTATAATCAGACTCATTAATTTGGTCAATTATTAAGCGTTCTTGGGGTGTCAGACGAAGCCGAATAAATTCGCTTCTCTGAGGTTTTGATTTAGTCATATCTATATGTTTTATAATAAATATCTGGTCAAATGAAAATGTTTCTGCGTTGGAATACTTTTTAAAAAGTCCTACATATTTATTAATAAAAGAATATATGGAAAAGAAAAAGTATCAAATCACAATCAACCCAACGCCGCTAAAATCAAAGCCGCTAAAGTCGGATAATTCAATAGGGATTATCTACAATAACCTGAACCTAGTAACGGGTATTACCGTGAATGAGATCTCCACAATTGTACAGCAACCCTATGGTTATACCTGGTCTGGTGGTGTTTTTAATGGCCCGGTATTAAATAATACCTGGGAATCACAATCTGTTATTGGTTTAGACTTCGATAATAAGGAAACTATAATCTACCCAGAAGAAGTCATTAGGCGATTAGAGAACTACTCTATCACTCCTCAAATCTGGTACCATACCTTTTCTTCAAAAGATGAGCTATTGAAATTCAGAATGATGTTACTATTGGATGATAGTATTGTAGATTCTAATCATCATGAAGTAGTTATGAAAGGATTAAAAACAATTTTCCCTGAAGCTGATCCAAAGTGCTTTCGTAAGGGTGGATTCTTTTTTGCTGGAACTAAATCAGAAATTATCTCTCAAGAACCTATCAATACTTTAAAGCTAACAGAACACCTTTCATTAGAATTAATAACCAAAGATCAAGGAAGAACCAGAAAATTAGCCCCCTTAAAAGGATGTAGTTTGGGTTTGTTGGGAGAAAAGGGGAACAATCAATATAGTAATAATAAGAAAGATGGTAATTCTCCAAATTATAAAGATGTAATATCGGAAGGGACTGAACCTTTAAAAATAAATTGGGAGGAGGCTAGAAAGAAAGTGAGAATTTTAGATGAATTCCTAAAAGGAAAATGGCTTTATCATGATGAGCTATTTGGGTTAGCCACCAACTTAGTTAAATTCGAAGGTGGTCGAAAGTTAATGAAGGAAGCAATGACTAAATTCAATGAGGCTGGCTTAACCAACTATACTGAAAACAACTTTAATATTTTTCCTTACCTAGGAATTGCTTCATACCCTGCTCAACCAATAAATACCTTTTCAGAATATGATGAAGATAAACACGTATATGACATCGAAACTGAAGTATTAAACCAACGTGGTAAAATCCAAATTTTAGAGGCTATACATAGAATACCACTTGTTGAAGCAGAAGAAAAGTTGAAAATTCAATTTGAAAAAGCTTTAAAATTAGATCAAAAGGGGAAAATCTATCTGTTTAAACTTCCTACCGCCATTGGTAAGACTAGACTACTTACAACTACGAATAACGCTACGATTGCCCTTCCAACTAGTAGGTTGAAAGAAGAAGTGACTGAAAGAATGACCGTCTCCTACAAAATGACACCTAATCCCATAAAATTCAATGACGAAAGAATTAATAACCTAATCGACTATTATTACTCAATGGGTCTTCAACAAAAAGCGGTTGCAGTAATTCATAAGATTGTATCAGGTAGATTCAAATATACGGTCTGTGAGGAGGATTTAAAATATGCCCAAGATTATCTGGATCAACTTGAAAAATGCCTAAAATCAGATGAAACCGTCTTAACTACTCATACAAGAGCTGTACATACAAAATTCAAGCACGATACTTTGATATTTGATGAGGATCCAATTGGATCATTGGTTCAAATCAATCAGATCAAAATTTCAGACCTTTTTGTTGCTGAGTTAACACTACAAAAAAACAAACAAGATTTAACAAATGTCATTAATATCTTAAAAAATGCAAATTCAGGTGAAATAATATCATCTCCTACTATATTGATTGATTTAGATGAATTAGTTGAAAAGCTGTCAGAGAACACAAAGATTGAATCGAATGTTTTTGGATTTTTTGCCTCATCATATTTTGTAAAAGATGCATTTGACCCTAACCTAATTCATTATGTAAGCAAAAAAGAGCTTCCGGAAAACAAAAATATCATAATCCTATCAGCAACGATAAATACTACTATTTATAAACAACTATTTGGTGACAGAATAGATATTTTTGACATTGGAGAAGTTGAGCAGAAAGGAACCATTATTCAGTATACCAAAAGATCCTGTTCAAGAAAGGGTCTCAGCAAATATGTAAATCAAATTAGTGAGACTGTAGGTGATAAGAAGGTTATTACCTTCAAATCATTCACTGACCAATTTTCAAACGCAAGTAAAGAGATGTATTTTGGTAATTGCTCTGGATATAATACACTCGCAGGAGAAAGTCTAGTTGTAGTAGGAACACCGCACAGAAACAATATTGAATATCTGTTATTAGCCAAAGTACTTGGAATACATTTTAAAACCTCAGATACAACCATGGGATTTAAAGAGATCGAATACAATGGATTCAGATTCATGTTTAATTGCTATGATAATAGTGAGCTAAGAGACATTCAACTAGGTTTAATTGAATCTGATTTGATCCAAGCTGTAGGAAGGGCTAGAACATTAAGAACTGAGGCAATAGTTGAACTATATTCAAATTTTCCGCTTAGAATTGTGAATGAGTTTGTCTGGAACAATTCTAAAAAAATAAGAGGATAAATAATACCTATCCTCTTATAAACATTAAAAAAAATGAAAAAGTTTAATAATAAATATCTACAAAACAATCAAAATCTTAATATTCTAAATAAAATAGTGCCAATTTAGAACATTTTGTATCGTATTCTTTGAACTATATTGATGTATAACAAGTGTTACCACATTGAAAACACAAATTATTTCAAAATTCAAGATCTAAGTATCGTAAACCGAATTAGATTAAATTAAGTGATTTAACAAAATAAGGTTGGGAATAGGCTCTCTTTAGAGAAATATGAACAAATAAATTCAAAAATTAAACTATATAGATTATGGATCTTTAATAGATATCAGATATTTATATTTAAACACAGTTTATGAGAAAGAAGAAAATTATTATTATCACAGAAGTACAAGCAAAAAAACTCATTGATCAAATAATTAATGAGTCGAAAATAAATGTTAAAAAATGAGTATGGACTAATTGAAACTGTTTGAAATAATGGTTGCTTACATTATCGAAAAACATTTATTGAAACAAATATGGTCAATTATTTGACTTTGTCATTTTTTTTCCTTAGCTTTTTGCATATACTAATTACTGATTTACTAAATACTAATTACTATAATACTAATTTCTAATATACTAAGTACTGAATACTATATTCTAATTACTACAATACCAAATACTATTCTACTAATTAGTTTATTTTAATTTCTTTTCATCAAAAGCAAACTGTGTCAGTCTTCCGATCAAACTGAACTCTCATTTAATCTATTTTAACCTATTATTCCGGCTTTATTTATCCACTTTGGCTTAATCATAACCTAATCGATTAAAATTGCTTAAATAACCAAATATCTAAAGTTTTGACTGTCTGAAAAAGGCGGAAGCCTACATTCTTATCAATACGCCCTGAAACAATAAAAGCTCACTGATAGTGAGCCTTTATACATTTTAAATAGTTTTATTTGAATTATAATCTATTCCCGAACAGTTCCTTTAAACTCTTCCATCGTCGCATGTCCATCAGCACTTATCCCTTTCTGCTGAACAACATTCAAAAAGGTCATCCATAAAATTTTTAAATCTAATGAGAATGAAACCTTTTCGACATATTCTACATCTAGCTTAAATTTCTCCTCCCAACTTAGAGTATTGCGACCGTTTACTTGAGCCCAACCTGTTATACCCGGCCTTACATTATGACGTCTTGTCTGTTCCGGGGTATAGCGTGTTAAATATTGAGTTAGTAATGGTCTTGGGCCAACTAAACTCATATCACCCTTAATAACATTAATCAATTGAAGTAACTCATCAATTGACAATCCTCTGACGATTTTACCTATTCTAGTTAGTCTAACTTCATCCGGCAAAAGATTTCCATCAATATCTCTGCCATCATGCATTGTCTTAAATTTTAATATTGTAAAAGGTGTACTTTGATACCCAGGTCTCACTTGAAAAAACAGTGCATCTCCTTTATTGACAATTAGTAATAAGATGAAGCAAATTATTATGATAGGTGAAAAAATAAACAACAAAATTGAAGCTACAATCAAGTCTAGTAACCGTTTAAAATATGTCTTGTACATTTTCTATTTTTGATATTTGTCAAAAATAACGTCCAAACTATCAAAGATTCGACCAAATTCTTCATCTGTCAAGTTAGACCCGCTAGGCAAACACAATCCGTCCTCAAATAACTTGTCTGATACACCATTAATATAGCTTTTACAATTAGCGAATACAGGCTGTTGATGCATAGGCTTCCAAAGTGGCCTAGATTCAATATTTTCTGCGTCCAATGCTAATCTTATTATTTCTCTTGTCAATCCATTATTAAGTTTAGGATCTACAAGAATACAAGTTAGCCAACGATTAGAATAATAGCCATCTGGCTCATTTTGGAATTTGATTGTAAATCCTACGCTATTATGCTTTGAAAAATACTTTTTATATCTTTCGAAATTGTTTCTTCTTGCTTCTACTCGATCTTTCAATACTTCTAATTGTCCCCTTCCGATTCCAGCTAACACATTCGACATTCTGTAATTATAACCAATATGAGAATGCTGGTAGTGAGGGGCTGAGTCTCTGGCTTGAGTAGCAAGAAAACGAGCCTTTTCAATCATTTCTGAATTCTCAGATAATAAAGCTCCTCCACCAGATGTTGTAATAATTTTATTGCCATTGAAACTTAAAACACCAAACTCTCCAAAGCTACCACAAGGTTTATTCTCAATATTAGAGCCTAGTGCTTCTGCTGCATCTTCAATTACAGGAACCCCATATTCATTTGCAATTGAAAGTATTTCAACCATTTTCGCAGGCAACCCATATAAATGAACAGGAATGATAGCCCTTGGTAGCTTTCCATTCTGCTTTGCTTCTTCGAGTGCTCTTTTTAACAAAATGGGATCCATATTCCAGGTATCACTTTCAGAATCAATAAAAACAGGTATAGCACCTTGATAAGCGATAGGATTTGCTGAGGCAGAAAAAGTAATAGATTGACAAAATACATAATCTCCCGCATTTACCCCCAAAAGAATCAAAGCCAAATGAATCGCAGATGTCCCAGATGATAAGGCTGCAGCATGACTAGATTTTGTATGAACTTGAAGTCCTTGTTCAAAAGCATTCACATGGGGGCCTAAAGGAGCAATCCAATTTGTAGCAAATGCCTCATTTACATACTGAAGTTCATTGGTGCCAATATGAGGAGAGGAAAGCCAAATTTTATTTCTAATCATTGTGAAATTTAATAGGTATAGCAGGAAAACCAACAGCTGTACAATAGGGAGGCAAATTTTTATGGACTAATGCTCCTGCTCCAACAGTAGTCTCTTCTCCAATTTTAATCTTATTAATTATTTTAACTCCAGTTCCACAATAAACCTTATCTCCAATTTCTACCTCACCTGAAATATTTACAGCTGGCATAAATGATGAAAAGGAACCAATTTTAGTATCATGACCAACGGTACAAGCAAGATTTAAAATTACATGACTTCCAATCTCAACATTAATTGTAATTATTGTTGAAGCACAAATAATGCTACCTTCTCCTATTTTATTTAGATTTTTACCAATTATACAGCTTGGATGAATTAAAACGGGGAAAGAAACATTTAAATTAGTAATTGAATTAATTATTTTAAATTTTATTTTGGGGTCTGCAATTGAAACAACCAAACAAATTTTTTCAGTGAAACTATTCAAATCATTGATTCCTCCTAATAAATTATACCCATCAATCTTGGAACCTTTTGAAATACCATCATCAAAATATCCAACAAAGTTATAATTATCAATTTGGTCAATTAACATTTTCACCTCTCTTCCAAACCCCCCTGCACCATATATTGCAATTTTTTCCATATTAATTCTGATGAACTATTACACTTCCCCAAGAATATCCAACACCAAATCCTGTGAGCATTAAATTTTCATTAGTTTTAATCATTTTTTTATTTAATAATTTCTCTAGAACTAAAGGTATTGTAGATGAAACTGTATTACCAGTATATTCCATTTCAATAGGAAATTTTTCTTCTGGAATTCCAATTTTCTTTCTCAAATGTTGCAGCATGAATGCATTAGCTTGGTGGAAAACAAACCACGCAATATTTTCTAAATTTAAGTTATTCATTATAAGAGTATTATTTACTAAACTAGGAATAGCCTCCAATGTAAAATTAAATATTTCCCCTCCATTCATATACAAACAATTATCATTCTTTGTAACCCCATTATCATCAATATAGGACTTCCCATTATTTTTAGGAAAACGACTACCCCCATTTTTAATGATCAAATTAGTCGCCCCCTTTCCATCAGTCCCCAATTGAAAATTATTAATTTCTAATCCAGACCCGGTTCCTATCCATGTAGCAGTAGCAGCATCTCCAAATATAGCTCTATTACTTTTGTCTTTTGAATGAATATGTTTAGAATATGCTTCAGAAGTAATTAAGAGAATGTTCTTTGCTACACCTCCAGCAATTAATCCTTTTGCTAATGATAAACCATAAACATAACCCGAACAACCTTGATTAAAGTCGATGGCCCCTGAAGTTGTAGGGATGTTAAGTTCACTCTGTAAAATACAAGCACTGGTGGGTAGTATAAAATCAGGGCTTTGCGTACACAACAAAATATAATCTACATCGCTAGGCTTTATCGAAGAAGATTCAAATAATTTTCTAGCAGCTTTTGTAGCCATCCCAGTAATTGTTTCATCTCCTGATAGACGCCTTTCCCTTATTCCAATTTTATTCAAAATTTTATCAACCTGCCATTCGGGAAATTCTACTGCTAAGTTTTCATTTGTTAAAATTTTTTCAGGCAGATAAGAGGCTATTGCTTTGATAACAGCTTTCATATATTATATTTATTGAATTGTAAATCCCCCATCTAAAACAATCGTTGATCCTGTAATCCATTTAGATTCTTGAGAAGTCAAAAAAGAGACTAACGAAGCGACATCAGAAGGCTCTCCATAACCTAGAGGGTATTTTTTTGAGTCTAAAGATAATTGTTCAGAACTTACAGAATTAGTGTTGTTTTCTTTCCACATTTCAGAATATATCATTCCTGCGCTTATAGCATTTACGCGTATTTTTTTTTCCGCCAGCTCTAATGCCAAAACTTTAACTATACCATTAATTGCACTCTTACTTGCACTATACATTAAATTCCCTTTTGAGCCTATAATAGGGCCGCTTATAGATGAAATAAATATTATACTTGAATCATTAAGTAATTTTTTATTTTTAATAAGTGCTTGAGTGATAAAAAAAGGTGCATAGAGATTTGTATTCATTATCTTTTCAAAGTCCCCTTTATTTATAAACTTAACCGGAGAAAGCTTAATTATACCTGCCGAATGTACTATTCCACTTAGTTCTTCCACTTGGGACGAGATATGATCAATAAATGTTTGATCATTTATGTCTCCTGAAAAGATTAAGTGGTCACTACCCGACATTAATTTTAAAGTTACTTCGAGTTCATTCAAATTTCTACCGATTAAGATACAGTTGTATCCAAGCTTTGATAATTTTATAGAAACTTCTCTACCTATACCTGAGGATGCTCCTGTTATTAAGATTTTCTTACTCATTTATTTTTATTTGAAATAATCTCGAATAATTCATGCAACGTATTGATTCTTGCCATTTCATTTGCATTGATTGTTATGCCAAATTCATCATCAATCATAGAAATAACCGACATCCCTGAAAAAGAATCCCATGATTCAAGGTTTCGAAAATTTGCTTTAGAATCTAATTCAAGAATTGATTCATCTTCAATTGCGTCAGAAAATTTTTTTTTAAACATTTCAAATGTAACATCCATATTATTTTTAATTTATTTGATAATTTATTGAAGAATAATTTAACTATTTATTTATAAAACTGTCAAAACCAAATTTATTTATTATCCTATTATAGGAGATCTCAACACTAAATTCAGCTTTCAAAAATTCGAATCCATTTTTACCCATTTTCAATCTTAAATCACTATTTATCAATTCATTTACACATTTATAAAACGCTTTAGGATCACTTGTCAAACACTTGAAACCAAAATTATTATTGATAGCAATATCACCAATGTCAGAAACTAGATCAGTCGCACAAATAACCGGTAAGGAATTTTGCATGTAGCTTAAAATACGCGATGGAAAATTAGGAATTTTAAATGCAGGATTTAAAAATATTAACCCAACATGCGAAAGCTTAATTATTTCATCATATTCAAATTTAGGCAATTCATTTATAAGTAAAGCATTAGTAATATTCTCATTTTGAATCCATTTACTGAAACTATTATACTCAGTACCATCTCCAACTATAAGAAAAAAAGCTTCTTTGATAGAACTGCAATACGCAATATTAGATTTTAAAAATTCTACACCTTGAGGTTTACCTAAATTTCCGCCAAAAACAAATAGAACTTTATTTCGAGGTATATTAAATTTGATATACAAATCATTATCTAATCCAAAAGAATTCGCAATTACTTCAATTGAGTTTGGGTTTACCTCTAACTTTTTTCTATCAATTTCAGGATTGTTATCTACAATATAGTTTAGATTAGCGGGTGACATGCAACCAATAAAATCTGATATTTCATAAAGTACTTTTTCTTTCCTTCTAAAATAATTGTAAAGTATTCCTCCGTACTTTATCAAATCTAGATCAACAGCATTTTGAGGAAATATATCTTTTAGCAGAAGATATGTTTTAGCATTGGAAGCTTTTTTTAATTGCTTAATAAGATAGGTGAAAGTTATAGGTGGCGTTGAGTAAAGAATTAAATCAACATCCTTGTAATTTACATACTTCTTTATTGCCAGATAAAAATAAAATTCTATTAAAAGTGTTGTAATACCTTTTTCGAGTAAATTAGTTTTTTGAATATTCGTGGTCCAAACGTTTAAAATTCTTACGCCGCCTTCTTGAATGTATTTAGTTTTATTACCATACTTTCTTTCAGTTGGACAAACAATTGTCACTTCATGACCATTATCTCTAAATTTTCTTAATAAATCAGGATAGATCCCTTGTGCTTCTATATTGTCTATTCTGGCTAATGTTAAAAAAAAAATTTTCATTATTCAGACCAAACTACTCTTTTAATGTAGTCAATATAACTAATTATAATTCTAACAACCTTATCTGAAACATTTGGCATAGAATAATCTGCCACATTTCTAAACGATCTTTCATCTCCCCTTTTTTGTAAGTCAAGTTGAATTAATCCTTGTAATATTCTCTCAGGATTTAGACCAACCATCATAACAGAAGCTTCTTCCATTGCTTCAGGCCGCTCGTGTGCTTGCCTAATATTTAATGCAGGAAAATTCAAAATGGATGATTCCTCTGAAATTGTTCCACTATCTGATAATACGGCTTTAGAGTGCAACTGCAATGCATTGTAATCATTAAAACCTAAAGGCTTCAATAGTTGAATCTTTTCATGTAGAACAATCCCTTTCGCATCGATCATTTTTCTAGTTCTCGGGTGCGTACTCACAATTATGGGTAAGTCATATTTTTCAGCTACTAAGTTTAGACTAGTAACTAACCCCTTAAAATTCGATTCACTACTTATGTTCTCCTCTCTATGTGCAGATACAACAAAATAATTATTGTGTTCTAATGATAGTCGCTTTAAAATATTTGAAGATTTTATGGATGGCAAATAATGATTCAATACTTCAAACATTGGGGAACCCGTTTTGATTATTCTATCTGCAGATAAGCCTTCGCGCAAAAGATATTCACGCGCAATATCACTATAAGTCATATTTATATCTGAAATATGATCAACAATCTTACGATTAGTTTCTTCAGGAACACGTTGATCGAAACATCGATTACCTGCTTCCATATGAAAAATAGGAATGTGTCTTTTTTTTGCAGGAATTGCACATAAACAGCTATTCGTATCTCCTAATACTAAAAATGCATCTGGTTGTAATTCTTCTAACAAAGGGTCAATGTTAATCAGAATTTTTCCAATAGTTTCTGTTGCAGTCTTACCTGCCGCATTTAAAAAGTAATCCGGTTTACGGATTGATAAATCATCAAAAAATATTTGATTTAACTCATAATCATAATTTTGACCTGTATGGACAATTACATGTTCAATTGCATTGGAATTGTCTAAGGCATTCATGACTCTTGCTAACCTAATAATTTCGGGCCTTGTCCCTACAACAGTAATTACTTTTAAACGCGTATTCATTGCTTATCTATTTATACTATTTCGAAGTAAGTGTCTGGATCTTTTTCATCATAAAATTCATTGATCCAAAACATTGTATAAAGCTCCTCATCTCCTATATTTTTAATATTATGTGTATACCATATGGGCATATCTACGTAGGAAGGATTATCACCAGATAAATAATAATCATATACTTTAGTACTTCCAATTTTTCTAAGTTGGATTAAAGCCTTTCCTTTTATTACAGAAAACCTCTCTATTTTTCTTGTATGAAAGTGATTACCTCTTGTTACACCACTTTTAGTCGTGGAAAAAGAAACTTGCCCTCCCATTTCAAGTTTTATAATCTCAACAAAATTTCCTCGTTGGTCAATGTTGTTTTTATATTTAACAGGAAAATAGGTATTAAAATCAAAATAGGTCCGGAAAGTGTTAAATAGATTCTTCTCGAATTGATTATTGAAACTGGGAATTTGTCCATTTTCAAAATATTTCAATTTATAAGTATTCAAAAGATCTAATAATTGAGAAACTTTATATGAATCGGTATAATCTATATTTATGTTTTCAATTGATTCAATTTCTAATAAATCAATGATGACTTTTACAAGATCATCTATATAGATTAGATTAAGTGTCGCATCGTTTTCAATTTTGGGAATCTCATTTTGAACTAATTGATGACAAAATGTAGATACTACTGAGTTATAAAATGGAAGTCCAAATGCTCCGAATACATTGGGGATAATTAATCCTTTGAATTTTGCATCAGATTTAACTGCCCAATTATAAAACAATTCTTTTGCAACCTTTTTAGAATTCCCAAAAATATTATTCCGATTTTCTTGAATTGATGAAGAAAATATTAGCTGACCATTAAATCCAGTTCTTTCAAATGATTCAATTAGCTTTTCAGCCAAGCCAATGTTTGTTTTGTAGATAACGTCCTCTTCACTATGTCTATTAAGACCTGCTAAATGAACTATCGCATCACATTTAGAGACAAATAAATCAAGGTCAAATATTTCATTAAACCAGTCTCGTTTAAATTCAATTACCTCGAATTTATTTGAGTTTAATCCTAATAAATGACACAAATGCCATCCTATAAACCCATTTGACCCGGTAACTCCAACCTTAATCATAATTAATACGGATATTGAATTGCATCAACCTCGCCTAAAATATCCTTCCTTATAATAGGCAACTTTAATAACAGGTTCTTCATCCCTTCAATATCTAAAATAGAGGTATTATGAGAATGATATTCATCGAGGTTAGCCAATTCAGGTGTTCCTTCAGAGAAATATTGTTCATAGTTTAGATCACGATTATCAGCGGGTATCCTGTAATATTCGCCCAAATCCTGAGCTTTAACCATATCTTCTCTATTGACAAGGGTTTCATATAACTTTTCACCGTGTCTCGTACCTATCACTTTTATTTTACTTTTTGATTTATATAACTCAATCAATGCCTGAGCCAATGTTCCAACTGTAGCAGATGGAGCTTTTTGAACGAATAAATCACCTTGATTAGCATTTTCAAATGCATAAAGCACTAAATCCACTGCATCCTCTAATGTCATCATAAAACGTGTCATATTTGGATCAGTTAAAGTCAAAGGCTTACCTTCTTTAATTTGATCAATGAATAATGGAATTACAGAGCCTCTTGAAGCCATCACATTGCCGTATCGGGTACCACAAAATATGGTTTTTGAAGAATCAATAATTCTCGATTTCGCAACCATAACTTTTTCCATTAAGGCCTTGGACATTCCCATTGCATTAATTGGATAAGCAGCTTTGTCTGTACTTAATACTACAACTTTTTTTACATTATATCCTTGGGCTACAGATAAAACATTATCTGTTCCAATTATGTTGGTCTTTACAGCTTCTAATGGAAAAAATTCACAAGAAGGCACTTGTTTTAATGCTGCTGCGTGAAAGATAAAATCAACTCCATTAATAGCAGGTAACAAACTGTCTCGATCACGAACGTCACCAATATAAAACTTCACTTTACTATTATTGACTTTCTTTCTGAGATCGTCTTGCTTTTTCTCATCTCTACTAAATATCCTAATTTCTTCAAAATGCTTAGTATATAAAAAACGGTTCAGTACTGCACCACCAAAAGAGCCAGTTCCACCGGTAATCAATAAAATATTATTATTTTTCATTTTCAAATAATTCAATAATTTTAGAAAGCTTGTTATCAATTAAAATTTTAGAATCTGGCAAATCATCAACCATACATTTTTCAAACGCAAAAAACAAACTCTTTTCATTTCGAGGATCAAAAGTAAAAGATGGAATACAAATCTGATAAACATAAGGTAAATCAGAAGTAATCAATTTAGAACCACAAATAATAGATTCAACTAGTCCCAAACCAAAACTTTCAGCTAAAGATGGATAAAATGTATATGAGCTTGTTGAAAGATGATCCGAAATTTGATTAAAATCGAGTAGACCTAAATTATGGATTGGATAGCCCTTGTTACATTTGTCAATTATTAAATTATAAGTTTTAATAAAATTGGATGACACAGTAAGATAAAGAGACCCATATTTATACTTGTCATAAAATGAACAAAAAGTTTCAATCAAAAAATCATGATTCTTGTGAGATGCGGCATCGCTAACGTAAATAAATTTATCACAAATTTTAGAAAGATTATTTTTTGAAGACAAATCGCGATAAAAAGGACATATTTTAATTAAATCTTCAGAAATGGAAAACCTAAAAGAAAGTTTATTTAACATTAAAGATGATTGAACAATCCAAAAATTAGTATTCCCCCTAAATAAATAGATTATTTTACTTTTGAAAAAAAATAAAAATTCTGAAAAGGACGCTACCCTTTTATTAGAATTCAAAAAAAGCTCTTGGTGAAAATAGGTGTATGCAATTTGGTTCTTACGCTTAATATAAGGAGGAATATTACCAAAACTAAAAATAAACAGGAATTTCCTGCCGAAAATTAAATAATAAAACAGCCTTGAAAAAAAACCTGAATTAATGTACTTGACCTTGTTGTTTTTAATTGAACAATGATTGCCTCTAATTCGAGAATCAAATAAAAATAAAATATTATTATTATTTTTATCGAGCTCAGAAATTAAGATATCTAATAATACCTTTCCACCTCCATTATTTATGTGCAATGCATCGAATAAAATCATTTAATTATAGAATATTTTATTAACTCTTCTACGTTTAGAAAAATAAAACAAATCCATTAAACCTGAAAGTTGAAAGAAAATAAGATCAACAGAATAAAAAGATTCAATATTTGTTCTATTTAAATTAAACAAATCTGTAGTAGACTTAATCCTTAAATTATTTGTAGTAAAGGAAAATTTATATCCTGCTTCTTTAATTAACTTATAAGCACTATTTGTATAATGATTTAATTCACCTCCAACCCAACAAAAAGATTCAATTGGTTTGCCATCTAGTGATTTTTCTAAAGTGGTTTTAGAATTTATAATTTCATTTGTTAAAATTAATTTAGAATCGCCTAGCTTAAATCTATAATGATTAAAAGTATGACAGCCAATAACATGGTTCTCAGATAAGATCTTAATTTCTTCCTCATTAATCCCATATCTATTATCATCATAAATTTGCCTCGTTATAATATCATTATCAGTAATAAATTCTAAAGAATTAGAAGTTAATATACCCGAAGGAATAAAAAACCAACCAGTTATATTATACTTATTTAAAATTTTAACAGCATAATCGAAATTTGACCTAAGACCATCATCGAAAGTAATTATTAACCCAGGCTTTAAATTAGCACTCTTAAAAAAAACCTTAAATTGGTCCGAATCTAAAATATTAAAATACTTTTTGAATAAAATAATCTGATTTTCAAAATTACCCATATCTGTTTCGGGAGTACAATGATAATTAATAATCCTAACAGAATCGGAAGATAGTTGAAGTTTGAAAAGTAAAGGTGTTATACCAGTAAAATACAAAAAAAGTGAAATATATTTTTTCATTAAAATGTATCAAAATCAAAAAGTGTAAATTTTAAATTATCAAATGAGTTATATTTATCAAACGAATGAATCCCAATTGGTAATCCGATTTTTGGAGTTCTAAATTCCCGCAAATTATTATCTAATATAGTCCCCTCGCTTACATAAAATTTAACGAAAGAACTTAAACTAATAAAAGCAAGAAATTTTAGTTTTAATAGAAATAAACGAAAATTAAAATCAGATTTAAAATTAATATCTCCAACCAATAATGAACCATTAAACTTAATAACTACATCAATTCCGCTTATTCTAATTAATTTTAACTCATCGTTCTGTAATTTATAATTCCAAAAATTCACATCTCTTAATACCCCATTTTGATTTGCAATTTCAATCGAACTTTCGAAAAAAGAACCTTTTTCATAAAAAAAAATAACGACTTTTAGCCAGCTTTTATACATAAATTCTAAAAATGATATTTTTTTTGCCATTACACCAAGTGGAAAAGTAAATATCAGGAAACTATAATTAAGAATATTATCTTTAAATTTCCAACCAAAGCCCTTTTTAAATGTAGAAAAAGAAGATTTTGAAGGAAAACCGAAAACCCCTTTAATATTTTCATTTTTGCAATATTCAAATGTTTTAATTCCAGATTCATAAATTAAACCCCTACCTGTGTGATCCATATGGGTCATAGTATTCCCAGATTGAGAAAATAAAATTTTTACACCATCATATTTAATGAATAATGGGAAAACCCCAAAAAATGAAACAGGAGAATTTTGCTTGTAATAAGTTATTACACCTAGATTTACAACTCCAGAAAAACTAGTGTCATAAATTTTTAATAACCTATTATAGGTAGGCTTTATTCCAAATGAATTTTTAAAAATTGGTATTAGATCAACTAAATTGTTCTCAGTTAATTTGACATGAGTGTAAGACATTAAAGCAATTATTTAATTAATGAAAAAAGTCTACTCGCCCACAAATCAGGGGTAATTCTACTAGCTAATTTTCTACTATTTTCTCCCATATTTATAAGCACTGAAGGTTCTAATGACATCATTGCAATTAATTTAATTTTAAAATCACCAATAATTTTATGGTCAAAAACAAACCCGTTGTAACCATCAATAAGAAATTCATGAGCCGCACCACAAATATTACTAAGTAAAAGAGGCATGCCACTTGAAGCCATCTCGTGTACTACAACACCCCAAGGCTCATATCTACTGGGCAGTACAAAAAAACTACACGTCTGAGAAAAAGATGCTAAGGTTTTTTGATCAGCATATTCCATAAAATGGATATTTTTTAATGATGAATATTCAAATTTTAAAGAACCATTACCAAAAATAAATAGCTCCCAATCAGGGAAAGACGATAAAACATCACAAAAAGTTGTTACTAATATATCAACTCCTTTTGACTTCTCTAATCTGCCAATAAAAATAATACGTTTCTTACGAGTAGAATAATTAATCTTTTCTGTAAACAAATTTACATCACATGTTAAGGCGCCTTGCAAAATATTAGAGGTTGAATAACCCATTTTCATCCCAAATTCATATTGCTTAACACCTGCAACAAATAAATGACTAAAATAAGGTTTAAATAAAATAAAACTAAAAAATATAGCGATATATTGCCTGAATGAGCCATACCATTGTGAATCAAAACCACAAATCACTTTAACATTTTTGGACATAAAATATTTAGATATATCCATATAAGAGCTATCCATCCAACCAGAAACAAAAACTGCTTGAATATTAAAATTAGTTACCCATTCCAATAAATTACTAATCGATTCTTTTTTATAAAACTCTATGGTATGATTATCATTTGAACAGAAATTATCTAATACTAATGGCGAATTCCAATAAACAACTTTAATATTAATTCTCTTCTGAACAACAAAATTGGAAAATGCAACAAAATTATATGGCATAAACTCAGAATAAAGCACAAGGATATAATTGTTACTTTGCATTTTCAAAACACTCTATTTTAGAGACAATTTCCATCCAGTTAGACAAAGAAATAGAATTCAAAACACCTATTCTATCGCCAATAAGATTTTCATATGCACCTATACCAAAATTTATGTGATTAAAGTTTTTAATAAATAGATAAAGAGAATCTTGACTAAACTCACATTGTAAAACAGAGTTTAAAAGATGTTCATATTTCACGGATGATATAACGATTTTTGAATAGTACAAATACTCAAAAATTTTAGAAGGAAAATTAAATAAATTTTCATAAAATTGAGGATCTCTTAAAGAAAAATGAATGTCTATTTTAGTTAAACATTCTAAATATTGCTCATAAGGTAAATTCCCCAAATAAAATATATTTTCATACTTATTACTAAACTGCAACACCAAATTTTCTAATTCTCCACAGCCGGAAATATATAATTTTTTGTCAGGTAAATTAGAAAAAGTATTAAGCAATAAACTAATACCATTAATATCACTTAGTCTTCCAGAAAACATAAAATTTTCAAAATTAATTTCACTATATGCTTTAATATTTGAAAAGTTAGATTTTGGAGCTGAAACACCAGCAATAACATATGAATTTATGTGATTAAAATATGACTTTGAATATTCAGAAAGACAAATTATGCCATCCATTTTTCTAATAACAAATTTAATATAATACCATATTGAAAGATAACTGTCAGAAGGATTGAAGTCAGCTAAAATAACATAGCATTTTCTATTAAAAAAAGACTTCAGAAATAAAGCTAAAAGAAAATTATGAGGAGTTAAATTATAGAACCATAAATCCGTATAATTTTTATTTTTAATAAAAAATCTAATCCCTAAAAAAGTATCAAAAAACATTAGTAATACATTAGATACTATATTAGATTTTTTACGAAAGAAAAAGTTTCTTAGAACGTAAAAATTTACATTTCTTGAAAAAAAATCAATTTTATAGATTGAAGGATCAATACTCTTCGTAACAAACAATGGGTATAAAATCAAATGTTCACTAAAAACACGCTGAGATAGTTTTTCAATAAAATTATTAGCTGCTTGAGATGCTGAATAATGTCTAACATAACTGTTAGGCATTATTTGTGAAATTAATATACGACTATCCATTATGGTGTTTTGGTAGCGAACTTTGATTAATTGCTAATGCTAGTATAGTAAACCAAATAAAAATGAGCTTAAAATTAAAAAAAATTGTAGCAGTGAAGCAATAGAGCAAATATAGATATATAAATTTAAATCTAATTTCTCTCCAAAACGAAAATAAATAAAGAGCTAAAATTACTAAATTAACAAATCCAAAAGAATAAATGATATAACCAATATCAGAATCCAAATGTAATTTACCATCCCACAAATTACCGATTAATAACCTCAATGTCCCAGATAAAGAATCAGTTGAAGTCTTAATATGATCCAAAAGCAGATTTAACTTCACATTACTAGATCCATCCGAATCTTTCAAGTCACTTATTACGTCAAAAATCCTTAGGCCACCTAACTCTAGGTTAAATAATATATATATTAAACCAAAAAATAAAAAAATCATCCAATAAAAAAAATATTTTCGAGAAATATTAAAAAATATAATAAGTGAAATAATTACAAATGAAGTACGACTACCAGACAAAATTACTGACAAAAATGAAACTAAAAAAAACAAAAACTTTAAAAATAAATTACATTTTTTTTTTGAAGTAATCAAAAAAATCAAGAGAAGACCAACAATATACTGACCTTGCAAATTGGGATTATAATAAATTCCACCAGATCTAAAAAAAGAAAAATCAGTTGTTGAATCCAATATACCGTAATCAAAATTTAATATCATCTCCTCATCCTGTGGATACAACGTATACATTAGATTTTTAAATCCAAAAATGTCAAAACTTGAAAAAAGCTGAAATATTACTAAATAGAATAAGATAAATAACAAGAGTTTTACACTTATATTTTCAAATTGAATTTTAAGTATCGAATTAAACAAAAGCAATATGATTAATATTCTTAATATCTCTCTAGTGTTAACAAGATTTGTAATATTAATAATTATGGTAAGAAAAATAATAGTAGTAAAGATCAATGAAATTATATTTCTCCTCGAAACATAAACGCCCAAATTTGCGGCTGAAATAACAAAAACCGACAAAAAGGTATATATATAATACTGTGGCAATAAAAATAAAACTGTTAAATATAGATTAGTAAGAATTCTATTGTTGAAAATATATTTCATACTAATTTGAAGGATGCAATAATTTCCTATAAATATTAGTATATAGCGCTACGTTTTCAATTCGCAACAATTTGTTCCCCTGATTGACAGAATTCAAGAAACATTTTTGACGAAAATCTCCCTCACTAAAAGCATTGTAAATTAATTCCCCCATTTGCGGAACATTAAATGGATCAAAAACAAATGAGTCATTCCCAATTGTCGAAGGTAAAGAAGTTACAGAGGAGCATAGCGTCGGTATTCCTAGAAGCAAACTTTCAAAAAGAGGAAAACTACCTGCTTCATAAATTGAAGGAATTACTGAAAGTCTCGCACCTTTATATAATGAATATAATTCGGGATCTGACACAACACCTTTAAATGTAATAAGATTTTCAATCTTAAGCATTTTAATTTCTTCGTTCAAAACATTAAAATAATCATTTTTGTGGCCTACAAACACAATTGAAATATCTTTCTTGTATTTATCTTTAATATATTTAATCGCCCTAATAAGCCCCAAATGATTTTTATGTTGCCATGTATTGGCAGCATAAATCAAATAATTAGAATTATTTTCCTTATATTTTCCATTTTCTAGTAGATATTTAGAAATCCATAGGTGTTTTAAATCAATAAATGCAACTGATACAGCGCTATTTGAAAAGAATCTAAATATATCATTTCTTACATGATCAAAACTTACAATTACATGATTTCCACGATTAAAATTATCATTCCAGGCTCTAGCTCTTTGCTCACGTTGTATAGGAGTAAAATAATTAGGAAAATGAAGTTCTTGAACATCGTGTAAAGTCCAAATTGTAGCAGCCTGTGAATAGGGGGCATATTGGTAAGGACAATGCACAATTTTAATTCCATATTGAAAACAAATTCTACTTAAAAAACTAAAATTTAGTGGCTTAAATTTAATCTGTAAATAATTTAAAATTAGGTTGTAGGATTTCACTAAAAAAAGTGCTACTCTTTCTATAAAATATTCTTTAGCTATGAATTGAGGGATAATTGATAGATTCTTTGATGCCTCAACAATATTTTTTAATTCTAAATTTCCATCATAATTTAAAATATAATATTTATTCAATTTATCTTCAGAAAGAGTTTTAACTAATGCTACTGAATATTGTTTTGCTCCACCGCCAGATTGATTTAAATAAGGCACATATAATAATATATTCATTTAGTTCAAATAATTGATAGTCTATAATATTCTACACTATTTTTTTCTTCATAAAATTTGAAACCAATATTTTTATATAATTTTATAGCCGAAGAATTACTTTTGTCAACAGACAAACAAATTTGATTTATTTTTAGTCTTCTGGATTTTTGAATTAAATGATTAACGATGTTTCTACCAATTCCAAGGCCAAAATATTTATCGGAAACACAAACACCCAGCCAATATATATTTTGATCATAATCTATATGTCCGTATCCAATTGGTTTCGAGTTATGATAAAATAAAATAGTGATAATATGACTTTTAATAACGGATAATTCTCGATTTTTAAAATACCTAAAGCTATTCAAGCTATTACCTGCAGAATTAAGAAAATAAACTAAATCCGCTCTATCATCTAAATAATTAATATCTTTTATTTGACCACCGAGCATTTTACAATTTCTAAAACTTTTGATGAAATATATTTAACATCCTCCTTTAAAAGCTCTGGATAACTAGGGAGATTAATACCTCTCCATCCTAAAAATTCTGCATTTACATGACGCTCAAATTTACTTGAATACATTGGCATAGTATGAACAGGATAAAACACCGGACGAGTCTCGATTTCAAATTTCATCAGCTCTGACATACACGTATCCCTAAGTTCAGGCGTTTCAAATAATATAGAACACATCCAGTAGGAGTGGAAAACATTTTGTTTAGAATTATGAAATTGAATACTTGAATTTTCAAACTCATTTTTATACCATTCAGAAATTTGTATTTTCTTTTTAAGAATTTCGTTGATGTTTTCTAATTGAGCAAGTCCAATTGCCGCACAGATATTTGTCATCCTAAAATTGTAACCAACAATATCATGCCAATACTGCCTATATTTAGCAAGACCTTGCCCTTTTAAATGCAATAGCCTACTAAATATAGTTTTATCTGATGTTGCAACGATTCCCCCTTCACCTGTAGTAATTGTTTTATTTCCAAAAAAACTAAACGTTGAAATATCACCAAAACTTCCTACAAATTGATCACCAAATTTAGAGCCAATTGCTTCTGCACAATCCTCAATTAAATATATATTATGCGATTTACATATTTCTACAAGTTTATCCATATCACATGGATGCCCATATAAATGTACTGCTATAATAGCCTTCGTATTAACTGTTATCTTTTTTAATACATCTTCAATTGAAATTTGCCAATCATCCAAATTTGAATCGACAAATACTGGCTTTGCACCGACATACGAAATAGCATTAACTGGGGCGATATACGTTAAGGTTGGAACAATCACCTCATCACCTATACCAATGCCTAACGCAAGCAATGCTAAATGCAGTGCTACAGTACCATTTGAAACGGCAGTGCAATGATTAACCCCAATATATTTAGAAAACTTATTTTCAAACTTTTCCAAATATTCCCCCTTAGATGAAATCCAAGTTGTATCTAGACAATCATTTACATACTTTCTTTCATTTCCGTTTAGAAACGGCTTATAAACTGGATATTTCATAATTTAAATTTCAATATTTTTAATCAATTTCGCGGGATTTCCTCCAATTACACAATTAGAGGGAAAATTTTTTGTAACAACAGAACCGGCTGCAATTACACAACCATCTCCAATGTTAACACCTTTTAAAATTATAGTTCTTTCTCCTATCCACACATCATTACCAATTATAACAGGTGCACCTACGGATTCATTTCTATCAGGACTCTTCCTCAATTTTAACAAATCCAATGTTTGCTTTCGACGCACATGTCTATCAATGGGGTGCTCATTCGTGTCAGAAATATAAACATCTCTGGCTACTATACAATAATTACCAATTATTACTGAATGGTTACTTATAATCTGATTTCTTAAACTAAACCAACAATACTCTCCAATTTTAACTTGTCCGTCATAAATTACTATTTCAGATTCAGTAAACTCCGTCCCAATACCAATTTCTAACCTACTACTATCTTTAGAATAATTAGAAATAACTAGAGATTTTTTCTTGAATATATAATTTTTTAATAAATTAATTAACATATGAACTAGATAAGACTAAAATCATTCCCTTTAATAACCCCATCATATATAATATCCAATGACTTATCATTAGAAGGAAGAAATTTAGCAAACTCTTTAAAATTCAAAAATTTAGAATTTACATCGAAAGATAAATCAAGATTTATTAAGGGCATATCAATCATTCGACCAAAAAAATAATAATAAGCATATTTCAACGCGAGATCATATTCATAGTTACTCATATTAGGAATATCAATAGGATTTTGAAGCAAGGAAATTAATTCCTCAGATTTTAATATGTCAATAGAGAAGCCTTTACCTCTGGCCCAAGCATCCCCAGCAATAACTACCCTTTTATTAAAACAAGCGATTTCGAGTGCCAATTTTGTGCCATAAACAAAACAGGCCGAAGAAATATCAATTAATGCGTAAGAACTAATTTTACTACTTGAGTCAATAACGAAAATATTATCTGAAAGAATTCCAAATTTTGTATTTATATATTCTAAAATTGATTCATTACTGTAAAAACCACTTTTGAATTCTGCAGGATGTACTCTTATAAGCAATACACATTCAGTTGAATTTGTAAAGTTTTCAATTAAACAATCGAGCCATAAAAAAATATTTTTAAAAGCATTAGATGAGTAAAATAGCTGTGCGTCCCACACAACATTTGTAAAAGCTGTGTAAATAGTTTTACCTGCAAAACTAGTATTTAATTCATTCTCAATTTTTCTAATATCATTTATTGGCTGCTCGTTATAAACAACGTAATCTCTACCTCCACCATTTTTTTGAGACAAATATTCTTTAAGTCTTAACAATTCATGGGGTAACATAATTTTATTAACCCAATTTTTAGAATCATCCGTCAACAGAGATTTATGGTATGTTTCATTATGACTAAACATCAATGTGTTTTTACGATATGGGGCCCCATAAACAACAATCCTTATATTAAAGATTTTCGCAACATCTACTACAATTCCATGTACCAAATAGATTCCATGAACAGTAATAATTCTATCTATTTTACAAGTTTCAAACAAATTAAATAATTTATCGACGTATTTTAACCCTGATAACATATATTTAAACAGTGTTCTTTTTTCATTATCATTATCTAAACTAAAGGTAGATTTCAAAAGTTGTCTACAAACAGAAGAATAAACATGTTCGCCCAAGTTAACATCCCTATATTTAAAATCTCGTACATTCTCGAAGTCTATTTCGCTTAATAATTTCTCATAACTCTTGCTGTTATTATGTGCAAAACTATCAAGTTCAATACAATCTAAATAGCTTAAAGATGTAAGTAAATTGAACCCATTGCTACAAATATCACATTTACTCTGATTTGCACGATCGGATATTCCATATCTAAATCCAAAATTATCTGAACCATTCCCATATATATTAAATTCACATGCAACTAAACTTTTATTACACTTTAAATATGAAACCCGATGCTCTCTAAACCGAAATAGATGCATTAAAAGCATTTCAATATTTAGAGTATTGGGATTTAAACCACTATGCATTGAAACAAACAATATATGCTCTTTCTTATTATCTACATTTGGAATTTTTCCAACCAAATTTTTCCAATCATCAGAGTATAACGGCTTTTTCTTATCAAACAAGGCCCAAAATCTATTTTTCAAAAATGAAGCTTCTTGTTTTATATTAGTGATATTCATAAAAGAGTTGAGAATTTCAATTTTTCGAACAAAGTAAATAAAATAAAAACAGAAAAATAATATATTGAGTTAAACAACAAGAATGTAGTTAAGTTGAAGTCTACTAATAATAATCCCGCCTGGAATACAACTAATAAAATGTTGACAAAAAACAGCTTTTTATGTAACATTTTAGATTGTAAAAAATTTAAAACCATATAATATAATAAATAAGAAAATATAAAAAATAATATTTCAGGCAAAATTGAATTCAAATTTAAAAACGAATCATTCTTAATAATTTCAAATCCAAATACAATAACTACACACATTAATGTCATTATCACAACCAAAGGAAAAATACTTTTTAAATGTAAAAACCAAGTCATTCTACTATTTTTAATATGCACTACTTGTTCTAACATAACAACACGAAAAAAAACCATAATTATTTCTCTCACAGAAACTATAACACCATAATTGCCAAGAGATGTTGAACCTAATTTCCCTAATACCAAGACGTCCAATTTTTTGGAAACAATTGAAAACAAATTTGATGGATATAATTTAATAGATTCTTTAAAGTAATCATTAAAATTTGCACTGTAAATAGAATATTTATAGTTTTTCAAAAATAGGTAGGCAAACAAATTAGTAAGTAATTCAATAGTAATACTAAACGATAAGAAAAAATAAAGCGGGGTAATAATAATGTTTGTAATATTTAGATAGGCCCAAGCTATAATTATTAGGTTAAAAACCGGGGGGATTAATATGTATAGTGCAAGTACCCTAGAATTATTTATTAACTGTAGAATAGTATCATTTATCGACTTTAAATATATGATAACTCCATAGAAAACAAAGCAATAAATTTTAATTATTGTAAGTAATTCATTTTTATTGTACAAAAAAAAGATCCAAGTAATTAAACCAACCATTGAAATTATCAATGAATATAAAATTAACTTATTATATACATTAATATCAAATCTTTCTCTATCAAAATAGATAGGCACATAATTACTAAATCCAAAAGAGAAAACACCTACTATCAATGAACTTATAGTTACTAGATATAATAATTCTCCTTTTTCCGATACATTAAAAACTCTTAGTGAGAATATACTAAATAAAACACCTAATATAAGTTGACATAAATATATCCATGATTTTCTATTAACTAGATGATTGATATATTTCCCAATTATTAAAACTTTCATTCTTTTAATAAAAATTTTGCTAGCTCTAAATCAAATGGGTCATCAATATTAACAATAGGCCTTTCAATTAAAACGCCAAAAGTACTTTCACTAATTATTGAATCAGTATGCAATAAATATTCTCTACTAACACCATAACAAACGCCATTTCTATGATAGTAGTTTGGAATTGTCTGTCTTATACTGTGCAATTTACCATTGTCATGATAAAATGAAACATTTCCATCATCATATAAAAGTGCTTTGTGCGGAGAATAATGCGCAGGTGTTAATGATATAGTTAAAACTGAATTTCTATTCTTCTCAATAAGCTCTTTAATGACTTTGTTTATATCATCTACCGTTCTTAAAGGACTTGTTGGCTCAAGCAACAATGTAAAATCAAAAATACATTTATAATGATTCTCAGCAGCAATTAAAGCATGCCTCCAAACATCCAGTGAATTTGAAAAGTCTTCAGATAATTCGGCGGGTCTAGTAAATGGAACATCAATACCAAATCTCTTACCCTCATCTCTTATTAAATCATCATCAGTGGTTAAAATAGTATTGTCAATAAATTCACATAAATTAGTGGTTTCTGAAACTCTTTGTATTAGTGATTTCCCATTAATTATTGACAAATTTTTGAATGGTATTGATTTAGATCCACCTCTGGCAGGGATAACCGCTAGAATTTTTTTATTTCCAAACATAATTAATACTATTATCTGAATGTAATTTCATCGACTTTTTTCTAATTTGCTCTATGATATTCATAACTGCTATACCCTCTGTAATTGAGCACTCTGGTTCAACTTTATCTTTTATAATTGAAACAAAGTGTGAAATCACACCTTCAAACATTGAATTTCTTTCGTAAGAAAACTCTTCGTTAGAATCAATGTATTCCCCATTAATATAATTTGTAATTCTAATAACATTAGGACTTGGAGACCAAAAAATAGACCCATTTTCTCCAACAATTTTTATATATTTTTCATGAGGGCGCGAATACAAATCTAAATGTAATAACACTCTTTTATCAGAATAAACGCATAGGCAATCTACATTGTCATCAGAAGTTATATCTAAATCAGATATCTTAGAAAAATCTGCAACTACTTTATCTGGTAATCCAAATAACCAAATCATTAAATCAATCCAATGGCTTTCATCTAATAAGGCGCCGCCACCTAATTCTTTCTTAGACATAAAAAAATCCCTGTAGTTTTCCCAAGGATGCCAATCTTCCAAGTGTGCTCCCATGAAAAATTGAACATGTCTTACTGTGCCAATCTTATTTGAAACTAACAAATCCTTGAGTACATTCAATGGTTTCCACCATCTCCAGGTGTAACCTAATAAAATAGGAAGATTATCAGTATTAAATTTTCGCAATTCAAGTACTTCAGAAAGAGTCATTGAAATTGGTTTTTCAACGAAAATTGGACATTTAAAATAAAATGATTTTTTGCAGTCGCTTATATGAAAAAAAGTAGGGGAGGCAATAATTACACCAGTTATATTGTTTAGTATGTATGCCTCTTCAATTGTTTTAAAAAAAAAATTTAAAACTAATTCTCTATTGAAATCTTCACATCTTTGAATCTGAGGATCAACAAATGAAATATTCTTTATGCCAATTTTATGTAAATTTAAAGCGTGGCGCTTTCCTACACTTCCACAACCTATTATTAATATGTGCATATTATTATCTAATGTTAACTACCATTTGTTGATACTTATCTCGATTAAAATTTAACTCTAAAAATGTTGGTCCAGATCCAAAACTATAACTCTTGAAGAATGATTCAAACTCGGTCTCGTTATTTGCAATCGCTGAGGTGAATCCAAAGGCGCTCATAACTTTAACCCATGATGATTGATTAACTATCAATGGTTTTTGTGTCAAACCACTTTTTATTGATTTAGTTCTAATTGAGCCCAATGTACCATCACTCATTAAAATAATTAAAAGGGGCAGTTTTTTTTCGAATGCTATTTTTAATTCTGAAATATACATACCAATTCCTCCGTCCCCTACAACGGCAATTACTGGTGTCAGAGGATCGTATATTAACGAGGCTAACGCCATTGGTATGCTTGTACCCATATAACGAGATTGTCCACTTAAAATGCATCCATTTACAGAACTTGTTTTTAGAGAGTGTTCACCAACTGTACAGAAATAGCCTGTATCTAATACTTTCCTAACTGAATTATACTGATTTAAGTAATTAAAAACATACCCAGGCAAAAAGTCTGACCCAAGCTTCTGATCAATTATAGATTTTATGTTGCATAATTTTTTGACATCATTATGTTTATCTAACAATAATTCTATCACTTCATCATGATATTTCCAATCTAAATTATAATCAAATTTAAATCCTTCCAATCCATTTGTGATTGAGCATTCAATATTTATAGATTTACATGGGAAAGGTTTACAAGATAATACCTCACGGGCAGTTAAACCGAAACAAACAATTAAATCCGCTTCGCGGATTAGCTCGTATTCTGGAGTTAATGAAAGACCGACACCAGTATAAACCCCTGCTGAATAATCAGAAAACTCATCAAATACTCCTTTGGCTGAGGCTGTAGAAAAAACAGGAACCTTAAGATTTGATAATTTATTTTTAAGCTGTTTTCTAACTCCCAAAGAGCCAACAATTATAACGGTATTTTTAGAATTATTTATATTTCTTGTCACCTCGGAAGTAAATAAATCAAATTTATCAACGCGAAGATTATTAACAGTTATATCTAAAGGCTCTTCAACAAGCTGTAATAAGACGGGGCCAGGAGTTTCACTTTTTGCAAGATTTGCACATTGCGTGAAACCTTCACCGTTTATAGATAAGTCGACACAAGCTTTGCTGACCTCATTAATGAGATTTGTCTGATTTAATCTTTTGTGTGCACTTGACAAAGGAGAATTAAAACTATGAGCTTCTGAAATATGCACTAATGGAAAGGATTCGAAATGAGATGCGGCAATTCCTGGAATTGAATTGGTTAAACCAGGCCCTTTTATTGAAAGAGATATACCTAAATTATTACTTAACATACCATAAGTTCCGGCCATTAATGAGCTAGATCCTTCAAACTGATTAAGAATAAATTCAACGCCTAATTTCTCTAGTTCATCAATTAGGCTCAATGTAAACCCACTTCCAGGTATTCCAAAAACATGTTTTACCCCAGACTCATATATTTGATTAGCAAGTTTATTGATTCTCATATAAATTATTCTCTCTAATAAAATTTTTAATTTTTTCTGCAGCTCTTTCGCAAACTAGTTTTACAGCATCCGGACTAAACCCTCCGCAATGTGGGGTAATTATCAAATTAGCATTATTCTGTGCATATTTAAGCAATTTATTATCTTTAATATTTGGTTCACCATCCAAAACATCCAATCCACAAGCCCCTATAATTCCTGATTCAAGTCCCTTTAACAATGCTCCCTCATTAACAATTTTAGACCTTGAGGAATTTATTATAATTACACCTTTTTTAACTTTTGACAATAAATCAAATGACAACAAATTTTCTGTTTTATCAGTCAAATGCACATGAACAGAAATAAAATCAGATTTTTCAACTAAATAATCTAAAGTTACTTCTTCTACTTTTTCTGGGAATTGCTTCAAATATGGATCAAATCCAATAACGTGCATCCCAAAAGCTGTTGCATATTTCGACATCCAACCACCAATTCGTCCACACCCGATAATTCCAATTGTTTTACCTTTTAACATTACACCTGGAAATAATTCTCTATCCCACTTTACAGTTTCAACGTGAGCTATTGCCCCTTTAAGATTTCTAGCACATGACATTAATAATGCCCAAGACAATTCAGCTGCAGGAGTAAGACCTTGAATAAGGTCAATATCTTCTTTAAGGGTCTTTACAGTTATTCCATATTTATCAATAACAGATTGGTCTATATGATCTGAACCAGTAGTTGCGCAAGAAATGATCTTAATTTTACTACTCACTGATATCATAGACTCATTAAATGGAACTTTCATAGAAGCATCAATAATTCCAAGCGAATTAACAATTTCACTTAACACAGCCTCTTTATCACTTTCTACATGCTTTAATTCTACAATTCCATCTAAAACAGTTTTAGCCGCCTCGAAACCAAACTTTGGCCCAATAAAAAGTACTTTATTCATTAGCGATGTTCTGATATTTAAGTTTTTTTAAGTTTTTCGAACCTATTGAAATCTCATCTAGTTCAAAAAGTGATATGTCAAATTCCGTATTAATGACTGAATTCCAATTTCGATAAAAATTTGCCTTTAAAAATCTAGCATTTGAGATTCTACCATCGATAATTAACAATGTTTTAGGATAAAGTATAGTTTCAAATAAAAGAGGATCTGCAGACATTACTAATCGAGACTCTGCTTTGAATGTTAAGCCATTAATATTACCATTAACAGCCCTAGGATCCGGAGCATCCAAATAAATAATATCTGGATTTATATCTGGCAAATTTTTGTATAAATGACACATTTTACCATTTAATATAGTTGCGTCGCATTCTGAGAATTGAAACAAAACATATTTTAACAAATGCTCAGGTATTCTATTTTTTGAATATTCGATCCAAAACTCTGATGAGTCAACAGAATACAGCTTAAACTCAGAGTTCGGATTTACTAATCTTTTATCCTCGAACTTTTCAAAGTCTAAGGAATTTTTATGGAGTGCATCTGCAATTACTAATGTTGACCATCCAACTCCAAACTCAAGAACTATGAAAGATTTTCTTGATCTAACTGTTAAATGCAATCTAGCTAAATCCAAATAATCAGGAGGATGAGATGTATCTTCTTTGCTCATTAACATCTCAATATCAATTTCTTGAGAAATCAAATATTCTTTGGCCGCATTAGCATCCAAAAACGGTTTTACTAAATCACTTAATTTCATATTTAAAATTTAAATCCACAATTTATTTTGATCAGTTAACGTGCAAGCACCACAATTTCGAGAATACCTAAAGTTCTCATCTTTAATATATTCATTTGTGAAGTAATACCAAAAATCAGATTCATATTCATTGGGAGTACGTTTAACTCTCATTTGAAATCCAATTGAAAAGTCTTCCCAAGGCAACTTATTTAATATTAAATTCATTAAAACTTCAGATCTGATTTTAATTTGCATTACACGATAACCACTAATTTCATCACAAACTTCATTCAATTTAATTTTATTAACTGCCGAATTGTAAAAATCAACATAAACAATTGACTTATTAATATTTTCAAAATTATCATCGGTAGGAAAAATATATAATATCTGTTTAGCTTTATAATTACAATTCAAAAAATAATTCTTAATCGACCTGAAGTCATATTTGTATATTTTTTTTTCTTCAGATATTATTGATTCAATATTTTCCCTTTCAAAATAATTGACATTAAATTCATCTTTGGTAAGTATTCCATTATGTATTTTGTATATAACATTTGACAACGGCTCAACTAATATAACTCCAGCATTTTCACAAATCGAAACATAGTCGTCAACACTATTTTTTATATTATTTTCTAAAATGTGTTTATCTCTATTAGCATACTCCTTGAACATACCAGCATAAGGAATATAATAGCTAGGACAAATCACCTTTAAATATTGTGAAACTGAAAATCTAGTAGAATTTCTATTTCTTGTAATTATTTTTATCTTTTCTTCTTCACTATAATTTTCATAACAAAGAGGAAAGCCACTAGCTCCACTCGCAAAGGACGTCATCAATAAATCAACATTTTTTGGCAAAAGATGTGAATTCAAAAAGTTTGCATCAACTGTTAATAATAATTCAACTCCGTTAATACAAAAGTAAAAACCTGCATCATCTCTAAAATCCCCAGATTTGAAAATACTAAACTGAATTTTATCAGTAATTTGATATATTAATGAGAAATCTACTTCTATAATATTTTCAAAACCTAATGAATATAGATATTTATAAGTGGAATGAGATATATAGTTTGGAACTACAATTTTGGTTTTCTTTGAAAGCGATTTAAGAGTTTCTGGGCTTAAGTGATCTGGGTGATTATGAGAAATAAAAACGTAATCAACGTTTTTAATCAATTCGATTGAATCTGAGGGACTTGGATCCTGTAACCACCACCCGTTTAGAAATGCTGAGCCAATTAACCAAGGATCTGTTATGATTGATATTCCATCAAATTCAAAAAATATTGTTGAATGGTTTAACCACCTAAATTCAAAATCACCTTTTTCTCCCTTGAAATTATTAACTAGAAATGAATTCTGCTCTTCCAATAAAATTGAATCTTCATTTATTGTAAACTCTAGCTTTTTCTTCTTAACATGACTATCATTATATGTTAAATCATTTAAGTTTAATTTCCAATTGTGCATTGGACAAATTGCCTCATTCCCTTTTACAATTAACTTACCACCAGCATGATCACATTGTTTATCAACTAAATATTGTACTTCTCCATTGAGATAATTAATTATATGATTGTCTAAAATATTAATTCCATTTTTTAAAGATGAAATAGGGACTCTTTTAATTTTAGACTCAGATATTATATCAAATTTTCCAAGAATATTCATTAAAAACTAATTTATATAACTAATAATTTTACTTGAACTCAGCGGCACCTCTGATATTATTTTAGCAATTTTAACAGCTGCATTTCCATCTCCATACAAATGAGACGACTCAAATTTACTTTTAGTATGAGACAGTATAGCATTTCTAATTTCAGTCCGACTATAAGACACATCATAAACGTTAATGGCCCTTTCTCTATTCGCTTGTCTTGAACCGATATTAATTGAAGGGATACCTAAAAATGCACATTCCCTAATTGCTACAGATGAATTACCAATAATGCCATTTGAATTATATAAAAGATTTAAAAAATCTTTAGGCTCCATATTTTTAATAAAATGAATATTTGGCATTTCTCTTTTTTCGCGGTACTCTCTTAATACTTTTGAAGTTTCATCACCTCCAGCATCAGGATTAGGCCAAAACCAAATAACCGGCATATCAATACTTAAAACTGCCTCCAAAGTTTCAATAACTTGACTTCTTGCACTTTCATATTCAGTTGTAACAGGATGTTGCATTACCAAATAATATCCGCCACTTAGCGCAGGAAATCCCCCAACTCCACCATATTTTTCATATAAATCAAAATTTATATTTTTATTTAATACCACTTCTTTTGCTAAATCTATAGAAGGGCAACCGGTCAAAAATACATTAGATTGATTTTCCCCCATCTTAATAAGCCATTCTTGTGCTCTTATCGTTGCAGGAAAGTGTAAATCAGCCAATTTAGTTATAGCATGTCTAACTTTTTCATCAATATTACCTGTTACTTCTCCACCTTGAATGTGTGCAAGTGGTATATTTTGGTAAGTCGCAGCAATTGCTGGGGCTATAACTTCAAAACGATCTGCCATGACCATAACTATATCTGGATTCAATCGTTCAAAAACCCCAGAAAACTCAATTATACCTAAACCCACAGATTTAGCAGAAGTTAACAACTTTTCTCCTTCCAAAAGCATATAAACTCTTTCTGAAATTTCAAAACCATCATTTTTAATAGTCTGAATCATGTTTCCATATCTATCTAGAAGTACAGATGCTGCACATACCAACTGAATTTCAATAATTTCTATCTTTGATAATTCAATCAGAATTTGTCTAATTTTAGTATAACTTGTTCTGGCTGTTAGAACTACACAAATTTTTCTCATAAGCTATTCAATGTCTTCCCAGCTCAACAATTGGTTGAATGGAATATGTCTTTTAATTTTTCGACCAACAATCTTTTTAGCTTCTAGCTCATTAATTCCAGTTCCTGGCTTTTTAAGCATTAAATCAGCGTACGAGATTATATCGCCTGGATATAAATCTCTACACGGAGCTAAACTTTTGGTAAATAATTTTCTTGTTTGTGAAAGTTCAATTGCAACTTCATCCTTTTTTACAAGATTTTCACGCAATTGAAAAAAATTTCTATTTGCATCAGACAATATAGAAAGTTCTTTTAATTCTAATGAAGATGAAGTGTCTGGTCCAAACATTTTACGATCGAATGTTACATGTACTTCAATTATATCAACTAAATTCGCTGCTGCATAAATTGAGGAATATAAATTTCCTGAATGATCAGACAGTCCACACAAACAGTTGTATCTAGTCCGAAACTCTTCGATTACATTCATTCCAATATATTCAATAGGCGTAGGGTACATGCTAGTGCATTGCAATAGTGCAAAAGGGATGTTGTTTTTATTGAAAATATCGACTTGCTTATCTATTTCACTCCAAAAGCTCATCCCAGTACTATACAATATAGGTAATTTTGTTATCATCATCCTATTAAGTAAATCAGATGAATTGAATTCTCCAGAACCAACTTTCCACGCTTTTACACCCAAATCAACTAATAAATTTAATGCCTCAGTAGAAAATGGAGAGCTTAAAAATATTAACCCTTTTGACCGAGCATGTTCAAATAGCCCTCGCCATTGCTCTTTTGTAAATTCCATTCGTTTCCAATATTCATACCGACTTTTATCTTGGTAACTAAAGTTGACCCTAAAATTTTCATCTAAAGTTGACTCAGCACTAGCAATATGGGTTTGAAATTTAACTGCATCCGCACCAGCTTCAGAAACGGCATCAATGTATGCATGAGCCATCCCTAGTGAACCATCATGTGCTTGGCCAACTTCGGCAATTATAAATGAGGGATTATTACCCCCAATTTGTTTATTCTCAATAACCATAAATATTATTTTTTCTAAAGTCTTCCGTCAACCTGAGATCTTTTATAAAAACCTTTAATATCATAAACAATGGCACGCGAACTACTTTTCAAATCTTCCAATGAAATTTTACTAAACAATTGATGTGATACAGCTAAAATAATTGCATCATATTTTTTTTCAATATTTTGAATCAAGGTTATTCCATATTCCTTTGTAACACTAGTTTTATCTGCTAACGGATCAAACACATCAACATTCATATCATATTGAACTAATTCATTAAATATATCTATAACTTTCGAATTTCGAATATCAGGGCAATTTTCTTTAAATGTAATGCCAAGTATTAGAACATTACAATTCTTGATTTTTTGATTTTTCGATATTAAAAGTTTTACAACTTTATTAGCAATAAACATCCCCATGTTATCATTAACTCTTCGTCCAGAAAGAATAACTTGAGGGTGATATCCTAAACTTTCAGCCTTGTGAGTGAGATAATATGGATCGACACCAATACAATGCCCTCCGACTAAGCCAGGCTTAAATTTTAAAAAATTCCATTTAGTAGCAGCAGCTTCAATAACATCATTTGTATCAATTCCGATCCTATCAAAAATTAATGCCAACTCATTTACAAATGAAATATTTAAATCTCGTTGCGCATTTTCAATAGCTTTACTTGCCTCTGCCACCTTAATACTTGGAGCCTTGTGAGTACCAGCTTCTATAATAGCAGAATATATCTGATCAACAATTTCAGCTACTTCTAATGTTGAACCAGAAGTCACTTTCTTGATTTTTTTAAGTGTATTAATTTTATCGCCTGGGTTAATTCTTTCAGGAGAATATCCGCAATAAAAGTCTTTATTAAATACCAATCCTGAACACTTTTCTAAAATAGGAACACAGTCATCTTCGGTACAACCAGGATATACTGTTGACTCATAAACAACAATATCATTAGGCTTCAAAATACTACCAATCATTGTGCTAGCATTAAATAAAGGTCTTAAATCAGGCGATTTGAACTTATCAATCGGTGTAGGCACAGTAATAATATAAAAATTACATTTTTTTAACTCTGATAAATCAGAGCTAAATGTTAGACCTATATCATTAGAATTTTCACCTAGGCTCATAACGGTAGATAAATCTAATAAATCCGCCTCATTTGTTCTGTCCTCTCCTTGACTAAGTTCTTTTATTCGACTCTTATCTATATCAAAGCCAATTACATTAAATTTTTTACCGAATTCAATCGCTAAAGGCAAGCCAACGTAACCTAAACCAATTATTGCTATTTTTTTATTTCGCAATGACATATTCTTAAAATTTTTTGTTTCCCCAATCTCTGTTAATAAAACTCAAATACTAAATGAACTTAATTAATGTGTGATTGAAAAACTTTAGATAATTGATACTTGCTTAAAGCTTATTTATTTTGACAAACAATTCTTTCTTAAATAGCAATAAATCACTCGCAACCATTTCTTTAACCAAGCCTCCCAAATCATATTTAGGCTTCCATCCTAATTTATTATTTGCCTTGGCTGGATCTCCCAACAATAGATCTACCTCTGTTGGCCTATAATATTTAGAATCAACCTTAACTACTTCTCTACCTATTTCTAGCTGAAATTCGCCATTGCATTTAAGGATATAACCCACTTCATTTTCCTTTTCCCCTTTAAACCCTAATTCTATGCCCACCTCAGCAAATGCCATTCTTACAAACTCACGAATAGTAGTTGTTATTCCAGTTGCAAGTACAAAATCTTCAGGTTTTTCTTGCTGCAAAATTAGCCACATGCCTTCTACATAATCTTTGGCATGTCCCCAATCTCTCTCTGAATTTAGATTACCCAAATATAAACAATCATCTATTCCCAAAACGATTTTAGATATTGCGCGTGTAATTTTACGAGTAACAAAAGTCTCTCCTCGCTGAGGCGATTCGTGATTAAACAAAATTCCATTACATGCAAACATATCATATGCTTCTCTGTAATTCACCGTAATCCAATAAGCATAAAGTTTTGCAACAGCGTAAGGAGAACGAGGATAGAATGGAGTCGTCTCCGATTGAGGTACTTCTTGTACTAATCCATATAACTCAGAAGTTGATGCCTGATAAATCTTTGTCTTCTTTGTTAATCCTAACAATCGCACCGCTTCAAGTATTCTTAATGTACCTATTCCATCAGCGTTTGCAGTATACTCAGGTTCTTCAAAACTTACTGCTACATGACTCATTGCTGCCAAGTTATAAATTTCATCTGGCTGAACCTCCTGAATTATTCGAATAAGATTCGTACTATCCGTTAAATCCCCATAATGTAAATGAAGGTTTCGATTAGACACATGTGGATCCTGATATAAATGATCAATACGCTGCGTATTAATTAAAGAAGATCTACGTTTAACACCGTGAACTTCATAACCTTTTTTTAGTAAAAACTCTGCTAGGTAAGCACCATCTTGGCCTGTAATCCCAGTAATAATTGCTTTTTTCAATTTTTTAAAGTATTAAATAACTATATTATTTTGCACACCAAACTGCGCACCAACACTATTAACTTTTGATGATTTGCCGTAAACTAAAATTTTAAATAAAACTATTTTACGCTGTAAATCAACGAATTAATGATTTACGATTATTTGAATATGTTAATGGGCCGAATGGACCACACTAATCTTCTATTCTTTTCTTTCTCCACGGCTTCGCCATCCTGAGTCACACAAAAAGGGTTCTCAGAAAAACGAAAATCAGAAACAAATATACCCCCATTTTAGTTTAGCGCCAAAGCATATTTATTTAAAGGGAATATTTCAAAATATGTCCACCGAATTAATGGAAAAATCCTATTTTAATCGCTAAGAGCTTTCCCCTTCGTTTCTGGCAAATAAATCACGCCCACGATGACCGTTAAGGCCGCCAGGGCAATGGGATAGAACAATCCAGCGAAATTCGAGTGAGTGATGGATCCCAGCCAGGTGGCTACGAAAGGGGCACAACCGCCGAACACCCCATTAGCAAAGTGATACGGGATGGAAAGGGAGGTGTAGCGGATTTTGGTGGGAAAAAGTTCGACGAGGAAGGCGGCGATCGGGCCGTAGGCCATCGCCGCGAAACTCACCAATAAGCTGCAAATGAAAGCTAATTCGAGCTTGCCCGTCCAGGTTAAGAAGATGGAGCCATTGATTTCAGTGCCTTCTTGAGAGACGATGGTGGCCATCCAAGAGAATAAAGGGTAGTACCAGAGCGCAGCGAGGGCCATCCCGCCCAGCATCACTTTCTTGCGACCCACGCGGTCAGACAAACTGCCGAAATAGACGAAGAGAGGTGTCCCTACCACTAAGCTTGCGGCGATAATGAGATTCGTGGTAATGAAATCGACCTGCAGGATCTTGTTAATGAAGATTTGGGCATAAAACTGGCCTGTGTGCCAGACTACGCCTTGGCCTACGATAGCGCCGAACATCGCGATCAGCATTAAGCGGCGATTTGCCTTGCTCGCGAAAGCTTCTTTTAAGGGGTTTTCGGAGAGTCGGCCTTCGGCTTTGAGTTTGGAGAAGAGTGGCGACTCGTCCATGTTTCGGCGGATGAAATAGGAAACGACGACGAGGATGCCGGATAGGGCAAAGGGCACGCGCCAGCCCCAGTCTTTGAAGGCGGCATCGCCCATAACTTGCTGGGTCACTAAAATGACTAAGATGGCGACGAAGAATCCGAGGGTGGCGGTGGTTTGGATGTAGGACGTGTACTTCCCGCGTTCTGCGTCCGGTGCATATTCTGCGACGTAGGTGGCTGCGCCCCCATATTCGCCCCCTAGGGCTAATCCCTGTATGATTCTTAATAATAAAAGTATAGCCGGAGCAACCAAGCCAATCTTCTCATAACTCGGTATAAATGCAATCGCAAACGTAGACCCACCCATCAGCATTAACGTCAACAAAAACGTATACTTCCTCCCAATCAAATCCCCCAACCTACCAAAAAGAACCCCGCCAAAAGGCCTCGCCACAAACCCCGCCCCAAAAGCCGCAAGTGTTGAAATGAAGGCGGCTGTTGGATCTTCTTTGGGAAAAAAGCTAACCGAAATAATCGCACTCAAACTCCCAAAAATATAAAAGTCATACCACTCTATAACCGTACCCACACTAGACGCCATAATCACCTGCCACAACTTCTTAATGGGTACTTTATTGTTATCGAACTCTTGCATATAGTATTCTCAATTTCTTCCTAAAAATACAGAAAATATCACAATAGTAGTCGTTCTCTTATCCATTATTCCATTCGAATTTAACTACCTTTCACTATGAACTCGAATACACTCGATCTTATCGCCTCTTACCTCCGAGAAAAAGCGCCCATCCGCCGCGCCTGGATCTTTGGCTCCCACGCCCGTGGTACCCAATCTCCCACTAGCGATATAGATATTCAGATTCAAGTTTACAAAAACATCCCCTTCACCCTTTTTGACCTAGCCGAAATCCAACATGATCTTTCCCAGCTTCTCGCGTTAGAGGTCGACCTAGTAATGCTAGGCGCCCCTTTGAAGAGTATTGCAAAACAACTTAACCACGATAAGATATTAATTTATGAAAAACCTAGCCCCAAGCTCGAAAGAAAGGATCGAGCACATTCTCCTAGCCATTAACAAAATCCAGCTCTACACAGAGAACCATACATTAGAGACTTTTTTAAAAGACACCAAAACGATTGAAGCTTGCTTATTTAACTACACCATCATAGGGGAGGCTTCTCTTTTGATAGACAAAACAGTCTTAGACAAGATCGACTACCCATGGTATAAGGTAAAATCATTTCGCAATTTCATTCTACACGAATACCACGCGATTAAAATGGATGTAATCTGGGACACGACTAATGTGGTAATTCCAGAACTAAAACTGGTAATACTAGCCCTGAAGAGCCAGTAGCCAGTATTTGTTATATTAACTCTTATTTCTCTAAATGGCATTTTCAGGTTTTGACACAAACTGTCAATACCTGAAAATGGCAAAACAATTTCAACTAAAATCAACCACTATGAAAAAGAACATCACCACATTAGATCAAATGATCGAAGAGCATTACGGTAAGGTAGGCTCCTCATCCAGAAATGAATTCGAATGGGGAGCGCAGCTTTTCAAAATAAGCGCAATGATTAAAATAGCGCGGCAAAAACTCCAACTGACGCAAGAAGAATTTGCAGAAAATAATTTGGCAGAAATCAGAATTTCAACCTTGCAAAAAATCGTTGAATTAGGCCTCGGAGGGCGATTAGAAATAAATATCGAACTCTGATTTTAGATTATCAATAAGCTGTTAGGAGGTTGGATTTCAAGGCAATACATTTGGAACACCAAACCACTAATCAATATGTTTAACCACTTCTCTAGATACCTGAAGCTCATCCGTGCGGTTCCGCTGGACGTGATGGCGCAGGATCTCGGGATCGATGCCGGACTTTTGAGCAAATACGAAAACGGCAACCGCATCCCAGACATCGACCTCGTCATCATCTTTGCCCATTACCACCAGGTAGACGCGCGCGAACTTTGTGTATTTTGGATGCGGGAACGCATAAAACGATCTTTTGTAGGCTATGAACATTTAGTGGAGGATGCTTTACCTGATGCCGAAAAAGACGTCAAATACTTCCTCAAATACCACAAAGTTAAACTTGAAAGGAAATTCAGTTTCAAGCTATTCCTCAAAAACGCCATTGTCTACGACCACACCCAAGCTGTCACCCTACGTCATTTTCAATTCCGCCGCCACGGCGTCACTAACCACTAAACCCTTGAAAACATGTTTAACTTCTTTAACCCCAAAGAGCCCTTGCTCTTCTACAACGGCCACATGGGTCCCTACAAATTCACGAAAGTGACGATTACCATCATCGAAAAAGACAAGGAAATATTCAGCGAATCCGTGATTGTGGCTCCTGTAACGACGAAGACTTTGATTTTTGACTCGCGGAAGTTCTTGAATGAATTAAGGAATAGATAGGAACAATCACTTTTAAATTGATAACTTACATCTATGGATAAGAGCATCGTAAAAAGAAAAAGGATACAAGATCCCCTAACCGGGAACTCCTTGCGCTCAATCGCCTACAAGGGCTTTCGAAAAGCAGAAAAAAGAACGCTGGAAGTATTAGGATACAATGTAGTTGTGAAAGACGGCTGGGTTGTAAAAAAATACATCGATTCAAGAATCGAAAAAATTGAAAAAATGCCAGAAAACAGAGGAAGACTAGTTTTAGACTAGTTTGACAAACTAATGTTTTTGAATATTGACACTTACTGTCAATACCTGAAAAGCCCGCTCAGTACTTCGAAACAAAATATAGCAAAAACTGCCTCCAGAGGCTTATTTGGTAAATAGCCCTACAAAAGAAGTCGACAGCGACACAAGAAAGCTAAAAATCAACGGAGCAATAAACCCAGTTACCACAAATCCTGGAACATATGCCGCCACTAAATAGACTAGGCCTACCGAGATCACTAAAGAGAACAACCCTAAAGTCATAAAAGTAATAGGGAAGCTGATGATCTTCAATACGGGTTTGATGAATGAATTCACAAATCCCATCGCTAGAGCGACTAAAAGGGCAGTCGTAAAACCATCCACAGTTATTCCTTTTAAATAGCGTGGAATTACTAATACGACCCCAGCGATAATGATGTAACGAATGATGAATCCGATCATAAGATAGATTATTTAGATGCGTGACGAGATTGAAGAACGGCGATAATTTCGTTTAAATCGATGCCGCGATCTTCTAATAAAACTAATAAGTGGAAAATTAGGTCAGCCGCTTCGCCTTTGAAGAGGTCATCGTTTTTCATTAAAGCTTCGATAACGAGTTCGACGGCTTCTTCGCCTACTTTTTGGGCTACTTTGTGGGTGCCTAATTGGAAAAGGGAGGCGGTATATGAGGAGTCCGCTGAGGCGTTTTTACGGCTTCTTATGACATGCTTTAATTGATCTAACCAAGCTGCGTTGTCTACGTTTGAATCATCGAAACAGGTGTCTGCACCGGTGTGGCAGGTGGGACCAAAGGGTTTGGCCTGAATTAAAATGGTGTCAGCGTCGCAATCGATCGAAAGGCTGATGACATCGAGGAAATTGCCTGATTCTTCGCCTTTGGTCCAAAGTCGGTTCTTCGAACGGCTAAAAAAGGTCACGCGCTGCTCAGAAACGGTCTTCGCATACGCCTCTTCATTCATGTAACCTAACATGAGAACCGTGCGCGTGGACGCATCTTGGATGATTGCAGGCACGAGGCCTTTGGTGAAATCAGGTTGCTTTGACATATTTCTATTAAATGCGTATCGGGATGCCTTGGGTTGCAAGGTAATTCTTCAATGCCAAAATTTCAATTTCTTTAAAGTGAAATATACTCGCGGCGAGTCCGGCGTCGGCTTTGCCACTGGTAAATACTTCGGTAAAATGCTCCATCGTTCCCGCTCCGCCAGAAGCAATGATGGGAATGGAGGCTGCGGAGGACACTTTCGCAGTTAAATCACAGGCGAAGCCTGCTTTCGTGCCGTCCGCGTCCATCGAGGTTAATAAGATTTCCCCGGCGCCACGGTTTTCTACTTCACGAGCCCATTCGAGTGTTTTTAATTCAGTGATTCGACGGCCGCCGTGGGTGTGGACGAAGTCCAGGCCCGCGGCGGGTTCAAAGCGTGTGTCGATCGCGACGATGATGCATTGGGAGCCAAAAGCCAAAGCCAATTCATCCACCAGCTCCGGCCGGCGCACAGCAGAGGAATTAATGGAGACTTTATCCGCGCCGGCGTTCAACAGAGCTGAAACATCCGCAATGGACGAAATTCCGCCACCAACGGTAAAAGGAATATTCACGTGGCGCGCTACTTCGCGCACTAGATTCACTAAGGTTTTACGGTCATCCACTGTCGCCGTGATATCAAGAAAAATAAGTTCATCTGCTCCCTGCTGTGCATAAAGGGCACCCAGCTCCACCGGATCGCCGGCATCGCGGAGGTCCACAAAGTTCGTCCCTTTCACGGTCCGCCCTTCTTTAATATCTAGACATGGTATGATGCGCTTTGTTAACATTGGGCTGAGAATTTGGCCAAATCCGCTAAACTAATCCGACCTTCATAAAA
>JACCDV010428260.1_pt1 | contig 46895 bp, 29 predicted proteins | sample 7446131 | NCBI WGS metagenome assembly JACCDV01 (sample SAMN15323448, study PRJNA562643) | freshwater metagenome | isolation source: river surface water | place: USA:Blue River Watershed | collected 2017-08-17
AATATCAGATTTTTGATATTGGTTCCAAACTCATTTACAGAAGTCAAGCAATTACTATCTATGGTAATATGCAAAATCAAATAGATTTCACTAAGTATGCTACTGGTCAGTATTATGTTCAGGTAGTGTTTAAGCCCTTGAAAGGCAAAGCTAGATCTGGAATTTACAAAATCGTTAAACTATAAATGATGAAGTTTTTTTCAAAAATAATCTTTGCAGGATTGTTAGTTCTTTTGGCTCTATCAAGTAATGCACAAGGTATCAACTTTCAAGGGGTAGCTCGTTCTGCAAATGGCACAATTATAGCCAGTTCAAATATTAGTTTAAGATTGTCTATCATTAGTAAAAATGTAGATGCGACGCCGGAATATGTAGAGACAAAAACGGTGGTTACAAACGCACAAGGTATATTCACTGTAGTAGTAGGTGATGCGACGAATGCAACTGTAGTTGGAAGTTTTAAAACAATTAATTGGGCGGAGTCACCTAAATTTTTGAAAGTAGAGATGGATCCATCTGCAGGAACCAATTATATAAATATGGGAGCCACTCAATTACAATATGTACCCTATTCTTATTATAGTTTAGGCGTGGCTGCGGAAAATATTTCGGGTGTTTTGCCTGTTACAAAAGGGGGTACTGGTGTGGGTACTTTAGCGGATTTAAAAACTGCATTGAGCGTTAATACAGACAAGTATTCAAATCTGTTTGTTGGACAAAATGCAGGCTTGAATTATCAAGATCCAAATAATTATGGTTACGGAACGAACACGGCAGTTGGTTCAAATGCCTTGCAGAACAATACAGACTATTGGAACGTTGCAGTTGGAGGTAATGCATTAGCTACAGGCAAATGGTCTAGACAAAATACTGCAGTGGGATATAATTCAATGTCTGGGTATAAAAAAGGATTTGACAACGTTGCTATTGGATACGCAGCATTAAGCGGGTTGGATACTGGTATTTATAATACTGCACTAGGAACGCAGACATTAATTAATTTAAAAAATAGTAATAATAATACGGCTCTAGGATATAGAGCTATGGCTGCTTTAAAAACGGGGACAAATAATTTGGCAGTTGGTTATCAGGCTGGCTATGCTTTAGATTCTGGATCTAACAATATTTTTATTGGTACAAATGCTGGCGGTGCTGATGTTCATACAAAAATTAGTAACAAATTAATCATTGCAAATTCTGCTACTTCGACACCACTAATTTACGGGGATTTTGATACTAGAAAATTAACAATAAACGGCGATCTGAATGTAACTGGTAAAATTAATTCAAATCTTGGTATATCTACATCCGACTCAACTATTAAATTATTAAATAAAAGAATTGACAGTTTAGTTGCAGTTTTATCTTCAAGATCATTAACAAGAATTGATAGTTCAAATCTTTCATCTTCAAATCCTGTGATTGCAACAAGATTCCTAGATAGTACTTTCTTGCCTACAATAAATTTTAATGGGTCATCTACTTATGTACAAATTGGTTCTTCTGGTTTACTTGGGTCTAGAATTTATGGAAACAATTTTACGGTTGAGGCTTGGATAAAATCTTATAAAGTTTCAGATACGAATCAATACATATACTCTTCCGGATACCAATGGAATGGAAATGTTGGAACTTTCAAATTGGCATTATATAGAGGAAGAATAACAGCACAAGTTGGAAATTTTAGTGGGTATAATATTAGTGCGGCATTCCCAAATGATTCATCTTGGCATCATGTTGTTTTTACGCATTATAATTTTTCTAGAGCTGGTGTTATTTATATTGATGGAATAGAAAAGTCTAGAATGTCAAATACAGGAACTCTAAATATGGTCAATGGCTCGATTGGGGTAGAAGGCATTGGAGCAAATTTAGATATTGGTAATGAGCCACCAAGGGAATTTTATAAAGGACATATTCGAAAATTAAGAGTTTCAAAAGGGAATGTTTATAATGCAAATTTTACACCAAGTTATACTTATGTCAAATCTGATTCAACATATGCATTTTATGAGTTAAATGAAGGTACAGGAACTCGAATTAAAGCAAGTGATTCCGCATATAATGGAACACTTTATAATGGCACCTGGTCAATTTTAGATACAATTAGTAATGTTAGATTGAATGATAGTTTAGTGGCATATTATGCTTTTTCAGGAAATGCAATTGATAGTTCTGCGAATGGATTAAATGGAACAGTCGTTGGGGCTAACCTTGCTTCAGATAGATTCGGAAGAGCAAATAATGCCTATTCATTTAACACGAATCAATATATCAATATACCCAATAGTGCAACATATAATACATATCCTTTTTCAGTTAGCTTATGGGTTTCACTAGATTCATTGAATAATTCGGGTGGGAACTTGTTTAAAAAATATTCAAGTGGAATGTGGAATGGATTTAATTTGACCCCTTCAACTGGTGCTACCGACTCGAGTGGTTTTATTTATCCATTTTATTTAACTGGTGATGGTGTGCCAAATGGACTAATTGGTGGTTATGGTATTCCAGAGTCAAAATTTGTAATCAATAATATCCCTACAAGAAGGTGGGTTCATATTGCAATGACAGTAGATCATACTGGTGGAAGATTGTATATGAATGGTAATTTAATAGACACATTAGACTGGAGAACAGTGGCCAAAGCTTGTTCGAATAGTCTTAATTGGGTCATTGGAGGTTCATATGATGCAAATGCATGGTTTAAAGGGAAGATTGATGAAGTCAGAGTATATAAAAGAGCGTTGAATTTAAACGAGGTAAGGTATTTGAGTTCGCATTAATTTTTTAAGATTAAAATTCTATTTATGAATATTTCAAAAAAGGTATTATTCTTTTTTTCTTTCATTATTTTGGCTCTTGTGAGTAATGCACAAGGCATCAACTTCCAAGGGGTAGCTCGTTCTGCTAATGGAACAATTATAGCTAGTTCAAACATTAGTTTAAGATTGTCTATCATTAGTAAAAATGTAGATGCGACGCCGGAATATGTAGAGACAAAAACGGTGGTTACAAACGCACAAGGTATATTCACTGTAGTGGTGGGTGATGCGACGAATGCAACTGTGGTTGGAAGTTTTAAAACAATTAATTGGACAGAATTTCCAAAGTTTTTGAAAGTAGAGATGGATCCCTCTGCAGGAACCAATTATATAAATATGGGTGCTACACAACTACAATATGTGCCTTATTCATTTTACAGTTTTGGTGTTGCAGCGGAAAATGTTTCAGGTGTTTTGCCTGTTACAAAAGGAGGTACTGGTGTTAGTACATTAGCGAACTTGAAAACAGCATTAAATATATCAAATTTTGATACTACAGCTTTGTCAAATAGAATTAATGCTAAATTGGATAATATAAGACCAGGATCAATTGGTGACGTTTTGGTTTCTGACGGCAATAAATGGATTGCAGGAACTTTGAATGGTCAAGGTAAGGTATTTAGTTCTTTCATGGTTGACTCAACCAATATGAGGTTTCAGAATAATAGCTTATCAAAACTTGATAAAAGGAATACGAATAATTTTATAAACGATAGCTCAGAATTAAATAATCAAAGTTATGCAAAGTATAATGTAGCTATAGGAGATAGTTCATTGTATTTGGTAGATTCTGGAAGTAATAATATTGCAATTGGTTTTAAATCCTTAATTAAAAATACAATCGGCTGGTCAAACACATCAGTTGGTGGTTATGGCAATTTAAATGCAAACACAAGAGGTTATCAAAATAACGCATTTGGGAGCTCTACGCAGAACGCAAATACTACTGGAAACAGAAATAACTCATTTGGAACTCTAGCTATGAATTCAAATACTACAGGTTTTGCAAATTCAGCATTTGGTAATGCATCATTAATGAGTAGTACTACAGGTAATGAGAATTCATCCTTCGGAAGAATGTCGACTCTAAGTTTAAAAATTGGATCTTCAAATTCAGTATTTGGCAATTCGGCCTTGATGAATGATACTGTTGGGAATTTTAACACAGCACTAGGTTATATGGCAGGCTCTGGTTTAAGGAATGGAAATAGTAATGTGTTTTTAGGAAGTTATGCAGGTAATAATGTTGCTTATAGTAATGTAAGTAATAGATTAATCATTTCTAATTCAAGCACAAATACTCCCTTGATTTACGGCGAGTTTGATACGAGGAATTTAACTGTAAATGGCAACTTAACTGCTACAAGTTTTAAAATCCCAGGTGGGACATCTGCCCAATACTTAAGAGCAGATGGAACTGTAAGTACTTCAGTTACATCGGGTGTGCCGTATACTGGTGCTAGTCAGGCGGTTGATTTAGGTGCATATGATTTGACAGTGAATGGTTTGACAATTGGAATTGGCTCAAGAACATATACATCAACTAATAATGCCAATACTGCAATAGGTAAAGGAACATTAAGTAATAATACGACTGGTTATATGAATACTGCATTTGGATATAATGCTCTTATTAATAATACAACTGGTTATCATAATGTTTCATTTGGTCATAATTCATTGTTAAGAAATATAATTGGAGGAGACAATGTTGCAATCGGGTCTCATGCCTTATATAACAGTTTAGTGGATAAATCTACAGCTGTCGGTTCATTTTCATTATCATCAAATACTACCGGAACCTCAAATTCTGCCCTAGGTTATGGAACATTGAGTGATAATACAACTGGAGCTGGGAATACGGCAGTTGGTAATTATGCTATGCAAAAAAATATTAATGGTAGTCAAAATATTGCAATGGGGGTAGAAGCATTTTATAATAATACATCAGGAAATTATAATACAGCTATTGGTGCTCAGGCGTTGTATTCAGCAACAACAGTAGATGGGAATACTGCAATAGGTTGGCATTCCATGAAAATGACAACAACTGGATATAATAATACAGCACTTGGATATGTGTCATTATATAGTAATACAGTTGGTACATATAATACTGCAATTGGTTTACATGCAATGTCAAATAGTACCAATGGTTCAAATAGTGTTGCATTGGGTGCAAGGGCAATGGAGGCCAGTACAACTGCAAGCGATAATATTGCAATTGGATATGAAGCACTAGCTAATAATACTGTAACCGGTGGTTTATTAGCGATAGGGAAGCAAGCATTAAAATCAAACACCACTGGATATGGAAATGTTGCAGTTGGAAATGGTTCAATGCAAAATACTACTTCAGGAGATAGAAATACAGGGCTAGGTGATGTAACATTAAATTCAAATACAACAGGGCATTACAATACTGCTATTGGCGAATCTGTAATGAGATACAATACTTCCGGTTACGCAAATACTTCTATAGGTATGACTTCTATGTTAAATAATACTACCGGCAGTGATAATAGTGCATTAGGATTTTATTCTCTAAAAGACAATACAATTGGTTCTGGTAATGTTGCAATTGGGGAATCTGCTTTACAAAGTAATGTTGCAAATAGTAATTCTTTGGCAATTGGGGTAAGGGCTATGTATTATGCGGACAACAGAACAACAGGACGTGAAACTGGTAATGTTGCAATTGGTTTTGAGTCTTTAATGGGTAGTACAACTGCTTCAAATAATACTGGATTATTCAATTCGGCAGTTGGATTTCAAACATTGTCAAATAATACATCTGGATCATATAACACTGTACTGGGTTATCAAGCATTACAATCAAATACTTCTGGAACAGAAAATACTGCCGTTGGATATAGAGCTTTAAATACAATTACTGCTGCAATTATGAATACGGCAGTGGGTAATGAAGCATTGTTATATAATACTGCTAATGCAAATACAGCGGTTGGATTTAGGGCATTAAGAGCGAATACTGGAGGTGTTAATTTGGCTGCGGTGGGTTCAGGTGCTTTGTATTTAAATACAATTGGAAATTCAAATACTGCAATAGGACAAAACGCTTCATTTAATAACACAACAGGATCAAGTAATACAAGTATTGGATTTGGATCACTTTCAACAAACACAACTGGTTCTGGAAATACGGCTTTGGGCCATATGGCTGATGTTGCAACCAACAATTTAACTAATGCAACAGCTATTGGAAATGGAGCAATTGTAGCTGTCTCGAATTCTATACAATTAGGAAATACAGCTGTAACTCAAGTTAAAACTACAGGAACGATAACTGCAAGTGGATTTAAAACACCTAATGGAACTTCAAGTCAATATTTAATGGCAGATGGTTCTGTTTCAGCTGGAACTTCATCTTCTTCAGTTGGTGTTCCATATACTGGTGCAACTCAAGCTGTAGATTTAGGAGCTTATGATATGAAGGTGAATGGTATAACGGTTGGTGTTGGGGCAGGTAATTCATCATCAACAGCAAACACGGCAGTTGGAAATAGCGCGTTAAGAAATAATACAAGTGGTAGTAATAACACTGCTTTTGGTATAAATGCTTTATTATATAATACGACTGGTACATTTAATACAGCAATTGGAGCATATGCATCTCTGCAAAATACTACAGGAAGTGGAAATGTTTCTTTAGGACATTTTACTTTAAATTCAAATACTACTGGCGGTGGAAATACAGCTTTAGGGTCAGGTGCTTTAACAAGTAACACGGTCGCAAACTATAATACAGCAGTAGGAGAATCTGCTTTGAGAAATACAACCAATGGAGGGGGAAATACCGCAATTGGTTTAAATGCGTTGTTTTCAAATAAAAGCAATACAGGTTCTGTTGCAGTTGGTTTCAATGCAATGCAATTTGCAAATGATCAAACCGTGGGAACAACAACTGGAAATACAGCAGTAGGTTATGAATCATTAAAAGGAAGTTCAACACCATCAAATAATACCGGAACCCAAAATACTGCTGTTGGCTATCATAGCTTACTTTCTAATACAACTGGAAATAGAAATAGCGCTTATGGTAATTTATCACTTCGTTCTAATACTACAGGTTATAATAATTCCGCTTTTGGTGCAGAGTCATTATTTACTAATTCAACAGGATTTAATAATACTGCAATGGGTATCGACGCCTTGCATTTTAGTAATGGTGATAATAACGTAGCCTATGGAACTGCTTCTTTGTATAATTCTAGTACTGGTTATGACAATGCAGGATTTGGCGTATTCTCTCTTTATGCAACTACTACTGGATTTAGAAATGCTGCTTTCGGGGACGGAGCTTTAGCAACAAATACTACAGGTAGTTATAATACTGCTATTGGTTATAATTCAAATGTAGGATCTGGTAATTTGTCTAATACAACTGCAATTGGTTATGGTGCAATAGTTACAAGTTCTAACACTATTCAATTAGGAAATACAGCCGTTACAGATGTTAAAACAACCGGAAAGATAACTGCATCTGGTTTTAAAACGCCTAATGGAACTTCAAGTCAATATTTAATGGCAGATGGTTCTGTTTCAGCTGGAACATCATCTTCAGTTGGTGTTCCATATACTGGTGCGACACAATCCGTAGATTTGGGTGGATATGATATGAGAGTGAATGGCCTAACAATTGGGGTTGGGTCCACTACTTTAACCGCAACTACATATAATTCTGCTATTGGTGTTTCTGCATTATTTAATAATACTACGGGCACTGCAAATACAGCTTTTGGAAATCAGGCATTGATGTCAAATACAACAGGTTCAAATAATATTGCTATTGGCTTTGAATCTTTAAAATCTTCAACTACTGTTGGCGGAAATGTTGCTGTTGGTAGAGGTACTTTGAGTTCAAACATTACAGGAGGTGGTAACACAGCTGTAGGTAATTATGTTTTAAATAAAAGCACTGGTGCTAGTAATACTGGTATGGGTACTAATAGCTTAATGAATACTACTACAGGTGCATTGAATTCAGCACTTGGTGCATATTCGATGATGAATAATGTATCTGGAAGTGGAAACACGTCAATGGGACATTTTAGTTTGATTGATAATACAACAGGTGACGACAATACTGCGTTTGGTAATATGGCTTTGAAGGCTAATACAACAGGCAGTCAAAATGTAGCAATTGGTACTAATGCATTAATGAATAACGTCGCAAATAATAGAACTGTTGCTATAGGCTATTTTGCAATGCAAAATGCTAATAATACAAATAGTGCAATAATAACGGGTAACACTGCTATAGGGTATGAGTCATTAAGAGGAGGCGCAGGTGCTGCTAATAATACAGGAACTGCAAACACTGCTGTTGGTTATCAAACATTGGCACTTAATTCAACAGGATTCGCTAACGTGGCAGTTGGACATAGTGCATTAATAAATAATACTACTGGAGGTGATAACGTTGCTGTAGGTGCAAGTACCCTTGCTTCAAATACCACTGGTGGTGCGAACATCGCATTGGGTTCAACTTCAATGGGTAGTAACACAACTGGACAACACAATGTAGCTATTGGATATTTTGCATTGTCTGTTAACACTATCGGAAATAGAAATAATGCATATGGTTCAAGGTCTTTAAGGTATAATACAGGTTCTGATAATAATGCATTTGGAGAACAAGCTTTGTATTCAAATACAGGGGATGGTAATATTGGAATGGGTGGCGGTGCATTATACGGTAATACTACAGGTTCAAACAACGTAGGTATTGGAGGTAGTGCAATGGGACATAAAACTACTGGTTCAAATAACATAGCTATAGGTGTTTTAGCTGGAGAAAAAATTGCAGATCGTGTATCTACAAATTCAAGTTCAGATAACTCTGTGTTTTTAGGATTCCAAGCATATCCCCAAGCCGCTTCACAAACAAATCAAATTGTAATAGGTTACAATGCGATTGGTAATGGGTCAAATTCTACTGTTATAGGTAATACTTCCATCACTTCTGCTGAAATCAAGGGTAACCTTAAGTCTAACGGTCAAACATTAGCTATTGCATCAAAAACATCTAATTATACAGCATTGGATTCTGATGAAATAATAATTGCAAATGCGACTTCAGGGGCAATTACAATTACATTGCCAACAGCAGTAGGAACTGATGGTAGAACATATACAATTAAGCGTATTAATTCTGGATCTAATGTTGTCACTGTTGGAACAACATCTTCTCAAAATATTGATGGTGCAATTACGTATCAATTAACTGCACAATACAAATATATTAAGGTGGTAAGTGATGGATCTAATTGGGTTATAGTAGGTCAGAATTAAAAAAATGTGTACAATCTTAAATTATATTTATGAAGAGGTTTTCAAAATTAATCCTTGCAGGTTTATTAGTTTTTTTGGCTTTTGCAAGTAATGCACAAGGCATCAACTTTCAAGGGGTAGCTCGTTCTGCAAATGGAACAATTATAGCCAGTTCAAATATTAGTTTAAGATTGTCGATTATCACAAATGATATTGATGCGACACCTGAGTATATTGAGACCAAAACAGTCTTTACTAATCCACAAGGTATTTTTTCAGTTGTAGTTGGTGATGGTTCAAATGCAACTGTAATTGGAAATTTCAAAAATATCTCATGGGGAATTGGTGTTAAATTTTTGAAGGTGGAAATGGATCCTGCAGCAGGCACTAATTTCATAAACATGGGTGCAACTAAGTTGCAATATGTGCCTTATTCCTTTTATTCATTAGGGGTAGATGGCGCAAATGTACAAGGTATAGTTCCGGTAAAAGCGGGAGGTACAGGTGTAAATAATTTAAATGATTTGAAAAAGTTATTTAGTCCTGTTGGCAATACAGACTCTATTGGCAATGTTAAAATTGGCAATAATGTTCTTGCAAAGGCAGAAGCTGTTCCTTCAATGTTTTTTGGGAGTATGAATAAAAACAATATCAATATTGGCATTGGTGACAGTGCTTTGTTTTCGAATACCATTGGTGGTTACAATATCGCTATTGGCAATAAGAGCTTAGCTTTTAATAAAGACGGCGGATTTAATACTGCAATTGGATATGGTGCAATGTTAGATTTAGGCACTGACACCTCAGGATATCAAGGTTGGGCAAATACAGCAATAGGAAGTACTGCTTTGATGAAAAACAAATATGGTGTTGGAAACATCGCTGTTGGAAGTGGTGCGATAGAGCTTGGTACAAAAGGTGATTTTAATACTGGTTATGGAATGGATGCCTTACATTATACCAATGGCTCATTTAATACAGGTATTGGAGATTCTGCATTAAGTTATGTGAATGTTGGAGATTATAATACAGCATTAGGATATCGTTCAGGCGTTGCTTTGCGAACTGGCTACAAGAATGTTTTTATAGGACATTCCGCTGGTGCTGATAACACTTTTAGAAATGTCAGCAATCGTTTAGTTATAGATAATAGTGATACAAGTAAACCTCTAATTTATGGGGAGTTTGACACTGATAAACTTTTTATTAATGGCACATTAACTGCAAACAGTTTCAAGATTCCAGGTGGAACATCTGCTCAATACTTAAGAGCTGATGGAACTGTTTCCGCTTCGATTATTGCAGGTGTTCCATATACTGGCGCTAGTCAAGCAGTTGATTTAGGCGCATACGATTTAAAAGTAAATGCTATAACAATAGGTATAGGAGCAAAAACAATTTCAAGTACCACTAATACAGCAATTGGGAAAGAGACTTTAAGGTCAAATACTAGTGGCTCAAATAATACTGCCTTAGGATTTAATGCATTGTATTCTAATACAATAGGTTATTCAAATACAGCAATTGGTATTGAGGGTTTGAAAAATAATACAACTGGAGTTGATAACACAAGTATAGGTGTACAAACTTTAAAAGAGAATCTGACAGGGTATGATAATGTAGCAATTGGTAATTTATCTCAACAAAGAAGTAATAGTTCTCACAATACATCAGTTGGATATGCTTCATTACAATTAAATACATCTGGGTATAGAAATGCTGCTTTTGGTCCATTTTCGTTAGTTTCAAATACTACTGGGAATAATAATATGGCTTTTGGAATGGAAGCTTTGAATTCTAATACAATTGGATCAAATAACATTTCAATTGGTAATGGATCATTGTATAGTAATGTTGCAAACACAAATTCTATTGCAATTGGGGAAAGGGCTATGTATTATGCAGACAATAGAACGACAGGTAGGGAAACTGGTAATGTTGCAATTGGTTTTGAATCTTTGAAGGGGAGTCCAGTAGCAGCTAATAATACAGGATTGCAAAATACTGCAGTAGGTTTTCAGACAATGCCTAATAACACTTCCGGTGTTGGCAATGCTGCATTCGGATGGAGGTCATTATTGAATAATACAACAGGAGAACTTAATGCTGCAATTGGACAAGAGGCATTAATAAATAATACAATTGGTACAAGAAATATTGGTATTGGATATCAAGCTTTAGCTGGAAACGTTGCTAAATCCGGGAATATAGCAATAGGATATGGCGCAATGGCTTTTGCAAATAATTCAAATACCAATTCGAATTCAGAAAATTTAGCTATTGGATCAGAGGCCTTAAAAGGAAGTACGACAAATGCAAATAATACTGGCTACAGTAATGTTTCACTTGGAAGTTTCTCACTTAGATACAATACTTCTGGTTCAAATAATAGTGCTGTTGGGGTGAGTGCTTTAGAAAACAATACAACCGGATCAAATAATACATCTCTTGGTATTCAGGCATTAAGAGCTAATACAATTGGGTCAAACAATGTAGCTATTGGTTCAAATGCAGATGTTGCAACCAATAATTTAACAAATGCAACAGCTATTGGAAATGGAGCAATTGTAGCAGCCTCTAATTCTATACAGTTAGGTAATACAGATGTTACCCAAGTTAAAACGAGTGGTGCTATTACGGCATCTGGATTTAAAACACCAAATGGGACTTCTTCTCAGTACTTAATGGCAGACGGAACAGTAAGTAGTGGATCAGGTGGTTCGGGGCTAACTTTATTAGGTAAAATTATATACGTTAAAAATATAAGTGGAAGTTCGCCTTCAGAAATTTGGACGGCAAATTACGATGGCACTGGGCAAGTAAAAATTAATATTACACTTCCAACTGGAATAGTTTTCGGAGATGCGTTGCAGGTTTCAATGTCTCCAAATGGCCAAAAGATATTTTTCAATGCAGGACCTCCATTTCAAGTTGGGGCAATTTCATCAGTAGATACCGATATTTATTCTTGCAATATTGATGGGACAAATGTGGTTAAAATTATAGATAGAGGCAACAGGAATATTTATGTTCAAGGAGTTTACTAGTTTCTGCAAAAACGCTTTTTTATAATGATGTCCATAGAACTTGATAATCTATTTATTAACTGTCATTTAAGTTTATAAATAGATTTGTAGTTGGTAATGTAGTTGCAAAACAAGAAGTTAGTTCGAATGCAATTATTTCATAGGTATTACTAAGGACAGTCCCAATAAAATGGGAAATAATCAATCGTTTTTAAATATTCTCTAACTTTGGTTATTAATATAAAAGTAAATGGCAAAGCATTTTTCATTGATCATTGGGGTGTTTTTTTCAATACAACTTATGGCACAAACAGGGATAGGTACGACCGCGCCAGACGCCTCTGCTAAGTTGGAAGTTAATTCTACTACAAAAGGCTTCTTGCCACCCAGAATGACAAGTACCCAAAGGGCTGCAATCTCAAGTCCTGCAGCAGGTTTAATGGTTTACCAAACTGATGGTTCTTCGGGATTATACTATTATACAGGAAGCGCCTGGGTTTATATTATCAATAACAGCTCTAATGTATTGTCTATTGCAAATGGAGGCACGGGGAGTAATTCTGGATCAATTACGGGAACGGGGGCATTAACTTTTACAGCAGGCGGAACCAACCAAAATATAACACTTGCTCCAAGCGGAACGGGCTACACAATTATGAATAACAATGTGGGTATGGGTACTACTACTCCAATAGATCGTTTAGATGTTAGAAGTGCAATGAGTGTAAATGAAATTAAATTTAGAGGTACAGATGGAGGGGATGATTCGGATCCATATAGAATGAGAAAGTTTAAAATTGGTAATTCAAATGAATTACAACTTCATATTAACGATGATACCGATGAGCGTTTCGCAATTTATGGAAACTCATGTGTAAATGGCGGATGTGGGGAATATAGCCCCAATTTGTACCATTATTTTCGATCAGATGGGAGTGTATATCATGCAGGGTATGTAGGGATAGGAACAACTTCGCCAGCAGCGCCTTTGCACGTTGCTTCTTTTGCTGTACAATACGTAAATTCATATGGCTATTTAAATCCATCAACAACTGGTGGCAACTATACTGCCAATCAAAATATAAACTATTCCATTCAAGCTGATCATAGAATCAGAGCAACTGAATTTAATGCCATTTCGGATAGTAGGATAAAAACGGATATACTTCAATTAAATACACAAAAGCAATTAGCGGATTTAAACAAACTTAAGGTGGTTAATTATTCCTATTTAGATAAATTATCGAATGGGGGTAAAAGTAAAACAGGTTTTATAGCGCAAGAAGTAGAGAATGTCAATGCACAATTTGTGAATCAATCGAGTGATTTTATACCTTCTGTTTATGCAATAGCAAAATCTGCGAGTATAACGAATGGAATATTAAATGTTTCTATAGACAAGCCTCACGGATTACAAAAAGGCGATATGTTAAAACTTTATATTGAGGGGAGAAAAGAAATTATAAAACAAATAGAAGAGGTAGCTAATTCTTATACTTTTTCAATAAAGGATTGGGATGCATCTACAACGAATCTATTTATATATGGGAAAAAAGTGACTGACTTTAGAGCGATTGATTTTGATCAGATTACCTCATTAAGTGTTGCCGCAATTCAGGAATTAAGTAAACAAGTTGATAATCTTAAAGAAGAAAATGCCAATTTGAAAAACAAGTTAAACAATGTGGTTGATTCGAAGTTGCTTGAATTAGAAGACAAAATTTCAAGGTTGGCGGCAAAATTGAAATAATCAAAATGTTTGATCGCCAATACTTGTTGATATGTATATAAGGAGTTTATTTATATTTTACTGAAGTTAAAATTTGCGAACTTTCACCCTTGTTTTATTTCGCTTTATAGTAACAATAAAGTAGGTTGCATAGTCGTCTTCTGACAAGTCTTTAAATCGATTTTCATTAATTAATAAATTAACCAATTTTGGGCTTGTATTTGAGTGCCCTACAATTAGGTATTTTTTACCTTTGTTTGAATCCAATAAGAGTTCCGTTTTTAGTAACTCTAGTTTTCTTGGGTCGTAATTTGTCAAGTTCAAGTTAAGTGAATTGGCTAGAGGAAATACGGTCGATTTAGTTCTTTTATAATTTGTAGAATAAATCTGATTAACCTTATATTTTTTAAATTTTTCAACAATTTCTAGTGCTCTGTTTTCTCCATTACGTGTAAGTGGTGGGTCAGAGACCATCATTGTTGAACCTGCTATTGTTGTATCTTTTTCTGCATGCCTTATGATAATAAATGTAGATTTTTGCGCAATAATTTGAGCAGAAAAAAGTATAAATATACCTGTTAAAAATGCAATTTTTCGCATCAAAATTTAATTGTTATGTATAAATGTAGGCATATTCATACAAAATTAAGTAAAGTTAAATTTTGTCCAAATAAGCAACATAAACAACACCAATATTGAATAAAAACACCCTTTTATGCTATATAGGAAATTGTTTTTCTAGTACCTTTACTCTTCGAAACTACTATCTAAATGATTAAGAGCCTACTTTTTTTTATTTGCTTAATTGCTTCAATTACCCTGAATGCACAAACAGGAATTGGGACAACCACGCCACATGCTTCAGCCAAGTTGGATGTATCTGCGAATAATAAAGGTTTTCTTCCACCAAGGGTAACATTGTCAAGCACAACGGATGTTTCTACTATTCCAAGCCCAGCCGAAGGTTTATTAGTGTATAATTTAGGTTCTGTGGGTATACAAGCGGGCTATTATTACTGGAATGGAGCTAACTGGGCAACTATTGCAACTGCAACATCTGCAGGCAATGGTGTTACATCTATGGATATGGTTAAATTGTATGGTGAGGTCCATTCAAAAGCATCCGGTAAAATAGGTAATTCAACAACAGGTTATGCATTTACTGTTCCCGTTTCAGGAAGATACCTTTTTGATTTTACTTCATCAGCAACAACATTAAGTGGTGGTACAAATACAATTTATTTTACCGTTAGGCAAGGAACAACAGTATTAGGTTCTGATAATCAAAGTAGTTATAATAACAATGTCCATGTTGAATATAATGGCAAGGTAGAAGTGAACTTACAAGCTGGAGTTAATTACAATGTATATAACTATGCGACTTCGGGTAGTTTTGAAGGGAATGATTATGACCGTGTCTATTATAAATTAGTGGCAGGTAATATACCAGTCACCGGTCAAAGTGTGGATTACATTCAAGCATCTTTATCTGCCAATCAAGCTTTGTCCTCTGCGGGTAATATTAATTTTAATGTATCATCGGGTGCAGGCATTTCATTGTCTAGTGGTGGGTTTAATTTAATTGCCAATAGAACTTATAAATTAGAAGCGGCCATTGGTGGATCTTCTAGTGGCTATGCATATTATGGTTGGGTAGATAACTCCAATACTTTACTTGCAGGAGGCAGTATTGGAGTTGTAATGAAAGCAGGAGCAGCTTACACAGATGCACCACAAGACAAAGCTATTGTATATTATACGCCTACCACAAATACAACTGTTTATTTAAGAGTGTTAACAATAAGTGGAAGTGTCACTGCCTATCCTCCCAATGCAGCTGCTGCTTATTCAAGTGCATGGGCAAATATTACACAAATTGGGTCATCTGCTATTGTGAATCCTTGGGTATTAAGTGGTAATGATGTGTATAATACAGCAGGAGAAGTTGGTATTGGAACGGCCACACCCCACGCGTCGGCTTTATTAGATTTAACGAGTACCACCAAAGCTTTTTTACCTCCCAGAATGACAACGGCACAAAGAAATGCGATTTCACCAGCGACAGCTGGCCTAGTTATTTATAATACCACGATTAATCAATTAGAGACCTATACGGGCGCTAGTTGGAATGCCTTATATTCAGGGAACGCACTGCACTTTGCTCAATACCGAGCCAATGCAATTCAAACTGGGTTTACCGCAGATGTTACAAAGGTGAATTTTCCAACACCCGTAATAAATTCAGGAAGTATTGCAATTAGTTCTGGTAATACATTTACACTTCCTGCTAATAGAATTTACAGAGTTGATGTTAATATGGGATGGAAAGACGGTGGATGGTGTCGATTTGGTATTTATAATGCTAGTACTGGAGCAATTTTATCCCAAACAGCACATATGGAAGGTGGGGCTGCCTCAGGATCTGGAACAATTTCTTATTTTGTTGACGCCACTGCTGGCAGTGTCAATATTGATGTAAGATTAAAAGCCGGTGGTTGCTCATTGAATGACCCTAACAATGGAGGGACTTTTGCAACAATTACAATTCAATCAATTTTTTAGAATAGGTTATTAAGGATTTGGCTTATCTGGTTTTGAGTTGAATTTTTTGAAATGGTTTTTGGCTAGGTATTTAATTATTTTAATTTTTTATCTTTACGTATTATTTTTCTATGCCATGAGGAAAAGAATATTTGCTTTACTTTTTTTTATGTCTTCAATACATTTGAATGCACAAACAGGTATTGGAACAACCTCTCCGCATGTTTCAGCGAAATTGGAGGTGGCTGCTACAAATAAAGGTTTTTTACCGCCAAGAGTTGCTTTGACAGGCACGAATGATCTATCGACAATTGCAACACCAGCAACAGGGTTGGTTGTTTTTAATACGGCAACAGCAGGTACCACACCTAATAATGTATTGCCAGGTTATTATTATTATGACGGCACAAAGTGGAACCAATTGATAGATCAAGGTTCTTTAAATTCCTTTAGCGGCTTTGTTCCAAATTATGCACAATCTAATGCGAGTTCAGTTACAAGAAGTTCTGTGGGAGATATTGTTATTAGTCAATCTATTACTTCTTCCGGAAGACCAATACAAATTATTGTCACTGGTGATGCTAATCCTCAATCAAGTGGTGCTTGGGTGCAACTTCAATTATTTAGAGATGGGACTGCAATTGGTAAAAAGATACAAGCTGAATCATCTTCAAGTAATGAAAATGTTCCTTACTGTTTAAATTTTATTGACAACCCTACTGCTGGTACTTATACTTATACTGTAAGAATTACTGCAATTGGCGGTGGCTCTTTTCAATTTGGAGAAGCAGATGGCAATCAAATCACTTTATTAGAACTTGGTGCATGGAGTGCAGGCACCATGCCTGTTAGTAAAGGGGGCACAGGGGTAACTACTTCTACTGGAAGTGGTAATACTGTTTTGTCCAATAGCCCCACTTTAGAAACGCCCATAATATCAAGTGGTAATACGGCTTTCCCCTCTTCCATTAATGTAATGCCAACGACACATGCAACTAGTAAAAGAGCTGCATTGTGGCTGGATGGTTGGGGTATTATGCAAGATATTTTGGGAAATGGGTCTAAGAATTTTTCTATCAGTCAAACATTTGGTGGCACTTATCCTCCTAGGTTATTTATAAATACGGACGGAAATGTTGGGATTGGTACAGAATCACCCGTTTCTAAATTAGATGTAACGGGTAATGTAAATGTAACTGGAGCATTAAATGTAAGTGGATCTTCGAATGTAAATTTTCAAACACCTGCCTTATTAGTGGGCAATGGGAGTGGCGATGAAGGTGGTGAGATTCAATTAGCTGGAGCACAAACCAATCAATCATTATCCGGCAGAGTGATAGTAGATGTTTATCGCAATCAGTTAAGAATTTTGGAGAGTGGCGGTAATAATAGAGGTGTAAATATAGATTTAAGTAAAGCACCTTCAGGGGCAAGTGGTGAGTTGATGTGGAAGACTAGTGGATTTGTCAACGCGGGAACATTTGTAAGTTTAGATAACATTAGAGCGACCGTTACATCAAGCGGTAATCGTGGTTTAAGTTTGGCCGCGGTTTCTACTACTTTTACAGCGAATATAGCTGCAAACTATGGGCTTAATGGGGGTAGTGGTGGTTACGCTACAAATAATTTTTCAGTCACAACTACCGCAAGCGCTTCAATTTTTAGCTATCATTTTCCAGGTGAAGGGGATGGCTCTTTTTATACGATAGTCGATAAGACAAATAATAGAGCATATCGTATTACACTTATGATAGGCGCTGGTTACTTTAATAATTTTATTTCAATAGAAAGGTTGTTTTAGCAATCAAGCAATAGAATAATTTATATTCTATAATTATCTTCAATCAAATGATTATATAAAAAAAGCCCCGACTTGCGTCGGAGCTTTGTGATCCCGCTGGGACTCGAACCCAGGGCCCATACATTAAAAGTGTATTGCTCTACCAACTGAGCTACGGAATCTAACCTTTTCCCTTTTGAGGAGTGCAAAAATAAGGATAAATTGAAATAAACCAAATAAAATGTCAACTTTATTTTAGGTCTAAATATCTCCTAAGTAATTCATCTTCAAATAACAATTACTTTTGTACAAACACATTTTTATGGCATCATTTGAAAACAAAGTAGTGGTGATAACAGGGGGCTCTGATGGTATTGGAAAAGCCCTAGTAGCGCAGTTCTTAGCGATGGGGGCAAAGGTCGCTACTTGTGGAAGAAGCCAAGATAAATTACAATTACTAGCGGAGCAAAATCCAGGTGCAAGTTTGTTTTTAAAGGGTGTAGACGTGAGTAAGGAGCAAGAATGTGAACAATTTATTGCAGATGTAGTGGCTACTTGGGGGCAAATAGATGTCTTGATCAATAATGCAGGTATCAGCATGAGGGCATTGATCACAGAGACAAATACGGAGACTTTGAAACAAGTGATGGATATTAACTTCTGGGGCACTGTTTATACGACGAAGGCGGCTTTGCCGGCTATTTTAAAACAAAAAGGGGTAATAGTAGGTGTTTCTTCAATTGCGGGCTATCGTGGATTGCCTGGAAGAAGCGGTTATTCTGCATCTAAATATGCTTTGAATGGTTGGCTGGAGTCCATTAAAACCGAATTATTACATACCGGAACGCATGTGATGTGGGTTTGCCCGGGATTCACAAGTTCAAATATTCGCAATGCGGCATTGAATAAGGATGCAAAGGCACAAGGGGAGTCGCCGATGGACGAAGGGGCAATGATGAGTTCCGATGAATGCGCAGCCCACATTATAAATGCCATAGAAAAGCGTAAACGTACATTGGTGCTTACATTCACCGGCAAGCGAGCCGTATTCATGAATAAATTTTTTCCAGGATTAGCAGACAAATTGACCTTTAATTTCTTCTTCAAGAATGGCAAGTTGATTAAATAAGGCTATTGGGTTTAACCCATTGATTTTCATGTAAAAAATAGCGTTAACGATATAATATCTTACTTAATTTTTCGTTATTGATTTAATATGCCATTAATAACTTTAACATCGGATATTGGCCAAGAGGATTTCATCATTGGCGCAGTTAAAGGGCAAATATTGTCAACCATTCCTGGCTGTATTGTTTCAGATATTACGCATTATTTATCTAGTAAAAATTACCAGCAAGGAGCCTATATTTTTAATAACGCTGCAAAGTTTTATCCTGCAGGCACGGTGCATGTAGTGATGGTGAACGCTTTCCAGCATCCTGCAGATCATTTATTGTTTGCACATTATAATGGACATTATTTTATTACTCCGGACAATGGTTTTCTAACAATGATGTTAGGGTTAAAGCCCAAAGAGATTGTAAGGATTGACTGCAAAGGTGCGAATACTTTTATTCAAATGACCGAGCGCATGGTTGAATCTATTGCGTATTTTTTTGCTTCTGGTAGTTTAGAGGAAGCAGGAGAGCGCACAGATACCATTCAAGAAATATATCCAATGCAACCTACTTTGGGGCCAGATTGGATGGAGGGCCAAATTTTGTTTATTGATCAGTTTGAGAATGTGGTGGTGAATATCCGAAAGGAAGAGTTTGATTTTCATGCCAAAGGAAGGGCATTTAAGATCGTATTTACCCGAAATGAAACAATTGAAACCCTAAGTCAAAACTATGGATCGGTTCCTGTAGCAGATAAGATGGCCTGGTTCAATTCTGCAGGTTATTTAGAGATTGCCGTGAGAGGGGGAAATATGGCCGGTTTATTTGGCTTGAGCAAATACGACGAAAACCAGTCTAGTAAGCAGCGTCCGAACGATAATAAGTGGTTTTTCCAGATGGTGCGTGTTTTCTTTGAATAGTTGGTTATTTGTTTTTTCTTTTGCCTTTTTCGGGGTATTTTTGCACCCTATTAAACACTTAAATTAGATCTATATGGCATACGACGTAATCGTTATTGGTAGTGGACCTGGTGGATACCCAGCTGCTATTCGTGCTTCTCAATTAGGCTTAAAAGTTGCAGTAATTGAAAAAGAAAGCTTGGGTGGTGTTTGTTTAAACTGGGGATGTATTCCAACAAAAGCATTATTAAAAAGTGCGCAAGTATATGAATACCTAAAACATAGCGCGGATTATGGCGTAACTGCTACAGGTGTAAACCATGATTTTGGTGCAGTGATTAAACGTAGCCGTGGTGTAGCAGACAAGATGAGCAAAGGGGTTCAATTCTTGATGAAGAAGAATAAGATTGATGTGATTATGGGTTACGGTAAAGTTCATTCAAAAGGCAAGGTAGAAGTAAAAGCTGCGGATGGTACAACACAGGTAATCGATACAAAATATATTGTTCTTGCAACAGGTGGACGTTCAAGAGAATTACCAAACTTAAAACAAGATGGTAAAAAAGTATTGGGTTACAGAGAAGCAATGGTGATGGAGCAACAGCCTAAGAGCATGATTATTGTTGGTAGTGGTGCGATAGGTGTTGAGTTTGCGTACGTTTATAATAGCATGGGTACAAAAGTAACTATCGTTGAATTTGCGCCAAGAATTGTACCAGTAGAAGATGAAGATATTTCTAAAGAATTAGAGAAGCAATATAAGAAGCAAGGTATAGAGATCATGACTAGCGCATCTGTTGAATCAGTGGATACATCTGGTGCTGGTGTGAAAGCATTGGTGAAAAAAGCTGATGGTACCACATTAACATTAGAAGCAGACGTGGTATTGAGTGCTGCTGGTGTTGTTGCGAATCTTGAAAATATTGGCTTAGAGCAAAATGGTATTAAAGTAGATAAAGGAAGAGTTGTAGTAGATAAGTTCCAACAAACTGGTGTGCCAGGTATCTATGCAATTGGAGACTGTTCTCCAGGTCAAGCTTTAGCACACGTAGCTGCTAAAGAAGGGATCAATGCTGCAGAACATATCGCATACATAGAAAAGAAGCATGCGCATATGCCAGAAGGTATCGACTACAATAATATCCCAGGATGTACTTATTGTACTCCAGAGATCTCTAGTGTAGGTTATACAGAGAAAGCGGCTAAAGAAGCAGGATATGAAATTAAAGTTGGTAAGTTCCCATTTGTAGCAAGCGGTAAAGCTTCTGCAGCGGGTGCAACTGAAGGTTTTGTTAAAGTAATCTTTGATGCAAAATATGGCGAATTCTTAGGATGTCATATGATTGGCATGAATGTTACTGAAATGATTGCAGAAGCAGTAGTTGCTCGTAAATTAGAAACAACTGCGCATGAAATTTTAAATGCTATTCACCCTCACCCAACAATGAGTGAAGGTTTGAAAGAAGCAACTGCTGCAGCATATGGCGAAGCAATTGATATCTAACTAACATAGAATAAAATATAGAATGGCTCGTGATTCAAAGAATTTTGAATGCGAGCCATTTTTAATAAGGATGAATTTATAATTTGAAAGGATTTTAAGGAACAACGAATAATGAAGTACGAAAAAGAAATTAATAGAAGGAAAAGCTTTGCAATCATCTCTCACCCCGATGCCGGTAAGACGACATTGACTGAGAAATTATTGTTATTCGGTGGTGCGATTCAAACTGCAGGTGCCGTTAAAAGCAATAAGATCAAAAAGCATGCGACTTCGGATTTTATGGAGATCGAACGTCAAAGAGGTATCTCGGTTGCGACTTCGGTGATGTCTTTTGAGTACAAAGGAAACTTGATCAACCTATTGGATACGCCAGGTCACAAGGATTTTGCGGAAGATACTTACAGAACTTTAACTGCGGTGGATAGTGTTATCTTAGTAATTGACTCTGTGAATGGTGTGGAGCCACAAACGCGTCGTTTAATGGAAGTGTGTAGTATGCGTGCAACCCCCGTAATTGTATTCATCAATAAGATGGATCGTGATGGCAAAAACAGGTTTGATTTATTAGAAGAGATAGAAGCGGAATTAAAAATTTCGCTACATCCAATGACTTGGCCGATTAATAGTGGTAAGGAATTCAAGGGAGTGTACAATTTACACGATAAGAGTTTGCGTTTGTTCACAGCAAGCACAAAAGCCGATGATGAAGATGTGGTCGCGATTGGAGATTTATCAAGCGATGTATTACAACAAAAAGTGGGCGATCGGGACGCAGATTTATTAAGAGAGGATGTAGAGTTGATTGATGGTGTATATGGTGCATTGAATCCTGCCGATTATTTATCGGGTAAAATTGCACCCGTATTTTTTGGTTCAGCAGTAAATAATTTCGGGGTCCAAGAAATGCTTGACACTTTCATACAAATTGCGCCAACGCCAAGAGATCGCGATACAAATACCCGTAAAGTACAAGCAGGTGAAGATAAATTCAGTGGATTTATTTTTAAGATTCATGCCAACTTAGATCCTAAGCACCGTGATCGTATTGCGTTCATGCGTGTTTGTAGTGGCAAGTTTGAAAGAAATACTTATTACAAACATGTTCGTTTAGACAAAGAGGTGCGTTTTACTAATCCATATACTTTCTTAGCGCGCAGCAAGGATATTGTGGAAGATGCCTATCCTGGAGATGTGGTAGGTCTTTTTGATACTGGTAATTTCAAGATTGGTGATACTTTAACCGAAGGCGAGAAATTCTATTTTACAGGCATCCCAACATTCTCACCAGAGATCTTTAAAGAATTAGTGAACAAAGATCCAATGAAAACAAAGCAATTGGAGAAGGGTATTCAGCAGTTAACCGATGAGGGTGTAGCGCAGTTGTTTACGCAGTTTGGTGGTAATAAAAAAATCATTGGTTGTGTGGGTGATTTACAATTTGAAGTAATTCAATACCGTTTACTACAAGAGTATGGTGCAGCTTGTGAATTTAGAACACTTCCTTTTTACAAGGCTTGTTGGTTGACCTCAAGTGATAAAAATAAACTGAACGATTTCCTACGCTATAAGCAACAAAATGCAGCGGAGGATAAAGATGGCTCACCTGTTTATTTAGCTCAAAGTGAGTGGTTCTTAAACACAGAGATTGCCAATAATCCCGACATTACATTCCACTTCACCAATGAAGTAAATAAATAATTAATTCAACGAGTATAAAATTCGTTAAACATATTTTATGAAGTCAAAAACTTTAAAGCAGAACAAAGTCAATATCATCACATTAGGTTGTAGTAAAAACTTGGTGGATAGTGAAATGTTGAGTGGTCAATTGGCAGCCAATGATATCGACGTGGTGCATGAAAACAAAAAGTTGGATCACAATATTGTGGTAGTGAATACTTGTGGCTTTATTGATAAAGCTAAAGAGGAGAGTGTGAATACCATCTTGGATCAGGTTGCTTTAAAGAACAAAGGAAAATTAGATAAAGTTTATGTAACAGGTTGTTTGAGCGAGCGATACAGAGGCGACTTGGCTGCTGAAATTCCAGAAGTGGATGCTTGGTTTGGTACCATGGAATTGCCTTTGATGTTGAATCAATTGAATGCCGATTACAAAGCAGAATTATTGGGTGAACGCTTATTGAGTACGCCTCAACATTATGCTTATTTAAAAATTAGTGAAGGTTGTAATCGTACTTGTTCATTTTGCGCCATTCCATTAATGCGCGGTCAACATGTAAGTAAGACGATTGAACAATTAGTGAATGAAGCAAAAGGCTTAGTGAAGAAAGGAGTGAAAGAGTTGATGTTAATTGCCCAAGAATTAACTTATTACGGATTGGATATTTATAAAGAACGTGCCCTTCCAAAACTATTGAATGCTTTGGCAGATGTAGAAGGTGTTGAGTGGATTCGTTTACACTACGCTTATCCTTCTAAGTTTCCTTTAGAAGTTTTGGATGTAATGCGTGAACGTGATAATATCTGTAAATACATTGATATCCCATTACAGCATGCAAGTAATAATATGTTGAAAGCAATGCGTCGTAATATCACAAGAGAGGAAATGAGCGAATTGATACATGAAATTAGAAAGCGTGTTCCTGGTATCGCTATTCGTACGACTTTGATTGCTGGTTTCCCTGGAGAAACCTTAGAAGACATTGAGGAATTAAAAGGATTCTTACAAGAGCATAAATTTGACCGTGTTGGTATTTTCACTTACAGCCACGAAGAAAACACAAGTGCACATGACTTAGTGGACGATGTACCTGCCGAAGAGAAGCAACGTAGAGCAGAAGAAATCATGGAAGTACAACAAGAAATTAGCCTAGAAATTAATCAAGCAAAAGAAGGCCAAATCTTAAAAGTTTTAGTAGATAAAAAAGAAGCAGGTCGTTTCTTAGGCCGCACTCAATTTGACAGTGTGGAAGTAGACAACGAAGTAGTAATCAATACCAATAAAAGATTGAAGCCAGGTGATTTTGTAAACGTAAAGATTACGAAAGCGTACGACTATGATTTAGAGGGGGAGTTGGTTGACTAGAAAAAGCAGCAACAGTTGCAGTGCTAATAAAAAAATAGCCCATCAGGATATAACTGCTAGCGCTAAAGTAATTTTGTAAACCAAACCATCCGCCATAATAAAGGATGCCGCCCACGCAGATCATATTTTTAACTATTTCATAGATCAATGCTCTGGGGTTGCGGTCCATGAATTCTGTAAGTGCATACACTTGGGCAAATACAAATAAGCCGTAATACATCATATTCGTAAGGCCAATACTTGCTACATTCCCAAATAAGTAACTCACCAATAAAAGCAAGCAGAATAGTTGTATCCACAAGTATACTAACATGCCTTTTGGAGCAGGTGTGTCGTACTTTTCAAAATGGTACACATCTTCAATTTTTGTTACTGGGTATTTTTCAATGACATCTGCTGGCCTCCAACCCAATGGCATTAACCATATACGTAATTTATCTTTCCAGCTTTTTGTATGCCAAGCATCTTTTGCCAATAGCCACAAATGCATGAAGTTTATTTTAATCGGATTCCAAGTACGTACAGGACGCGTTACGCCATATACTGCCGGAATCTCTGCTCGTTCTTCCTGAAAAGTGCCAAACATGCGATCCCAAAAGATAAATATTTGACCATAGTTTTTATCAAGGTACTCTGGATTAATAGCATGATGTACGCGATGATGCGCAGGGGTTACAATTACATATTCTAACCAGCCCATTTTATTGATATGTCTTGTATGGTACCAGAACTGCGCAAATAAATGTAAAGGAGCAACCACTGCAATCACTTGTTGCGGCACACCAAATATAGCAGCAGGAATTAGTAAGAATGCATAAATTCTAAAGTAGACGGATATGCTTTGTCTTAAAGCGCAAGCTAAATTAAATTCTTCGCTACTATGGTGTACGATATGGTTGTTCCAAAAAAAGTTAACAGTATGCGCTAAGCGGTGTACCCAATAGCCTGCAAAGTCTAATGCTAAAAAGGCAATTATATAAAGTAGCCAACTTGATTGAACTTGATAAATAGTAAGGTGTTCAACCAACCAGCTATAACTTATGATAGCAACACTTAGTCCTAAAACATCCTTCGTAGAATTAGTAACACCGGAGCTTAAACTGGAGATCATGTCTAAAGTTCGAACGGTGTCAAAGCCTTTGCGCCAGCCATACCATTTTTCAAATAAAACCAATAACAAAAATAGGGGCATAGCTATAATCAAAATCTTACCGTAGGTTTCCATAGGGGCTGTTTTAAGCGAGCAATCAATTTACTCTATAAATGTATTATTTTTCCTGCAATCTTGAATAAAATGCCTTTATCAATGCATTTTTCCCGAAATTTGCAAACAATGTCTTCAAGCTGCGCAAATATCCCATTTAGTTCAACCAAATTATTCTCCAAGCTAATCAATGATTATGCAGAGGGAAGAGGGAATGCACAGGATTTTGTGCAATACGCACCAAACGTAGAAGGTTACCAAGCTGCCATTAAGGGTAGGAAATTGAATCCTGTTAATCGTGTATTGTTGGTTGAAGTGCTGACTGACCAATATGCCAATTTAAGACAGGAAGCTGCGGTGAAGGAGAATATCACATTGTTAAAATATGACAACACATTTGTTGTAACTACGGCACATCAGCCTAATTTATTTTCTGGCCCTTTATATTTTTTTTATAAAATTATTCATGCCATTCAATTGGCTGCAAGTTTGAAGGAGCAATTTCCTCAAGACAATTTTGTGCCTGTTTATTATATGGGTTCAGAAGACGCTGATTTAGACGAGGTAGGTGCATTTAATATCGAAGCTGTTAAGTATATCTGGAGTACTAAACAAACAGGCGCAATTGGAAGAATGAAGGTAGATGACGCTTTATTAAAACTGATCCAACAATTAGAAGGTTATTGGTCAAGTATGCCAAAGGGTCAAGAAGCTTTAGCTATATTAAAAGAAGCGTATCAAAAAGGCAAGACCATTAATGAAGCAACTTTGCATTTTGTACATGCTTTTTTTGGATCAAAAGGCCTGATCGTTTTGCAACCAGATGACGCTAAATTAAAGGCAGCTTTTATTCCAGTGATGGAAAAAGAGTTGTTGACACAGTTTTCGCATCAGGCAATACAGCCAACAATTGCAAATCTTGCTCAAAACTACCATGTTCAAACTGAAGGTCGTAGTTTGAATTTGTTTTATTTAAAAGACCAAACAAGAGCAAGAATTGAAAAGCAAGGGGATCAATACATAGTAGTTGATACGGAGATTCGTTTTACGCAAGCTGAGATTATATTAGAATTACAACAATATCCAGAACGTTTTAGTCCAAATGTGATATTAAGAGGGGTATATCAAGAAACCATATTGCCAGGTGTCGTTTTTGTGGGCGGAGGTGGAGAGTTGGCTTATTGGATGGAATTGAAAAATGTTTTCCAAGAAGCTGGAGTGCATTATCCATTGCTACAATTAAGAAACTCTTTTTTGTTAATGAACCAAAGACAAGCTGTACAATGGAAGGAAATGCAGTTTGAAAACGAGGATTTATTTAAGCCATTACTTGATTTAGAGATAGCATATGTTAAGAAGCATACAAAAGAAGCATTGCATTTGAGTGAACACTTAGATGACTTAACCAATTTATATGCATCAATTAAAAAGGAGGTGGTAAAAGTAGATTCAACCTTAGGAGCACACGCAGAGAACTTAGCACATCAAGCAAAAGCGAAACTTGTTGAATTAGAGAAGAAGATGGTGCGTGCCGAAAGACGCAAACAGACAGTGGCTATTCAGCGTATACATCGTATTAAGAAAGAATTATTCCCTCAGGATAATTTACAAGAGCGTGTAGAAAATTTTTCCAAATGGGTAGGGCAGTATGATCAATCATGGATTGAAACCATCATGGAGCATTCAATAGGTTTGGAATCTAAATTTAGAATTATTACAATCGACTAAGCAAAGTATTAATGAAATTTATTTTTCGATTAAGCGTCAAATTGGTTATCCCAGCTTGATTTTAATTTGCTTACCTTTTCCATTACTTCCGATTCCATTTGTAATTTATAATCGCCCATTGCTTTTGAGATGGCTTCGTTATGGGTGCCAATAATTTGTGCAGCCAATAAGCCTGCATTTTTTGCAGCATTTAATGCAACTGTTGCAACAGGAACGCCATTAGGCATTTGTAAAATAGATAATACAGAATCCCATCCATCTATTGAATTAGAAGACTTGATTGGAACACCTATTACTGGTAAGGTTGTAATGGCTGCAACCATGCCAGGTAAATGAGCAGCACCACCAGCACCAGCAATAATCACTTTCAAACCTCTTGCTTTTGCTTGCTTTGCATAATAAACCATTCTTTCTGGCGTTCTATGTGCCGAAACCACTGTCAATTCAAAGGGAATATTGAATGTTTTTAGGATATCAGCAGCAGCTTGCATGATGTTTAAATCACTGTCACTTCCCATGATAATTCCGACTAGAGGTTGGTTGGCCATAAAAGGTATTTACTGCAAGATACAAATTCGTGTTTAATTAGGGATCAAATAGCCCTTTATAGATGAAATTAGTGGCGGAGCCTTGTATTCATTCACCTTGAGTCTTATGATTTTCAAGGTTTGTGTTGGAAACTGTATGATGCGCTTGTGACCGATGGTTGTTCCAGAGGCAATAGGCTTTAAATCTTTTAAATTATCTGAGCCAGTTATGTCAAATCGAATTACTCTTTGGCCCATTTCAATAGCTTCTTTTAATTCAATTGTATTTAAAGTCACTTCTTTTTGGAAATGTATTTCAATGCTATTTTTAGTGGTATGAATTTGCGCATTTTTAAACAGGTCATTTGCAAATGCACGGTCTCTAATTTTTTTAAATTCCATAAGCGCAGCGGAGTCTAATGGGTCTATTAAACCTTTGCGATTTGGCGGCACATTTAAGATTAAATTACCTCCATGCCCAATTGATTGCATGTAGATATTAAAAAGGGTACTTGAGGATTTTACAGTACTGTCTTCTTCTGGATGGTAAAACCAACCCTTACGTATTGACACATCAGCTTCTGCTCCTATCCAATGCTTGCCATTAAAATTGCCTCTATTTAAAGTGTCATTGGGTGGAGCACCTTCACCTCTTTTAAATCCTGCCGTATCAAGTAAATTCCAATTGGTTGGATGAATGATTCCATTTTCATTGCCGACCCAACGAGCATGTGGGCCAATATCACTAAAGATGATTAATTGAGGTTGATACTTTAAAGCACTATCCTTGAATCTAGTAAAATCGTATTGTTGTTTTTTCCCATTAGGTCCTTCGCCATTTGCGCCATCCCACCATAGTTCAAAAAAATTACCATAATTGGTTAGTAATTCTTTCATGGTATTTATATAGACATCATTGTACGCAGTTGTACCATATTTTGGATGATTTTTATCCCAGGGAGATATGTAAACACCCATGTCAATCCCTTCTTTCTTACATGCCTCGGACAACATTTTGATCACATCGCCCTTTCCATTCATCCAACTACTTTCTCTGACCGTATGACTGCTGTATTTACTTGGCCATAAACAAAAACCATCATGATGTTTTGCAGTAATCACAATACCTTTTGCACCTGCTGCTTTTGCAATTCGGGCCCATTGACTGCAGTCCAGTTGCGTTGGGTTGAATACATTTGGATTTTCACTACCATGCCCCCATTCTAAGTCGGTAAAAGTATTTGGTCCAAAGTGCATGAATAAATAAAATTCTTTTTCATGCCAGGCTAATTGTTCTTTAGTAGGTGTTGGTCCAAATTTCTCTTGTGCAGCTAGTGGAAGAAAACTACTTAAAAAAAGTCCAAAAGCAACTAGGTAATTCATTTTCATAAGGAGGTAGTTTTTAGAATCGAAAATGAAACTATTGACTAGGGTTGTTGTAAGGCACGTTTATAAAGCTGAATAGTATTCTCTAGTCCAAGGTACAATGCATCACAGATAAGTGCATGTCCAATTGAAACTTCGTCTATATAGGGAATCTCTTTTACGAGATATGCTAGGTTAAATCGATCCAAGTCATGACCCGCATTAATGCCCAATCCTAACTCTTTTGCTGTAGCTGCAGCTAATTTATATTCCATTACTGCGCTTTCCTTTTCTCCTTTTGCAAACGCACGAGCATAAGCTTCTGTATATAATTCAATTCTGTCAGTACCTGTTTTAGCAGCCCCTTTCACTAGTTCAACACTTGGATCCACAAAAATGGATACTCGAATTCCAGCTGCTTTAAATACGCTAATGATTTCTGTTAGGTAGGCTTTTTCTGCAATCGTATCCCAACCATGATCACTTGTTAATTGATTGAGTACATCAGGAACCAAAGTAACTTGTGCGGGTTTTGTGGCTAACACTAAGTCAACAAATTTTTGCTCCTTAGGATTGCCCTCAATGTTGAACTCTGTGTGTATTTTTTCCTTTAAATCATAAACGTCTTGGTATCGAATATGTCTTTCGTCTGGTCTTGGATGCACCGTGATCCCTTGTGCGCCAAATCGCTCACAATCTAATGCCACTTTTAAAAGATCTGGATTGTTTCCGCCGCGACTATTTCTTAGGGTGGCAATCTTATTTATGTTTACACTTAAATGAGTCATGAGCAAATTTAAGTTAATTTTGCATCTCAATTATCACCTCATGGCTTATTCTAATTTAGAAGCTTGTTTATTGGATTTAGAGCGTAATGGACAATTACTCCGTATCAAGGAAGAGGTAGACCCTCATCTTGAAATGGCAGCCATCCATTTGCGCATTCATGAACAAAAAGGACCAGCTATTTTATTTGAAAAAGTTAAAGGTTCAAAGTTCAGAGCAGCGTCTAATATTTTTGGGACATTAGAAAGAAGTGAATTTATTTTTAGGGATACTTTGCCTCAGGTGAAAAAATTAATTGAAATTAAAATTGATCCTGTTGCTGCAATCAAAAATCCATTAGCAGCTTTAAGTGCATTACCAGCTGCAATCAATGCGTTGCCTAAAAAAAATCCAATCAGTCAGCCAGTCACTTACGAAGAAATCAATATCAGTGATTTGCCATTGATCAAACATTGGTCTATGGATGGAGGTGCCTATGTGACTTTGCCACAAGTGTATACCGAAGATGCAGATAAGCCAGGCATTGCAAATAGTAATTTAGGAATGTATCGTATTCAGTTGAGTGGCAACGATTATGTGATGAATAAAGAAATAGGATTGCATTATCAATTGCATAGAGGAATAGGAGTGCATCAAACAAAGGCCAATAAAAAAGGGATGCCTTTGAAAGTAAGTTGTTTTGTAGGTGGTCCGCCTGCGCATAGTGTGGCTGCAGTAATGCCACTACCAGAAGGATTAAGTGAAATGAATTTTGCGGGGGTATTGGCTGGGAAAAGATTCGGCTATACTTATAAAGATGGTTTTTGTTTAAGTACGGATGCAGACTTTGTCATTACTGGCGAAGTGTATCCAGGAGAGAATAAACCAGAAGGGCCATTTGGGGATCATTTAGGTTATTATAGTTTAGAACATACTTTCCCTTTAATGCGTGTTCATAAAGTATATGCGCGTAAAAATGCCATCTGGGCTTTCACTGTCGTTGGTCGTCCTCCACAGGAAGATACTAGCTTTGGACAATTGATACATGCGATGACAGGTGCAGCCGTGTCGAATGAAATTCCAGGTTTAAAGGAAGTGCATGCAGTAGATGCTGCAGGGGTGCATCCATTATTATTGGCGATAGGCAGTGAAAGATACACGCCTTATTTAACCAATAAAAAGCCTGCTGAAATTCTAACAATTGCGAATCATATTTTAGGTACTGGTCAATTAAGTTTGGCGAAATTTGTATTTATTACTGCGGATGATACGAATCATTTATCTACGCATCATGTGCAGGCCTATTTTGAATATATTTTATCTAGAATAGATGTATCTAGTGATATTCATTTTTATACCAAAACCACCATGGATACTTTAGATTATTCCGGGGATGGTTTAAATACCGGTTCCAAGGTAGTGATTGCTGCGTATGGCGATGTTAAAAGAAATTTAGCAACGACTGTCCCGGCAAGATTGACGGCATTAAATATGGAAGCATGTCTGGTGATGCCAGGGGTGGTTGCAGTGAACGCTTCGGCTTATTCAACTGCAGCATTACAAAATGAATTAGCAGGACAAGGTGAAGCATTGTTAGCTCAAGAGGGTGTTGTTTTCATTATAAGAACAGAAGATCCAACTTGGATGGCTAGTGATTTAAATAATTTCTTATGGGCTACTTTTACAAGAACCAACCCATCTCATGATATTGAAGCCATTGATACATTCACTGAAAATAAACATTGGGGTGCTAAAGGCCCATTGGTATTTGATGCAACAATTAAACCACATCATGCGCCACCGGTTTTGAAAGATCCAGAAGTAGAAAAGAGGGTAGATGCTATTTTAGAAAAGTACGGATATTGAATCCAAAATAAGATTAACCAATAATAGTTTGGTAGATTTAGTTTATTGAGCTGACACTTCGATCCAAGTATGGTCAGCCAGTAATTTTACGGTAGCAATAAATTGTGCGAAAGGACCTGCGCCACCGCCCCATTCATGAGGAGCTACCATCGATAACACGTGCGACCCATCTTGTTTTTCATACACGTGATAAATCTGTCCTATCTGAGGCTTAAATGTAATTTTAGCTTCATAAATCATCATGCTCAATTCTTTTCGCTTACGAATTTCTTGAGCTTGTCTTGCAAGTAGTTCAATCTGTTCCTTAATTTGATTGAGCTGCATATTCGTTTGATCCTCCATTGCAGAGAGTGCCTTATGCTTAATGACGCCTTCTTTAGTTGGACGAATAGCCACACTGCCTGCAGAAGATGCATAAGGCAATACACTTAATTGCTTATGATACACTTCTATATTTTTAAAAGGGCTTCTATCTTCCTTAAAACCTTCATGTGTTACTTTTAAAAATCCATTAGCAAGAATTTCGTGCACTACTTTTAGATTCAATGTATCATCTTTAAAAAACTGAACAGTTAAGCAAGAAGCATTGTTGATTTCAGCGCTGATAGTATCTGCTAATTCTGTATTATCAAAAGGCATTTGCTGCCCATTTGGATTTACATGGTATTGGGCATAAAAAGCGTCATTTTCTAGGTTAACCCAATTGTGACTAAAGCTCAAAAGATGACCATTGGGAACAGTCTCTATTTTATAATTACCTGATTTAGGTACCGTTTGGTATTCGAAATCACATTTCTCTGGAAATAACTGCCAACTGGCTAAAAAATTATAAGCTTGAACCATAGTAATAATAACAATCTTTGTCTTGAATGGTTGAGTCAAGAGGCCTTAAAATTAATTTATTTCAACATAATTGGGCTTCTCGATGATATTTGAATTGTACTTATACCTAAGATTGGTTATCAGGCTAAAATTCCATGGACTTACTTGCTGATTTGTTCTTGGGAAATAGAAGCCTTTTAATTCAATGGTGCCAAAAATTAAGTTCTCATTTCTGATTCTTAGTCCTGATCCAATTGAACTAAAGAGGTCGCCTTTTAATATCGGCTCTCCAACGGTTCTTATATAGGTAAGGTTGCCAAATACAAATGGGGCAGATTTAAAGCCCCATAAAGCTCGATTATTGTAAAATACTGTTTCCCAGTTAGTAGAGATACGTGTGCCGCCTTTTATTTGTTCTTTGTTAAGTTGAGGAATGCCATAAATACTATTAATTCTCAAGGCTTCGTTGTATTTATTTTTAAGGGTTTGTGTAAAGCTTAAATTTAAAATTTGACGATAGCCAAATCCATTGTCCAAATATTTTAATTTACTAAACTGCTCTAAACTTGCTAGTAATCTAAAATCTTGCAGAGATTGATTCATGTAACTACTTGCTATATTGGCAATGATATGTGTATAGTTTTCCTTTTTTGTAAGTTTATATTGTTCAAATTTAAATCCCAGGTAGGGGGCATGATCTTGTTCAATTTGATATTTACCTGTTGTCCATGTCAAGGATCGGCCAATAGGTAAATCTTCATATCGGCCAAGTCCATAAAGGTACCTGGTTCTATAAACCGACTGCCTTACAATTGTAAAGGAAATAAAATCTGCAATCAGATTTTGATAATTTCTGTCTAACTGTAACTGATATTCGATAGGCCTTTCTTTAAAATTATTTTCAAGATGCCTGTACTGAATGAATTGCCTGTCTTCGTTATTGTTGATTAGTCCTTTTTTCTTCGTAAGTTGATACCCAATCCAGATATCTTTATGCTTTAAATTATAATTAAGCGCCTTATTGAAAATGCTATCCCATCTGCTTGGGTAAACATTTTCATTCACTGCCTCTAAATATTCCATACCCCCTAACCATTTACTATTGGGGTGCAGGATAGGTCTTTGAACACTAATGTATTTTTTCTGGGCTGAATAAGCATTGTTTGCCATGTTATTTCCATAATCTTCGATACCGGCATTTAATGAAATGAAACTGCCCAATAGATTGTTCAATCGAAAGTCATATCCCCATCCTGATTTCGGACTTCTTGAGTTGTCAAAATTTTGGGATACCTGAACGCCATTGCCTGTACCTCCCAAGTTGATATTATTTAACTTAGCAGAGTAGGAGTTTTTATTATTGATAAGGATTTCTCCCCCATAGGAGAAAAGGTCCTTTGTAACGACAACGAGGTCTATTTGATTGGTGTCATAAGGCGTTATAATGGCTGTTATTTTCGCATCTTGTATATAACTTAGGTCCCTAAGCCATTTTTCATTATAGGCGATTATGGAAGGGTCAAATAAATCCCATTCTTTAAAAAATAAGTTTTCTCTTATAGCCCTTATATTAGAGTTGGAATTTATTTTGTTTCCGATTCTTGAAAATAAATCTTTAATATTTGATTCTTTGGAATCAATACTAGTAAAGAAATTATGTTGTTCAATTGTGATACTATTAATGCGCTTTCCAGTATAGGATTTTAAATTACTTATTTGGTTAAACAAGGCAATCCTAGCACTATCTGTCATTGATAATGACCTACCAGTGATCGCATTTTTCGCTTTTTCAATAAGGCTATTTTGTGCGAATAGACTCTGCTCGGAAAAACAAATCAGTAAGGTAAAAAGAAGAATCGATTTGCGCATTAGTTTACAACACTTTAACTGCCCTTTGTTTCAAGGAAGCAATTGGAATGTTAAGAAATTTGCCAATTACTTTTCCGTTTCTGTAACTAATAACCCTTAAAATGGTAACGTCATCTGGTATTAAAATTGGGCCATTAAAATGATTGCTATATTGATCTGGCATAGATTCGTCAATTGTATAATAAAAATCTAATCCATCAACTTCGCCTTCCATGCTTGCATATAATTCTCCTTTCGTATTCAATGTAGTAGTTACAATTGGATCATAGATACTTTTTGCATATTTAATATTTAAGGTATCTAAAATCGCAAACTGCGCTTCTACTTTATTTGAAAATTTATTCCAGTTTTTATTTGCTTTGGGAGACCAAGCAACTTCTGAAATAGCCATTAATCTTGGCCATGTCATGTATTCTACATTTCTAATATTTTGTAATTGCTCACTCCATAAATTACCTTGGTTGCCAAGTATATATTTTTCTTCAACGCCTTCTGGGACAGGTTCGAAGCTATAGGTTTTTTTCATTCTTAATCCTGCATAAACAGCGCCTTCTGCTGTGGCTTCTCCTTGGTAATAATCTAGGTAGTTATGTGAACTTGGGCTCATTACAACTGGATGTTTTTGCTTTGCAGCTTCTGCGCCACCTTTTATGCCTCTCCAGCTCATGACAGCCGCTTCTGGTGCTAATCCACCTTCAAGTATTTCATCCCAGCCCATTAGTTTTTTTCCTTTTGACTGCATTATTTTTTCAACTCGTCGAACAAAATAACTTTGCACTTCTTCTTGACTCTTTAGATTTTCTTTTTGCATTAAAGCTTTTATATCCTCGCTTTTCGCCCAATTATTTTTAGCTGTTTCGTCTCCGCCCATATGAATGTATTCAAAAGGGAATAGGGTAGCTAGTTCTCCGAAAATAATATCTAAGAATTCGTATACTTCTTTTTTTGAAGGATCAAGGTTATTATCAATTTTAGCGGTGATATGTCCGTTTAAACCAGACCAGTCAATGAATTCTTCACCCGCATTTACTTGATATGGATAATTTGGCGTTGTGCTTAATTGAGGATAGGCTGCTAAGAATGCCATGCTATGACCAGGCACATCAATTTCTGGCATGATTTGGATATTCTTTGTTTTAGCATATGCGACAAGTTCTTTAATATCCTCCTGTGTATAAAATCCGCCGTAGGTCTTTGGTTCTTCAGAAGCGGGTTTAGTTATATTATGCCATTTGCCAATTCTATTGGGTCTCCATGCACCTACTTCCGTCAATTTCGGTAGTGCTTTAATTTGAACTCTCCAGCCATGGTCGTCGGTTAAATGAAAATGTAATCTATTTAATTTATACATCGTCATTTCATCCATCATTTTCTTAACTTCAGAAACTGTAAAAAAATGTCTGCTCACATCAAGCATAAAACCTCTCCACTCGAAGCGCGGCTTATCTAAGATTTTTACATAAGGAATTGACCAATTTAAATTTGGACTTGTATGACTGCCATAAATTGCGGGTGGTAATAATTGTAAAATACTTTGCCACGCATATAAGGCACCAGCATAGGTTTGTGTTTTTACCTCAATACCTTTATCAGTTACAATTAAATGGTAACCTTCTTTTCCTAAGGCTTCATCTTTAACTTGTTCAATCTTTATGGTAGGATTTTTTTGATTGCCAATGACTACATTCTTTCCTGTAGCTGTTTTAAATCTTGTGCTTATTTCTTTCCCGATTGCTGCAAAGTCAGGGGAGATGGATAGGGTTATTTGCTTAGGTAATATAAATTGTCCAATTCCTATTTCCATTGAACTTGGTTCTGGAATGACATTTACTTTTTGCGCATTCAATTGGAGTATTGTAATTGAAGCGAATAAGAAGGAGAAGGTGAATGAGGTAATTTTTATTCTTTGCATACTGTTCATTTTTGTCGTTCCTTAAAGGTACTGAAAATAAAAAGCCCGACCACATTTCTGTTGTCGGGCTTATATAGATCTTATCCACTTGTTAGCAAAGCTTTCAGTGGAAAATATTTGGCCTTTTGACTTTACAAATTAGTATCTGTAAGCATCAGATTTAAATGGACCTGCTTTAGGTATACCTAAATAAGCTGCTTGCTCATCTGTTAATTCGTCTAATTGAGCACCTACTTTAGCTAAGTGTAATCTTGCTACCTTCTCATCTAAATGCTTAGGTAATACATACACTTTATTTTCGTAGTTCTTGCTGTTAGTCCACAATTCGATTTGTGCTAAAGTTTGGTTAGAGAAAGAGTTACTCATCACAAAAGATGGGTGACCAGTTGCACAACCTAAGTTTACTAAACGTCCTTCAGCCAATACGATTACATCTTTACCATCGATATTGTATAAATCTACCTGTGGCTTGATCGTATCTTTTGTATGACCATAATTTTTATTCAGCCATGCCATATCAATTTCTATATCAAAGTGACCGATATTACATACAATCGCTTTATCTTTCATCGCTCTAAAATGCTTCTCGTTAATCAAGTCTCTACAACCAGATGCAGTTACAATAATATCAGCTTCTTTAACTGCGTCAATCATACGCTTTACTTCGAATCCATCCATAGCTGCTTGTAAAGCACAAATTGGATCAATCTCAGTTACAATAACGCGACAACCAGCACCACGTAAAGAACCTGCAGAACCTTTACCTACGTCACCGTAAGAACCTACTACAGCTACTTTACCAGCCATCATTACATCAGTAGCACGACGAATCGCATCTACTAATGATTCTTGACAACCATATTTGTTATCGAATTTAGATTTAGTTACAGAATCGTTTACGTTGATCGCTGGCATTGGTAATGTACCCTTAGCCATACGCTCGTATAAACGGTGCACTCCAGTTGTTGTTTCTTCACTTAATCCTTTGATGCCAGAAACAAACTGAGGGTATTTATCCAATACCATATTTGTTAAGTCACCACCATCATCCAAGATCATATTTAAAGGGCGATCTTCGCTACCGAAAAATAAAGTTTGTTCAATACACCAATCTCCTTCTTCTACGCTTTGACCTTTCCAAGCAAATACACCCACACCAGTTGCAGCGATTGCAGCAGCAGCTTGGTCTTGTGTAGAGAAGATATTACAAGAGCTCCACTTTACTTCTGCACCTAAAGCAGTTAAAGTTTCAATCAATACAGCAGTTTGAATGGTCATGTGTAAACAACCTGCGATACGCGCGCCTTTTAATGGTTGGCTAGGACCATATTCTTCACGGATACTCATTAAACCTGGCATTTCTGCTTCAGCTAAACGAATCTCTTTACGTCCCCAATCTGCAAGGGTAATATCTGCTACTTTATAAGGTAGGCTAAAATCGATGTTTTGTAAACCTGACATATTTAATTATTTAGAGTACAAAGGTAGTTTTGTAGGATAAAATAATAAAATATATCTAAAAAATAGTATAAAAGTCTAAATAATGGTATTTTTATACTAATAAATGCTTTTTTGATATGAAAAATAAGACACAAATAGGGGATTCGGCTAATAGGCTAGATTCAAACATCAATAACATCCCTCATTCTGTTCAAAATACAGTGACTTTGGATGCCAAAGATTTAGCTATTTTAAAGCTTTTACAACAGAACGCAAGGATGAGTGTGAAAGAGATTTCCGAGTTTGTTCAGTTGAGTACGACACCTGTGCATGAAAGAATTAAAAGATTAGAAGCCTCAGGGGTGATTAAGCAATATGCTACATTAATCGATGGTACAAAAATCAATAAAGGCTTAATGGTGATTTGTTATGTTTCTCTGAATCAACATAGTAAAAAATCGGGCACTCAATTTATTAAGCTTATTAATGAATTACCAGAAGTAGTAGAGTGCTATAGTATATCGGGGGAATTTGATTTCATGTTAAAAATAGTAGCTGCCGACATGAATAGTTATTATGATTTCCATGTCAATAAATTAAGTCAGGCCGAAAATATTGGTCAAGTGCAGAGTGTATTTATTATGGGTGTAGTCAAGCAAACCCATGTGTTGGTTTAGATTAGAGACTATGTTTTACCTATGTAGTCACAAATTGTGACCACATAGGTAAAATTTTTAGGGTATGCGGTCACAATTTGTGACCGCATACCCTAGTTAAGTAGAAATACGCAGTTATTTATTATTTGAAATATTTATGTTTAATTCAAATAATATAAAAATGCAAGATGTTAGTTTAATTGAAAAGAAAATTCATGAAGTTAGAGGTGAGATGGTGTTGCTCGATTTTGATTTGGCCTTTTTGTATGAGGTTGATACAAAAACCCTAAATCAAGCAGTCAAAAGAAATATTGATCGATTTCCAGCTGATTTCATGTTTAGATTAACTCATGAAGAATGGACTAGTATGAACGCGCAAAATGTGATTTCTCCTGGATATAAGAGAAATATTACTACATCTCCGTTTGCCTTCACTGAGCATGGCGTTGCTATGATTTCGGGAGTATTGAAAAGTGAAAAAGCAGTTAAGATGAATATCTCAATCATTAGACTATTTATTGAGATGAAAAAAGTGTTGATAAAAAATACTAGTATTAAAGGTCAGTTACAGGAATTAAGAGAGCGTATTGGAGAGCATGATGGTCAATTGAACAAAATATATGATACTATTGAAAACCTATTAGATTTGTCAAATAATAGAGTTAAATGGGAGGATAGAAATAGAATAGGATTTAACGAGAAAAAAGATAATTAAAAAGTTAATCGCATCACATAATCGTCCATATAAAAGCCGTTGCCTATATCGAATTTAAATTCACTTTCTTTTACAAAGCCTTGTTTTAAATAAAATTCGTAGGCGTTATTGTGCTTATTCACTTGCAAGTAAATTGAGCTCGCACCATTTGCTTTTGCAACCTCAATGGATTGTTGTAATAAGGCTTTTCCTGATCCTGTCCCATGTGCAGTAGGTAGGACATAAAGTTTATTGAGTTTGTATGTATTGTTTTCGTCTGCACTTACAGAGCAGAATCCAATATCAGTTCCATTTAAATTGGCAATATAAAATTGATGCCCCTTATTAAATTGTTCTTCAAGAGATGCATCACTGTACATCCAGTCCAACATAAAGTCAATCTGTTCTTGTGAAATGATATGCCCATAGGTGCTAGGCCATGTGTGCTCAGAAATAGATCGTATTAATGCTCGATCTTGTAAAGTGGCTATTCTAATTTCTGGTTGACTCATCTTTTATTGGGCTATAACAATTGAGTCCCCAAAAGGAGACTCAATTAAAAGTGATTGTTTATAGTTGTGCTAAACTTTCTTCGATAGTTTGAATTCTAGCTAGTGCATCTGCTTTCTTTTTTTGTTCTATTGCAATGACTTCTGGCTTTGCATTTTGAACAAATTTCTCATTTGCTAATTTCTTTTCTACACTTTCTAAGAAGCCTTTCTGATGCGCTAAGTCTTTTAATAAATTTTCTTTCAAGCTAGCAGTATCAATAGCTTGGTCGGCCACTAAATAGAATTTATCTTTTTCTAAAGCCACTACAATACTTGATCCAATCGCCGTATTCGTATAAGCGATAGACTTTGCATTGATTTGTTTAGCTAAGATATTTTGAATGCGTTGGTATGCAGTATTGTTTTCGGACTGAATATGCAACTCAATTGTATCCTTAGGTTTGATTTGATTCTTATTTCTTGCATCACGTAAAGTGGAAATCACATTCTTTAATAGAACACCAGCATGCAATACGCTTTCATCTACTTTACTTATCGGTGCTAATTCCTGCACACATAAATCTTGTGTTTGCGTTTTTAGCGTATGGTGAATTTCTTCTGTGATAAAAGGCATGAAAGGATGTAATAATTGCAATAATGCATCATAGAATTCAATACTTTTCTCAAATACGCCAGCATGAATTGGTTGCTCAAAACCTGGCTTAATCCATTCTAAATACCAGCTACAATAATCATCCCATATTAAACCATAAATCGTTTTTAAAGCTTCACTTAAACGGAAGGTCTTTAAAATTTCATCTACTTCAATTTGCGTTGCAGCTAATTTTGCTTGGAACCAATCCATTGCAAATGCGGCATCTTCTGGTATAGCACCTTCCTTGCTTTGACGTGGCTCCCACATTTTCAGCAATTTGGTTGCATTCCATAATTTACTATTGAAATTTCTACCTTGCTCTAAAGTAGATTCGTCAAATAATAAATCATTGCCAGCAGGGGATGCAATCATGATACCAAAACGAACCGCATCTGCACCATACTGATCTATCAATCCTAATAAGTCTGGAGAATTCCCCAAGCTCTTACTCATCTTACGTCCTTGCTTATCTCGCACGATACCTGTGAAGTAGACATCCTTAAAAGGAATCTTGCCCATGTATTCTTCCCCCGCCATGATCATTCTTGCTACCCAGAAGAAAATAATTTCTGGCGCAGTTACCAAAGTGTTAGTAGGGTAGTAATAATTAATTTCTGCATTGTTTGGGTTGGACATGCCTTTAAATACTTCGATAGGCCATAACCAACTACTAAACCAAGTATCTAAACAGTCTGCGTCTTGGATTAATTCTTTACCCACAGTCTCAGGGTAAGTTGTATATACTTTTTCAAGACTTGCTTCTACATATACATTGCCCTCCTTGTCATACCATGCTGGTATTCTGTGGCCCCACCATAATTGTCTACTGATACACCAATCCTTGATGTTCTCCATCCAGTGACGGTATACGTTTTTAAATTTCGCAGGATGAAAATGAATTTCATCTGACATTACTTTTTCTAAAGCAGGCGCTGCCAATTGCTTCATATCCACCCACCATTGCAAGCTTAATCTTGGTTCTACAATGGCATCTGTTCTTTCACTAAATCCAACCTGGTTCACGTAATCTTCTATCTTCACTAAATTACCTGTTGCTTCTAAGTCTGCCGCTATAATTTTTCTTACTTCGATTCTGTCTTTACCTAGATACATTGGTGCAGCATCATTCATGGTGCCGTCATCGTTCATGGTATCAATTACTTCTAAGCCATGTTTTTGACCTAATTGAAAGTCATTGATATCATGTGCTGGAGTTACTTTTAATGCACCCGTTCCAAATTCTATTTCGATATAATCATCTGCAATAATAGGAATACGACGATTAATCATTGGCACAAAAGCATGTTTGCCTACTAAGTGTGTATACCTTGGGTCTTTAGGATGCACACAAATTGCAGTATCGCCAAAAATTGTCTCTGGTCTTACTGTTGCAATGGTAATATATTCATCTCCAGGTATATCAAGTTTGTACTTTATATGGTACATCTTTCCGTTCACTTCCTTATGAATTACTTCCTCATCGCTTAAAGCTGTCTTTGCTTTCACATCCCAGTTGATCATTCTTTTGCCACGATAAATCTTGCCCTTCTTGTATAGATCAATAAATACTTTGATAACCGTTTCGTAATAATCCGGATCCATGGTGAAAGAAGTTCTTTCCCAATCCAAACTACAGCCCATCTTTCTTAATTGTTGCAAAATAATGCCGCCATATTTTTCTTTCCACTCCCATGCATAACTTAAAAACTCCTCTCTGCTTAATGACGATTTAGCAATCCCTCTTTCTCTTAACATCGCCACTACTTTTGCTTCAGTAGCAATAGAAGCATGGTCTGTTCCCGGAACCCAACAAGGATTCATTCCTTGCATACGCGCGCGACGTACTAATATATCTTGTATTGTATTATTTAAACAATGGCCCATGTGTAAAACACCGGTCACATTTGGAGGAGGAATGACAACGGTATACGCTGGCTTTCCATTAGGTACACTATGAAAATATCCTTGGTCAATCCAATGTTGGTACCATTTTGTCTCTACTTCACCCGGTATAAAATTTTTACTCAATTCCATGCTAAATGCTTTTCCTATAATGAGTTACAAAAATAAGGAAAAGCCGCAAGCTATTATTGACAAAAAAATACGAACTTGGCGGCTGATGGAATTTGCGATAGTCGATATAGAAACCACTGGCGGAATGCCCCATATGCATGGGATCACCGAAATTGCGATTGTGATGCACAATGGCGTAGAGGTGACAGGTAAATATGTGACATTGGTGAATCCTAGACAAAAAATACCACCATTTATAGTCAATATGACGGGCATAAGTGATGCCATGGTGGCCGAAGCGCCTTTATTTGAGGAAGTGGCGCCTCAGATTTACAATCTCTTAAAGGACCGCATATTTGTCGCACATAATGTAAGTTTTGACTATTCCTTTGTGCATTATCTATTAGGGAAGTCAGGTTTTCAGTGGGCTGCACCTAAATTATGTACCATCAGATTAAGTAAAAAAGTTTTCCCTGGTTTGGAGAAGTATGGCCTTGGGTCATTGACAAGAGACTTAGGTATTAAAATCGAAGGAAGGCACCGTGCTTGGGGAGATGCGCAAGCGACAGCGGAAGTCTTGACCATGGCGATAGAAAAAGAGGGGATGGCACCCATTCATGCTTTATTAAATAAGAAAGAACCTCGCAAAAAAATAACGCCACCAAGTACAGAGTCTGGTGACGCTAAAGTATCATCATAGAAAATTCAAAGCTCTAATTCCTAATTCAGTTTGTTAAAACTAGGAACTAGGTACATTAATACGCAGCAGTTACGCCTGTATAATTTTGAGGTGTAATTTTCTTTAATTCTTTTTTCAAAGTAGCAGTGACTTTTAACCCATCTATGAATTTATGCATAGACTTTTTATCAATCTTACTATTGCCTCTAGTTAAGTCCTTTAGTGCTTCATAAGGATTAGGATAATTTTCACGACGTAATATTGTTTGGATTGCTTCTGCAACTACTGCCCAATTATTTTCAAGGTCTTCATTGATCTTTATTTCGTTTAAGATCAACTTGCCCAAACCTTTTTCAATTGAATTAATTGCAATCGTGATATGTCCTACTGGCACGCCAATATTTCTTAATACAGTGGAGTCTGTTAAGTCTCTTTGTAATCTGCTGATAGGTAGTTTAGCAGATAAATGTTCTAACATTGCGTTGGCGATACCTAAGTTACCTTCTGCATTTTCAAAATCAATTGGGTTTACTTTATGCGGCATCGCGCTAGAACCCACTTCGCCTTTTTTAGTTTGTTGTTTAAAGTAATCCATTGATATATAAGTCCAGATGTCTCTAGCTAAGTCAATCAAGATGGTATTTAATCTTTTTAAGTTATCGCAATGTGCAGCAAAATGGTCGTAGTGCTCAATCTGTGTGGTAAACTGCATACGTTCTAATCCTAATACATCGTCTACAAATTCATTGCCTAAAGCCACCCAATTCTTTTTAGGGAATGAAATATGGTGTGCGTTAAAATTTCCTGTAGCACCTCCAAATTTAGCCGCATAAGGAATGCTTGTGAATAATTCAATCTGGTGATTGATTCTTTCTACAAATACCATCAATTCTTTTCCTAAGGTTGTTGGAGAAGCAGACTGTCCATGTGTTCTTGCTAACAACGGAACTTTTTTCCATTGTTTCGCAAATTGGTACAATCTATTTTGAAGGTTAATATAAGCTGGTAAAATTTCAGATTCCATTGCATTTTTCCAACTCAATGGGATAGCAGTGTTATTGATATCCTGAGAGGTTAGTCCAAAGTGGATCCATTCTTTTAAACTGCTTGCTTTATGTTGGTCTAGTATTTCTTTTAAAAAGTATTCAACCGCTTTCACATCATGATTAGTGGTTGCCTCAATCGTTTTAATTTTAGCTGCATCTTGTTCAGAAAAGTTTTCTACCACCTCTAATAATGCTTTCCTTAAACCTGTTGGAAGTTTAAAGAACTTCTTATCTGCTAAAAACAAAAAGTAATGTACTTCTACCAACACGCGATACTTGATTAAGGCATATTCAGAGAAGTAGGCACCAAGTGCTGCAGTTTGTTTGTGGTAACGGCCGTCGATTGGTGAAATAGCAGTTAATTGAGACATATAGTTTGCTTTAAACAATTTGTATTTAATATCTTTGCACAAAGTTAATTCAATTGAACAAGAGATGGCGCATTGGGGTGGTAAGTTATTTCAACACACAGCCCTTATTATTGGGGATAGAAAAAGCAGGTTTTTTATCAAAAATTGATTTGATAAAAGATTATCCTGCGAATATTGCGCAATCATTGATTGATGGGCATATTGATATTGGCCTTGTTCCAGTGGCCATAACCCCATTTTTATCTAATCCGCATATTGTTTCAAAATATGGCATTGGTACCAAAGGGAAGGTTGCATCTGTGGCAATTTTTAGTCAAGTCCCAATGGATCAAATCGATTCTATCTACCTAGATTATCAAAGTCGTACTTCTGTAAAATTGGCGCAAATTTTACTAAAGGAATATTGGCAAAAGGACATTCGTTTTTTAAAGGCGGAGGAAGGTTATATACAAAACATTCAAGGAACAACAGCTGGTGTAATAATTGGGGACAGGGCTTTGTCTAGTTTGACAGCCTTTGAATATGTCTATGATTTAGGAGAAGCATGGGTAACGCACACCCATTTACCATTTGTTTTTGCAGCCTGGATGTCTAATCAACCAATACCTGTGGAATTTCAAGACCTCTTTAACGAGGCCAATGCTTATGGAGTGGAACATATCAAAGAAGTTTTAGTGCAGCTTCCACAAAGAACACATGGTTATGATATGGAACAATATTATACCCAAAATATTGAGTATGTATTAACTGACCCAATGCAGCAGGGGATGAACTTATTTTTAGAGAAAGTGCAGCAACTAGCGTTGTAAAAATCCAAAGACTTTATTTTTCAGAAAACCTTGAACAAGCTCTTTTAGTTCAGGTGCAGGGTTAATCCAAACCAGTAGCCCGTAAAATCCTAACCCATATACCGTCGACTTGAAAGCAATATTCAAGACAAAATTAGATGGAGATGGAATTTTATATAATAAAAACATGAAGGCAATACTTAAAATTAAAAATAAGCCATGCTTTAAGGTGTAAGGCTGCAGGTTGAATTTTTTGTATAAGAATAAAAAGCGGACGCTATTGTATAATATAAGTGCAGCTAAATTGGAATAAGCCAGACCAATTAATTGATAGTGGCTTATTAAATAATAATTTAACGGGATAGATAAAACAATATAAAAGAGGTTGGTGAAGAAATCGAATCTCCAATAATTGGAAGTGCCAATGATTTGTCCATTCACGCCTGTTGCTAAGTCAATTAATTTAGCCAGCCCCATGATAAAAATCAAGGGCACCAATGCATCATATCCACCGCTCTCTTTATTACTAATCCAGTTTAAAAAGGAAACCAGGTTTTCAATATTCAACCAAATAAGACCAAATAACAATAAGCCTACTGCTAATAAATTGGATACGCTTTTATGGTACACATGTTTGATATTGGCAAAATCCTTATCCTTCCATGATTTAGCCAAAACGGGAATGCTGATAGAAGTTAAACTTCTTTGAGGGATTTCCATAATCGCAGCCACATAAGTTGCAATGGCAAATATACCTGCATCACTCAAACTTCTGAGTGTAACAATCATGATAGTGTCATTGGTCCTTGCCAGTAAATTAAAGAACTGACCTGCGAAAACAAATAATGCAAAATTCAACATCTTCCATTTTAAGCGCTTTGTAACACTACTTATTTTAAAGCTTCTAAAAGACCATTCATGCGATTGAGATAAATTATAAATTAATAATAAAGTTGGTATAACATAAATGCAGCTAAATAAAAGAATAAACTGATCAATATTAAGCCAGTGTATACCTACTCCAAGAATTAAAATAGTGGTCAAAATTCGTACGACTGTTTCTCTTAAAAAATTAGTGAACACGCCTTTCTGAAGTCCCCAAGCAAAAGCTTCTAACCAATAAAAAATCATTAAAAAGAAAGTGTAAGGATAGACGTAGTTAAAATAACTGGCTAGGCTTGGAGATTTGCCTAAATTACGAATGATGAAATCTTTATTCAGCCAACCAATCCACATTAACAA
>JACCDV010679223.1_pt1 | contig 46881 bp, 36 predicted proteins | sample 7446131 | NCBI WGS metagenome assembly JACCDV01 (sample SAMN15323448, study PRJNA562643) | freshwater metagenome | isolation source: river surface water | place: USA:Blue River Watershed | collected 2017-08-17
AAAGCATATTTCAAAGGTAACTGCCAAAACCAAGAAAAAAAAGTAACAAAGTTCGGAGCCAGATTCTATTCTGATATTTAATTGACTGAATTTCATAATACTTGATTCTAATCTTATAGCTTCCTTTCAAATATGAGAATATTAATTTTATACAAATCCATCAGGAAAAATTAATTTAATAAAATAAAGTTGGTCAAAATCATTGATTTCTCAAAAATTATTTATGCATTTTTTCCTTGCGACTCAAGTTAGTAAACCTTTTTTTCAAAAATCCATCTTGCAGTTCCTGGCAAAAGAGGAGTAGGTATTTTTTGAACTGTTAATGGTTTTTTATTCTTGTTGCCTGAAGATAGAGATCAATATTGGCATCATTTAGTTGCTATATTGCTAGGTGAGTCAAATATATCTTTGCCTAGGACAGTATTCTAGTCTCATATGATCCATAGATATCTCTGAAACCAAACTAAAGTAGGTCGCTTGCTTTAATCCTGTACTAGTTGAACTCATTGAAGATGAAGTGCAGGATCTTTTTTGTTTTGCTTGGATTGGACAGAAATATTTTCCATAATTGATGGGCAACGCTTATTGAAATAGGATCGTCAAGGGTTTATTCAGGCACTCTCACGATCTTTTTTAGAGCAATATTAAGATGTTTTTGATAATTATGGTATGGACTCGGCTTCAAGCACTCCTTCTTTCGATTTCCCATTTTAACATTCCTTTTTAGCATTTTATTTCCCTCAATTTCCTTTCTCCTAGCACTCTAAATAGGAGAGTTTCGGCTTTATGAAGGGATTAGTTCTTATTGTTTTGGTGTTTAGGAATAAAGTATGTATTCCAAATCCATATTTCGTTAAAATAGGGGATTCTGGAGCATAATCGCTTGTTAGTTAAGGCTTTCAGGCTAGAAATAGACGCCAAGATAGCATAGGGAGTGTTCTTGCTGAGATTAGTCATAAAAATCAATGGAGAAGTTCATAAAAGTAAAATAATTGATATAACTTAGTTCGGGGGTTCTAAATTAATTATAATTGGTTAAAACTAATAAAATCTGAATTTATCAAATTAACTATTCTTGTTAGATATGATGATGAAATAGACTTACCTTATTCTATAGTTCCTTCTAGCCTTCTAGCGAAGTTGGAACAGTGATCAAAATATATATTTACTAACATCTCCAAATGATTGAGCATATTGAAGTGGCATGCTAATTTTTGCTTTAGTTTAATTTGATTTGATATTCATCGACAAAATATTATAAGAGTAATGAAGAGATAACGAGGCTTAGCAACAAGAACCGGTATCAATAAGCAGGGATGGTAAAGTTCAGATTTCCCCGTAGCCTGCGATAAATGCTATGGCGATAATCCTTATATGCGCATGCTTAAAGAGAATTATGGTCAGTAATGTAGAATTTGCTTCCGCCCATTCACAGTTTTCAAGTGGAAAGGAAATAAAGGTGTGTATAAGCGAACTTGTGTCTGCAGCTCTTGCAGTAAGGATAAAAATATCTGCCAAGTCTGTACTCTTGATTTAGAGTTCGGTTTACCAATGGACATAAGAGACAAAAGATGTGGAAAGAATGGAGCTGACCTCATTAATGACAACTTTCTCAGCACAAATAATTTGAAAGTCAAGCCTCCTCTGCCTGCAGGCCCTCCGCCTCCCATGACTAAACTCGCTGCCAAAGAACTAGTCTTTGTAACTTAATAAAACGAAGAGAGTGATGCATAGGAACCTCAACTTAGAGTAGAAGTTCAAGGAAATTTATTACTTAAAAGCAAATAATAACAGCCTTAGTAAAAAGCGGCAAATGAAGGAGGATAGTAAAGCTAAAAAGCACAAGAACTTCATCATGAGAAATAACAATAACCGAAAAAGAAATAAGAAGGCTTTGAATAGAATGCAGCCTGATTCCCTTAAAAATGTCATAATTTCATAAATATTGGATTCATTATTATTCTATCATCTCCTCTTCTCCTTCTACGTTCCGTAAGAGATTCGCTATGTATAGTCAGTGAGTTCAAGAATGGTTGAGAGTATCTTATCATTACTGAGCGGAGATAGATTGGGAAGGGAAACAGTGACTTCTTTGCACTATTCATTTATTTATTTATGTCTTTTCGCAAAGAAGTTAACCATCAATAACTAGATTAATCTATAAGTACATCCTCTTTCTTTAAAAACTCAGTAGATGCTGAAGAATACCCTCTCAAATCATCGATTCGCTTAATTATTGTTTTTATCGACTTTTACAGTTAGGAAACTGAATCGTTTAAGTCAGAATCAAATTTGGCTAAAATTTCCTTTTACTTTTGGGCAAGCTTTAACCGTACTTATTAGAATGCAGATTGGATTTGCCGTTTTTGTTGCCCATTTTGCTCGTTAAATGTTCGAATGCTCTTTTAGACTTAACTTTTTTTGATTAATAAATTTTCAATACTATTTTAAATCCTTTCAACACTCTTTTCGAGCTCTGCCTTGACCAAAGGAGCCGATTTTTTGATGGTCTTCACATCATGATCCTTGTGTTTGCCTGAGTAATAAAGATATTACCGTGGATAATGCATTCAGGACAGATACATTCGCACTTGCAGTCAAAGCAAAAGTAAAGGATTTCCTCATCTGGATGTTCTCCACAAATTTTATTGTTAGATATTCCACTTGTTAATAGTGTATTTTGATTGCCACCTGTTCCGTATGAATACTCCCGCACTGGCTGCCTCTCATATGTCTTTTCTTTGAGCCGATCGTCAATGGCTGGCATTTGAGATTTTTGGACCACTCTTTCAGAACGGTCGTAAGGTGCTCTTGGTTATGCGTATGATCGAGAAACGGGAGTTTTGGCTGTTGGAATTAATTTCTCCAATTAGGCTACGCTTTCAGCATCAAGAGACGTTCTTTCGTAGCATATTTCACAGACAATACTCTTCATAAAGTCATTCTTACATTAGCGGTTTTCTTTTTTTTCATTTCAAAGGCGAGTCTCTAAGATGCGCAATCGAGACAGAGGTCATGGCTGCAAGCGAGCATAAGAATATCTTCTGGAAGTTTTTTGCATTTAGTGCAAGGCTGGGGTTGATCCATTTCGGCAATAAATTAAGATAAATAAGTTGCAAATCTAATTGAAATTTGAAATATTAGGGTCCTATTCTTGATTGATATATTAAATAAATATGAATGGGTGTGTTGATTAATATACATTTATTACTAAATATCATATGCATGAAAATTTAGAAGCAGAAGATGAAGATATTTTGCAGACTTTAGACCTAACTTCAAGACTAGAGCAAAGCTTACGGAAGTTGTTAGGCAAGAAGAAGTCTTTAGAGCATAATAACTAACTGATTGGCAACTCTTCCACCGAAAAGGATTAGTCACAATTACTCAATAAAATCGAAGTTTTGTAGCAATAAAATAGATAATTATATGCTGATAATCAGAAACTAAGCCAAGAAATCCTGGAAGTGAAAGAAAACTTGCGGGAGTGTAAAAAATAATTGGAGTCAAGCAAAAAATATCTTAGTTTTCTGCAAGATTATAACCGTGATTTAAAGAAAGAACTTCTCTTTTGGGTGAAGGGCAAAAAGTAGAAACCAGAGGATCAGACTATTGTCGGATAGCTTATGACCAAAATAATCCAACTAAGAAAAGAAAATTAAGAAAAAGAGCTTAAATTACATAGTCTAAGGAAAACAGTGGTGCTAAACAACGAAACTAATAGTTCCTTATCCAAACACAAAAGATCATTCAACTTTGACTTAAATAAACTGCAAACTCAATCAATAGATATGTTTCGCCCACAACAAAGAAAAAACAGTTAAGACTACTCAAGTTGTTATGATAGAGTTAAAAGCCACAAAAAGAGAGATAGGCATCAAATAACTTCGAAGGGCAAGGGTAAAAATTTGCGTAAATGGCATAATAACTATATTTCAGGCTGTGAATATGCATATTGATCCTTATACTTAAAAAAGTGTTGTTAATTTATCCATAAATAATAATTAAAATATGTGGGAAGGTACTAAAAACTTTATCGAAAAGCATAAATATAAGATCGCTGCAGGCTTGGGTCTTTTGGGATTGGGTTATTACTTCGTCCATACCATAACAGACTAAACCAAAATTAAGATGTCCCATTTTATTACAGCAATAAAGGCTGGGTATATTGAGGAGGCTAAAATTGTAGGTGATATTACTTTTTTTAGATCGAGTTCATCAGGCTGGTATAGTTCATTTGCAGGGAATTTGTCCGATGACTATATTATTGGTCTTCTTTAGTGAGTATTTTAATATTTAGGGAACAAAAAGCATTATTCTCAGTTTAGGATCCTTCCGAAAATTTACTTAATACTGCTATGCTTATAGGATCTTCACTAGGAACTATGAACTTTCTCGCCAAGGAAATTCAAAAAGTATAAATTTCAAACACCAAAATTTAGTCAAGCATAGTCAAAAATAACCAAAAGTTTGAAGATTTTTATGGGGGATAGTTAATTAAGGTTAAGCTCAAAGAAATTATAGATTTTTTAAAAAATCCCCAAAAATATGAGAAAATGGGAGCTCGAATTCGAAGAGGAGTTCTTCTGTATGGTCCGCCTGGTACAGGAAAGACGCTATTGGCAAGAGCTTTAGCTAACTAAGCTAATTGCGAATTCATCAAAGTTGTTGCTTCTGAGTTCCAGGAGTTGTTCGTAGGTGTTGGGCCAAAGCGAGTAAGATAGCTTTTTAAAGCTGCTCGGGCCTGCCCTAACGGCTGCATCATTTTTGTCGATGAAATTGACGCCCTTGGAACCAGGTTGAATCATCTTAAAGACTCACACTAGACTACATCAACCATTAATCAATTTCTCAGCTAGTTGGATGGATTTTCTCCACTTGACAAGGTGGTCATCGTGGCAGCGACCAACAGGATTGATCTCGTGGATTATGCTATTCTCAGGGCTGGAAGATTCGATATAAAAGTGCATATTTAGCTGCCTGGCTTTTAGGAGAGAAAAGGAATATTTAAAAAGATACTTGATACAAAATGTAAAAAATACAGCATCTCAAATGAGCTGATCTAAGAAGTTGGATATAAATCTGAGGAATGGTGTGGCGCCGATTTGTAAAACCTTATCAACTAATCAATCTACAAAGCAATCAAGCAAAAAGCTGATACTTTGTAATAAAGGCATGTTCTTTAGGCTTTGAAAGAACTCAGCCCCAAAAATGAATGATTTAAAAGTTTTATTCAATAAATAGAATTAAGTTAACAATACCATAAATTAATATCAATTTTCTCCATACTCAAACTTATTAAACTTCTTCAAATTGGTCAAAGAAGGATAATATTTGCTATAATTTTTAGCTAAGTCAAGTATCTTTCTACTCACTTCGATGACCTTCTCTTCCTCTGAGAATAGAAGTGTGCAAATTTGAGCTAATCTTTTCTCGGGGTCTGCACTTGAGTCCACTTGTTCTAATGTCTTTAGAGAAATAAACAAAACTCCTGCAGCAAGTAACTATTGGCTTTCTGAGGCAAGCTCACTATTGAATAAGACCATTTTGCATAAGTAGAGTAAGATTTTGCTTAAGTATTTAGTTGACTGCTGAGAAAAGGTTAAGTTTAGTTCCTTTAAAGCGTGCCTAGCAATATCGTAAATGGATGGAGTTTAAAGTTTGAAGCATAAGATTTCAATCATCTGTGACTCCTTTTCCAGAATTTATGACTTTTTGAACTTTTTACGGGATATTTTATCATGAACAACGCTTAGTTTAAGTGGATGAATTTCCTAATATTTGGCTGCCGTAAACATGGCAGTGACTCCAATAAGATGCAAGTCTTTAACTTGAAGTTGAGTGGTTTAGTGCTGCAAGTATGAGTCCATGAGATACACGCTCCTAAAGAAAGTCTATTCACTCATCTTGTAAGATGATAATACTTCAATCATCCAGTCAACCATCTTTGAGCGAAGAGAACTTCCAATCTCATGCTTGGAGAGGAAATCACTTTGCCCTGATGAAGATTAGCAAAGATGAGAGAGGATGTCTTGGGAGTAATCTTTACATATCAGCTCAGTGTAAACATCCTTGAGTTCTGAACCCACAGATCGCCTCGAAGTTAGAGGGACAGTGCACTCTGTGTTTTAGCTGATTTTTTGTTGAAGTTTGAGCTTGCATGGATTAAGGTCATAATCCTTGGGTACTCTAGTTGGTTTGGAAATAGGAAGGTTAGAAATATTGTTGTTCTCTTTGTTTTCTTTGGTGTCCTTGTCCCTGATTGGTTGCTGATGAGCATAGGATATTGAACGATATGGCTTGATTTAATATCTCATTTAACGATTATATAATACTAAAATAAAGCCATTATTATTAAAAGTCATTATTGAAATAAAATTTAATATTAAAATCTATACTAACTAACGAAAAAAATTGGATAAATTTCTTGCGATAAAACTTGAACATTTATTTCTAATATTTTCAAAATTAATTTATGCAGGAAGGATTATAAGAGCAACCATTCGAGCTTCATAAAGGAGTAACGCTGGTTCATTAAAAATACAAAGTAATTGGTAAGCTTGGAAATAGCTCCTTCTCAACAGTTCATTCGATTTCAATGAACAAAGGGAAAAAGCAAGTAATAAGGGCAGCAAAAGTCGTAATAGATTTGTTATAAAGGAGTCAACCTCAGTCAAAGAGCCGCAGATCAGTACGTAAATCTCAGTGTTAAAACATATCAAAGAGTCTAATCCTGATTAAATTGGATTTGCCAAAATATACTAATATGGATCTGAGCCAGAATACCATTATCTTATAATGACCATTCTAGGGCCAAATCTTGAGCAGCTTCTCAAGCTTTGTGGTGGAGTATTTTCCCTTAAAACAACCATTATTATAGCTTTGCAAATAATCGACCGTCTATAAGTTCTGCATAGTTATGGATACACTTACGGTGATATAAAGCCAAGCAATTTTGTAGTTGGATTGGGAGCATAATCCCCATTTATATTCATTATTGATTTTGGCAAATGCAAAAGATACAAGAATCGCCTAACAAACCAGCATCTAGTCTATAAGTAGAATGTTCACTATAGTTTTGATCCAATATTTGGTAGTATTAATGCTCACAATCATATCCAAAACAGTCGAAGAGACGATATTGAATCCCTCGTTTACTTGATCGTTTTTTTAAAGATGGGGAAGCTTCCTTGGGCAAGGCAAAACGATGTAAATATGATTTGAATTAGAACAAAAGAAGCAATTTGGAAATAACTGTAGAATAGCTCAAAAAAAGAGTGACTCCCTAAATGCTTTGCCATAAAATGCCACTATAGATCATAGATCTAATGTATTACGTCAGATCAATTGAATTTTATGAGAAGCCAGATTACGATTTCATTCGCAAGCTTTTCTATCGTTGTCTGGAAAGAGAAAGTATGGACTCTAGTATTGTTTATGATTGGAATAAGCTAGAGTAAGTGGATTTTAAAGTGTACTCAGGATAACCTCGCATTTTACTAACAGCCAACAATGTTGACATCAATGAGAAATAAATGTCAAGATAATCGTAAGAGTAAGTTGATGAAAACTCCAAATTACTATAAGCTTGAAGGTGTGCCCATATCCGCATTGATTGTATTTCTCGTTAATAGATAGTTATAATAAATGAGTGGCACATTATAATAAGAATAATAAGGCTTTTACCCTAGTTTACCTATCGTTAACTCCCTCCCTAACTAAAACCCCCTATTATTGTTTTAAAAACCTATCGATTATCAATCAAGGGTTTTCGCCTCTGCCAATATAACTCAGTAATTGATTATCTAAGTAGTAATCTACCTGTTTAAATGATTTAACCCTTTGCTGATATTCCTTTATTGAACGACCCAAGTAGAATCATTCAAGAAAATGACCAATAAAATATAAGTCGATAACAGGCTAAGTCTCCATATGACAAATATATCAGTAGTTGCTCTTACAAACTAATATACAATAAGAATAATATTAACTTTCAGAGTGATGAAGACTTCGTAAGTAACTTAGAATACATAAAGAGAGAGAAATTGACCTTTCCTATCTTTAAGCGTTTAGCTCATATAACTTTGTTACGCTGATGCAGCAAAGATTGTAGTAAATAGCTACAAAATTAAAGGATTAGTCTAGCTTAGTTTTTAACTCGAGTTTTTAATGTGGAAATTTATTCTGTGTTTATCAATCTTTAAAGGAGTAAAACAGTTATGAATGTCTTGTATAGAGAGATACAAATACTTAGGGCTATAATCAATGGTTTTGTTTTTCAATTCAAAATATGCGTAAAGATGTTAACTACAAATTCAAAATTGTAAATTTAGTAAAATTTATTTAATTTAGTCTAAAAGATTCTCGTTTTTCAAATTGGGAATGAAAGTAATTTTGTTTTCATACTAACGACATAAAAAAGTAGGAAATGGATGGTTTCAAAGAGGATATCGAATAAGGTATCAACCATCAGATATATACGATATAAAATAAGGGGAGAAGGTAAAGCTTTACTCATTATCCTTCGAATTAGATTTCGATTACAGTTTTGATTATGTAACGCTTTCTCTTGGAGTTCCCTATTCATACACAAGACTATTGAAGCAGCTAAAAATATTTAAGAGCAATGCTATGAAGAACAATATAATTTGGGAACAACAGGCTTTATGTCATACAATTAGCAATAATGTCGTGCCCTATCTTACAATAAGTAAAAATAGCCATGTTGGGTCATAGCATGTTTCTCGATAACCAAAGAAGGCAAAAAAGATTATTATTATGATGGCTAGGCAGCACCCAGGCGAAACTAATGGTTCTTTCATTATGGAAAAAATATTATAATTACTTTCCTGCAATCAAAATTAAAAAATCAATTGGCTATTAGACAAATATTAATTTAGAGTCTTCCCTATGGTTAATGTTGACGGGGTAATTTACGGAAACTACCGATGCGATCTAGTTGGACTTGATTTAAATAGATGTTGGAGAAATCCAATCGCTGAGCTTCATCCTCAAGTGTCAGCCATAAAAAAATAAATTGAAAATTTGAGGAAAGATAGTAAAATAGCTATTTGCATTGACTTTCATAGTCATAGCAAGCAGTTTAATGTGTTTTCCTACTGCAACAAATATGATGAAATCTAGTCAAGACTTTTTTCAATGATTTTATCAAAAAAGTGCCCCTTTTTTCACTTTCCCTATTGTACATTTGGGCTTTCTAAAGAAAAATAAAGCACGGCAAGAGCAATAATTGGCCTTAGCACTCAAAACCAAAATGCTTTAACAATATAATTTTCTGCCTTCGGTTACAAATCTTAAGGAACATACGTAATGTTTAACAACTAATCCTTTTAAATCACAGCTTTGGCCATTTTAGCTTCCCTCAAATGCTTCTTCTCCAACAACAAAGAGAAAAAGATGATTTTAAATGAGATTCAGGATAATTTACCAAAAATAAGATCGTACTGTAGAAAAAATATATAAATCTAATCTGGGTCCTAGTCAGATCACATTGCAGAATTAGAAGAGCTTTCATAAAAATTGAAAGTTATATTACCGAAAGAATTAGTTTCAAACATCAAAAAAAGGCTAAAATATTATAAGATAACTCCCTAAAAAAGAAATAATGAGTAATCTCCAGCGCTATAGAAATAGTCCAAGGTTTCAACTCCAAAGCAAAATATCCAAATAAGGCTTAATTTTCAAAGAAAGCCAATTAATGAGGTTAAAAATAATGAGAGAAAAAGGCAGATATAAATTTTAGCAAAAAAGAATATTGACAAATAGGTGATATTTGATTTGAGTGAGCCTTCTTGGAAACTTAGTCAAAGGAACTAGCGCATCAAAACTGACCCAAAATATTCTTAGTAAACAGGAGACAATCCTAAAAAGTCCAATAATATTCGCTACAGCACCCCAAATAAGGTAATTGAGGTCAATAAAACCGATTTTAAGCATTCTTTGAAGATGCTATGTAAGGAGCTCAATACAACAGCTGCTTATAGATAATAGCAAGACCTTACTCTCACTGTTAGCAATGTAAAGGCAGCTTCCGGCAAACAAAAATATGAAAGAAATAATAAGCTATAGCACATCCTTAAGGTAAGAAGGAGAGCCAGTAACTTCAAAAATATTATTAGTCGGGAATTGCCTATTGAGGAAAAAGTAACACTCTTGAAAATTCGTTCTGATTATTCTCAATCCACAATGGAAATATTAAATCAAAATATTTCCTCGCCGACTGCAGCCAATTCAAAAATCGATAAATTTTTGCCCTCGAAAGAGCATTTTTCTAATAATTATGTGTCCCATATAAGTTTTTTAAATAAATTTCTGAAGACAAACATAAAAGACACAATGAGCCAAAAGAAGAGAACCTATTAAGATGATGTTTTATAGTGACTTACCATTAAAAAAGAGATAGGTATGGAAAGGTATAAATAGATGACGTATATGAGTTGAATGTGCTGAATCCTAATTATTTATTTGTTATTAATGAAGTGGTCACAATTTATAAAAGACGATAATAAAATGAGTACTATTCTGCCTACCGCTTCCAAATATTCAAGAAGAATCAAAACTGAGATGACTTAGCTTTAGATCAAATCAATTGAGAAGGCCAAGATGGAAATTTCAACTTCAAGATTATTTCATAATGCATCTCCTTCCTCGGTTAGTTCTAAGGGTACTAAAATCAAAAATATTATCAAAAAATATTCATATGAGCAGGCTGTTTAAAATCATACGAACAAATTTTCAACTTCTCCTTTGCTACAAACTTAATAATATTGCCTAGACTCATAGGACTCTCACAGTATACTAGAACGGTTTAATAAAGATTTTAACAATTTTATTAGAATATTTTTATCGAAGATAGAAGCACTCGTCAACAACGAGCCAATAAGAAAATAAATTAGCAATAAAATATTAACTGCTTCATGGGATATACTTAAAGAATATCTCTAAAAATACAATAATGCATAAACAACTAGCATAAAAAACAGTTCATATCGACTAAATTAAAATAAGTGCTTACCTAAACAGCAAATATCAACATTGGACTTGAAATTCGAGGAAAATTCAAAAAACGATAGTTTTTCTCAGCTGTAAAAGAGCATTGAAAAAGCTTGCAAACTATTGTAAAATGATAAAAAAGCTCCAAGGTTTTCAAGAACGTCTAAACTGCCCACCAACTCAAGGATTATGCTTAACTAGAGCAAATTGTTTTATGATAGAAGAATTTTTCAAAGTCGGAAGAGAAGTAAAGATGTTCTTTACAATATAAGCAAAGTTCTAAACTCATGATCCGAATAAAATTTACCCTAAAAATGTGCCATAAGCTAGTGATTTTTATCTTCTATATAATAATTAAAGTTGATGCATCTCGAATAGTCTGAAATACGAAGAAACAGAGAAAAGTTTACCTTGGAACTTAGAAAGCAAAATAGAGAATAGATTTTTATGAAAAGAAGAAATCTGGCCGCATAGAAAACCTCCACGATGGAAGATTAAGGAATCGAATAAACTCCAATTGTTGTACTAGACCAAAGGTTCAAAGACACTATTGAATAGTAATATTTTTGTAATTTAGAGCGATAAAAAAGAGCTATAAACAAGAAGAACTCGCCTCTATGATCGCAGCACTATCAACTGCTAATCCAATTGGCAAGCATGCAGCCATCATTGGAATAAGAAAGATTATTTCAGCTCAATAAAATCAAAATGCGGTTCAAGCTGCTTTAGACAAAGGAGCTCTGCCAATAATTATTTCCCTCCTCGGACTGAAGGAATTTCCTCATATAAGATTCGAGTCCTGCTGGATTATTTCTAATATTGCTGCTGGGACGAACGATCACTGCGCCCAAGTAGTGCAAAGCAAGGGCTTAGGTCCTCTTTTTTAGTTATTAAAGGAAAGCCACTATAAGTTGAACTAGCAAGCAATATGGGCGATCGGAAATATCGCTGGAGACAGTGTTAAAATGAGGGATTAAATACTTAAGCAATATGGTATTGCACCTCTTATAACTATTGCTGAAAAATCAACACAGAAATCAGTTATCAAACTATCGGCATGGGCTATTTCCAACCTTTGCAGAGGGTCGCCTTTGCCCAAATACGAAACCATCAAAACAGGGCTGCCTACCATAGCCAAGATTATTTTGAGTCAAGTCCTACCTGATTAATAACTAAGTGATTGCCTTTGGGCCATAGCAAATCATACCAATGACGGCCAAAAGACAAGAATACAGACCATTGTTTCGATTCCTAATTTTGTAGCTTGTTTAGTAAACCTGTGTAAAAACGCGACAAAGCCATCAATTAAAGTTCCATCACTGCGCATAATTGGTAATATTTCAGTTGGAAACTAATTGCATACTTAGTAGATTCTGAAAGGAGGTGGACTTTAGCTTCTGTTCGGATTACTGCACGACTAGAAGAAGACAATAAGACGATAAGCCTGCTGGATAATTTCTAATATTTGTGGTGGAACTAGTTCTCAGGTTAAGCAGGTTATATTTCGCAATGAACTCATAACAAAATTATCCTCCATGCTTGTCGAGGATGAGATCAACATTAAAAAGGAGATTTGTTTTGTATTTAAGAACATATGCAACGTGGGGGACAAAAGGATTGTTCTCGAGTTAATAACAAATTTACACATTCCTGAGAGCATAGTGAACATAATAAAATAAAACGATGATAAAACAATTTTATCTCCTGCCCTCAAGTGCCTCTTCGAGCTATTTGGAGTTGGAGTTCAATAAGGCGGCATCAGCAATGTGGTTTTGAGGCAGGTTGAAGGAATTCCAAGATGTCTAGAGAGACTCTAGCAGTTACAGCACCACACATAGGAATAGATATATCTATTGGTCGTAAAGATATTCCAGACGTTCTTCTCATTGGAGTAGATTCCAACCTTATGATTTATTTTATCATTATAGAGCTTACTGATTAATCTAATATAAAATCATTTTTTATTCTTGTTCTTCTACATTTAAATCTTTTTTAACATATTTTCGATGAATACTGAAGACTTCTACATCGTCTTGTTCATTTCCTTGATCGGATCCTCAACTGTTTTCACCTTCTTTCCCATCATTTAAAACCGACTGCTTACAGGAGCTCCTCTTCTTTTATGATGACACTATCTTTACTACTGGCTCTATGTTTCATTAGACTCATCATCGTCTGTCAAATAGCTATGCTTTTTCTGGCTCTTTTTGCGAAATTGCTTTAAGGCATAATTAGAGTTGGGATTGAGCATGAGCCTTAATGACCTTTCCTTGTCCATATTGGTCTTGATGTTGTGGTTGGCCTATGTTTGAGATTCAATATCTGTACAAAAACGATGGATGCTATTGTTATGATTAGCCTTACTCATACGAGAAAGGATGTTTTTTTCAATAACTTAATTAAATTGCTAATTGGAATTAATCGATTAATTCAATTTTATGAGCCTAATTTTCAAAACTTATATTTCATCTCTATAATATCTTTAAAGCAGGAGGCATGAGTACTCAAGGGGGAGGACTGATCGGCATTTTAAGAAACCTGAGGAAGAACAAAAAGGAGTAGTTGAGAATATTAGTGCTCGGCTTAGATAATGCTGGTAAAACTACCATTCTCAAATCTCTTTCCAACGAAGTATCTCGATGATAACTTAGGATATTTCCACCATTACTCCAACTCAAGGGTTCAACATTAAAAATCTCACACACGACAAATTCAAGCTAAACGTGTGGGACATCGGAGGGCAAAAAGCATTGAGAGAGTATTGGGGAAACTACTTTACGAATACGGATGCACTGGTGTATGTGATCGACTCAGCAGATACCAAGAGAGTGAAATAGGCAGGGGTTGAGCTTGAGAAGCTCTTGATTGTAACTTTGCAATAATAAAGGAAAAGTAGCTATCGGGTGTACCTCTACTGATCTTTGCAAATAAGCAAGATCTTGTACAGGCACTGCAACCCAATGAGGTAAGACTCAATCTATCAAGATTTTGGATCATCTCAAAATGGAGGAAATCAAAAATAGAAAGTGGACCATCACTGCTTGCTCGGCTAAGACTCACGAAGGCTTGGAGGATGGGCTCACGTGGCTTATCGAGAACGTTAAAAAATGATTGAGATTCATCCATCGAATTTATTTGTAAATGACAATGATTATTAATCAGTGGTAAACTCCATGCGATGGTCCTTTAGTTGTTATATTGAAATAATTGCGTTTTTCCTTCTTTTTTGGGGACTTACTGGGCCAAAAACTGACAGTTGAATAAGAGGCAGGTCCTGGGCTTTTATTTTATTTCTAACTATGCCTATGCGCCGCCTATTTTTTAGGAATAACCTGATGGCTTGAGTTTCTGTGCAGCTAATATCCAACAAAGGTGTTGTACTCTAGAGGACAGGGGTTGTAGTTGCCGTTCTAGGCAGCTACTGGATCTCTGGGTTTGATTGGAAGATGAGGAGTCCATTTTTTGTCAAGCTTAGAAGTTGATAGATGGGTTCTTATGTTATAAGCCCCAGGTCCTGGTAACTTCTCGCTCTAGTACTGGCAGGTATCAGCGAAGTTAGTCTTTTCGCAAATAGATTTGAGCTAATCCTTCTTCTTGGGCCACTGCATGCTGATATTGTAATGGTTGGGCGATGGTGAATTAGCTTTTTTCTATCTTTTGCAAATCTAATCTAGATAGGTCTGCTTGGGAGCCCTCTTGGACTGAAATTTGGAGTTATTGAACCAAACTAGAAGCGAATTGGCTGAGTCTATATAGAGTAAAGCTTACTTGCAGGGCCAGGTGAGCAGCTCAGCCTGATCGACTCATCAAGATAATGATCTTTTTTTGTGGCCTTGCTGTTGACAGCAAAATTTTTATGATTCCCTTCATACTTCTTGATAACATTGTAGTCATAATTTTACCGGGTGCAGTTATACATATCCTTGATGGTTGGTAGACTTGTATTTATCTTCATCAATATTCTATTTCTATATCTAATCAATCTATAATAAATGAATGGAACAATAATAGATTAAAGTTTCATCTATCTAAGAATATGGGCTCATATAAGAAATTTTAAAAAATAAGATTGGGAATTGAAAGCAAGGATATTGGATGATAATTGTTGTTCCTCTAATCCTTCCTTTTAATTACTCTTCATTTAATATAATAATTCTCAATAAATAAAATGCACTCTGATGTGAATCACTCGTCACCCCACGCTGATCTTCTTCGAGAGAAGATGCAGCAAAAAATAATGAGCGCATTAAAAGTGGCAAATAGTCAAGAATAGGTGATTGACTATTGTGATATCATCTATCTGATTAATGAGAAGAACATAAAAAAAAATGTGATTAAGACTTTTCTACATGAAATCTATGCTGATAAATTGGAGGAAATCAATCAAAATTGGCAGAAGGAACTTAGCAGCGAGCAGATTCTATCCGATATCTTTAAGATTAAAAAGAAAGCTGTTGATGAGCAGTGGACAGAGCTCAATATTGACGAACGCCAAGTCAAAATGAAGGAATAAAAATATAAGGATTACGAATAAAGATCAAAGACAAGGAAGCAATTAAATTACCGCATCAAGCAACTAAACGATGAACTCAAAATAGTTGAAAATAATATCAACATCTGCAAGAATGAGTCATAGCAGCTCAAGCTCAGATAGAAATATCAATAAATGAAAGAATAATACAGATTTTTGACGAATAAGTCAAGAAAACTAAGACATCTATCCTAATAAAAAATGATCAATTGTTCGTTATCCAAAAGCCAAGAAAAACTTCATTAGATACAAGAAAGAATTGATGAGATAGCCAAATAGGAATTGCGGATAAAACAAATTGAATCCTTACAATTAAATAAATAGACAGACATTCAAATTTAAATGAGTCCACGCAAGTAGTAAAGCCGCTTAAAAAAGTTATAAGATATCTTCATCAAGTTCGCCAAAAAATAAGTGCATGAAAATATGCTGTTTGATTAAAAAAGGAAAAATCAGAGACTAATGAGTCTGTAAAATTATCTGAAAATGCTTACGAGGACTGGAGTTGGGAATATGGTAACACTCGATGAAAAAGTTAATATCTTCAAAAAAACATCAGCCTTTAGTGGCAAAATCAACTTCCATGAATTTCAATAGGTTCTTAAATTAATATGCGTGCAGCAATGTGATAAGCTGAAGATCAACTTCAACTCAACTGTTTTCGATGCTTTCCTCAATGACTCCATTAGTCGCCTGCAGCTCAGTAGTAGCCATAAGCTTCCTGCCCTCCCTATTCTTTCTAACTCCAATGACTTCATGAAAGATCTAAGAAGTCAAGTTTTCTCTAATTATTAATTTAAGATACGAGGACATACTGGTAAGCAAAAATAGTAGATTGAATAGCTTCTCAAATAAAAAAAGATATCGAATAAGACCTAGCCATGCAGTAGTTCATCTTCAGTGCTTACTAATTTGGCACTGGAGAAACTAACTAACTCAAGTAAAATTAGCAATCAGAGTGATCGTGTTTTCAAGCAAGGAAAGAAGTTTACAAAAAGGAAATATGCAAATACTAACTCAAACTTAAATCACTATAAGACTGTTGGTGTCAGTAACCAATAATTGATCTCAGAAAGTCGATCTTTTAAGACTTCCTTCCAAAATGATAGTTACTCCAATATCTTCCTGAAGAAGAGGAACATTCTGGCAAAAGATAAACTGCGATCGCAAAAGATATAAAGCTCCAAAAGCTATCTGCTGGAGGACCAAGACCTCAGTACAAGTGTAATAAAAGGCGATTTTATAAACAAACTGACTCCTATACGATACTTGATTGGACAAAACGAAGGCGACACCGAAGAATTAAGAGATATCGTGTAGATCGATGAAGAAGACCCATTTTTAACAAGCCATTTTGCCCATAAATACAGTCTTAACTCAAGCAAAACCCCCTCTCTTGACTCCAAATACCACTTCTGATTTCTAACTGATTCATGCTTATTTGATTTATATCTTTTGATGATAATAAATTTGAATGGGACAATAATAATCTAAGTTAAAGGATCAAATTAAGAGCAAATATAAGATCGTAAAGACGATGTCCCCAGGAGAATATTTGGTGAAGAGTATATAAAAAGAAGGAGAGCTACAGCTGAGGATGATAAATTTTCCTGTTTAAGATGAAATGACTCATTTTATCCGTCTTCTCGAAAAACGAAAGAAGATTAAAAATCCCCATCTTCTCAAACTTATCGAGTATAATAAAGTTGTGGATCAGCTTATGTGTTCCTCCACCTTCAAACTCAAGATCATCTTTTAGTTCCCTTTCAAAACCATTAAGGAAGATATGCTCGAGAGGATGTCAGCTGCCCCTAAACTATATTTTGCATAGTAATAGATATGGAGTATTCTTTATAGTTGCTGTCACGCCCTAAATTCCTTATATTTGAATAAATTTTCCCATGAGTCGCTGACTACAGATCAAATCTATATCGATACTGAGGGGATAATCAAGATTGGAGATTCGCTATTGGTGAGCGGTACTAAAAATTATCTTCATATGATGGGGGATAACTTGAAAGCATAAGATATTAGGTATATTTCTCCAGAATTACGTAATTTAGTCGACGATAATAATTTCTACAAGTACGAGAAAGAAAAATCCGATGTATTCATACTTGCAATGATTATTCTTTAACTGGCCAATCTTTCCCCTCTCAAGTACTACGATTTAAAAACTAAAAGGTTTTATTTCGATGTTGTCAGTACAGCATTGATATTATTCAAAGAGCGATATTCTTCTAAGCTCTACTAAATTCTAATCAAAATGCTTACATCAGACTATGATACTCGCCCTACTTTTGAAGAAATAATCGAAAGTATCGAAGAAAAAACTATTTACACTAATTCAAATACTTCATCAAAGTAGTCAACTATCCTTAATGATATAAAGGAATTTTCTTCTGTCCCTTTGACAAGGCCTCCTGGTCTAGTTGAAGTAGCCCAAAGATTAAATTTCTAAAAGTTTCCAGTGGATTCAGTAAATTCTAAACCGATCCCTATATACCAGCCGATTAACCCTCCAATTATGAAATATGAGCCTCATAATATGAAATTCAATCCGACAGGCATCCAATTCAATCAATTTTTTTAATATAAACCTACCTTACTGCCACCTAAACTTTAGTTTCCTGTTAGCCAGTAAGCTCCAAAGACATTGAACTGGCAATTCGACACCATAACCAAACCTACAAAGCGTTTATAAGATAATAATTATACCCCATATCAGGAATTATTAAATTTATCAGCAAATGCAACCCTATCCAAGCAGCATGCTACCAATTTAGCAAAGAAATAACAAAATTATCAAAATACTAATTCTATTAGCTTTAATCTCAAACCCTCTATCCCAATGCAGTCTATTCCGTAAAATTCCCTCAAGGAAAGAAGATTTTCAGAGTTGAAATTTGGAAGCATAGAAATAAATGCTACACAAAGTGCACGCATAACCGAAAAAAAGCCAGTTAACATAGTCCCTAACTTCACTGAAGTGAAAGGGATTCATTTATTCAAATAATAAAAGCTGGAGTCAGATAACATCAAACAAAATGGCACTTTTGTAATTGAATCATAAATTCTTGGCGATATTTATGAAGGTTTCAAATCTAATAATCTAAAGAATGGAATAGGAAGGATAATTTACAAAGATGGAGGATGCTATGAAGGCCAATGGAAAGACGGAAAGATAGATGGATATGGAAAATTATTCTATGCAAATGGAAAAGTTGCATATGAAGGCCATTGGTCAAATGACTAATTTAGTGGCACTGGAAGGGCCTATAATGAAATTTAGGATTATTAAGCTAGCATATTTGTTGATCACAAAGATCTAGGGAGCATAGATGATAAGTGGATTTATTTTGAAGGAGAGTTTAAAAATAGCATGAAATGCGGTAGAGGGTTTATTAAGTTTATTACTGGATAAAAGTTTTACGGAAATTTCGAATCTGATGCTATAGAAGGATAAGGAACATTCTATTAAAAATCTGGAAAAAGAATTGAGGGCATTTGGAGCAATAATTTATTAATAAGCTACAATCTAAATGAGAATAATAATTGATCATTTATGGTTTAATATTGTCGTACGCATGGGTATCGTATTACAAGCATTTGAAATTTACTGTGAAGACTGGTTTTTCTTATTTATGGTTGTTTAATAAAATAATAATTTGTTGCGATTAATATGATATCAGTTAATAATTTGAATGAAAGAATAAGTAAAGTAGATCACAAAATTCTACGAAAAGTTTACAGTGAGGCAAATCGACGAGGAAACCCAAATAATCCGATCCCCAGCTTAGAATTACCTAGTAAAGATGATAAAACTGGAGAAAGAGAGTTCAGATGTGGACAGTGTTGTATAGACTTTATAGCAGCATCTTGCATTAAGTGACCAGTTTATACTCACCTTAATGCACTATGACATGCAGACTACACAAACCCATATCTTTATAAGAAGTATCTACCAGTATTCCCATCTCACGCTCAAGGATTAAATACAACATCGTGCTCAGAAACTCTTGTACTTCCACGCCAACTAACTTTGGATGATTGCATACGCCATTATTAGAGCTTTAGAGTACCTTTAACGACTCAATATTGCTTATGGAGTCCTAGGATGTGATAAGATATTTGTGGGGGATAAGATAAAACTGTTAGATCCCAGTGCTATAGCCGAAGATCCACTTGTAATAACTAATAACCGGCTTCATTCTCCTGAAATACTGCTTCAGCATACAAATATCGATATCATCAAATCTGACGTATTTATTTTTGGACTATGTATGCTTCAAGCCGCACTTCTTATTGATTTCTCAGTCGAATTCGGGCAGAGAATAGATAAAACAAGAATAAAACTTTATCTCGAAAGCGTTGAGCAAATTTATGATTCTCAATTTACAGATATGCTTAGATTAATGTTAGAATCTAATCCTTAATTTAGGCCTAGCTTTTCACAAATTCGATAGTTTTTAGAAAGTACCTTGTAGCTCAGTCCTTTATATGAGGGAAATGATTATTCTCCACTACCCTTGGATGAATAAGATGAAGTAAGTCCTTTCTAAGCCCTCGAATAAACTATTGAGAGTGAAAATATAGATACATAGGATGAGTAGATCCATACACATTAAAGTGTTGTAAGTGAATTCTAAAAAGCGAAACTACGTTATTTAACTACACCAGAAATGAATCAAACATTTTCTTATAATACTTAATCATCAAACAAAAGTCAAAATTCTTCCATTATGCATGAAAGAGATACTGTCAAAATATAAAAACGGCAAATTTCCAAAAATATCAAGGAAAAACTTGTGAAAAAAATGGATAGTAGTGACCTATAAGTTGTATAATATAAACAATATGATAAAGGAGATGGCATATTCACCAATCCTAAACTAATGGCGGATATTAAAAACTAGCTTCAGTTTATTGCCAAGAATCGGAGCCAAATGAGAAGCAAATAAAATATTTGCAGAAATTGATAATTTTATAATAAACATATTTATGTTACTTAATGATAGTAATGATTAGAATTTAAATCAATCTTATACAATCATTTTAAAAAATTTGCTTTAAATTTTCTCAATAAACTCCATAATATCTTCGTCTTAACTCGATAACTTCAGTTCTTACCATAAACAGCGATAGTGATCACATACTTGCTTCATGATCTTGGCAATGCCTTCAGCAAGTAATGGGAAGTCACAATCATTCATAGATAATCCCTCAAGGTTTTCCTTTAAAGAAAAAAGAGCTGCATCGTGAATACCTGGTAAGTGCATGAATAGTTTGAAAGTTTAGATGTTTTTGTTTACTTGCTTGCAGTTACCTTCAGCGAATTGGTAATAGTAATCCTTCATTATGCTTTTGGGATCGCATTTACTCACCATTTAACCGATTTTCATAATGTCATGAAAATCTTAGTGGTCCAATGTTAAAATTGTCTTTACAACTTCATTTTCATGGTTTTATTCTTTTTATACATGACGAGTGATAGCTTTTGAGCATCTGAAATCTTATAGTAAAAATGAGATTTTAGATCTTTGGCTTGGTAATCTTTTATTTATTTCCTTAAGGACTCCAATAAAATCACAGATCTCTGAGAAATTTATTTCTTAAGAACCATCTATAGATTGCAAAGTATCACATATTGATGAAATGGATGTATTTGTTTTATGAGTGATAAGTTATTAATATTTTGTTCCCATAGCTTCAATGGTTTTGATAATGCACTCGACATATATTTAATGGTAAAAGAAACTTTTGTCGTTTTGATACTTCTTGTATTATTGAATGTAGCTACTCATCAACTCCAAGAAAATATCAGGGAAGATAAACTTTGAAATAACTTTATTCTGGATTAGTTCTCCCAAAAAGATGCTCATGCCGAGCAATTGTTTTTTGTAGAGTTCTTATTTATCAGTCCATTATCTCTTTCGAATCAGTTTATAGAATTCCTATTGAAGTTTTTTAATGAAAATGGCTTTGAATTTTATTGGTTCTTCCTCAGTTTAAATCGATAACTTTCTGAAACTCTTTAATAACCGGCAGTATAATGAAATGTAATTGTGTTCCTCTTGAATTTTTTCAATAATCCTTTCAGCAAGGATATACGAGTATATTTAATGAACAGCATAAAATCTAAGCTATTACAAAAAATGGTCAAAGTAGCTCTCTGTTATTCTATTAAGGATATAATTGACTTAAGTTCCAACTTTCTAAAGTTCAGTATAGATCTGGTTCTAGGAAATAAGTTTATAGGATTGAGCCCTTTTGATGAGCTATCTTTTCATTTGCATAGTTTATTGACTGTAATTTTTACCAATCTAAATACTAACTAGTTCGCTCTTTTATTCTTTTTATCTAGTAATTTTTGTCTATTGTCTCTCATTTTTATCTTTCTTTTGTTTTTTCACTATCTACTTCATAGGCGCAATGCTGATTTCCTTTGCCTGCCACCCCTAGAAACGCTGGCCCTGGCGGATCACTTATTGGCTTACGTGGATTTACATCTATGGATTATAGCTATCGATGAATCTTGCCAAGACAGAGTAGTTCATCTTCGTACGCACCATCTTCTTTTAGATTGGCTCTGGCTTTTAATCAGTAGTCTAATTCCTTTCAGGAGATAAAGAGACATCATTTTGCTTGTTTTACATAGGCTTCAGAGAATCTCTGAAAACATAAGCATAGTAAGTCTCGCTAATCTTTTGGTAGAGGGATTCTAACTCAGGCTAATAGGTATGAACAGGGATGGAGAACCTGACTAAATTAACCAACTTTTGTAGAGCGGGGGTGTCGAGGAAAGAAAGATCAAGAGGATATTGTGAGATATTTGGGAACTATCTATTCAAGGCCTCCAGTTCAGCTTTGTATCGGTTGCGATTGTCCTGATTTTATGGGAAGAGTTATGACATTACTCCCTAAATAATCAAAGAATATATGCTAAAATGAAGCTGCAATTAATTTTAATAAAAAGTATAATCCAAAAAATGATCAGGAAGAATTACAAATGTTGTAATAGGCCCTGCTTAATGAATAATTTGTGGGCGTTTGCAAAGGCTAATAACGGAAATAGATGATGGTTGATTGTTGCCTTTGCCTACAATTTTCTAAAGGCATTAGGCATTGGAGAATTCGCCTTTGACATCATATTATTTTTTCCTTTGAGATCAACAAACATCTTAATAAGGTAATCGATTATTTGTTAATCTATATGCATGTTGATAGTAATGATTATTCGATTCGCATTTAATATTTAAAAAAATGAATCTATTTGATTAATTGGGAGTTGTTTCATCACGATCTGAAGGCAAGATGGAAGTTTAGCAGCAAGGTGAGAGGCATTAAGAAATACCAGACCATGTCTAGACTGAAGCAGATCTCGAGTAGAACAACCATAAAAATGAGGAATAAAAAATTCCTTAGGGATGGACGAGGTTCATCAAGCTGGCATATTATTAACAGTATTTTAGGGTGAGTTAAACTCAGGTTATTTAAAGGGTAAAATATTCAATGGTCATACCCTTTTAGACATAATTCATTAAAATTACCAAAAATAATCCAGACTTCTATGGTCCATTCTGGGTCTTAACCACTCTCATCCTACTTTTAGGATTCGTTGGTAATTTTTCTAATTATCTGCTTTCTAAGTTTAGCTCAGGGGAAATTTGGGACAAATATTTTTTTAAACTTGAGTTCATTCGTGAGGCCCTCATACTGGTCTATACCTTTGGCCTTGGAGTCCCCTTAGCACTTTACTTCACCCTTAAAATAAAATCGGAAAAACTATAACTGGAGCTGCCAAATGTATTAATTAAGATATATAGATAATTTGCTTATACGGATATGCTCTCTTTTGTTTTATTCCCGCAATAGCTGCTTGCATCTTTCCTATTGGATTTCTACAATGGATTTGTCTCTTTTATGCTGGGGTCAGCTCAACACTTTTCTTAAAGGCAAATCTTGAGGAGCATAGTAAAAGCATCAGTTCAATTATTCTCCTCGCGATAATCGGTGGTATTCAATTCTTCTTTATTCTGTGCCTGAAGTTAATCTTTTTGAATTTACTAGAAAATACAAAATGATAATTTATAGAAACTTCCGTGATTTTAATATGAGAAATCCCATATTATCATCTTGAGGATCAACAAATCGTAAACGCAAGAATAACTAATTGATAAAAATGATGGTTATAAAGGTTTGCTTTGATCTTTTGAAATGAGTGATTGATGAATGCACATATACAAACAGACGTGAGTGCGACCCATTGTTTCAGATACTTTGATGCAACGTGTTAAATTATCATATTTATATATACAATTGTATACGTTAAATTGGTTTATCTTACTAAAGTTAAAAATCGTATACATTTATCCCAATGTCCCACCTGAAAAATGCACAGTTCGGCATGGATTCAGCCTCCACCCAGCTCACCCATCATGTCAGGAAAAGGAGAACGAAAATTCATCACGCTCTTCCCACAGGTGATCGCACTGAACTCCTTTTTCCGAGAAATAGATAAATGTTTGAGTCAGTCAACGACAAGTATCATTTGAGGGATTTGATAACTGAGGAAAATAGAAAGAATGGGTTGGCTTTGCAGACTCATACTTATTGCTTTGAACGTGGCCCTCATCTACTTTGACAATACTCACAATCATACTAATTATGCGAAAAAGGCAAAGCATCATTATAATTTGGCTGAGGTTTTCTAAGAAATGAAAAAGACTCCCAAAAATATGATGATTGACGACTTCAAAGAGCATTTAAAGAACAAATTTGGTATCAATGACAGCAACTTCTATTATATGCTTGGAAGGTTCAGAAAATGTCATTAGTCGATAAAGCTTCTCATAGACTGGCTCAAAAAGCAAGATTGTTATATGTGGACTGATATAAATCGGATTGATGATGACAGGCCTCAAGATATAACTGAAATGTCATTTGAGGAAGATCCCTACTTTTTCATGTTTGTACTTCCCAAGATGGCATAAAACTACCGTAGATACGGATAATGCTGTTACTTCAATGTGATTCGAGGACTAATAAAGAAGAAAACGATAATAGACAACCGATAATGGATGGTAATTTCTTATAATGGCCTGTCTTTTAATAACCGATTCGCCCCATTTGCCCTTGCTTTTTTATAATATAACAAAGATGTAGTAGACAATATTGTCACAATAACAAAAAAACTATTCAATCGAAGCAATAAAACACCAAAGACGATTATTACTCCATATCAGGATATTTTCTTTTAAATCATGGACAAGCTAAGAAAACAACACATCTTCAAAGGACTCCACATTTTTGATGGAGTCTAAGAGCTATAATAGATTCGAAGAATTATCACAGATATAAACCAAGTTAAATATTTCGAAGAAGTAATATGGTCTACAAGCAAAGCATAGTACAACTACAATGTCCAAAAATTGTTGAAAAATTTATTGCCAAGCTTGCAAGTAAGAAAGGTATTCAATGATTTGCAAAAGAAAGCACCGAAAATGTGTTTTGCTTTAATATAAACCGACGGTTTTATTGGAATGGGATTCAAGTATTCTGCAAATAGATATATGGCAATCTTAGTTAGGTATCTGTTTACTCATAATAACCAAGGGGCGACTCCCCCTCGGCCAAAATAGCTCTACCCTTCAATCAGATTTTTGGCGAGAGAGTATATTAAGTTGATGGAGCCTTAGCTGACATACATTCGGTACGACACTTGGAAATTTGAGCAGTACATGAACATTCCAGAAATGCTTCTTATTAGAAATAACTTGAAAATGGCCATCATGGATATCTTCTTGGCTGAGTTTCATAAAGTCTTTTAAATCGATGCTAGATAAAGGTAATTAAAAGATCCAAACTTCCCCTCCATGAAAATTTACGATATTTTTGACAAAAGATGTAAGTCTCTCTTCGTGGTTGCAGTTAGACCTGAGTACGATTCTGATGGTGTCTTCTAGAAGTGCATCTGGAAGTGTAACTGCCTATACTCTGTGAAATGTGGGATGCCCTGTTGCCATGAACTAAAGGTGGTTCTGATGAACAACGGAAGCATTCTAGATCAGGTAAACTAGCGATGGATCCAACCCAAGATAGGCAGAAAGAAGGCTCCAGGCAGGCCAAAGATATCTCGTAGAAACACAATGAAGTGATATGCTTTTGATTGATTATAATAATAACCAAGATATTAACTTAGCTGGTGATGCTGGTATTTCTTTTAAGGGGTGGCTTTCAATAAGAATTAATACTTATAATTTTCAACTCTGAGAAGATATTTCATTTCAAATTTAATTTTTAATAGATAAACCTATGTAAATATCAGTCGATTAAAAAATTCAGGCTGCAATCTAGCCTTTAATTACAAGGATTTCCGCTCTTGAGGCTGAAAACTAAAAATTTAGACAGCAAATCCATGATCTTTAAGCTGCCAACCATCCCAAACCTCCTCATAAACCAGGTAGTTTATGCCTTATTAAGTGACAACCAAGCCCGCCCTTGACCATAGTGATAGACCCCAAACCGTTAAAGGAGGACGCAAAAAATCCGTAGAAAATCACGAAGTCAAGCCTGAAACAAAAAATGAAAAAAAACCAGTACCTAAAAAATAGGAGCCAAAAATAGAAGGATAAGAGCAGAAAGTATAAGGCGGCAAGCAGCCCAACACCAAAACCCCAGTCGCTATTAATAAAAACATATCTTCGCCTAATCTCAATAAAGGTATTTTTCCACTAATCTAGAAAGCAATCAACCTAATAATCCAAAAGATAAGCCAAAACCAGTAACCGGACCCAATAAGCCCAATCCAGGCAATACCAAAAATATCGGCAGTGAGAAAAAGGTCAAGGCTAATGAGAATGAGCTTTAAAAAAAATAAGGATAGGAGAATCATTAGGAAAAGAAAGGAGCTAGTCATGAAAAAGTTTAACAAAAACCATCTGTCCACAATAATCCAAAGACTCCAGTCATCAATAAGGGAAAACCGGCATAAAAGGTGACTGATGCCAAAAAGGCAGCTAACGCCAATGCAGGCATTGGAGCTAAGAAAGGAGCTAAACCTCCTAACGATACAAAAAAGAAAACCGATCCCAAAAACGAATCGCCAGAGGTTAAAGAATAAAAGAAGGAATAACCGAAAGAGTAGACAAAGTAAGAAGTGACATAGGTGAAATAAGAAGTACCTGAGGTGAAATAATAAACAAAAGAAGTTGAATCTCCTTAAGGGAAGTAATAAGTCCACTAGGAGTAAGAGGTTAAAAAATAACATGTAGAATAAACTAAATAGGTTGAGGAGGATGAATCGCTTTGATATTACAAACAAAATATAGAAATTAAATAGCATTTATAATCTCACTTATCTCACTTTATTACTTGCATTACTTGTATTTATGTTTACAGGAAGATCGATTCTCTTACTTGAAACTATAATCTAAAGTTATAAACTTTGAATCAAAGAACATGAGCAAGAACCAAAACTATGACTACCTCATTAAATTGCTTGTCATCGGCAATAGTGGAGTGGGTAAGACCAACATGCTGCTTAAGTTCTGCGAGAATAATTTCATGACATCCCATCTCACAACCATAGGCATTGATTTCAAGATAAAAACTATTAATATTGGTAAGGACAAGATTAGACTGCAGATTTGGGATACAGCTGGTCAATAGAAATTTAAGACCATTACTCAGACATACTATCGAGGGGCCATGGGGATAGTTTTGACATATGCCATAAACTAGAGATAGAGTTATGAGGATATCTAAAACTGGGTCAAACAAATCAAAATGCATGCCTCTGATAATGTCACCAAAGTATTGGTCGGAAATAAGTCAGATATCGAATAAAGAAAAGTGTCTCATGCTGAGGGCGAAAGACTTGCAGGGGAGTATGGAATCAAATTCTTCTAAACAAGTGCAAAGAGTGGAGCTAACATCGAATAATTATTCATCTTCATGGCGAAGGAGATCAAATAGCGCATGGACAAATAGTAGAAAGTGGGGGTTCTATCCTACACTGGGTCAAAATTGCACAAAAAGGACAGTGAGAAAGAAAGCAAGAGTGATTGTTGTTGATTTATATATGAGAGCCAAGTTGGGATTAATATTTTGATTTATTAATAGTGAATGAATACGATATTCAGAAGCTTCAACAGATTCGCAACCCTCAACGCTCAATACCTGGTCAACAAATCAAGGAACGCAGTCCGTTTCTAATCTCAAAATATCATTTGGGATTACTAAGAAGCAAACTATCAGTCTCAAGCATTTGCCAAAGGACTTACCTCCCTCGCCTTTCAAAAAAGTGCATGCTCATCTATTTAGACGATAACTTTTTGTTGAGGTTGCCAACAGGACATCAAGCTGAGTCTTATATCGTGAAGGTAGGAACTGCAGCCATCAATGCGAATCTTATTATTTCCCAAGCCAAAACTCGAGAGGAGGCTGATAATTAAATCAAGAGCAACAATATCAAGGCCATCGTCTTTGAGCCCAGCCTTGCCTTTGGAAGGCACTAGACATACCTTGATGTCCTCAATAGCTTAATTCCTGAGCTTTCTTCCACCCAAAATGGAGCACAGGTTAAATCTGCCAAATATCCCTCCCTTAAAGCACTTATCCAGACTAACTTCTACACTTTCCCCGGGATATTCAAGTTTAGAGTAGTTATTTTATTATTTAGAGCGTTCTTAACTACGCAGATGATAAATATTTCAAAATTCCATCAGTATCGGACTTTTAACCTATTGCACTGCCTCCATCCAACAATACTATCTTCGTGACTGAAGCTGCCCATGACTTCGCATTTAGAGCTGGAATTTTGAATAGCAACATCAACGGAAGATTCTTGGTTGTTACATAAACTCGCCATGTCAATAAACTTGTGAAATATTATGATGGAAAGGTGGATTTGATTGCTACTGAGGAAGTCAATGATTTGGACCCATCAGTCAACGTTTACGTGCAGAAGGGTTCTTAGTTATTTAAAGAACACCCAAAAAGAACTTAATTGTGATCGGTAAATTACCAAATATTCATAAAACTTAAGCTAATCATTAAATGACAGCATTATTTTCCTTAAAAAGATAACAGATATCCTTGCTCTATTGTTTCAAAGAAGACAAATGAATGATGATAATTTTTTATGGTGGATTCTTCAATAAAAAAACCCTAACATGCCAAGTTTTAACATAGTGAGGATGGATATATGAATTCTCATACAATCAAACACTGATATCATGTAGCTTATCGTTGGTGACGGCATTCCTAAACATCTATGATTTATCCTTGGTAATGACACAGTAGTCCACATGCGATCCGGAACCCAAATCGTGGTAAATACCTGCTGAGATGGCCTCAATGCAGAGTTGGACAGCTTCTTCCCGAGTCATGTCGTCTTTGAATTTAGCTTAGAAAATAGTCATGGCGTGCAAAGATCCAGAGCCCATTGTTGCGAAGGGCAAGTAAGAATAACTTCATCACAAACAAATTACTTTCCTTATGCGCTAAGCATGACCAGGTGAGGGCCTAGCACGTCATAGCCACCAACAATCAAATAGGCGCCGAGATGTCCCTGGTACCTGTACAATAGGCTGGAGGTTGATGTAATGTATGAACTCACTCTTGTTTGCCTGCCTGAGTTCAGTCGTTGTAGTTCCAGGTTGGATGACATGAAGAGATTTACGAACTGAGTGTCAGCTGCAGTTCCGGCACCACAGGCATAGATATTGGGTGCAACATAGTGTATTTTTTAACAATTTTTTTAGACTACAATCGACCCTCCTGTTGCTCTTGTATCAGCAGCAAGTACAACACCCCCAGCGAACTTGACGCCAACAATAGTGGTTCCTGTTTTTTTATACGAAAGAGATTTAAAAGCCTTCTTATCCTCGAGGAGTTTGTTTCTAAGTTAGGAAGGGGTACCTTTGCGATAGTGAGAAATCGAAGCCTCCTAACTGTTCGGTATAGTTTTGCAAGTGGCTCATTTTAAAAATAATTTAAATATTAGTTAGATATGTATAATTAATGTGCAAACAGATTCAAAGTATTTTGGTGCTCTTGGGAGGCAGCAGCATCTTCTTATCTAAATTATTAAGCAAGGGAAGATTATTGGAGTTGATATTTGAATTCGCCAATATCTACCTTACAGTTGTCACACTTCGCCCCGCCGGCCTCTTCATCTTCAGTTATTTCCGCTTTATTATATTCTATCCAGGCAGGTGGGTCGAGTTTATCGTGGGGATGAAGATTTTGTTGTATGTGTCTTCCTTGTTCTACAGCTAGAGCTGGTATTCCTTAAGCTATCTTTATAGTGTCTCGCAGTCCTTCTCTCTCTTGCTTAGTTTCTACCTCAAAACCAGGATCTCCTCAAGATCCTCAATCCTGCTAACTCTATTTTCTATGCAATTTTTGATTTAATTCATGTTGTGCCTGTAGAGTTCCAGCTCGATTTGCCTATTGGACTAGATTTCTAAATAACTAGACTCTTACTTGTTATTGATTGTTCGTATCTTTATGTAATTCTTAGTTAGTTTTAGTAGAATTATTTGACTCTTTCCTACATTCTAACCTATTGATCCAGAAGCTATTTCTAGTATTTTTTCTTGAGCTAACAAATGGTTTGATCATAGTTCGAGGTCAAATTAAGAATTTATGCTTATTTTTGTGATATTTGGTTATCCTTGCATTGGATAGTTTTCTTGAGTTCTTAGATTTTGGACTCACAATTGCCAATTTTTTATTTGAGATTGTAAATCTATCCAATTAATCTTGTCTTCTCTTTTCTAAATTAATCTTGAAGCTTTAGGTTATTCTTCTAATCAGCATTCTTTTCAGTCTTCAAACCCAAAATGCAAGACTCGTACTCACTCTTCACTTTAATCTATCTCTCTACGTTATGTTTCTTTATCTTTTAAATCTAAATCCCATGTTCATGCTTCATTCTTTCAATCATGCTTTTGTGGTTTTAGTTCAAAATTGCAATCTCATTTTGATTTTTTTCTATCAACTTTTTAATAGAAACGCTGTGCTTCATTTATATGGTGCTCTTGTATTATTAGAATTATTTTTATGATTGTTCCTTTAAGGAAGAATATGACTATTGTTATTTCATTTGTATCTGTTTGAGCTTAGATTAGCACTCCAATGTTATGGAATCTATTTTTTGAAGCCATTTCTTGCTGTTTTACTAATGGTCCAGTCTTTATTTAGAATATTTTTATTGCCATTTGCGTACTTATTTTTGGGCATTGACCTCGAAAAGAGCCTTCTCTGTTGATTTATCCTCAGAAAACTTTTTAAATTCGAAGTCAAAGTCAGATTGAAGAATGCGTAGTTTTTTTTACAGTTTGCTGCACTAAGAACAAGCCATTATTTCGTATATAACGATTAATTAAATTTTAATAATTCGATATAAATTAAGGTAATAATGAATGATGTTACAATCAAGCTCCTCCGATAACCTTGAACAACTTTTTCATATCTAGTAACTCCTTGTCAATGGCACTCTTGTAAAGGGAATACAGCTAAGGATTGGTCAGCTTGACGTGCTTGGATATGTTTTTGCTGAATTCATCGTATTCCAAGACTTTTTTATTCGATGGGTCAATATCTACATAACAATAGCTTTACTTTTAATGAACCAGATTAGGAATTACTCGTATGTCTTAAAGTTCTTGGAAAGACCTTTAACTTTGCTTATGATTGATTCAAGGTTTACATCTGGGAACTTCTCTGGTCTTTCTCTCATGTAGTTGATTGTGAAGTCATCAGCTTTTAGGAGTTGGAAGCTGTACACACTCAGTTGAACTATAGATCCAATCTGGAAATCAGTATCAACCATATATCTGCCTTAAGTCTTGTGGTCATGTTTCTTTCTTTATAAAAATTTGCCTCCCCAAATACCAGAGTTTTTATCAGCACTTTGATAAACTTGGATTGTATCATCTCCACAGAAAAATGAAATTATGAATTTTCGATTGTGTTCATCTTTGTTTTGAGAAATGAGTCTTGCTTCAAATCGAAGGACATACTGATCGTTGGTAAAGAGCTTAGTCATATCTTTTTTTGGGGGTTTAGGCTGTAAACTATAGACACTTCCAAGAGAATCTTCAGGAGTTCCATATCCGTTGAATGGAGGAACCTGATGCTAGATTTGCCTCTTATAGCCTTACTCAACTTTAAAAGGGGTCAGCTCGATACCTAACTTATATCTGTAGTAGGCCTTTGTAAAATCATCAGCATCATAGATAATGCAATCTCTTCCAAAGACATTTACATGTTATCCGATAGCAAAATCTTTAGGACTATAGAATTCTTATTTTTTGAGACTCATTCCAGGATATACAGTATTGATTGCCTTTTTTGGAAGTGGTTGGCGGCTAAGTAGCAAAGGGAAAGGATCTCGACCTGAATTTTGGAATCTAATTTCTTTGACTTCCACTGTATCATCGGCCAAAAAGTAGTTTAGTGTAAAATTGTTATTTCCTCCTTCAAGAGTGGAGTCATTCCATAGAATCTTAAAAGAAAGTACTTGTCTATCGTTATCCAAATATTTCTTGAGGCCGTCATTAGGATGTCCACCTCCCAATTTAACCTCAATATACTATTTATATTATTTTGTATCAGGGGGATTGATTTTCGCGTCTTTAGTTCTTGTGAATGTCTTGAAGAGATCATTAGGAAGAGATTCAGGTTAGTTTAGAGGGACCTCCATATAACTATAGAACTCTTTTGTGAATGGATCACAGTCGTAAATACGGAAAATCCTTTCAAAGAAGTTGATATTGATTGAAATGTTAAGATTTTCCCAAGTATAGTGATCAGCTAACTAGCCAATTATCTTAGGGATTTTTTGTCTTTTGATGAATACTCCTTGAGGAATCCCTGAATTTTAGACCTTAGGCTCAGTAACAAAGATGGTTTAATCTGAGAGATAATAGTAGATGAGGACAGGTCTAATACGATAGTTCTCAAGTCTGCTTTCAACGACATGTTCTTGGAAATATGCATAGAACCTCAATACTTTTCTGTCATATTTAAGCCAAGGGGGCTGCACTCTTGGAATGTAGTCGTTTTATGGTTGATTCCTCTTTTTTTGGAAGCTCAGATTATTAAAGCTTTTGGTCATCTCATCTATGAGATTAGCATCAATTTATTATTTAACGAACTGACGCTTTTATTGGTTTGATCCATCCACGAAATTGAATTGTTGAGTTTTATGATAGTTTTGCTTATAAGGATCATGAAAGACGTGTCCGGGTAGGAAGGGAACTTCTTTTGGAATGTTTGTCTGCATACTGAAGTTATATTTTTTATTATTTAATTAACTTCCAATAACTCCACTCATATCAACATCAACAAAATATAACTTAATAGACATATAAAGATGCTGTTTTCATAACTGTAATGATGAAAGCAAGGGTAAATTCTCATGATAAAAACCCAGGAAATGGTGACAATTTATGATAAACAATCATTTGGTCTTGCTATTTTTTTCTTATTTTTCATCAAAGAGATCTTTTTGGATTTGCAGTTATTTATAAATGAGGGATTTGTTTGATTCGCTGATATAACCAGCAATTAAAATTTCGTCCAAAATGAAGTAGGTCTGACATTACGAGATGAATTACCTTATGGAAGTTGAAGATAAGATCAAGCTCGCAAACATTACCAAAGTACTTATCAAGAATTTCGACAAAGCTTTGCATAAGTTCAAGAACAATAAGTTCATTTTCATCCTTATCCACAATGGTTATGAAATAGAGACTAGCATATCGTTTGTAAACAATCTTGTATTATTTGTAGTCGAGAAAATTACACATTTTAGGGTTACGTGTTATGACTAATTGGTTCACCTGCATTATCACTACAATTACCTCCTTGAGAATTCTTTGCTTTTACTGTTGACTCAGGTTGGAAGAGTACCACTTCGTTAGACGTGATCTTCCGTGGCGGCTTATCAAGAAAAAACAATGGATCATTGATATAATTTGAATATTAAATAATATAAAAGCTCAGAATCTTTATTTATTGTGGCAGATCTCAACATTAACTTATTAATATCAATGGGCCTTTTATTTCTTTGTTTGTCTTTACCCTTTTTTCTTAACCACTTTTACCTATTATTTATGGTTTTGGCTATGAGGGTCAGGTCTTTCATGTTTTCCTTTCGAAGCTTTCTTAGGTTTTTATTCATGATGTTAGTCTGAGTGATGTTAATCCCCATGCTCATTATGTTCGTGACTCTTTTTAGATTTTTTAGATTTTCTATCACTAAGAGTATCATAGAGAAGGAAAGCGATTCCTATAACAAGCATGATGACAACAATTTTAAGTTTATAGCTCAAATGGAAAGTGGAGTGATGGAATTAAGAATGAGGACGATGATGGGTAGCCATTAATTCGTTTACTTTCTATATTTAAGAAAGGGGGAGGCTTGATATTTTCTTTTGGACTCCAGATATGGAAGAATTGAATTCATCATGATCGACACTATTCAACTTTATGAATGTTTTTTTAGTTATTTAAGGGCTGATAGGGCTCATCAGCTATTGATTGACTAAGCCTTGACTTAGGAAATGTTTTATTGGAGGTTTTTCCGAAGGTTAATGCTCTTGCTAGTTGTGTGGTTTTGGACTTTTACTGGCTCTTCTTTAAAGATTGAGTCCAGGTGGCCGTTTATTTCGATGGATGCTGTTCCCTTGCTTCAATTTACCAGATTACTAATCTCTATTCTAATTATTGTTTGCAAGATTTTACTAGTTTTACATTGGACTAAGGTAGAATTTATATGAGATCTATGCAGACTCTCCTCCAAATGCTTATTAAAACACTCCTTTCTTTGTATTCTAATATTATGAGATCATCTTGACGATATTGATTGGAATAGTCCTCACTCGATCTTCACCGTTTCCTTTGATTTCGTATTTAATCGTAAAAATCTGCTCTTAATTTTCCTTATTTGCACTAAAATTGAAAGTTTTGATGGAATCCAAATCGATGATTTTTTGATGTTTTTTAATTTTGATTTCCTGAGTTTCAAGGGGTAAAGACTGTTCTTATTTTTGTGCTTTGAGGAGTGTGATTTTGAGGTTGCTATCTGATAGAACATTGCGTTTGAGAGCCAACCTTAAAAACACCAGCTAAAATCGATATTAAATATTCATTTTATATAAATATATTTAGCTTCAGCCTATCAAATCCAATCCAAAAATCAAGATTATTTTATCCAAACATCATTTCTTTATTCCCATCGCCTATAAGAACTCGTTGTAATCGATCTATCCGTCTTTGTTCTTGTCGCATCCCTAAATTATCTGGTCAATGTCCGCATTCTTCAAATTGCTGATGCCCGCTTATAAGTAAATTTTCTTTATTTATTATTTGGATATCTTACCACTATGGTCTAGGTCAAGTCCTCTGAATATATAGGCTAAATATTCTTCATTCTGCAGGTATGAACTTTCAAGGCAACTTGCCAAAAATTAATTGTAGTTTATCTTACCGTTTCTATCAGTATCGATGTGGTCTATTATATTCTTGAGGTCAGCGATCGATGGGTTTTCGTGTTACTTTTGAAGTGCGATCTGTAGCTCCTCGATTGTCAAGTAACCATCTGCATTTGTATCGATCTGTTCGAAGAGTTTGCCTAAGTGATGGATGTCCTTTTCAGGAAGCTGAGTTGCTATGTATGTGACGGCGAGGGCTTTAAGCTTCATTATATGATTGCTACTTTTGAGAAATTAGAAAAATTTTTAAGTTTTTTGAAATCCAAATGAAGGGAGGATGAAGAAAGCTGCTTAGTCATCCAAGGATGTGCTAAGATATTGTCAATACTAATTCTTTTGTCAGCAGGAACCAATATCTTTCTTATCAAATCCTTGACTTCTTCAGAAAGATGCTTGGCTTATGGAACTATATCGATCAAATATTACTATCTAAGCTGTATTGCATTTTTTTGACATTTTCCATAATTTAGCGATCGTTCTGTCCATCGAAGGGTGGAGCGGCGGTCACCAAAATGTAGAGGATAACTCCAGCAGACCAAATATCGCATCGTTAATCATAATCAAGTTGCAATATTTCAGGAGCAATGTAGTAAGAGGTACCAATAAGTTTGTTCTTTTTTGAAGCAATCAGTTCGTTCCTCATGTTTTCCTTCCACTCATAGGAAAGACCAAAGTCAATAATTTTCATTTATAACGTTTTGTTGGAGTTCATTAAAAAGTTTTAAGGCTTTAGATCTCTGTGGGATATCTTTTGATTATGGAGATATCGGATAGATTTGATGATTTGCGTGAATAACTCCCTCGCATCTTTTTCGTCAAAGTTTCCATGCTTTTCAAGTCTTTCAAAAAGCTCACCTCCTTCGCAGTAGCTGCATAATATGTGATTTACTCTTGAACAAGGTAAATATTTTTCTCGTCTTCGAAGGTTTAATAGAGCCTCACTATCATGGGATGATCTAATTTTCTCAAAATTTCAATCTAATTCTGTAGAGATTATGGATTTTTGACCATTTTCTTAGCAATCAGCTTAACAACTCTATAAGTATTTGGAGGCTATTTCATACGAGCTTTATACACAACACCATATGCGCCTCGTCCCAAAATCTATGTTTCATCTATCTTTACTTTTGGGCTAAATTCGTAATAAAGTCGAATATCCTCCTTACGAGTTTTTATGAAGATATCCTTTTTTATATAAACTGAATCCTGATTCTTCCCACTTCCTTACATAGGCTTGGATATATTTTGGAATATGAAATGAATTTAATATCAATATTAATGCTAAATTGAAAGCTATCGATGAGATCCGTATCCATTGATTTGAGGAATCTATGAGGATTAGTTTGAGCCTTTTATTGAGTATATTTTTGATTGTAAAAGATAATGACGGCTATCGTAGATGTATTAGAGAATAATTATAAAATTAAGAAATCAGCACTATTAAACAGTCCAATTTATAAAATTTCGGAATGTTTTTCTAAAAATCTCTAAACTTTTATGATGAAAATCATCCTTTTCTTTTGTCTTAACGTCCCACACTTGATTCTGGTAGGCAGCCAATCGAGATTCATAGTTTTAAACATACTATTAGGTATACTATGGATGGCATTGAACACTAAAAATCCTCTTATCCTTTGAAATTAGTGATTATTGCTCACATTTTGAACTTTAAGCAAATTTTAGGAAGCCTGAAGGAATTTCAGTCACATGATCAGAATGATATTTCATTAGTCTTAGATATCTATATTAACTTTTGATGAAGTCACTGAGATAGGTGACTTCTTCTTGGAAAGAAAAGTTAATATTGAGAAGACCTTTATTTAATGTTTTTGTAACAACCTGAATTCCTTTAGAATGGGCAAGGAACTGATGTCCAAAGCATATTCCGAGTACTTTTAACTTTTTATTTGCCTTCAACGCCTACTTTAGTATTTACTGAAACTATTGCATTTGAATTGGCATAGTATTAACAGAATGTGAACTTCCAGAAAGAATAATAGTATCAAAATGACTAAGATCCTCCACTTTAGGAATGTCATTTTTCAAAATGCGGAAGGATCGCCATTACTCTCCAGGGTTGTAGAGGATACCAGACACAATACCTTAGAGATGAATTCTTGGCTTTAATCTATCCTCATTTAAGACAGAAGTACTGAAATTTATTATTCCTATCTTCTTTTTCTGTGTGGTTGTATTTTTCTATTATTCTGTCCCTCTTACTAATTTTATTGCTTCCCATAATGCTACTTTCTTCTCCAGACCAAACTGATAAAATTTAATCTAAAACCCACCATGTTCCTCAATAATTTGGAAAGTTTCGTCGTCTAGTTCACCAATCAAAATAACTTCGTCATGGAGAGTTGTAATTTTTCCCCCGCTTAAAAGCGAGAAGAGATAATCACACCATATCTCATAATAATCAGCTGAGGACTAGGTTTATATTTAGTCATTTTTGGTACTTTTTGATGAGCGTTTTTTAAGCAATCCTAAAAATGATGGTGGAAGAAGCTTTTTAATATTATTCAGCCATTATGCGAGAGATAAAATGAAGGAGTTAGAGCATCGATCATTAGATTATATTGCGAACCTGAGCAGAGCAAGTTTAGCTTTAGTTCTGAAGGCTATCTTTGATTTTTTGAAAAGTTTGGCTTCCATACGACTACTTTTTATCGATTATATCGAATTATCAATAATCTATTACATTAAACATCTTCAGCTTGAATCGAAAACCCACTTTCTTTGAATAATCTACCCTTATCAATCAATTAGAACTAAATATCAATCGGTTAGACCACTAAAAAATGATATTTTGAACTAAAACGCCTTAGCTATGTTGGTGTTCCTCTTTTCTGTTTATAAAAGAAATTTGGTGTAAAATACTACTAGGGAATATAAAATCATAGATCATAGTGCTTTTTATACGAAATGGTTGGCCGACGCTAAGATATCCGCCCAAGGGACACAATAATCGGCCTTCCATGAGGACAATTGAAGGGAGCATCCATCTTATACAGACTATCAAGCAAACCCCTCATCTAAAATATTCTCAATCGATCGCCTACTTTGATAGCATTATGGCAGGCAAAGCTCGCCATGTGGTTTCTTTCATTATTTGAGTAAGAGTTATCCTCTTTATCTTTTTAGTTGTACAGCTTGTCTATAAAAAATATAAAGTCTTCCTCTTTCAACTCCTTACCGTAAACAAGAGGAGCCTAGGTTATTTTCAGTATTGTCTATTCTGCCTTTTTACTTATTTCCGCAAACTGCCATCCTTAGTTTTTGATCTCCTCGATTTTCGAAAACAATGTTTCTCGATAATAGTTAGGAAGGTAGCATTTATAGTCAGCCTTATATGTGTACTTCTTCGTTGGGTTAATCATATACTGCAAGAAGAGTGACTTTTCTGAGGCTGCATGCTGGTCAACAAGGTAAAGATACCCTTAGAAGTGAATCAAAATGAATCCGTTTTCAAAATTGCCAATGATATCACAAATCGAAAATACTTTTCTGTGGAAAACTGAATCATTGGTATCTTCATTGATTATTTAAAGAGTTTATTCACTTGCATCCTTTTGCTTGTAATACTCGGACATATACTCAGGAAACTGATGACTTTGCGTTTTAGCCTTCATTCTGATAAAAACTATAATTGATATCTCATTGAGAATAAACGTAAAAAGCTTTAAAGAATTGTATGATGCAATTGTTGATATACAAATGCGATTTAATCATGTCAAAATGATAACTTCATCACTGTTTGCAGCCATAAGGATGAAAGGGTAGAGTTGCATTCCAATCATTTTTTCATCAAGATACTAGGACAAGGCATACTTGCCGTTGACATACCATATAAGTTGGTTGAGCTATTGATCAACGAACATACTGACCACATCTCCTGTCCTTATCTTACTAAACCTGGATTTTTTTGAATGTTTATAATACTAGAGCGTCTCCCCATGATATACTTGTCCATTCTTGCAAAAGATGTAATACATTTAGTTACTCATACAAAATCCACAATCGATATCTTTGTTCAATTTTTACTGGGAGAGGACTCCGATCGATATGACTCCAAGATATGTATGTTAGATTTTGACCTAGAAGTAATATATGTTGTCGTCAGGGATTGGCTGAGCCGAGTATGCAAGCACTTCCTAATTACTTTTCTTTTTAATGATCTGCTTTTTCTTGTTAAACGAATAATTTTCCTGAAAGGACTTTTTATTTTCTTGAAAAGTTAATTTGAATGGTGTACTATGTTTCTTCAGAATGGACATTCCCTTTTCCTACTTGGTCAGTTAGTTGACATGCAATTCTATGATTTGGTCAGCCAATTTTTTACTATACTAACGAAGATACAAAAGTTCTTTTTTCATCGAAGGGAGGACTTTCTATAATTCATTGAAGTTGCCTTGTATCTCTGACATTTTGCTTTATAGTTGATTTATTCTGAAATCGTAGCCGTCGATTAATTAGCTTACTTGGTAAGCAGCCAACAAGATGAATAAGAAAAATAACAAAATAAGTTTTCTAACTAAGATTACATTGTCGTGCTTTAACTAATTCATCTTACTTTAAACTTTCATCAAGCTGTTAGAACTCTACTCATGGTCTGATTGATTATTGGGAGCTACAAGATGACGAACCACTCTAAAGAATGGGGTCTCGTTATACTCATTATTACTCATTGCTTCAAATAAATAACAAGCGAATAACACAACTTTATAATTCAATATAGTTATGAAAGAAAGGATATAAAAATGTATACAAATTGACGAGGGTGGGAAAACCATTTCAAACCTTATTTCGCTATTAAATTAATGAATTAAGGAGAAAGTTAAGGCTAGGTTATTCCTCCACTGCCAATCTACTAGTGTAACCAACACATGTCTCGAAGTAACAATTTAAATGATCTCATAAAGTTGCATAGATTTAGGCAAAAATATTAAATTGTTGATAAATTCTTCAATAAGTACCTCATTTCTTACAAAGTTCATACATTTCAATTGAGAATAGGTTGCAGCCAATAGAATCATACTATTACTCTGAGATCTTCAAGTTCTACCTTTAGGACCTTGCTTTAGTCTACTTCAAAGATATTGAGTTCAATTAGAATGTTCGTCTTTAGTTCATTTTGAGAAGACTTAATTTTACCCTAAATGGTGAGAATTTCGGTAATTTTTCTTATATTGTAGATTACAAACATTTTTTACAGGATAACAAATTTTATGATGATGTAATGGAACTTTTTAGTGATTAGTATATGGATGAGCTCAATAATACTCAAAATAAGAGGAGTGTTATAGATCTAAGAAACAGTATTAATCTTTGCTATATAATCGACGCAATTTATAGTTATGGCTTCAGCTATGAGCAAAGGGAGGAAATATTTTAAAAAATTCACGAAGTCTATCAATCTATAGCTCAATAAATTAATTATTAAGACGATTGCATTAAACATTAATAAGTATCTCCATAGGATTCTCACTAATGTTTTCTAAAAAACATCTCAAGTGACTCTGTTTAGCATAGTGAATGCTCACAATCGATAAATGAAGGATATTTTAGCTAAGATACATTTTGGTTCGATGACATGATCTACCAATAATAAATTGACCTAAAGCTGATTGAGACAGATATTTAAATCAAATACTTCAGCAATAGATTGGAAGAGAATGAAATTGACGAGACAAATACACTCAAATATCGATATATTATCTAAATCAATAAGGAATACATGGAAAAATTAAATTAACTGAGGAAACTAAACCGTTAAAATAGGAACATTGTCAAAAATATAAAAAAGAATATCAAGATGTAGCTTATGACAGGAGTTAAGTGTATTGCCTTTGAAGATTCAACAGATAATGCACAATGCTTTGGGCAAATAAATCAAGTTAATACACTTTCTCAGCTAAAATAAAGCAAACTTCAAAAGATAGTCGATGTAGACTATATGTAAAATCAGCTCTTAAAAATGATAAATAAGCTCAAGTTTAAGCTTATTGCAGATGCAATTGAGAAAATATTTGCAATTGAGAAAGACAAGAGAAAGGATAGAGAAGATAATAATATTCTCTTTAGTGTAAGTTTTTAGCATGGCTTAGGGATAAAGTAAGCCATATTTACTGAGTCAGATTTTCTCATGCTTAACGACATTAGATAAGAATCAACCTTGACATCTTATCTAAATCCTATGAAATCAACCTATTCGTATATATCTCACAATGTAAATTTCCATTTATTCAGATTTATACATTCCTTAAAATCCTTGACAAAGATTTTCCATATAACAAGGAGACAAATAATAACTAAGAAGTTATTACAGGTATTAGATAGTTTGCTAGATAAGATTATTTAGATTAAAATTAAAATCAGGAAAAATACTAGGATGAATTTAAACTATGTCACAACTGCAAAATACTTTGTCATTAGCTATTTTTGAAGCATTGCAAAAAGAAATTCAAACAATTCAAATAAGAGTAGTCGGATGGATCAGATGATTCACTTTATACATAAAAGAACTATAGAAAGGCAATGCAGCCTCATTTTATAGAGTGCTAAAAGTACTATTGCTTATACTGCATAAAAACACAGTTTAATGGTAAAATATTCAATGATAAGGGATGGTGCCCTGCATGCCTTCATAACTGTCACTGCAATACTTGCCTGAGATAGAAGATACTCAAGAAATATGTTGAGCTATATCTATAAATTGGAGGTAATAAAGACAACATAAAAACTTAAAAGTAAATGATAAACAAAATGAGGATAAAAGATGATAGAAAAGACAGTAAAGAATTGGACGAGGATGAAAGTAAGAACGGGACATAGATTGAATAGAGAGTTTACTAATCAGTAATAAAGAAATAGATAATGAAAGGTTATTCTGCCGATGAGATAGGTCTATCGCTACGACATCAATAAGAACTTATCTAGTTAATACTAAAGCGTTAACAAGTTAAATTAAAGCATTTTAAAATGTAGAAAGAGCTGTTTCGAGAAAAAATTGAATTTTTCAGTTGCGGATTTGACTTCAATTAAATTGATGAAGAAAATAAAAGGATTCTTGCAGAATAATAAGCTGAGGAAGAAAAATAAAAGGAACTGATAAAGAAAAAGATAAAAAAGAAAGCAGAGAAAAAGATACTTGAGAACAATGGTAAAAAGAGAAAGATTCGGAAGATTCGCAGGTAGTAGGAAATTTACTATGATTTTTATAGGGACTAAGGAGATTCTGAGCTATAATCCTCATCTTTCCACTTGAGTAAGTCACTTTCTAACATAGAACAAAGAAAGGTAAGAGAAAAGAAATACGAACCTGAATACACCTTCTGAACAACATGATCATTCAATCAACATATAGACATTCCATTTTTTATTATTTAAGAGCTTTCTATGATAATTATTTTACTTTTATTTAATAATACTTTATTCATAAATTTAATCGACTTCAATGAATTCAACTAACTTGAACGATCCATTTCTTATGATCTATCTCGAGGACGACGATAATGATAAACTTTGTACGAAATTATTACCTCTACAAGAAACAAGCGATAATATTGCACATCTAAACTCCAACATATATAAGTCATTCACCAAAAGAAATCATGCCAAAAAATGCTTTAATATGAAGCTCAACAGAGCACAATAAAGATAAAATTCAGGATAGACATGTCCAAGTTTTTTTAACAAGGAGCTCAATTCGACTGACAAGTAAAATTTTGCAGGAATAGCTGCAAAGACTTCGAATATTGAAATCCTCAAGAAGGAGATCAAGTATTTATAACAAAACGATATAGATAATTAAAAATTTCCCAAATCATGGCTAAACTTGACAAAAGCCAATAGCATTAGCCTATAAAATCACTTAAGAAATACTGACATTAACTTACATTCTAAAGTGAGATATTTGAATGGCAAAACTATTCATGGGACGTTTCTTTCAACCTCGAAAATGCTTAATTTAGCCCTATCAAGATAAAGGCCAAATACCTCTGAAAATAAATAAGCTAAAAAATATTTTAGCTCTACAGCTAAGAAAAAGTCAGCAAGGAAAAATCCAATCGAAATCAATCAGTGCAAACCCGCCATTCATAATATAAATCACAACAAATATTAGCTTATTGCACCGTTTAGGAAATACTTTCAGTCTAAAAGAAATCGACAAAATCGAAGCTGTACAATAAAGATAGACGAAATTTACGGCAGAAGGCTAAGTAAACTTACTCATACTCAAGAGTGTCAAAACTGATTTCACTATTTTTTAACTTAACTATCGTGATGAGCCATTTGTGAGTTATTCGATTACTTGGCTCGATAATTTTGAGCTTGTGAATTTCAGATTGTTTGTTAATGATAAGGATGATTATAATAGTAATAAACGTTAGATTTAAATGCTATAAAAGATAACCCAATGCTTTTGCGAGCTTAAAAATTCAATATCTCTCAAATATATCGATACTAATCTTAGGGAAAAGTCTTACTAAACCATTGAGCTCATTAGATAATCCATTCGTACTCATCTTTTGATGAAGCATAAATCGATGTATGTCGAGCCTATATCTTAAAGATATAATAAGAGCATGAAGCTTTCTTACAAAGCATAAGTACATTTATTGACTCCTTCCCTCACTACGCAAGCGAATGCCAACAAAATCTCTAATCCATGCATCAAGAAGTCCTATCTTCTAATAAGCTCTATGAGGAGTAAAAACGATAATGGCAAGTAAAGTATCCGTAATATAGCTAATCGTACAAGATATGAATGAAAAAATAGATAAAACTAATCAAGAAATTTTAACTAAGGAGGAATAAATTCGATGGTTGCACCTCAAATTGTAAGAAAAGGATGTATTTATTGATCAGTTGGAAAAATAGTCAAGTGAGTATTTGAAGAAGGTTCAAGTAGATTTGTAAAAGCAGCAAAAAGCCTTAGAGGAATCATTTTATATCGTTGCTAATCTATAGTAAGAAATTTAATCCCTCAAACTTCAAAATCAGAAATTGATATAAGATAAAAAGTTCCTGGCTTTGCTTAGTTAGCCTAAGCAGAATATCATAAGTATCGCTGAGCTTCAAATAAACAAGAGTTTTTCCAATTCTCCTAAAAGTTCCTGCTCCTTTGCCAACTGCTCCTTAATCAGCAGCAACTCTCATCACGGGCTCTCGCAGTTCCAGTAACTCCATCGCTAGTAGTCCCGATAGAATTTATAGAGCATGTAGTTTGCAGCTGAACTCCCAACAAAATGTTAAACACTAAAGGAGATGCTTAACATGTCTGTCTAGAAATAATACAAGTTGCAATACAACAAATGCGATAGCATTGAATAGAAGCTCTAGCATTAAAACTACAAAATATACGGTGATAATAAAGAGAACAACGAAGGATGGATAAGTGGTAACTCCCTATAATTTCTCAGTAAATAAAGGACCAGAAGGATTCCAATAAAAGAATTCAATCTGGCCAACTCCAAATAAGATAGTAAGTATAACAATCCATACTACTTCTATTTCATCATTGTATGCATCTCTCTATTTAGACAAGTCAAAATGCTAAAATTAATAGCAAGCATTTCGAATAAATTAGCACCTTAAGCACGGAGAGCCAATGGGAAAGTTTAAATAACTCCAAAGTGCCCCTTCACTAATGGGAGGATTATCTTCGTAGATATCTGCTTAAGTAAGCAAAAATAAATTGATTCGTATGATTGGATTATAAGTTTATTGAGAACAAAAATGCATCAGCCGGGAATCGAACCCGGGTCGACAGCTTGGAAGGCTATAATTCTACCTCTAAACTACTGATGCTTCTTAATCAGTTTGCACATAGACCATTTTTACCTGCATTTTATCTAATTCCAACTCTCAGATTCGGCATTAATGTTTGACCCAAACTTATGAAGATGCAGACTGATGCTTTTGCAATATCATCAGTAATTGAAGTAAACAGAAATTGAGGATAAAATAACAGCATCAGTGAGATAAATTCATTAATGATGGTGTATAATAAATGATATTGAATAACTTAGGGACGATACTATCGAAAATAAAAGAAACTAAGCAGCTATATAAAATGTTCATAAAGCCATTTCAATAGTAGCTCCATTTTATTGAATCTATTATCGAAAATGACGCTTAGTAAATTAAAAACCAATCTAAATGGTGCTACTGTATTATCAAAAGATTTGCGTTTAGTAATAAGACATTTACGAAATTCTAATTATTCAATGCTATCTTCTACAAAGTTTTCACCCTTATGACGCAATAATAAAAGCAAGAGTATTTTTTGTAATTATTGACCTACATTGAATAAGTTCATAATTTTTACTCTCGCTATATTGAGAAAGGTAAGCACGAGAGAGTAAACCTCAATAAATATAAGAAAAAGCTATAGAGCAAGCTAATCGATAAGATAATCAACAAAAAGATTATGAGTATACTCGAGAAAGAGCAAGAATAGATGCGTAGCTTTGAACTGCTCACCAACTTAAAGGGAGTTGTTCATAGAAAAATTGGGAGGTTTGTTAATTATAAGCTGGTACTTATTGAAAAAGTATTAGGAGAATAAACTAAAATTATCATGGATTTAAGAAATTACCTCATTCTTGATTATTGTAAGGAAAGAAAGAGTCTATCATTTTATGCTATCTATGAAACTCTACATCCACTTTCCATTCACCTTTAATTCCTATAATAAGGTAGTAACGAAGCAGGAATACTTTTTGAAAAATACTATCAAATTTTTCAGGAGATGATGAGAATTGGCAAAATCTAAAAGTTAGTCCAAAATATTGATCTTTCAAAGCTATACAAATATAATCAAAGCTAAATCGTTGAGCATAACTTCATGATGCAAACATTCCTAAAAAATGAAAGCCAATAATAGGAGTCGGATAAATAGGAAGCTTTTTTGACATCATAGGATATTATGAAAAGTACAATAAAAGGAAAGCTAAAGCATTTGCAAAGGCAATAAACTATCAAAGCTTTTAATCGTTATTAAATGGTAAAAAAAAATCTTATTGCGACTTTGAATATCCTGGCAGAAAAAAAATAAAATGAGAATAAAAAAATATAAGATTTTTTGAAAAGAGAAACTATAAGTAAGCCAAAAACAAAGAGTACAGCCGTAATAAAGGCTTTGAATAGTACTGAATCATTTGTCCCACGTCCATTATAGATCAATAACCAGGTAAAAGATGAACTAAAAGATATTGCTTTGCATTTTATCAACATGCATGAAGAAAAGCCTCAATAGTCACATTTAAGCATAATAAATTATGGAGTCTTTTCAAAATAGAAAGCAAACTAAAAGCATGACAGCTTTTATACAGAGTGCCATCGATAGGAGTAGACTAATTTTTTCTAATTATTCAAAAGAAAAGGAGAAAATGAACCAAAAAGATAGTATAGAAAAAATGTATATGTCAAATTTTATGGAGAAGATTATGAATTTGCATATATTTAATCATTGACTGACATGATTAGGATGGAATTTACGGAAAAAAATTACGCCATTCCGTAGGCAAAAATTTTACATGAATCTAAAAGCCTAAAGGGTGATAAATTCGCCAAATTCAAAGCAAGCTGGTTCTAAAAAATCGCAAAAATAGTAAGGTTATATTGCCGCAAATAAAGCCCAACATTTATAAAAATCTTCATTAAGGTTGATATTGAGCTAAAATCATTAGTGCTTGCCCTTCTCAATATATAGGCATATCCATTTTGGCATCCAAACATAAAAAAGATCGAAATTAAAGAGGCCATAACTTCATAAAATACTATACACTATCGAATGTAAATGCTAAATCCAATTACCAACAA
>JACCDV010352039.1_pt1 | contig 46827 bp, 44 predicted proteins | sample 7446131 | NCBI WGS metagenome assembly JACCDV01 (sample SAMN15323448, study PRJNA562643) | freshwater metagenome | isolation source: river surface water | place: USA:Blue River Watershed | collected 2017-08-17
CTTCTGCGCCGCGCAGTGGCTCGGTCAGTTCCAGGTTGCGGCGTGTGGACGCATCCATGCCGATGAATTCATCTTCCTTTTCCACCTGCAGCGTGCGCACATGCTGCAGGTTCTTGCCCTGCGTGTGACGGGCGTACAGCAGCAGCGCGCCGGCCGCGCCGATCGCAGCCGACAGGCCGTCGGCACCAAAGCCGGCGAGGCTAGCCGCGCCCAGCTGTTCCAGCAGGGACTTCTGTGCGGCGGCGATCTCGAAATGCCAGTCCGCGACGGTGGTCGCGCGCAGGCCAGCGCCTTCCTGCAGCAGCTGGGTGATCGCATGGTCGGCCAGCACCTCGGCCGGCGCGATGCGCTCGAACTCCTGCTTCAGTCGCAGCACCAGCTGGGCCTCATCGGTGACGATCTCGGTCACGCGAAGCTGACCACTGGCCAGAGACAGCCACGCGATGCCCAGCGTGACGGCCTTGCGCTGGCGCTGGATGTTCAAGGCCAGCAGCGGGCGCTCGGATTTTTCTGGCAGCAGTTCGGCTTCGGTCAGGGTGCCCGGCGTGACGATGCGTTGCACCTTGCGTTCCACCGGCCCCTTGCTGGTCGCCGGGTCGCCGATCTGTTCACAGATAGCCACCGACTCACCGAGCCTGACCAGTTTGGCGAGGTATTGGTCCGCCGAATGAAAAGGCACGCCCGCCATCTTGATCGGGTTGCCGTTGGAACTGCCGCGCTGGGTCAGCGTGATGCCGAGCAGGCGCGCGGCCTTTTCGGCGTCATCGAAGAACAGCTCGTAGAAGTCGCCCATCCGATAGAACAGCAGCATGTCCGGATGCTCGGCCTTGATGCTCAGGTACTGCCGCATCATCGGCGTGTGGTTGTCGACGCTGATCTTCTCCGGTGAATTCATGGATGCAGGGTGGCGGGTGATGGATGAGCGCTTCGACGATTGCGTGCGGTACGGATGCCGGATACCAGATGACAGATACCAGATGCCAGATGCCAGATGCCAGATGCCAGATGCCAGATGCCAGATGCCAGATGCGAAAGAAGCCGGGCATGGCCCGGCTTCTGAAGGGTGCGCGCTGGCGGCGATGCGGAATGTAGCACAGCCGGCGTGCCGCCGGCCATGCGGACTTCTCAGGCCGGGATTACTCCTCGCCGCTGCGCAGCTTGCCCTGTGCATTGGCGGCCGGACGGCTCAGCAAGGCGCCGCCTTGTTGCGCACGCTGTGCCGGACGCGGCATCGGCTGGCCGACCGTCGCAGGTGCCGGCCCGCGCTGCTGACCTTGCGGTGCCGGACGCTTGGCAACCTGGCCGGGACGCGGCTTCGAAGTGCGTGGCTGCGAAGTGCGTGGCTGCGCGGGGCGGGATTGTGCGGGGCGCTGGCCACCACGATCCCCGCGCTGCTGCCGATGCTCTGTGCTGCGCAGCTGGATGGGTTGGGCCTTCGCGGTCGGATCGGGTTCGAAACCAGCGATCACTTCACGTGGCACCTCACGCTTGATGAAGCGCTCGATGTCACGCAGCAGGCCATGTTCGTCGACGCAGACCAGCGACACCGCTTCGCCGGTGGCGCCGGCACGGCCGGTACGGCCGATGCGGTGCACGTAATCTTCGGGCACGTTCGGCAGGTCATAGTTGACCACATGGGGCAGCTGGTCGATGTCGATGCCGCGCGCGGCGATGTCAGTGGCCACCAGCACTTGCAGCTCGCCGCTCTTGAACTCGGACAGCGCACGCGTGCGTGCCGCCTGGCTCTTGTTGCCATGGATTGCAAGCGCGCTGATGCTGCTTTTGCCGAGTTGTTCGACCAGCTTGTTCGCACCATGTTTGGTGCGCGTGAACACCAGCACCTGGAACCAGTTACGCTCCTTGATCAGGTGCGCGAGCAGCTGATGCTTCTTGTCGCGGTCGACCGGATGGATTTTTTGCGCGATGACTTCGACGGTGGAGTTGCGACGTGCAACCTCGATCATCGCCGGGTTGTTCAGCAGGCCATCGGCCAGCGCCTTGATCTCGTCGGAGAAGGTGGCCGAGAACAGCAGGTTCTGGCGCTTCGGCGGCAGGGCTGCCAGCACTTTGCGGATATCGCGGATGAAGCCCATGTCGAGCATGCGGTCCGCTTCGTCCAGCACCAGGATTTCGACATCCTTCAGGCTGACCGCGTTCTGCTGCATCAGGTCCAGCAAACGACCGGGTGTCGCGACCAGGATATCGAGGCCGCGTTCCAGCAGACGGATCTGCGGGTTGATGTTGACGCCGCCAAAGATCACGGCGCTCGACAGCTTCAGGTACTTGCCGTAATTGCGCACGCTCTCTTCAACTTGCGCTGCGAGTTCGCGCGTTGGCGTCAGCACCAGTGCACGCACGGTCTTCGGTGCCGGGCGCTTGCCGCCTGACAGCAGCTGCAGCACGGGCAGCGTGAAGCCGGCGGTCTTGCCGGTACCGGTTTGCGCGCCGGCTAGCAGGTCGCCGCCTTTGAGGACTGCGGGGATGGCTTGCGCCTGGATCGGGGTGGGTTGGGTATAGCCGCTTTCCGTGACGGCACGCACGATGGGTTCGGCCAGGCCGAGTTCAGCAAATGACATTAAATGATTGAATTGATCGAACCGTCGCCGCGCGATGGGCGCCAGTCAGGGGTTCGGGGGGATGAATCGGAGAGGGCGGCTAGGGGACTGGAGCAATGGCCGCTCATCAATTATAGCAGGGCAAGCGATCGCGCGCTGGTGGCCGCGCCAGTGCTGTCCTTTCAGTGCTGGCCCGGCAGTGCTGGCCAGTCAATACTGGCCCGTCAGTGTTCCGGCCGCGATGCCCGGCGACCGGATTGGTGCATCAGCTTTGCGCCGCAGACTGCCGGCCCTTGTACAGTGGCGTGAGCACGTTCAGCATCTGCGCAAACACTTTCGGTGAGCCGGCAACAATGTCGCCATGCTGCAGATAACCGGTCTCGCCGTGGAAGTCGGACACGATGCCGCCCGCTTCGCTGACCAGCAGTGCGCCGGCGGCAAGGTCCCAGGGCTTCAGGCGCAATTCGAAGAAGCCGTCCAGACGACCGGCCGCGACATACGCGAGGTCGAGCGCAGCCGAGCCGGGGCGACGCAGGCCGGCCGATTTCTCGGTCATTGCGCGGAACATGGGCAGGTACTCATCCATGAACGACAGGTCGGTGTACGGAAAGCCGGTGCCGATCAGACCGTTGGCGAGTTTGTCGCGCTTGGACACGCGAATGCGCTTGTCATTCAGGAAGGCGCCCGCGCCCTTGGAGGCGGTGAACAGTTCGTTGCGGGTCGGGTCGTAGATGACGGCTTGCGTGATCTGGCCGCGCTGCTGCAGCGCGATCGATACCGCATATTGCGGGAAGCCATGGATGAAGTTGGTGGTACCGTCCAGCGGGTCAATGATCCACACATTCTCGTTGTCGTCGTGCAGGTTGCTCGACGCGCCCGACTCTTCGGCGAGGATCGCGTGGTCGGGGTAGGCGGATTTCAGTACATCGATGATCGCGTCTTCGGCAGCCTTGTCGACTTCGGTGACGAAGTTGTTGTGTTCCTTGCGCGTGACGCGGACCTGGTCGAGGTCGAACGATGCGCGATTGATGATGGTGGCGGCACGACGCGCGGCTTTCACCGCGGTATTGATCATGGGATGCATGGTGGTTCCGTTAGAATGGCGGCGGCAATGACAAGGAGCGGTCAGGCCGGCAAGAGCGCCACGTTGTGTGGCGATCCGTGTGTACCGGACTGCGAATGCCCGCTATTTTAAATGAACCCGTCCAACCCGTCTTCCGGCAATCAGCCTGCCGACCACCCCTTGTTTCGGCAACTGCGTTTCGTGCTGGTCGAAACCAGCCGTGCAGGCAACATCGGTTCGGCGGCGCGCGCGATGAAAACCATGGGGTTCTCCGAGCTGGTGCTGGTGAACCCGCGCGATGCAGACCCGCTGAATGATGAAGAAGCGATTGCGCTTGCCAGCGGCGCGACCGATGTACTGGCTGCCGCACGTATCGTTGGCTCGCTCGATGAGGCATTGAGCGGATGCCAGGTCAGCGTCGCATTGTCGGCGCGGCTGCGTGAGTTCTCGCCACCCTTGCATGAGCCGCGCGCGCTGGCCACGCAGTTGGCCGTTGCGCTGGCGGCCAATGAGCAGTTGCAAGCTGCTCTGGTGTTTGGTAACGAGCGCTTCGGCCTGTCGAATGAACAAGTCGAGAAGTGCAGCGCGATGGTCAGCGTGCCGGCCAATCCTGCGTATTCCTCGATGAATTTGTCGCAGGCGGTGCAGGTGCTGGCCTATGAATGCAGGATGGCGGCGCTGGCCCTCGGCACTGATGCCGCAGAGCCGTCGAGCACCGGGTTCCGAGGTGAGCTGGCATCGGCCGAGCAGGTCGAGGGCATGTTCCGCCATCTGGAGCAGGCACTCGTCGAGATTGAATTTCTGGACCCGGACAATCCGCGCAAGCTGATGCCGAGACTGCGGCGCCTGTTCGCGCGCACGCAGCTCGAGACGGAAGAGGTGAATATCCTGCGCGGGATTGCGACGCAGTTGATCGAGAAGCGGCAGAAGATCAGGAAGTAGGCTTTACGCCCATGCCCGCAGCAATCCCACCGCCAGACCTTCGAGCGCAAACTCGTGCTTGCCCGGCTCGACACGTATCGTCTCGAAATCCGGGTTCTCCGGCAGCAGCTCGATCACGCCGCCGTTGCGGCGGAAGCGCTTCACGGTGACGTCGTCATCGAGGCGAGCGACCACGATCTGGCCGTCACGTGCCGAATCGGCCTTCTTCACCGCCAGCAGGTCGCCATCCATGATGCCCGCATCGCGCATCGACATGCCGCGCACCTTCAGCAGGTAATCGGGACGAGCGGTGAACAACGCAGGATCGACCTGATAGGTCGCCGAGATGTGCTCCTCGGCCAGAATCGGTGAACCCGCAGCGACGCGGCCGACCAGCGGCAGCGCGAATTGCATCAGGTCCGGATGCGGCAGCGCCATTTGCGCAGCACCGAAGCGGCGCGTCCGTGCACTGTCGCGGCTGCCATGGCTACTCTCGGGCGGCCGGTCCAGCAGGCGGATACCGCGCGAGGTACCGGGCGAGATCTCGATCGCGCCTTTGCGCGCCAGTGCCTGCAGGTGTTCTTCTGCGGCGTTGGCAGAACGGAAACCCAGTTCCCCGGCGATTTCGGCCCGGGTCGGCGGGAAGCCGGTGGTGTCGATCGCGTCGCGGATCAGCGCGAGGATTTGCTCTTGGCGGGCAGTCAGCTTGATCATGCGGTTCCCCGAGGCCGTTATCGGAATCGGCCTGTTTTTATGCACAGGCTGTATTCTTGTACAGTATTTCGAATCGTGCAAGGGTTTTTTGACCGTTTTTCTGCGTAAGTGGCCCATCACCGACGCTTCCCGTCCGTGCCGGCGGCCCGTACCCGATACCTCCCGCCTGGTGCTAAATCCCTGAAGTCATTGAGGAATCACCAATTTCACGTTACAATCGCGGGCTTTCCCTTCCCACACCCGTACTGACGCCGGGGTGGGCATTCAGCAATCCGACCACAAGGAGCAATGATGCGTCACTATGAAATCGTCTTTATCGTCCACCCGGACCAGAGCGAGCAAGTGCCCGCGATGATCGAGCGTTACAAGACGCTGGTCACTGGCCGCGGCGGCAAGATCCACCGCGTTGAGGACTGGGGCCGTCGCCAGATGGCTTACATGATCCAGAAACTCGCGAAGGCTCATTACGTCTGCATGAACATCGAGTGCGACGGCGAGACCCTGACCGAACTCGAAACCGGCTTCAAGTTCAACGATGCCGTGCTGCGTCACCTGACCGTTCGCATGAAGAAGGCCGAGACCGCGCCTTCGCCGATCATGAAGAGCGTGCAGAAGGAAGACGCCGCCAAGAGCGCACGTGCCGAGGCATCGGCTGCCTGATAGGGCGCCGTGTCATTGAACGAGCGAGGTGACAACCAGTTCCAGTGCATAGCGACCCTGTTAGCGCGTGAAGCCTTGCGCTACACGCCGGCCGGCATACCGATCGTCGCAGCGACGCTGCAGCATGAATCGGTGCTGGAAGAAGCAGGGATCAGCAGGCAGGTAGCGTTTGAAATGCAGGCCATTGCCGCAGGACAGATCGCCGCACTGCTGGAGCGCACGGAAATGGGCATGCCGTATCGGTTCAGCGGCTTCATGGCCCGCAAGAACCGCAACAGCAAGGCCCTGGTGTTCCACCTCACGGATATCGAAACAATTTCGCAGATTCAGGAGCCTACAAATGGCATTCGGTAAAAAATTCGACAAGAGCAAGATGAAGGAAAAGCGCAAGCAGCAGAACCCGCTGTTCAAGCGCAAGAAGTTCTGCCGCTTCACCGTCGCGAAGGTGGAACAGGTGGACTACAAGGATGTGGATACCCTGAAGGACTTCGTTCAGGAAAACGGCAAGATCATGCCCGCACGCCTGACCGGCACGCGCGCGCACTACCAGCGCCAGGTGGACACCGCGATCAAGCGTGCCCGCTACCTTGCGCTGCTGCCGTACACCGATCTGCACAACGCGTAATCGGTTCGTCCTTCACACTCTGGAGAAAACAATGCAAGTCATTCTGATGGAAAAAGTGGCGAACTTGGGTGACCTGGGCGCCGTGGTCCGCGTGAAAGATGGTTACGCACGTAACTTCCTGATCCCGCAGCGCATGGCACGTCGTGCGACTGCTGATGCAATCGCTGAATTCGAAGCGCGCCGCGCCGAACTGGAAAAGGCCGCTGCCGAAAAGCTGGCGGCGGCACAGGCACAAGGCGAAAAGATGAACGGCCTGCGCGTCGAGATCAGCCAGAAGTCGGGTGTGGACGGCCGTCTGTTCGGCTCGGTCACCAACCACGATATCGCCGATGCACTGGGCAAGCAGGGCTACAAGATCGACAAGGCCAATGTGCGCATGCCGCAAGGCCCGCTGAAGACGACCGGCGAGCATCCGCTGGCCGTGTCGCTGCACACCGATGTGGTGGTGGACATCACCGTGGTCGTGGTCGGCGAACAGGTCTGATAACGCGCATTACCGCAGTAGCAGAAATAGCCGGGCTTGCCCGGCTATTTTTTTGTTCAAATCCTGTTCATTCTTGCCAATGCGGTAATTTTTGACTATGGGTAACGGGTATAATGCCGGCCAATGAATAATCGTGCCGATCCGCAACTCGAATCTCTGCGTATTCCTCCGCACTCCATCGAGGCGGAGCAATCGGTGCTGGGTGGTCTGCTGCTGGATAACGCCGCGTATGATCGCATCGCGGATTTTGTCAGCGCGGATGATTTCTATCGCTTCGACCACCGCCTGATCTTCCAGCACATCGTGCGGCTGGTCGGCGCTTCCAGGCCGGCTGACGTGATCACGGTCTTTGAATCGCTGAACTCTGCCGGCAAGGCCGAGGAAGTCGGTGGCCTGTCCTACCTGAACGCACTCGCGCAGAACACCCCGTCAGCCGCGAACATTCGCCGCTACGCCGAAATCGTGCGCGACCGCGGCGTACTGCGCAAGCTGATCACGGTCTCCGACGAAATCTCGGGCAATGCGTTCAATACGCAGGGCAGGGAAGTCAAACAACTGCTGGACGAAGCCGAATCCAAGATCTTCGCGATCGCCGAAGAGGGCGCGCGCGGCACCCAGGGTTTCATCGAGATCCAGCCGCTGCTGACGCAAGTGGTCGAGCGCATCGACGAACTGTACAACCGCGACAACCAGAGCGAGATCACCGGTGTGCCGACCGGCATGGTGGACCTTGACCGCATGACCTCGGGCCTGCAGCCGGGCGACCTGATCATCGTCGCCGGTCGCCCGTCGATGGGCAAGACCGCATTCTCGGTGAACATTGGCGAAAACGTTGCGATCGACAGTGGCCTGCCGGTCGCCGTCTTCTCGATGGAAATGGGCGGCACACAGCTGGCGATGCGTATGCTGGGTTCGGTCGGCCGCCTTGACCAGCACCGCCTGCGTACCGGTCGTCTGAATGACGAAGACTGGCCACGGCTCACGCATGCGATCCAGAAGATGAACGAGGCGCAGATCTACATCGACGAGACGCCGGCGCTGTCGTCGATCGAATTGCGCGCACGCTCGCGCCGTCTCGCGCGCCAGTGCGGCAAGCTGGGACTGATCATTGTCGATTACCTGCAGCTGATGTCGGCCAACAGCCCGGGTGAAAACCGCGCGACCGAGATCTCCGAAATCTCGCGCAACCTGAAAGGCCTCGCGAAGGAACTGAATTGCCCGGTGATTGCACTGTCCCAGTTGAACCGTTCGCTGGAACAGCGTCCGAACAAGCGCCCGGTGATGTCCGACCTGCGCGAATCGGGTGCCATCGAACAGGATGCCGACCTGATCCTGTTCATCTATCGCGACGAAGTCTACAACCCCGATACGCCGGACAAGGGCACGGCCGAGATCATCATCGGCAAGCAGCGTAACGGTCCGATCGGCAGTGTGCGCATGACTTTCCTTGGCCAGTTCACGCGCTTCGAAAATTACACCGGCGCCGGCTCTGTCTATGGCAGCAGCGAGTAAGTACCTCCCGAATTGAATACAAGACCCAACCAAGGGTGAGGAGCAGTGAGATGTTTGGACGATTGATGCCGACCGAAGGCAAGTTTTTCGAATACTTCATTCAGCACGGCGAGTTGTGCGTGAAGGGCGGCAAGGAGCTCGTTGCGCTGATGACCAATTTCGACGATCTAGAGCACCGCGTGCATGCAGTCGAGTCGATCGAGAAGCAGGCTGACAAGATCACCTACGGTGCGCTCGATCTGCTGCACAAGACCTTCATCACGCCGCTCGATCGCGACGACATCCACAAGCTGATCACCAGCATGGACGACATTCTGGACCTGATGGAGGACGTCGCCCAGACCATCTCGCTGTATGACATCAAGCAGATCACGCCGGAAGCCAAGCGCCTGGCCGAGTTGTGCCAGGCGTGCTGCGAGCGCGTGCTGGCTGCGGTGTCCCTGCTGCACAACATGGACAATGCGCGCGAGATGCTCGCGATCTGCTCCGAAATCGACAAGCTCGAAGCCGATGCCGACCATGTGATGCGCGCAGCGATGTCCAAGCTGTTCCGTGAGGAGCCGGACGTGCGCAACCTGATCAAGCTCAAGGCCATCTATGAGCTGCTGGAGACCGTGACCGATCGCTGCGAGGATGTCGCGAACATCGTCGAAGCCATCATCGTCGAAAACGCCTGAGCCGGGAACACCGAAAACCACCTGACTCATGCAGACCCTACAAATCAGTATCTACACGCTCGCATTTCTGGTCATTCTGGCCTTGCTGTTCGATTTCATGAACGGCTTCCATGATGCGGCCAATGCGATTGCCACCGTGGTGTCGACCGGCGTGCTCAAGCCCCATCAGGCGGTGGCGCTGGCGGCCTTCTTCAATTTCATTGCGATCCTGGTATTCCAGCTGAAGGTGGCGACGACCGTCGGCAAGGGCACCATCGAACCGTCCGTCGTCGACCACTATGTGGTGTTCGGCGCCCTTGTCGGGGCGATCGCATGGAATCTGCTGACCTGGTACTACGGTATTCCGTCGTCGTCGTCGCACGCGCTGATCGGCGGCCTGGTGGGGGCGGCAGTGGCTAAGTCCGGCACCGATTCACTGATAGCGGCCGGCCTGATCAAGACGATTTCCTTCATCGTGCTGTCGCCGATGCTGGGTTTCCTGTTCGGCTCGCTGATGATGCTGGTCGTGTCCTGGTTGTTCGTGCGCAGCCATCCACAGCGCGTGGACAAATGGTTCCGCCGCATGCAGCTGCTGTCGGCGTCAATGTACAGTCTTGGCCACGGCGGCAATGATGCGCAGAAGACCATGGGCATTATCTGGATGCTGCTGATCGCGGCCGGCGTGAGCACGGCGGCCGATCCGCTGCCGACCTGGGTGATCGTCAGCTGCTATGCCGCGATCGGCATGGGTACGCTGTTCGGCGGTTGGCGCATCGTGAAGACCATGGGCCAGAAGATCACCAAGCTCAAACCTGTCGGTGGCTTTTGCGCCGAGACCGGGGGGGCGATCACCTTGTTCCTGGCCACCTCGCTCGGCATTCCGGTGTCGACCACGCACACCATCACCGGCGCGATCGTCGGTGTCGGTTCCGCGCGCAAGATGTCTGCCGTGCGCTGGGGCGTGGCCGGCAATATCGTCTGGGCCTGGGTGTTCACGATCCCGGCGTCGGCCTTCATGGCAGCGATTGCGTGGTGGGTCGGTACGCAGATCCTGTAGCCGCAAGCTGCGCTGTATCCGAAAAAAAAGCCTGCCGGGTCGGCAGGCTTTGTTCATGGTGCGCTGCGTTTACAGCACGTCGCTCGCATGGTCGGCCAGGCGCGAACGTTCGCCGCGCGCCAGCGTCACATGCCCGCTGTGTGACCAGCCCTTGAAACGATCGACCACATAAGTGAGGCCGCTCGAGCCTTCGGTCAGGTAGGGCGTGTCGATCTGCGCGATATTGCCAAGGCAGACGATCTTGGTACCGGGACCGGCGCGCGTGACCAGGGTCTTCACCTGCTTGGGCGTCAGGTTCTGCGCTTCGTCGATGATCAGGTACTTGTTGACGAAGGTGCGGCCGCGCATGAAGTTCAGCGACTTGATCTTGATGCGCGAGCGGATCAGTTCCTGCGTCGCCGCGCGACCCCATTCGCCGGCGTCGGAGTCGGACTTGTTCAGCACCTCGAGGTTGTCGTCGAACGCACCCATCCAGGGCGACATTTTCTCTTCCTCGGTACCAGGCAAGAAGCCGATGTCTTCACCTACCGGAACCGTCACGCGGGTGACAATGATTTCGTTGTACTGCTTGGTCTCCAGCACCTGTGCGAGACCGGCCGCCAGCGCCAGCAGCGTCTTGCCGGTGCCGGCCTGACCGAGCAGGGTGATGAAGTCGCAGTCGGGATCCATCAGCAGGTTCAGCGCAAAATTCTGCTCACGGTTGCGCGACGTAATGCCCCACACATTGTTCTTGTTGTGGCTGTAGTCGCGCAATGTGCGGATCACGGCGGTGCGTCCATTGATCTGCGTGACCTGGCCGTAGAACGGTGCCTCGCCGTTGCGCGGCTCGGTGTACACGAACTGATTGACCAGCATCGCCGGCACCAGCGGGCCGGTGACGCGGTAGTAAGTGGTGCTCAGGCCCTGGCGGTTTTCCTGCCAGGATTCCATGCCCTTGCCATGCTTGTTCCAGAAGTCGTCCGGCAGCGCGAGGATGCCTGAATACAGCAGATCGGTATCTTCCAGCACATGGTCGTTGAAGTATTCCTCGGCCGGCAGTCCGAGCGCGCGCGCCTTGATGCGCATGTTGATGTCTTTCGACACCAGCACCACCGGACGCTCCGGATGCTGCGATTGCAGTGCGCGCACCACGCCCAGAATCTGGTTGTCTGCCTTGCCTTCGGGCAGGCCGTCCGGCAGCGTCGTGTTCGACAGCTTGGTCTGGAAGTACAGGCGGCCACCGGCATCCTTGTTGCCGAGCTTCGCCAGCGGGATGCCGCCATCGATGGCATCTTCCGAAATATCGGCCACCAGTGCATCCAGCGAGCGAGACACCTGACGCGCATTGCGCGCGACTTCGGACATGCCCTTCTTGTGATTGTCGAGTTCCTCGAGCGTGATCATTGGCAGGTACACGTCATGCTCGGCGAAGCGGAACAGCGAGGTCGGGTCGTGCATCAGCACGTTGGTGTCGAGCACGAAGAGCTTGGTCACGCCGCGCTTGTCGGCGGCGCGGCTGGCGCCGGATTTCACCGGCGAGTCGCTGCGGGATTTACGGGCTGCGGGTTTGTCGGACGCCTTGTCGGCCGGTGTGTCGCTTTTCAGCCGGGCGACCGGGGAGGGGGGGACCAGCGCTATCGCTGGTTTGACGGGCTTGCCTTTGTCTGCCTTGGGATAATCAACCGTCGAGAGCAGGGTTGCGGGTTTGCTCGGCATTTTCGGCAGGGGCATCAAGGTCCTCTATCGGGTGGTGGTGAAATCGTTGCAGCGCCCTCGCAGCCGGTCATGTCGCCGGGCTGCGGCAGGCGCGGAAAAAACAAAAAGGCTGTTTGGGACCAAGGGGCTTGCCCTTTTCCACAAACAGCCTGTTTCGAAATAATGGTTGTGATTCAATGGCTTATGAAGCAGCTTTCGCAATGTCTCTGCAGCGTCAGGCAAGGCTCTCGACCAGTTGCAGGACTTCTTCCACGTGTCCCGGCACTTTCACTCCACGCCATTCTTTCACTATTTTGCCGGCAGCGTCAATCACAAAGGTGGAGCGCTCGATACCGCGCACCTGCTTGCCATACATGGATTTCATCACGATGACATCGAACATTGTGCATACGGCTTCATCAGTATCGGAAATCAGTTCGAACGGCAGGCCGAGCTTGCTCTTGAAGCTGTCGTGCGAACGCAGGCTGTCGCGGCTGATGCCGAATATTTCGGCACCGGCCTGGCGGAAGCGCTCATGCGCGTCGCGGAACTGCAGGCTTTCGGTGGTGCAGCCGGGCGTATTGTCTTTCGGGTAGAAGTACAGCACCAGCTTCTTGCCCCGATGCTCGGACAGACGGAAAGGCTGGCCGCCGGTCATTTCGGCAGTGAAATCCGGCACGGCCAGATTCAGGATGGATGGACGGTCTCCCAAAGCGTTCTCCTTGTGGTCTCGTTGTGTGGTGGATGCCTACGGAACGGTGGCGTCCCGCGTGCACGCCATCACGGGTTACGGGGCAGGATGACCGCCAGCGCGACTTTGCGCCCCTCGGTCATCAGGATGTTGTAGGTACGGCAGGCCGCCTGGTTGTCCATGCATTCGACGCCGATCCGGCGGCTCAGCAGGCTTGCGAGCAGTCGAGGTGCAGCAAAGCGCTGTTTGTCGCCGGTGCCCAGGATCAGCAGGTCGGGAGCCATCGCTTCGATTGCCGCAAAATCCTCAGCCTTCAGTGCATCGAAATCGGCCACCGGCCAGGGCGCGGGCGCCTGCTCCGGCAACACCACCAGGCTATGGTCATAGCGGGTCGCATTGATCTCCACCCAGTCCCGTTCATAGCCGGTGACCGTCTGGTATTGCTGGGTTGTGGTCGCATGCAGCTTCATCGCTTGCCAATTTTATCCTGAGTCGCGTGCCAGACCGGGGTCTCGATTGGTCAACCTGCCCTTTTTGGGGCAAAATGCTTGTTTTTTCGCGGTGCAACACCCCGCGACGCCCGGTGCCGGCCACCGGGATCGCCCGTTGACCGCGTCCGGCGCGTTCGTTGCCCTTTTTTTGCAGGAACCGGTAGTGAAAACAATCCAGAAATCCAACAAGCTGGCCGACGTCTGCTACGACATCCGTGGTCCCGTGCTCGACAAGGCACGGCAGATGGAAGAAGAAGGCCACAAGATCATCAAGCTGAATATCGGCAACCTTGCGCCGTTCGGCTTCGATGCGCCCGAAGAGATCGTGCAGGACATGATCCGCAACATGGGCAATGCGGCCGGCTATACCGACTCCAAGGGCATGTTTGCGCCGCGCAAGGCGATCATGCAGTACATGCAGGAGAAAAAGGTCGCGGGCGTCACCATCGACGACATCTACCTCGGCAATGGTGCTTCCGAACTGATCGTGATGAGCATGAATGCGCTGCTCAACAGCGGCGACGAGGTGCTGGTGCCGGCGCCCGACTATCCGCTCTGGACGGCCGCCGTCAGCCTGTCCGGCGGCAAGCCCGTGCACTACATGTGCGACGAGCAGGCCGACTGGTACCCGGACATCGAAGACATGCGCAAGAAGATCACCCCGAATACGCGGGCGATCGTGGTCATCAACCCCAACAACCCGACCGGCGCACTGTATCCGGTCGAGCTGCTGCAGCAAATCGTCGAACTCGCACGCCAGCACCAGTTGATCATCTTCGCTGACGAGATCTACGACAAGGTGCTGTATGACGGTAATACCCACACGTCGCTGGCATCGCTGGCGGATGATGTGCTGTTCATCACGCTCAATGGCCTGTCGAAGAATTACCGCTCCTGCGGCTACCGTGCCGGATGGATGGTGGTGTCAGGCGAGAAGCGCCACGCAAAAGACTATATCGAAGGCCTGAACATGCTGGCCTCGATGCGCTTGTGCGCGAACGTGCCCGGCCAGTTCGCGATTCAGACCGCGCTTGGCGGCTACCAGACCATCAATGACCTGATCGGTCCCGGCGGCCGTCTGCTGAAGCAGCGCGACCTCGCGCACAAGCTGCTGACCGATATACCGGGCGTGACCTGCGTGAAGCCAAAGTCGGCGCTGTACATGTTCCCGCGCCTCGACCCGAAGCTGTATCCAATCGAGGATGATCAGCAGTTTGCGTATGACCTGCTGGCCGAAGAACGCGTGCTGATCGTGCAGGGTACTGGCTTCAATTGGCCGACAACGGACCACTTCCGTGTGGTATTTCTGCCGAACGTCGACGACCTGACGGTGGCCTTCGGCCGTATTGCCCATTTCCTTGACGGTTATCGCCGTCGCCACGCCCGCTGAGCCGGGCGCCTTACCTGATTTCCTGATCCAGATGAAACCTGTCAAAGTCGGCCTGCTCGGCATCGGCACCGTTGGTGCCGGCACCTTTACTGTCCTCCAGCGCAACCAGGAAGAGATCCGCCGCCGTGCCGGCCGCGGTATCGAGATCGTGATGGTTGCTGACCTCGACACCGAGCGCGCAAAGGCCATCACCGGCGGCAAGGCCGAGGTCGTGAACGATGCAAACCTGGTCGTCAATAACCCCGAGATCGATATCGTCGTCGAGCTGATCGGCGGTTATGGCATCGCGCGCGACATGGTGATGAAGGCCATCGCAAACGGCAAGCACGTGGTCACCGCGAACAAGGCGCTGCTGGCGCTGCATGGCACCGAGATCTTCAAGGCCGCGCAGGAAAAGGGCGTGATGGTTGCGTTCGAAGCGGCAGTGGCCGGCGGCATCCCCATCATCAAGGCGCTGCGCGAAGGCCTGACTGCAAACCGTATCCAGTGGATCGCCGGCATCATCAACGGCACCACCAACTTCATCTTGTCCGAGATGCGCGACAAGGGGCTGGATTTCGATGTGGTGCTGAAGGAAGCGCAACGCCTCGGCTATGCCGAGGCCGACCCGACTTTCGACATCGAAGGCGTCGATGCCGCGCACAAGGCCACGATCATGTCGGCGATTGCCTTCGGCGTGCCGGTGCAGTTCGACAAGGCCTACGTGGAAGGCATCACGAAACTGTCGGCCACTGACATCCGCTATGCGGAACAACTGGGCTACCGCATCAAGCTGCTCGGCATCACGCGTCGTACGCCGGAAGGCATCGAGCTGCGTGTGCATCCGACGCTGATCCCGGCCGGCCGCCTGATCGCGAATGTCGAAGGCGCGATGAATGCAGTGCTGGTGCAGGGCGATGCGGTCGGCGCGACGCTGTACTACGGCAAGGGCGCCGGTGCCGAGCCGACCGCATCCGCCGTGATCGCCGACCTGGTCGACATTACCCGTCTGGCGACGGCGAATGCCGAACACCGCGTGCCTTATCTCGCGTTCCAGCCGAATGAAATGTCGGACACGCCTATCCTGCCGATGGCCGAGGTCACGTCGAGCTACTACCTGCGCATCCGCGTTGCGGACACGGTCGGCGTACTGGCGAATGTGACGCGCATCCTGGCCGACTCGTCGATTTCGGTCGATGCGATGTTGCAGAAGGGCGCCGGTGAGGGCGAGACCGCGACCGACCTGATCATCCTGACGCACCAGACCAAAGAGAAGCAGGTCAATGCGGCGATTGCGGCGATCGAGGCACTGACGACCGTTGAGGGCAAGGTCACGCGCATCCGGATGGAGCATCTCGGCTAGGCGCTGTGAATGCGGTTGCGTCGCAGCCGCGATCTGGCGTGGGCAAATATGACCAAAAGGCCGGTGCACTTCACGTGTACCGGTCTTTTGCTTTGATGGTTTCGGTTCGGGTAAAAGATCAGCCTATCTTGCTCGCCATCTGCTTCAGTGAATCGCCCATCTCCTTGATGATGTTGGAGAAAACCGAGGCCGTCACCGTGTAGCGTGAGATTTCGTATTGAAGCTGCAGTAATTTGGCTGTCGTCACTTCGCCACCGCTGGGTATGTCGCCGAGAATTGTTTTCAGCGAGGTCTCCGCAGTCGTCATCGGGGTCTCGATGTTTTTGTAAATGGCGGTCAAGCCGGTATTGTCCAGTGCTGGCATGTGTTCCTCCGTTTGATCAGGTTGGTGATTGATACCTTGTATTGCCGGCTTCATACAGCGCCATCGTCAGCAAGCCCGCCTGTACCGCCTGCCGTGCGACATCAATTGCCTGGAAAGTCGAGCGCAAGTGCATCTTCTGCCCCTCGATCTCCAGTCTTTGCTGGAGGCGTTCGAGTGCCGCGGTAATCTCGGCAGCCAGTTCGCCTTCGTCGTCACTCCGGAGGAAGTCTTCCAACGAGGCGACCATGTCATCAGGAATCATCGTTTACTCCTTCAGCTCTTGTCGTGCATGGGTTGTTGTTATGCGTTAGCGTGGTATACGAAAGCGCTCATTGCCATCGAAGATGACTTCGTTGTCCCGCACCGCACTCAGCGTATGGCCATTCGCATCGCCACCGCGGCCGATATGCTGGCCATTGTCGGTGACGACGAAAGGCATCGCGCCACCGACAATCATCTGTACCTTCACCGGCGGCTCGCGCTGCAGGACGGTTACGGTTGCGCGGATTGGCAGCAACGATCCGTAGTCATCGGTGAAGCCCAACAGCAGCTTTTCCCAGCGCGCCGAATCGGCTTCGTTCAGACGCCCGCGTAAAATGAATTCCGGCTGCTTGTCGACCACCTGCAGCTTGCCCGACAGACCAGCCGATGCCATCCTGTCCATCAGCACGCCGCTCAGGTCTTCTGCGGTATACAGGTTGCCGCCGACATCGCGTACGCCGGGCACCTCGGCGCGGATCGCATCGAAGATCGTGTCCCGCACGCTGGACGTGGTGACAGCCCCCGTTAACAGCACATTGCCGTTGCGGACCTCGCTGACGGTCAGCATCGCGCGCGCCGGCGCATTCTGCCGGGCGACCACCTTGCGTGCGGCGTCCAGCATCTCGCTGTCCACCCGTAGCGTGATTGCCGCTGTCGATGACAGCTTGCGGATCGCGCGTTGCACCCTGTCGGCCATCGCCTGATCCGGTACATAGCCTTCGATTTTCGGTGTCCCGTCGATACGGGTGCTCACGTTTATCATCTGTCCCGGCGCAACCTCGGCCAGCACGCGACGCAATTCGCGTGTGGCCACCGGCTCCGGACCGGGGCCGAACTTCACGACCGTGGGCTTCGGTGCTTCCGCATGGTTTACCAGCCACACCGAGACCGTAATCGCAGTGATCGCGATGCCGATAATCACCGACAGCGCACCCACCAATACAAAACGCGCACGCTGCTTCTGCGGTGCCTCGGCCGTTGCTTGCGCTGCCGGCGTGTTGGATGTAGCGGAAGTCGTCGGCGCTGCCGCGGGCGGTGCGAGACCGGCCATTGCGACAATGGCCTCCGGGTCTGGCCACGCCGCTTCGGGATCGTCGACCGCGATCCAGATACCACCCAGCTCGAACGGCATGCCCAGCGTCAGCGGTATCGTATCGGTCACCTCGTTGCCCTGGGAGTCGAACACGCCGCCGTCGACTGGCGTGATGGTCGGCTGCTCGCCATCAAAGGCCAGCCTGGCATGGCATTCGCGTATGCGCGGACCCGCGAGCATGATTGCGCAATCATCACCGGAACCGAGCAGGAAGTCCCCCGGTGCAAGCACCAGCCGGCTGCCTGACTGCGGTCCGTAAAGCACCCGCAATTCGATCTGCGGTAGAACGGATTGAAGATGAGGCTCGATCTTCATGGCTTACCTGCGTTGACGGAGAACTGAACTTTCCGGGGGCAGTGGATACAATCCACGCAACACTTGTGGAAATTGCCCAACATGAGCCTGCAGATCGAGACCCGCGCCCAGACCGTGATCGTTCGCCCGACCGGCGATGTCAGCAAGCCTGTCGCCGGCGAACTGGCCGAGTTGCTGGCCGCTGCCATTGACGATGGTGCACGCCACATGGTGTTCGACTTCTCGGCACTGACCCACATCAGCAGCGACGGACTGAAAGTAATCCTTGCGGCGGTGCGCCGGCTGCGCGAGTGCCGCGGCCACGTCGCTTTTGCTGCGCTCGGTGACCCGGTGCGGGCGCTGCTGAGTATCGGCGGCTTTCTGTCGCTGTTCGACGAGTACGAAACGGTTGAAGAAGCGCTCGCAGCCAGCCAAGAGCGTGACAGCGCCAGTACAGAGACAGATCCCGACGCCGTGCGGGCTTGCGGCACGCGCTGACGCATGCCGCCTGTTCCGCGATACAGGAAGCGCCACGTCATCCGCCATCGCCGGCCTGCTTGTTCCGGATGAAGTGCTGTTCGACGAATTCATAACTCCACCCTCGCCAGTGGCTGGATATTGATCTCCGCCGTCAGCTCCTGATAGGACAGCACCGGCAATTCATACAAGTCTTGCTCGATCATCTTGCGCAGGTAATTGCGCACCATATTCATTGCAATCCCGAACAACCAGGTCGATAATTTCGAGTCGCCGCGAAAGCTGGTAATCGTTCTTGCTGCCTCGGCGAAGGCTTGCTGTGTGATGTCAGCGGCATCATCCGGATGGTCGATGTACTTGATCACGAAACGGTACAGTCGGCGCTGGTGCTGGTCGATCAGTGATTTGAACAGTTTTTCCTGATCGAGCTGGAAGGGTGGCAGATCGTCGGGGTTATCGAGTACCGACAGGGTGCGGATAGGTGTGAGCTGCGTGTCGCCTGTTGTCCGCGACATTGCGGCATCGTCCGAGCTGCCTGAGCGTCTGCGCAGGTCCGAGGGTTCCGGAGATTCACCAACCTCAAGGGCGTCGGTACCATCGGGGGCATCGCAGGCATCGAGGCTTGACGACGGGTCGTCGAGCAGCGCCGCGGTGTCGCAAAGATCGTTAGCGGCATCGTCAGCGGCATCGTCAGCAGCGTCGTCAAAGTACTGGCGGTCGGATTCGATAACGTGGGTGAGGTCTGCGATCATGGACGGACTCCTTCGCGGCAGCGGACGTTGTGATGAACGGTGTGTCATCCGACGCTTGCGTTGCCGAAGCCGAATAGCGCCTCGGTGTTCGCTGGTTAACCGGCGTCCGGCTTCTGCATCCATGGCCAGCAAGACCCGCTGCCCTCTGGTTAGCCAACGCTGTATCGATTGCTTGCCTCAGGGAATTTTTTCCTTTGGCACGCGTCGAAAACTGTGCGAACTACCCAATTCGTGGGATTGACAAGCGGAGGTTAGGGCTGGCCGAAAGGCGCTCCTACATACATGCAAAAATGACTACTTTTAATGCAAAAAAAGCATTATCCCGTGTGAAGATCAGGGTCTCCGCAGCCCGATCTCGTTGATTTCGCTGGACTTGCGCTGCCAGCGTTTTTCTTAAGGAAACTTGGCCGGCCTTATAATGTGGGCCGCTGACCTTCTTCTATTTCCCGTATGCACTATTTGTCGACGCGCGGGCATGCGTCCAAGCCCTCGTTTTCCGAAATCCTGCTGGGCGGCCTCGCGCCTGATGGCGGTCTTTACCTGCCCGAGTCCTACCCCATGGTCAGCTTCGACGAACTGGAGCGCTGGCGCGGGCTGAGCTACGCGGCACTGGCGACCGAAGTGCTGAAAAAGTTTGCGACCGACATTCCTGAGGCCGACATCGCCGCGTTGGCCGCAAAGACCTACACCGCCGACGTGTACCGCAATGCGCGTCCGGGGGAAGACGCTGCGGCAATCACGCCACTGCGCACACTGGAAGCAAGCGGTGGCCGCAAGCTGGTACTGCAGGCACTGTCGAACGGCCCCACGCTCGCGTTCAAGGACATGGCGATGCAGTTGCTCGGCAACCTGTTCGAGTACACTCTGAAGAAGCAGGGGGCGGAACTCAACATCCTGGGTGCGACCTCCGGCGATACCGGCAGCGCGGCTGAATATGCAATGCGCGGCAAGCAGGGCATACGCGTGTTCATGTTGTCGCCGCACCAGAAGATGAGTGCTTTCCAGACTGCGCAAATGTTCAGCCTGCAAGACCCGAATATCTTCAACATCGCCGTCAAGGGCGTGTTCGACGATTGCCAGGACATGGTCAAGGGTGTGTCGAACGATCTCGCGTTCAAGGCAGCGCAAAAGATCGGCACCGTCAACTCGATCAACTGGGCGCGTGTGGTCGCGCAGGTGATCTACTATTTCCGTGGTTATCTGGCGGCCACCACGTGCAGCGATCAGAAAGTGTCGTTCACGGTCCCGTCCGGTAACTTCGGCAATATTTGTGCGGGCCATATCGCGCGCATGATGGGCCTGCCGGTCAGCAAGCTGGTCGTGGCGACCAACGAGAACGATGTGCTGCACGAGTTCTTCCAGACCGGTGTCTACCGCGTGCGCAAATCATCCGAGACCCTGCATACCAGCAGCCCGAGCATGGACATCAGCAAGGCGTCCAACTTCGAGCGATTCATTTTCGATCTGCTGAAAGGCGATGCCGCGCGCGTGAAAGCGCTGTTCACCAAAGTCGATACCCATGGTGGCTTCGATCTGTCCGGCAAGCCCGGCAGCGATGGCGATGAGTTCGCACAGGTGCGCGACTACGGTTTCTACTCGGGCAAATCGATACATACCGATCGCCTTGCGACGATCCGCGACGTCGAGACCCGCCATGGCCTGACGGTCGACACCCACACGGCGGACGGCATCAAGGTCGCGCGCGAGCAGTGGGAGGAAGACATCCCGATGATCGTGCTCGAGACCGCACTGCCGGCCAAGTTCAACGAGACCATCCGTGAAGCCCTCGGTCGCGATGCCGAGCGTCCGGCCGGCTTCGAAAACATCGAGTCGCTGCCGCAGCGTTTCGATGTGATGGAACCCTCGGTGGATGCGATCAAGCAGTACATCGCGTCGCGTACCGGTCTCTGAGCGCAGGCACAAAACAAGAACAATCGAGACAAGAGCAGCAAACATGATGAACAAGAAGCCGATGCTGACTGCACAGGAAGCGCTGGACAAGCTGCTGTCAGCGGCGCGCCCGGTCAGCGAGATCGAGACCCGCAGCACGCTGGACGTCACCGGTCGCGTGCTGGCTGCCGACCAGCTGTCGCAGCTCGATGTGCCGCCGATGGAAAACACGCAGATGGATGGCTATGCCGTGCGCGCGGCCGACTGCGCCAGTGGTCAGGCCTCCTTGCCGGTGTCGCAGCGCATACCGGCGGGTCATGTCGGCCAGCCACTGCAGCCCGGCACCGTTGCGCGCATCTTTACCGGCGCGATGATTCCCGAAGGTGCCGACGCGGTCGTGATGCAGGAGCAGTGCGTGCTCGATGACGTCAGCGGCAAGGTCACCGTGAACCACGCGCCGAAGTCCGGCGAGTGGGTACGCCGTGCCGGCGAAGACATCCGTGCCGGCAGCACTATCCTCGCGGCTGGCACCCGCTTGCGTGCGCAGGAGCTGGGGCTGGCTGCATCCGTCGGTCTGGCCAGCCTGCCGGTGTTTCGGCGGCTGCGGGTCGCGGTGTTCTTCACCGGCGACGAACTGACGATGCCGGGTGAGCCTTTGCGTCCCGGAGCGATCTACAACTCGAATCGTTTCACGCTGCGCGGCCTACTGCAGCAGCTCGGCTGCGAAGTGACGGACCTCGGCAATGTGCCCGATACGCTGGACGCGACGCGCGATGCGCTGCGCCGCGCGGCTGCCGGCCATGATCTGATCGTGACCTCGGGCGGTGTGTCGGTTGGCGAAGAAGACCATGTGAAACCTGCGGTCGAAGCCGAAGGCCGGCTCGACCTGTGGCAGATTGCGATCAAGCCGGGCAAGCCTCTGGCCTTCGGTGAAGTGAATCGCGCGGAAGACGCCGGCAGCGCCTTTTTCGTCGGCCTGCCCGGCAACCCGGTGTCGAGCTTCGTGACCTTCCTGATCTTCGTGCGGCCCTTCATCCTCAGGCTGCAGGGCGCGCAGTTGGCAGCACCCAAGCGCTATCCGATGCGTGCCGATTTCAATTGGCCCAAAGCCGACCGCCGCAACGAATTCCTGCGCGTGAAGCTCAATGACCAGCACGGGCTCGAGCTGTTCCCGAACCAGGGGTCGGGCGTGCTGACATCCACCGTCTGGGGCGACGGCCTGGTCGACAATCCGCCGGGTCAGGTGATCAACGCGGGCGATACCGTACACTTCATTCCATTTTCCGAATTGCTTTACTGAGCCTAGTCGACATGCAGATCCAGCTGAAATTTTTTGCCAGCCTGCGCGAGGCCGTCGGCACCGCCCATGAATCGCTGACCCTGCCGGCCGGCGTCGCCACCGCAGGTGAGGTGCGAGAATTGCTGCGTGCTCGTGGTGGCGCCTGGGCGGACGCACTGGCCGACAGCAAGGCATTGCGCATTGCGCTGAACCAGCAGATGACGGATGCGTCGGCCAGATTGAGTGAAGGCTGCGAGCTGGCCTTCTTCCCGCCGGTCACCGGCGGTTGAACAGCGCCGGGATCGCGCCGGAGTCTTGCCACAGACCCGCCACAGCACTGATTGGCCGCGCTTGAATCACGTTTGAATCACGCACCGCAACGAGAACTGTCATGACCGTACGTGTCCAGACCGAAGACTTCGACCTCAGTACCGAGATCGCGAACCTGCGCCAGCAAGCGCCGAAAGTGGGGGCGGTGGTCACCTTCCTCGGTACCGTGCGCGACCTGAACGAAGGCGAGCAGGTCGCCGAGATGGAACTCGAGCACTACCCGGGCATGACGGAGAAGTCGCTGGAACACATCGTCGCGCAGGCGAAAGCGCGCTGGGATATCTTCGATGCGCTGGTGATCCATCGCGTCGGCCCCTTGAAGCCACTCGAGCAGATCGTGCTGGTGGCGGTCACGTCCGCGCACCGCGGCGAAGCCTTCGATGCCTGCGAATTCATCATCGATTACCTGAAGACTCTGGCGCCGTTCTGGAAGAAAGAGCAGACACCGAATGGCGCGCGCTGGGTCGATGCGCGCGTCACCGACGACGAGGCGATGCAGAAGTGGGCGCAGTCACAGTAACGGGCATGGGCCCCTTGCTGAACGCGATGTCGCCGCTCGGCTTCGCGGCGGTCGGCATTGGCGCGGCCTTGGGCGCATGGCTGCGCTGGGCGCTGTCGCTGGCGTTCAATGCGCGCATCGAATCACTGCCACTTGGCACGCTGGTCGCGAACCTCGTGGGCGGCTATCTGGTCGGCACCGCAGTGGCGCTGTTTCAGGACTTGCCTGACCTGGCGCCCGAATGGCGCTTGCTGCTGGTCACCGGTTTTCTCGGTGCGCTGACCACCTTTTCCACCTTCTCGGCCGAGGCCGTCGCGCTGTTGCAGCGGGGCGCGTATGGCTGGGCGCTGCTGCATACGGCCACCCACCTGCTGGGCTCGGTCGTCCTGTGCATTGCTGGTTTCGCGACCTGGCGCTGGCTCACGACCTGAGCGGTATTCCCAGTCCAGCCCGCAGCTCGGGCCGCATCCCAGACCGCAATCAAGGCCGCAATTCAAGCCGCAATCAAGGCCGCATCCTGAGTCGCATTGCTGACCGCAATCCAGACCGCAACCGAGCCCGCACCTCAGGCCGCATCCGAGGTCACCCTCCGGCTGAATTCCCGACCAAAATCCTCGCATCCGGCTTGAATTCAGCGCTTCGGGCCCAATAATGGCTTCAAAGACTATCCCGCGGCCGGTTTCCTGACGGATCTCCCGGCCGAATTTTTGGAGCCCCAACATGCGTCTGGACAAATTCACGACCAAGCTGCAGGAAGCACTGGCGGATGCGCAAAGCCTCGCGGTCGGCAATGACAACCCCTACATCGAGCCGGTCCACCTGCTGGCGGCGCTGCTGAACCAGGACGATGGCGGCAGCCGCTCGCTGCTGCAGCGCGCGGGCGTGAACATTGGCGGGCTGGCGACGGCGGTCAAGCAGTCAGTCGAGCGCCTGCCCAAGGTCAGCGGCAGCGGTGGGGAGGTGCAGGTCGGTCGCGAGCTGGCTGCCATGCTGAACCTGGCCGACAAGGAAGCGCAAAAACATGGCGACCAGTTCATCGCCAGCGAAATGGTGTTGCTGGCGCTGGCCGACGACAAATCCGATGCCGGTCGCATCGCGCGGGAGAATGGCCTCAACCGCAAGTCACTGGAATCCGCGATACAGGCAGTGCGCGGCGGTGCGCATGTCGATACGCAGGAAGCCGAAGGCCAGCGCGAAGCGCTGAAGAAATACACCCTCGACCTGACCGAGCGCGCACGCATGGGCAAGCTCGACCCCGTGATTGGCCGCGATGACGAGATCCGCCGCGCAATCCAGGTGCTGCAGCGTCGCAGCAAGAACAATCCGGTGCTGATCGGTGAGCCCGGTGTCGGCAAGACCGCGATCGTCGAAGGTCTCGCGCAGCGCATCGTCAATGGCGAAGTGCCGGACAGCCTGAAGAACAAGCGCGTGCTGTCGCTTGACATGGCGGCCTTGCTGGCCGGTGCTAAGTACCGCGGCGAATTCGAGGAACGCTTGAAGACCGTGCTGAAAGAGCTGGCGCAGGACGAAGGACAGACCATCCTGTTCATTGATGAAATCCACACCATGGTCGGCGCCGGCAAGGCCGAAGGTGCGATGGATGCGGGCAACATGCTCAAGCCTGCGCTGGCGCGTGGCGAATTGCACTGCGTCGGCGCCACCACACTCGATGAATACCGCAAGTACATTGAGAAAGACGCTGCGCTCGAGCGCCGCTTCCAGAAAATCCTGGTTGACGAACCGAGCGTCGAATCGACCATCGCGATCCTGCGCGGCCTGCAGGAAAAATACGAAGTGCACCATGGCGTCGACATCACCGACCCGGCGATCGTCGCTGCGGCCGAACTGTCGCACCGCTACATCACCGATCGCTTCCTGCCCGACAAGGCCATCGACCTGATCGATGAAGCCGCGTCGAAGATCAAGATCGAGATCGACTCCAAGCCCGAGGTGATGGACAAGCTGGACCGCCGTCTGATCCAGCTGAAGATCGAGCGTGAAGCGGTCAAGAAGGAAAAGGACGAAGCGTCACAGAAGCGGCTCTCCTTGCTGGAAGACGAGATCAAGCGCCTCGAGCGCGAGTATGCGGATCTGGAAGAAGTGTGGAAGGCCGAGAAATCCGCCGTGCACGGCAGCACCCAGATCAAGGAAGAGATCGAGCGCGTGCGCCTGCAGATGGAAGAGGCGCGCCGCAAGGGCGACTGGCAGAAGATGTCCGAGCTGCAGTATGGCCGCATGCCCGAGCTGGAAGCGAAACTCAGGCAGGCCGACAAGGGCGCGACCGGCGACAGCGCTGACGGTGACGCAAAGCCGCGCCTGCTGCGCACGCAGGTCGGCGCCGAAGAGATTGCCGAAGTCGTGTCGCGTGCCACCGGGATCCCGGTATCGAAGATGATGCAGGGCGAGCGCGACAAGCTGCTGCACATGGAAGAGGTGCTGCACCAGCGCGTGGTTGGTCAGAACGAAGCGATCAATGCGGTATCGGATGCGATCCGCCGTTCACGTGCGGGTCTGGCCGATCCGAATCGTCCGTATGGTTCCTTCATGTTCCTCGGCCCGACCGGTGTCGGCAAGACCGAGCTGACCAAGGCGCTCGCGTCCTTCCTGTTCGATACCGATGAAGCGCTGATCCGTCTCGACATGAGCGAGTTCATGGAAAAGCATTCGGTCGCGCGCCTGATCGGTGCGCCGCCCGGCTATGTCGGCTATGAAGAGGGCGGTTACCTGACCGAGGCGGTGCGCCGCAAGCCCTACAGCGTGATCCTGCTCGACGAGATCGAAAAGGCCCATCCGGACGTGTTCAACGTGCTGCTGCAGGTGCTCGATGATGGCCGCATGACCGATGGCCAGGGCCGCACGGTGGACTTCAAGAACACCGTCATCGTGATGACCTCCAACCTCGGCTCGCACAAGATACAGTCGATGGAGGAGAGTGATCCGGCGCTGGTGAAGCTGGCGGTGCTGGCTGAGGTGCGCGGACATTTCCGTCCCGAGTTCATCAACCGTATCGATGAACTGGTGGTGTTCCACGGCCTCGATCAGAAGCACATCAGCTCGATCGCGAAGATACAGCTGAACGTGCTCGAGCAGCGCCTGGCGAAGATGGAGATCGGCCTCGAAGTATCGGATGCGGCCCTGCACAAGCTGGCCGAGGCTGGCTTCGATCCGGTCTATGGCGCGCGACCGCTGAAGCGCGCGATTCAGCAGGAATTGGAGAACCCGTTGTCCAAGGCCATCCTGCAGGGACAGTTCGGGCCGAAAGACACCATCATGGTCGATGTCGCCGGCTCCGAGCTGGGCTTTCGCAAGATGTGACGCTCAGCCTTGCGGCTTCTCGAGCAGTTCCCACGCGATCTGGTAGCGGAATTCCGCATGCGGCGGTTCGATGAAACTCACGTGGATGCGGTTGGCCTGCAGGTCCGCTTCTGACGCCCGCAATGCGCAGTGCAGATGCACGCCGAAATTGTCCTGACCGGCGGCTCGGGTCCAGCCGTCCCAGCGATTGACCGGGATGTTTTCCTTGTTGGACTCGATCAGCAGCATGTGCGGTCGCTCGTAGTAGTCGGTGGTGATGGTGATATGTCCGTGCCCATCGCGCGCCAGCCGGTAAATGCTGGCCTGCTTGTCTGTGCGTTTGGAATCGGCCACTTCAGAGGGCGACGCGTGGCTATCGCCAGCGGGTGTCGGAAAGTCTGAGTGCATGGGCACGTAAAGTCCGGCCATCCCGCGCTGGTTGATCATTTTTGATAGACAAGCGGCCATGGGCTGATCGTCCCGCGCGAAACTGCGCAGCGCCGCAATCACCGCCTCCACCGGTCCTTGCGTGAAAACCTGCTCCTGGCCGTCATCGCCAACGAAGATGAACGTTGCGCGGTTCGCATCCTTCACAAACTGCGGCGCCAGCCCGGTGCCGGCATCCACGCTGTCCATGTCCAGGTTCTGGTAGTCATTCAGTATCTCTGTCTGTGCGCTCTCGCTGAATGGACGCTTCAGCGTTGCTACATGGCCGTCGAGGTTGCTCAGTGGCAGCTCAGCCGGGAAACCCAGCTTGAATTTTTCCAGCGCAGCGTCGCGCTGCGTGAGCCGTATTTCCTCTGCGTGTCTCGACAGCTCTTTCTCCAGCCTTGACCAGCGACCCGCAATCGGCGCGAGATCCCGGCCGCTGATCGCGTTGCGAATATCCGGCAGTGCGCCGACGCGCTTGTTGACGATGTAAGCAGCGCGATCGCCATCGATATTCATGCTGTGCGCGACCTCGGCGACCATTTTCTGATGCAGCGTGGCACCCGGATCCACAGGCTCACTGAACAGGCGCGTGAACATCGTCCGAAAATCCATGCCCTTGTCATCGGTGCGCTCTGGCTGCAGCGAGCCGGCTGCATCAACCTCGATACCCCGGTGCTCGCGCAAGGCCCCGTTGGCAGCCGCCAGTGCATCATTCACGGTCTGTGGTGATACCGGTCGTCCCGTCGACGTGCGTAGTCGTTCCATGATGAGCTCCCGTGAACACGCTGTGTGCATCAGCCGTTTCATCTTCGATCGGGTACCGATCCTCGTCAATCCGTCAAATGAAGGATGCCGATCCACATGGGGGCGAGATGGGGTGCCACCGAGGTATCGGCAACGCGTGCTGGCCGTATGCCGGCAGTGCATCGCAGGCCGGTCGCTACAATCCGGGTTTTCACTACGGCGGAGATGATCATGGAAGCTGCGACCTGCGACCTGTGCGATGCGAATGAAGACCAGCTGGCCGACGGCCGCCTCGCCATCCTGCCCCCGGTATTCCGTGCCTGGGGAAACCAGCTGCGATTCGCCGGCCCGGCACGCACTCTGAAGGTGTTCGAGGACAACGTGCTGGTACGCGCTGCGCTCGAGACGCCGGGCGAGGGTGCGGTGCTGGTGGTCGATGGCGGCGGCAGCCTGCGCTGCGCATTGGTTGGCGGCAACCTCGGCATGCTGGCCGAGAAAAATGGCTGGGCCGGCATCATCGTCAACGGTTGTGTACGCGACAGCACGGAGCTCAATGCCTGCGATATCGGCATCCGCGCACTGGCCGCGCACCCGCGACGCAGCTTCCGCAAGGGACTGGGCGAACAGGACATCGCGGTCGATATCGCCGGCATCACGGTGCGGCCCGGGCAGTGGGTATATGCCGATGAGGATGGTGTGCTGGTCGCCCACACGCGACTTGCGTGAGGACCGACCTCCCGTGATGCGGCGCGGCTGCGGGGCTTTCAGTCGATGAAAGCCAAATTTCGCATGGTGAAATTACCGCTGTGCGGTGCAAAGCAGTTTTCTTTCGTGTGAAGAAATGTCGTTTCGTATCGCAAAAAGTAAAACTCAAGTGACTGATTAAAAACAATAAAATTTATCTTATGTGTCTTATATAAGACCTTGTTGCCTCGCAAAAAAAGCCCTAAGATCTGAGCCATAGGTTTTCATCGTTGGTTTCATTTGTGGCGCATTCACTTGGAGGGAAGATCATGGCGACTCGCGAACAACAAGCTCAGGCACTGGCAAAAGAGTGGGCAGACAGCCCGCGCTGGAAGGGCATCAAGCGCAACTACACCGCGGAAGACGTGGTTCGTCTGCGCGGCTCGGTGCCGGTCGAGCACACGCTGGCCAAGCGTGGCTCGGAAAAGCTGTGGAACCTGCTGCACACCGAGCCTTTCGTCAATGCGCTGGGCGCACTGACCGGCAACCAGGCGATGCAGCAAGTGAAGGCTGGCCTGAAGGCCATCTATCTGTCGGGCTGGCAGGTCGCCGGTGACGCCAACCTCGCTGGCGAAATGTATCCGGACCAGTCGCTGTACCCGGCCAACTCGGTGCCGATGGTCGTCAAGCGCATCAACAACACGCTGACCCGTGCTGACCAGATCCAGTGGTCGGAGGGCAAGAACGACATCGATTACTTCGCACCTATCGTCGCTGACGCAGAAGCCGGTTTCGGCGGCGTGCTGAACGCATTCGAACTGATGAAGGCCATGATCGAAGCCGGCGCATCGGGCGTCCACTTCGAAGACCAGCTGGCATCGGTGAAGAAGTGCGGCCACATGGGCGGCAAGGTGCTGGTCCCGACCCGCGAAGCCGTTGAAAAGCTCAACGCAGCCCGTCTGGCTGCCGACGTGTCCGGCACCCCGACCATCCTGGTCGCACGTACCGACGCCGAAGCGGCTGACCTGCTGACCTCGGACGTGGACGACAACGACAAGCCCTTCTGCACCGGCGAGCGTACCGTCGAAGGCTTCTTCAAGACCCGCCCGGGCATCGACCAGGCGATCTCGCGCGGCCTCGCTTACGCACCGTATGCAGACCTGATCTGGTGCGAGACCGGCAAGCCGGACCTGGCCTTCGCGAAGAAATTCGCTGAAGCGATCCACGCCAAGTTCCCGGGCAAGCTGCTGTCGTACAACTGCTCGCCGTCGTTCAACTGGAAGAAAAACCTCGACGACGCCACCATCGCCAAGTTCCAGAAAGAGCTGGGCGCAATGGGCTACAAGTTCCAGTTCATCACGCTGGCTGGCTTCCATGCGCTGAACTACTCCATGTTCAACCTCGCGCACGGCTATGCGCGCAACCAGATGTCGGCCTTCGTCGAGCTGCAAGAGGCCGAGTTCGCTGCCGCCGAGCGTGGCTTCACCGCCGTCAAGCACCAGCGTGAGGTCGGTACCGGTTACTTCGACGCCGTGACCCAGACCATCCAGCAAGGTCAGTCGTCGACCACTGCGCTGCACGGTTCGACCGAAGACGAGCAATTCTTCGACAGCAAGAAAGTCGCCTGAATACCTGCCGCGCCCTCATCGATGTGAGGGCTTGGCAAGGGCAGGAGGAGACGCCACAACAGCAAAGGCCGCGCCCCACAAGGGCGCGGCTTTTGTCATTCGAAGGTTACAATCCGGGGCTGTGAATCACAGGGCCGATGCGCCCGACAAGGCTTAATCGATGTTCAGCTACCGCCACGCCTTCCATGCAGGTAATCACGCCGATGTGCTCAAGCACATGGTGCTGGTGCAGCTGCTGTCCTACCTGAACCAGAAGGACACCGCCTACATGGTGATCGACACGCATGCCGGTGCCGGTGTGTACCAGCTCGACGGCGATTACGCATCGAAGAGCGGTGAGGCGCAAGAGGGCATCGCACGCCTGTGGGACCGCAAGGACCTGCCGCCGCTGGTGAAAGACTACGTGCAGCACATCAAGGCAATGAACCCGGCCGGCATGCTGCGCCATTATCCGGGCTCACCCTTCCTCGCCGAGCACGTGATGCGCGAACAGGACCGCCTGCGCCTGTTCGAACTGCACCCGACTGAAGGCAAGATCCTCGACGAGAACATTCGCCGCCTCGAAGCGCATGCGGCCGCCAATGGCCAGCGCACGCGCGGCAAGCGCATCATTGCGGAACGCGCCGATGGTTTTGCGGGGCTCAAGGCCTTGCTGCCGCCGCCGTCGCGGCGCGGTCTGGTGCTGATCGATCCGCCCTACGAAGACAAGGATGACTATCGCAAGGTCAAGGTCGCCATCGATGACGCGCAAAAGCGTTTCGCTGGCGGCACCTATGCGGTCTGGTATCCGGCACTGGGCCGGCTGGAATCGCAGCAGCTGCCCGAGCGCCTGAAGCGCGTCGCGCAGTCGGACTGGCTGCATGTGACACTGCATATCGGCGCGCCCGGCGACGATGGGCGGGGGCTGGTCGGCAGCGGCATGTTCATCATCAATCCGCCATGGACGCTGGAGGCTGCGCTGAAGGACACGATGCCCTGGCTGACGCAGGCGCTGGCGCGCGACGGCAGCGCGCGCTTCTCGCTGCAGTCCGGCACTGCCGCGAAACCGAAAAGCGGACCGAAAGACAGGGCAGAGCGCGAATGAACAAGGCCTTCGTCAAGGAAAGCGATGGCGACGAAGATGAAGATAGCGCCGGCCTGCCGCCGATACCACCGGGCGCAAAGAACTACATCACGCCGCAAGGCTATCAGCGCATACGCGAAGAGCTGCTGCAGCTGATCGATGTCGAGCGACCCGAGGTCGTGAAGGTCGTGCACTGGGCCGCGTCCAACGGCGATCGCTCCGAGAATGGCGACTACATCTACGGCAAGCGCCGCCTGCGCGAGATCGATCGCCGCATACGCTTCCTCACCAAACGCATGGACCTGGCCGAAGTGGTCGACCCCAGCGCGCACCACGGCAGTGACCAGGTATTCTTCGGCGCGACCGTCAGCTATCTGAACAGCGCCGGCGACGAGCACACCGTCACCATCGTCGGCATCGATGAACTCGATCCGCTGCATGGCAAGATCAGTTGGGTGTCGCCGGTGGCGCGTGCGCTGACCAAGGCGCGCGAGGGTGATGTCGTCACGCTGCGCACGCCGGCGGGCGATGATGAGCTGGAGATCATCAGCGTCGACTATCCTGCACCCGGCTGAGTGTTCCGGGCCTGACCGTCACGATCCTGACCGTCACGATCCGGTCACTTGCTGTCGTACAATGGGCGCATGTCCATTGTCTTCTCCACGCTGAACCATCCGCTGCGCGTGCCGCTGGCCGCAGAAATCCACTCGCGCCCGCCGATTCGCCTTGAAGCGCCGGAGCGCGTCACGCATCTGGCGGTCCATGGCCGCAATGAACCGATGGCGCCGGGCGACAAGCTCGGCATGCAGTCGACATTGCTGGCCGGTTTTTGTGCGCACTTCGGCGTGCCTGCACCGGCCGGCAATGCGAAGTATTTTTTCCACGACTTCGGCCGCTTCCGGCTGAAGTGGGAATGCCATACCGAGTTCGCCGGCTACACCGTCGTGTCGGCCGTGCGTCCCGGTGCCGACGATGGCCAGCTGTTCTCGCAGATGCCCTCGGCCGAACTGCCGCAAGACTGGCTGCTGGGCCTCAAAGGCAAGCTGCTGGTGGCCACCCATGTCGCGCTTGAACGCGCCGCCGGACCAGCCGATGCGACGCTGCCGCACATGCGCCGCCTGTTTGAAACCAATGCCGTGATCGGTTGCGAAGCATCGCAGGCCGCGCAGGTGTGGACGGATTTCCAGATCCATGCCGATGGCTTTGCGCGCTTCGTGGTGCTGGACGCTGGGCTAAAAGGCCAGCAGGCCGGTCGCCTGGTGCAACGACTGCTCGAGATCGAGACCTACCGCGTAATGGCCTTGCTCGGATTGCCGGTTGCGCAGCGCGCGGCACCGGTACTGAACGACATCGAATCCGAGCTCGCGTCCGTCACCAAGGGCATGGTCGCGACCCGCAAGGCCGGCATGTCGGACGAAGCGGGCATGGCCGAGGAACAGGCCTTGCTGGAGCAGATCACATCGCTGGCGGCGCGACTCGAGCAGCAAGTGGTGGATGACAGCTATCGCTTCTCGGCGTCGCAGGCTTACTTCGGTCTGGTGCATGCGCGCATTGCAGAACTGCGCGAGCGTCGTATCGAGGGTGTGCCCACCATCGAGGAATTCATGCAGCGTCGGCTGACGCCGGCGATGAACACCTGCCTCGCGACGGCAAAGCGGCAGGAAGTGCTGGCCGAGCGTATTGCGAACAGCAACTCGCTGCTGCGCACCCGTGTCGGCATCCGTCAGGAGCAGCAGAACAGCAAGATCCTGGATTCAATGAATGCGCGTGCGTTGCAGCAGCTGCGCCTGCAGCAGGCGGTCGAGGGCCTGTCGGTGGTGGCTATCTCGTACTACCTGGTGGGCCTTGGCAGCTATGCAGCAAAGGGCCTGAAGGCGGCCGGCCTGCATGTCGATCCCGATCTGGCAGTCGGCATCGCGGTGCCGGTGCTGGCCGGCGTCGTGTGGCTGGGATTACGGGCGATGCACCGCAAGTTCAGGAACGCCGAGCACGGCGTGCCCCGCGATCACTGAACCAGCGATCATTCGCTGGCCATACCTACCGAGCAGATCAGCCTCCGCGCCTCATCAGTGCCCACGGACGCGTCCGTGAACAAGGTGGAGGCACTGGCCTGTTCAAGGGTGGTCCGCTTGTCTTCGTTTGGGTGAAGCAAGCCCATCAGTAATTTCTGTATCTGTGCTTCCTGCGCGTGCAGGCCCGGCGGGAGCGGGTGATTGGCGAACAGCACACGACGGCGTTGTCGTGTCGCTGCACCCGCATACTCGTTCATCTGTTTGATCGTGTCGTCCTTGAACCCGGAACTGCGGAAGGGGTTCTCGCCATAAAAGATCTCGAACAGGGTGATGCCGGCAGCAAAGACATCGTCCTTGTGAGTGAATGTGACGGTGCGATCCAGCGCGGCCAGGGCTGCGGTGGCGGCGCGACCGATCTCTTTTCGTTCCTCCGCAGTGCTGGCATTTTTCTTGGCTGCCGTTTCCTTGTCCCTGATCTGTTTGATCGTCGCCATCAGGCGCGATTGCTCATTCGTCACGCGCAGTGAAACATATTCCGGCGTTGCAGGAATGTACTCGTAGTCTTGTTTGATGGCGCTGCCTTTTCTGGAGCGATCGAAATCGCCGATCTTGGCCTTGCCGTCAATGCCGATAAAGACGTTGCCGGGTTTGATATCAAGGTGCAGTACCTTCGACCTATCATGCAAGAAGTGCAATCCTTGAATGACGTCGTGTGCGAGGGTCAACAATATCGCCTTGTGCTCATGCGGCTTGATCACGTTGTTGACAACGGCTGCTTCAAGTTTTTGCTTGAAACTGCCATCGAGTGATCCGATGCTGCAGTCTTCCATCACGATATGAATCTGATCAGCGATTCTCATCGCACCGAGGATCTCGACCACATTCTCGTGACCAATGCCCTGAGCCTGCAAATGGAGTCCCAGTTCCAGCTGACAGTTGGCCAGTACCTTGCTTGCATCAGCGTCTTGTTCGCCGCTCGGCGACTTGACAGCAACTGACAGCGACGGACGGCTGCTGCTCTTGCTGTGGCTCTCGTAAATGTTGACGACACCGTACCCCCCTTTGCCGGCCTGGCGGCTGAAGATGAACTCACGGTCATGAAGTAGCAGTGAAGGGAAGGGCGGCGAGCTCGGCTTGTCTGATTCGGCGCTTGTTTCGGTTGTGGTCGTGGTCGTGCTCGTCGTCGTGGTCGTGGTCGTGGTTGTAGTTGTATTTTTGTTTGTGGTGGTCGTGTTTTTCCGCGCGCTTTGCGTGCTCACCGTGTCACTGACGCTGACATTGCCGATGGACTGTTGCAATCCACTGCGTATGCTTTCCAGCAGTGCCTTGTCCAATTTGTGCGCGTTGCTTTTTTCGGCTTGCTTCTGTATCTCATCAAGCACGTCTTGTGAGTGCTCGGTCAGGAAGTACATGCTGAAAAAGGCGAGCTCCTGCTTGCCGGGGCTGAGAATAGTATTCTGGAATTCCTTCAGCAGTGTCGCTGCCAATGTCGATCCGATGGATAGTGCTCGCTCGTGCAGCGACTCCTTGTCTTCTTCACTTTGCAACGCGGCATCAGCGGAATACAAATCCTGCAGCTGTTTCATCGTATCTCTGACGGCTTCGCCGATGAGTTCACTGCGCTGTCGGAGCTGAGATGCTGCGTTCGGATCATGGCGGTGAACCAGCAAATTGTTCAGTTTGTCGGATTCAACGGCGACGTAGTTCGCTTCTTTTCGAATGCCGGCGGCTTCCAGGCTAAGCTTCTTCCCCTTTGCCATCGTTCGGATATTCAACAACACGGCAGCCGCGCTCCCGCTGTGGCTCGTGCCGGAGAGCTTCTTTTTGATCAGATCAAGTAATTTGCCCGTTTTTTCAGGCTTGCCGCCAGTGTCGGCAAGATCAGTCGCGATATAGACCTTGTCTTCCCTCGCAAAGACAAACAGCTCGCTGGAGCCCCTTTTCTTGCCATCCTGGAGGAGAACGTTCAGGTCGCGCGCCTTGAGCTCGGGCGATACCTCAATGCGGGAACGGCTGCCGGCACTTAACGTCGCGGGTGAGGGAACGCTCATTACTTCCTCCGACAAGTCAGGTCGATGAGGAAATTCTGATGAGTCTCGGAACAACATTGAGCTTGATTACCGATCATTTGACCGACATCAACAGGGCTTTTCCGACCAAGTGTCGGTGATGCGCAACAGGCAAACGCCGGGATCGCGACTCGGCCAATGGCAGCTGCGGTTGTGGAGTTTGTGCGGGTGGGCCGGGCTTGCTGCCCGTCAGCGACAACGGCTGGTATGTTCTCAGGTGTGCAGCCGGGTGTTCATCATGGATTCCCCCAAGGGAATCACCTCAGGCATACCCTCAGGCATGTCCTCAGGCATGTCCTTTATCGCGCAGGATGCGCTCGACCCCGGGCACGCGCCGTACATTGCGCATCAGCCGCGCAAGGTGCACCCGGTTCTCTACCTGCACCGTGAAGCGCAGCTCGGTCAGCGGGCCCTCGCGGCGGCCTTCATCCATCCCCACATGCACGATGTTGGAGTCGGATTCATTGATCTCCGCCGCCAGCCGTGCCAGCAAACCTTTTTCATCCGTCACCAGCACGCGGATGCGGCAGTTCGAACGGCTTGCCGGCTCGTCGGACCAACCCACATCGATCCAGCGGCCCGGGTCTTTCGCGCGCTGGCGGCGCACGTTTTCGCAATCGCTGGTATGAACCACCAGCGTCTGGTCGCGCCGCAGGTTGCCGATCAGCGCGTCCCCCGGGATCGGTGAACAACAGCCGGACAACTGCACCGACGACGACGGCTCGTCACCGCTGATCGTCATCGGCTTGACCTTGCTCTCCATCACCGCTGCCGAGGCCGATGACGCACCGGTCGGCAGTGCCACCTCCATCAGCCCGCGAATATGGCGCGCCACCAGCGGTGCCAGTCGGCGGCCGGTACCGATATCGGCATGAATGTCAGCCAGCGATTTCGCCCCGGTGTCGCCGACCAGCTTGTCCATCACGTCCTGCGGCACGCCACTGTTCAGGTCGAGCGCCATCAGCGCCTGCTCGAGCAGCATCTCGCCGAGTTCGATCGCTTCGTCGCGGTTGATCGAGCGCAGATGGTGGCGGATCGCCGAGCGCGCGCGTCCGGTACGCACGAAAGACAGCCAGTTCGGCGTCGGTCGCGCATCGTCGGAGACCTCGATCGACACGATATCGCCATTGCGCAGCTCGGTCTTCAGCGCCACCGGTTCGTGGTTGATGCGTGCCGACACCGCATGGTCGCCAATATCGGTGTGGATCATGTACGCAAAATCAAGTGCGGTCGCGCCGCGCGGCAGCGCGATGATGGTCGACTTCGGCGTGAACACATAAACCGAATCCGGGAACAGGTCGACCTTCACATGCTCGAGGAATTCGGCCGAGTCGCCGGTCTGGTGCTGGATGTCCAGCAGCGACTGCAGCCACGCATGCGTGCGCTGCTGCAGGTCGGTCAGTTCGGCACCCTCATTCTTGTACAGCCAGTGCGCGGCCACGCCGGCCTCGGCCACCTTGTGCATCTCGGCGGTGCGGATCTGGAATTCGACCGGTGTGCCATACGGGCCGATCAGCGTGGTGTGCAGTGACTGGTAGCCATTCAGTTTCGGTATCGCGATGTAGTCCTTGAACTTGCCCGGCATCGGCTTGAACAGGCGGTGCAGCACGCCCAGCGCGACATAGCAGTTTGCGAAGCTGTCGACCACCACCCGAAAGCCGTACACATCCAGCACCTGCGAGAAGGTCAGGTGCTTGTTGTGCATCTTGCGGTAGATGCCGTACAGGGTCTTTTCACGGCCGAACACGCCCGCCTCGACACCGGCCGCCCCCAGTGCCTGCACCACGGCATCGAGAATCTTGCTGACCACCTCGCGCCGGTTGCCACGTGCGGCGCGCACCGCCTTGGCCAGCGTGCGCTGACGCAGCGGGTACAGGTGCGCGAACGCGAGTTCCTGCAGCTCGCGGTAGATATTGTTCAGGCCCAGCCGGTGCGCGATCGGCACATAGACATCCATCGTCTCGCGCGCGATGCGGCGTCGCTTCTCGGCCGACATCGCGCCCAGCGTGCGCATGTTGTGCAGGCGGTCGGCCAGCTTCACCAGGATCACACGAACATCGCGCGCCATCGCCAGCAGCATCTTGCGGAAGTTCTCGGCCTGCTGCTCGACCTGGCTCTGGAATTCGATTTTGTCGAGCTTGGACAGGCCATCCACCAGCGACGCGACCGGCGCACCGAAGCGCTCGATCAGTTCGTCCTTCTTCACGTCCTGGTCTTCCATCACGTCATGCAGCAGCGCCGCCATGATCGCCTGCGCATCGAGCTTCCACTCGGCACAGATCTCGGCGACCGCAATCGGATGGGAGATGTAAGGCTCGCCCGACTTGCGCACCTGGCCCAGGTGCATCTCGTCAGAGAAGCGGTAGGCTTCCTTGACCTTCTTCAGTTCGGACGGGGTCAGGTACTCGGACAGCCGGTTGGTCAGTTGCGTGACCGACGCCACGCCGACCGTGGTCGGTGCGGCAGTATTCGGGCTGGCGGTCTGGGCTGCGTTGTTCGCAGCCGAATTCGGCGGGGAATCAGTGGAGGAAGGCGCAGCAGGTGGAGCCTTCCGGGCAGCGGAGGGGGCGGTGGCGTCAGCAGCTGTCGGATGCATTGCTCGGCCGACCCGGACTACGGGCCTCTCCCTGTCAGCTCGGGACCTTCTTCAGCATCTCGATCCCGACCTGGCCCGATGCGATCTCGCGCAGTGCGGTCACGGTCGCCTTGTCATTGCTGTCGACCTTGGGCGTGTGGCCCTGCAGCAGCTGGCGTGCGCGGTAGGTCGCGGCCAGCGTCAGCTGGAAGCGGTTCGGGATCTTCTTGAGGCAATCCTCAACGGTGATACGTGCCATGCGTTCTCCTGGAAATCTGGGCTACGACTGAGTTGTTACTTGATCAGGACCGGGCTTCGTTCGAGCCTTCGTTCAACGGGGCCTGGATGCCGTATTCGGCGAAGAGCGGAAGGTGCCGCGCCGCTTGCTGACGGTAGCGGCAGCGGGCTGCGCGCGTCAGTGCCACGAGCTGGGACAGCGCCATCTCGAAGTCTTCATTGATAATAACATAGTCGAACTCAGGGGCATGGGCGATCTCGCCGGCCGCCGCCTGCACCCGCCGCGCTATCACCTCGTCGCTGTCCTGGCCGCGCTTGCGCAGCCGCTGTTCCAGTACCGAGATCGACGGCGGCAGGATGAAGATGCCGACCGCAGCCGGGAACTGGCGGCGCACCTGCTGCGCACCCTGCCAGTCGATCTCCAGCAGCACATCCTTGCCGGCGCGGGTCTGTTCATCGATGAAGACACGCGAGGTGCCATAGTAGTTGCCATGCACGCGTGCGGATTCAAGAAATTCGCCGTTTTTTTCACGCTGCAGGAAATCGTCCTCGGTCGCGAAGAAGTATTCCTTGCCATGCGTCTCGCCGGGGCGCGGTGCGCGCGTCGTCGTTGATATCGACAGCACGATGCTGCTGTCCTGTGCCAGCAGCGCCGTCACCAGCGACGACTTGCCGGCACCGGAGGGCGCGGCCACAATGAATACGCTGCCCGCAGCCTGCGCAGGGGTTTCCGGGATGGACATCGTCATCACTCCAGGTTCTGCACTTGTTCGCGCATTTGCTCGATCAGCAGCTTCATCTGCATAGCCGCATCCGACAATTCCTTCAGCGCCGCTTTCGAACCCAGCGTGTTCGCTTCGCGATTGAGTTCCTGCATCATAAAGTCAAGCCGCTTGCCGACCTGACCGCCTTTTTTCAGGATGGCGCGCGTCTCTGACAAATGTCCCGACAGCCGCGTGAGCTCTTCGGCCACATCCACGCGTATGCCATACAGCGTCACTTCCTGGCGTATGCGGTCCAGCGTCTCTTCGCGGCTGATGGTCGGCGTCGCGCCGGACGCGGCCTGCGACAAGCCCAGCGCCTCGGACATGCGCTCGACGGCCTTGTTGCGGAATTGTTCGATCGCCTGCGGCACCAGCGGCGTGATGGTCTTCACGATCTGCTCGATATCGGTGATGCGCGACACCAGCATCGCCTCCAGCGACGCACCTTCACGCTGGCGCGATTCGACAAACGCCGTCAGCGTCGTCGCCAGCAGTGCCTGCACATCGGCCGGCAGGCTGTCCTGACCCAGCTCGGACTCGGCCAGCACACCGGGCCAGCGCAGCAGTTCATGCACCGACAACGGCGTCGCCTGCGGGAAGTGGGCGGTGACGTCCTGCTGCGCCTGCTGCAGCGCTGCCAGCAGCGTCGTGTTCACCGCAAGGCCAGCGGCAGACTTGTCCTTGCGGCCGAACGACAGCCGGCATTCCACCTTGCCGCGCGACACGCGCGCCATGATCGCTTCGCGCAGCACCGGCTCCAGCGCGCGCAAATCATCATTCATGCGGAATTGCAGGTCGAGGAAGCGCGAATTCACGCTGCGCAGTTCGAGCGTCAGGGTACCGGACTCGCTTTCGCGGCTGCCGACCGCGTAACCCGTCATACTGCTGATGGTCAAGTTATTTCCTTTGTCACTTTACAAATGCCTCACCGATCCACACAATCCCGCCCCGGGAGGGATGGGGAGCATGACGCACCTGGGGTGGCCGGTCTGAATCACGCAGCATTGCCAGCGGGGATGGTGCTCGGCGACGACCGTGGCGGATATCGCATTGTAAAGAAGATTGCGGTGGGCGGCTCCAGCATCGTCTACCGCGCGCAGGATGTCGCCGGCCGCGATGTGGCCATCAAGGAATACCTGCCGGCCGCGCTCGCGCAGCGATCGTCGGGGCAGTACCAACCCGTCATTCACGAACAGTATCGCGACCTGTACCAGCTCGGCCTGCAGCATTTCATCGCCGAGGGCAGGGCGCTGGCGGCCATCATTCATCCGAATGTCGTGCGCGTGCGCGATGTGTTCGCCGATCACGGCACGGTCTACCTCGTCACCGACTACCTGCACGGGCGCTCATTGCAGCAGCACATCACCTTGCGCCGGCGTCAGGGGGACAAACCGCTGGTGTCCGAACCCGCACTGCGCGAACTGTTTGCCGGCGTGATGGATGCGCTGCGCGAGGTGCACACGCATCGGCTGCTGCACCTCGATCTCAAGCCCGCCAACATCTGGTTGCGCCCGGACGGCACGCCGGTGCTGCTGGATTTCGGCGCAGCACGGCAGATCCTGCATACCGACCTGAGCCGCTTGCACACCATGTACACGCCGGGCTTTGCCGCGCCGGAAATATATACGCGGCGTGAACTCGGGCCGTGGACCGATATCTATGGCATCGGCGCCGCCATCTTCACCTGCATGGTCGGCGTGCCGCCCCAATCCGCGATCGAGCGCAAGCGAGACGATCGCATGCATCTGTACTACCGCGAACTGAGCCCGCTGTATTCGGCCGAACTGGTGAGCGTGGTCGGCGATTGCCTGCAGCTCGATCCGCTGGCGCGGCCGCAAAGCGTGTATGCGCTGCAAAAGCTGATCCGGCAGAGAGACTGAGCTGCGCAGCGCTGTTGCGACCCCGGCACGGCAGTTAGGCGATAATGACGGCCTTCCTCACCGATACTCCCGAACGCATGTCCAACCAGACTACCCCGCGCCCCAGCGGGCGCGCCGCCAATGCACTGCGCGCCGTCCGACTCACTCGCCATTACACCCGCCATGCCGAAGGTTCGGTGCTGGTCGAATTCGGCGATACGCGCGTGCTGTGTACCGCCAGCCTTGATGAGAAAGTGCCGCCTTTCCTGCGTGGGCAGGGCAAGGGCTGGCTGACGGCCGAGTACGGCATGCTGCCGCGCTCCACCCATACCCGCATGGATCGCGAGGCCGCGAAAGGCAAGCAATCGGGTCGCACGCAAGAAATACAGCGCCTGATCGGCCGTTCGCTGCGCGCCGCGTTCGACCTCGAAGCCTTCGGCGAGCGCACGCTGCAACTCGATTGCGATGTGCTGCAGGCGGATGGCGGTACCCGCACCGCCGCGATCACCGGCGCGATGGTCGCCGCCTACGATGCATTCAGCAAGCTGGTCGCGGCCGGTGCGATTCCGGCTGTGCCCGTCAAGCATTTCGTTGCGGCGATCTCGGTCGGCGTATTCGGCGGCCAGCCGGTGCTCGATCTCGACTACCCGGAAGACTCCGGCTGCGATACGGATATGAACGTCGTGATGAATGAAGCCGGTCATTTCATCGAACTGCAGGGCACCGCTGAAGGCGATGCGTTCGATCGCGCCTCCATGAACCAGTTGCTCGACCTCGCCGATGCCGGTATCCGTGAACTGATTCGTCTGCAGAAGCAGGCGCTCGGTGTCTGACTGTCTGACGCAGCGCCTGACCCCATGTCTGTCACACGCACCGACGCGCCGCAGCCTCTGCCGCTGGTACTCGCATCCAACAATCGCGGCAAACTCGCCGAGTTTTCGCAACTGCTCGCGCCGCGCGGATTTGCGCTGCGCACGCAGGGCGAGCTGGGTATTGCCGAAGCGGACGAGCCTCACCCGACCTTCGTCGAGAACGCGCTCGCAAAAGCACGGCATGCATCACGTGCCAGCGGCCTGCCCGCATTGGCCGACGACTCCGGCATCTGCGTGCCGGCACTGGGTGGCGCGCCGGGCGTACTGTCTGCGCGCTTTGCCGGTGAACCGAAATCCGATGCCGCCAACAACCGCAAACTGGTTGATGCGCTGGCGTCGCACAGCGATCGTGCCGCCTATTACTACTGCGTACTGGTCTATCTGCGCCATGCAGACGACCCGCAACCGGTGATTGCGGAAGGACGCTGGGATGGGCAGATCATCGCCGAGCCCCGTGGCAGCGGCGGCTTCGGCTACGACCCGCATTTCCTGCTGCCGGCGCTCGGCAAGACGGCCGCCGAACTCAGCGCCGAAGACAAGAACCGGCAGTCGCATCGTGGTCAGGCACTGCAGGCACTGATACGCAAGCTCGCCTGATCTCCCCATGATCCCGATTCGGCCCGCATTGCAAGCCGTACCACGGCAGGTGGTCGACAACTACCTGAAACCCGGCTTGCTGAACTTGTCGGCCTTGCCGCCCTTGTCGCTGTACGTGCATTTTCCGTGGTGCGTGCGCAAGTGCCCGTACTGCGATTTCAATTCGCATGAATTTGCGGCGCAGGGGGCTATGCAAGTCGCAACGCCGGACGAGGGCAATGGCAACGGAAGCAAAAAAGCGCAAGCCCACGCTGCGTCTGCTGCACACAGTCGTGCAGGTGACGTGTCGCTGCCCGAGCAAGCGTATCTGGATGCGCTGCGCGCCGACCTCGAACAATCCTTGCCACTGGTCTGGGGTCGCAAGATACAGACCATCTTCATCGGCGGCGGCACACCGAGCCTGATGTCGGCCGAGGGCCTGGATCGGCTGCTGTCCGATGTGCGCAGCCTGCTGCCGCTGGAAGCCGATGCCGAAATTACGATGGAAGCCAACCCCGGCACCGTAGAGGCTGGCAAGTTTCGCGAATTCGCTGCCAGCGGCATCAACCGCCTGTCGATCGGCATCCAGAGCTTCAACCCGCGTCACTTGCGGGCGCTCGGGCGCATTCATGATGACCGCGAAGCGACGCGCGCGGTCGAGATCGCGCAACAGCATTTCGCGAATTTCAATCTCGACCTGATGTACGCGCTGCCGTCGCAAACCATGGAGGAGGCGGTGCAGGATCTGCAGACCGCGCTGTCCTTCGCGCCGCCGCACCTGTCGCTCTACCACCTGACGATGGAACCCAACACCGTCTTTGCAAAGTACCCGCCCGAGCTGCCGGATGACGATACCAGCGCAGCGATGCAGCACTTGCTTATCGAGCGCACCGCCGCTGCAGGCTACCAGCATTACGAAGTGTCCGCCTATGCGCAGCCCGGCCGCCGCGCGCGGCATAACCTGAACTACTGGGAATTCGGGGACTATCTTGGCATCGGCGCCGGCGCGCATTCCAAACTGTCCTTCCCGCACCGCGTGGTGCGTCAGGCGCGCTACAAGCAACCGGCCAGCTACATGCAGCAAGCCATCGCTGGTAACGCGGTCCATGAAGAAACCGAAGTCGCGCGCGACGAACTCGCGTTCGAGTTCATGCTCAACACATTGCGTCTGACCGAAGGTTTCGACTCCCGCCTGTTCGTCGAACGCACCGGCCTGCCAATGCAGGCCATCGACGCCGGCCTGCAGCGTGCCGAAGCCAAGGGCCTACTGCACGCCGACCATCAACGCATCTGGCCCACCGAGCTGGGTCAGCGTTTCCTGAACGATCTGCAAACGATCTTCCTGCCGGATAACTGAGTTTTTCCCGATACGCTGCGGGCGTAATGCCTGCGTTCGGTCTCGTGGTCGCTGTGGCATGGCCACATTGGCACAGGTGCCTAAGGGATGCAAACGCCGACCCTTCTATTGGGATACTTGATGCGTGTGTGTATGGTGTGTATCATGGCGCCATGACGAGCAAAGAGCTGATCCACCTCCTGACGAAAGACGGATGGCAGCTGCGCGGCGTGAAAGGCTCGCATCATGTGTTTGTCCATCCCGTCAAGGCTGGGCACATCACGGTGCCGCACCCGAAGAAAGACCTGGGTACAGGACTGGTGCAAAAGATCCTGAAACAGGCGAGCCTGAGATAAGGACCAAGCGATGAAATATCCGATAGCCATTGAACCAGGCAACGAGACCAAGGCCTGGGGCGTTGTCGTGCCGGATCTGCCCGGCTGCTTTTCTGCTGCCGACTCCGGCATTGACGAAGCGATCGACAACGCGAAGGAAGCGATTGAGTTGTGGATAGAGACGGCCCTGGATGCCGGGCAGGATGTGCCCAAGCCCAGCCTCGTCTCCGAGCTGCAAAAGAAGCGCGAGTTCAAGGGATGGGTATGGGCCATTGTCGAGATCGACCCGGCCTTGCTTTCCGATGAAATCGAGCGCGTGAACATCACACTGCCACGGCGTGTGCTGGCTCGGCTGGATTCCAAAGCGCGTCAGCACGGCGAGACACGTTCGGGCTTCATCGCCCATCTTGCGATTCTCGCTTGACAAGTGCGGCCCGAATGACTCGACATTCGGATCTGGCGCTCGATGATGCGAGTGGTTGATGAGTGGAGGTCGCGCCGCGAGCGACAGGTATAATGCAGGCCACGGAGGCTTGGGTGAGCGGTTTAAACCAGCAGTCTTGAAAACTGCCGATGGGGTGACCCATCCGTGAGTTCGAATCTCACAGCCTCCGCCAATTCCGCGCCTGTGCCCGAACCGATGCATGCATCTCCCGACACACGGACATCGATGAGCCTCCAGCAGCAGGGTGAGCTTGCGTATCACGCGCAGACCGCTGACGCGACGCTGGCAGCGCTGGAGGTTGGCCCGCACGGGCTGGATGAACAGGAGGCGGCCCGGCGTCTCGCCACGTTCGGCCCCAATCAATTACCCGAACCCAAACGCCACGGCGCATTCAAGCGCCTGCTGCTGCAATTCCACAATGTGCTGATCTACGTGCTGCTGGCCTCGGCGGTCATTACCGCGTTGCTGGGCCATCAGGTCGATACGATCGTCATCATTGCGGTGGTACTGGTCAATGCACTGATTGGCTTTGTGCAGGAAGGCAAGGCCGAGCGCGCATTGCAGGCGATACGGCACATGCTGGCGCTGCGTGCAGCGGTCATGCGTGGTGGTGAGCGGCGTACCGTCGATGGCAACCATCTGGTGCCCGGAGACATCGTGTTGCTGGAAGCGGGGGACAGGGTACCTGCCGACCTCCGGCTGCTGGCCGTGCACGGGCTGACGGTACAGGAATCCGTGCTGACCGGTGAATCGGTCGCGGTCGAAAAACTCACGGCACCGGTCGCGGCCGATGCGCCGCTGGGCGACCGTTCCTGCCTTGCGTTCTCGGGCACGCTGGTGACGGCCGGGCAGGGGCGCGGCGTGGTGATTGCGACCGGCGCGCATACCGAGATCGGCCGCATCAGTCATTTGCTGGAAGAAGTGCAGACGCAGATCACGCCGCTGCTGCGCCAGATGCGGCGCTTCTCGCAATGGCTGACGCTGCTGATCCTGCTGGTGGCCGGTGTGCTGCTCGCGCATGGCTATTTCGTCGGCCACCATGCGTTCGCCGACTTGTTCATGGCGGTGGTCGGCCTGTCGGTGGCTGCGATTCCGGAAGGTTTGCCCGCCGTGCTGACCATCACGCTGGCGGTCGGCGTGCAGGCCGTGGCCAGACGGCAGGTGATCGTGCGGCGTCTGCCCGCAATCGAGGCACTGGGTGCGGTGTCCGTGATCTGCACCGACAAGACCGGCACATTGACGCGCAATGAAATGATGGTGGTGTCGGCGCTGGTGCCCGACGGCCGCTTCAGCATCGATGGGATCGGCTATGCGCCGCACGGCGAAGTGCGCGCCGAGTGCGCCGAATCCGCCGAGTCCGCCGAACTCGCCGACGCGATCGATACGCCGGTACAGCCATCGCTGTCACTGCTGGCCCGCGCCGCCGTGCTGTGCAGCGAGGCGACGCTGCGGCAGCAGGATGGTCAATGGAACGTCGAGGGCGACCCGATGGAAGGCGCGCTGGTGGCACTGGCAGGCAGGGTGGGCATCGATGCGCATCACGAGCGTGAGCAATGGCAGCGTGTCGATGCGATTCCGTTCGATGCCAGCTACCGCTACATGGCCACCCTGAACCACGATGACTCGCATGCCGGCCCGCATGCCGGCCCTGATGGTGGCCCTCATGCAGGCGTTGATGTTGGTGCTGATGTTGGTGCTGACGTCGGTGCTGAGATCGGAGCTGATGACAACGGTTCAACGCGCATCATTTTCGTGAAAGGTGCGCCGGAACGCATCATCGGCATGTGCAGCCAGCAGTATCACGACGATGGCACGACCCGTGCTGTTGATGCGGCCTACTGGGAAGCGCAGATCGAATCGCTGGCGGCGCGCGGGCAGCGCGTGCTGGCGCTGGCAATGCGTGGCGCCGAGCCGACGCAACAACGTGTCACGCATGAGCAACTGGCATCGAACCTGATCCTGCTGGGGATTGTCGGCATGATCGACCCGCCACGCCCGGAGGCCGTCGCGGCGATCGCCGATTGCCACCGTGCCGGCATCCAGGTGAAGATGATCACCGGCGACCATGCGAGCACGGCCGCCGCGATCGGCGCGCAGATCGGCCTGCACCAGACCTCCAGAGTGCTGACCGGCGCCGACCTCGACAAGATGTCCGATGCCGCGCTGGCCGAAGCGGTGCTGGGCTGCGATATCTTTGCGCGCACCAACCCCGAACACAAGCTGCGGCTGGTGATGGCGCTGCAGGCACACCAGATGACGGTCGCGATGACCGGCGATGGCGTCAATGATGCACCCGCACTGCGGCGTGCCGATGCCGGTGTCGCGATGGGCGGCAAGGGCAGCGAGGCCGCGAAGGAAGCGGCCGAACTGGTGCTGGTGGATGACAATTTCGCGTCCATCGTCGCCGCGGTCCGCGAAGGCCGCACGGTCTACGACAACATCAAGAAAGTGATCAGCTGGACCCTGCCGACCAATGCCGGCGAGGCGCTGACCATCATCGTCGCGCTGATGCTGGGGCTGGCGCTGCCGATCACGCCGGTGCAGATCCTGTGGGTGAACCTGATCACCGCTGCAACGCTGGGGCTGGCACTGGCGTTCGAACCGACCGAAGACAACACGATGCGTCGGCCGCCGCGCTCCATGAGCGAGCCGCTGCTCGATGGCTCGCTGGTCTGGCATGTGGTGCTGGTATCGACGCTGTTCCTGTGCGGTGTGTATGGCATTCATGAATACGCGATACAGCGCGGTTATCCGGTCGAGCTGGCGCGCACGCTGGTGATGAACACGCTGGTCATGATGGAAATCTTCCACCTGTTCTTCATCCGTAA
>JACCDV010085628.1_pt1 | contig 46761 bp, 43 predicted proteins | sample 7446131 | NCBI WGS metagenome assembly JACCDV01 (sample SAMN15323448, study PRJNA562643) | freshwater metagenome | isolation source: river surface water | place: USA:Blue River Watershed | collected 2017-08-17
ACCTTCTCGGCACTAGAGAGCCTGAGGTTTATGGCAAAACAACCCTTGAAGACATTACGAAGCGCATGGCCGAGCTTGCTAAAAATGCCGGAATTTCGCTGGAAAGCTTTCAAAGCAATCATGAGGGTGAACTAATTGATCGAGTTCAGAAGGCAAAAAAGGATGGTATTGGTTTCATCATCATTAATCCAGGTGGATTTACTCACACCAGCGTTGCCCTGCGCGATGCTTTAGCTGGTGTAGCGATCCCTTTTATTGAAGTGCACCTCTCGAATATTCACCAGCGTGAAGAATTTCGCAAACATTCTTATTTTTCAGACCTAGCCATGGGCGTGATTTGCGGTCTAGGCGCCCAGGGTTATGAACTGGCATTGGCAGCAATTCAGAACAAACTGGCTTCTCATTAAAAATCATTACAACGAGGTTTGGCATGGACTTACGAAAACTCAAAACCCTGATCGACTTAGTTTCTGAATCTGGAATCTCCGAACTAGAGGTGAGCGAAGGTGAAGACAAAGTCAAGATTGTGAATGCTCGCCATTCTGGCTCCGTTGCAAATGCTCCCGCAGCGACGCCCATGGGTACCATGGTCGTACCAGCACCGATCCAACCCGAAGTTCCAACTGCCTCGGTTGTTGCTACCCCACAAGCAAGTGCCGCGCCAGAGGGGTTCGTACAGAAGTCCCCGATGGTAGGAACCTTTTATCGCTCCCCCAATCCTGAGGCACCTGCTTTCGTGAATGTGGGCGATACCGTAACTGTTGGTCAAACCTTATGCATTATTGAAGCCATGAAGCTTCTCAATGAAATTGAATCGGAGAAAGCAGGGGTAATCAAACAAATCCTGTGCGAGAACGGTCAAGGCGTTGAATTTGACCAACCGCTATTCGTCATCGCCTAATCGCCATGTTTGACAAAATACTGATCGCCAATCGTGGCGAAATTGCGCTGCGAATTCAACGAGCCTGCCGAGAATTGGGCATTAAAACGGTCGTGGTGTATTCCACGGCAGATAAAGATGCGAAATACGTAAAGCTTGCTGATGAGGCAGTTTGCATTGGACCGGCACCCTCGACCCAAAGCTATCTGAACATGCCAGCAATTATTTCTGCCGCTGAAGTCACCGATGCCGAAGCCATTCATCCAGGCTATGGATTTCTCTCAGAGAATGCGGATTTTGCTGAGCGGGTTGAAAAGTCTGGGTTTGCGTTTATCGGCCCGAGACCGGAGTCGATCCGCTTGATGGGCGACAAGGTCTCAGCGAAAAATGCCATGATTAAGGCAGGGGTTCCCTGCGTTCCCGGATCAGCCGGCGCTTTACCCACTGACAATCCAAAAGAAATTCTGGCGACCGCCAAGCGTGTAGGCTACCCGGTCATCATCAAAGCTGCAGGTGGTGGCGGAGGGCGCGGTATGCGTGTGGTTCACACCGAAGCAGCCCTGATTAGTGCCGTGAACATGACCCGTGAGGAAGCGGGACGCGCCTTTGGCAATCCCGAAGTCTATATGGAGAAGTTTTTAGAGCGCCCAAGGCACGTGGAAATTCAAGTCTTAGCAGATACCCATGGGAATGCGGTTTGGCTGGGTGAGCGAGACTGCTCGATGCAGCGTCGCCACCAAAAAGTGATTGAAGAGGCACCGGCTCCAGGAATCGATCGCAAACTAATTGCCAAGATTGGAGAGCGCTGTGCTGATGCCTGTAAAAAGATAGGCTATCGCGGTGCTGGTACCTTTGAATTTCTCTATGAAAAGGGTGAGTTCTTTTTCATTGAGATGAACACCCGCGTGCAAGTGGAGCACCCGGTAACCGAAATGATCACTGGGATTGATATTGTTCAAGAGCAAATCAAGATTGCAGCCGGTCAAAAACTAGGTTTTCGGCAACGCGATATCGTCTTTAAGGGCCATGCGATTGAATGTCGCTTAAATGCGGAGGATCCCTTTAAGTTCACTCCCAGCCCAGGTCGAATTCAGTCATGGCATATGCCTGGCGGCCCGGGCATTCGTGTCGACTCGCATGCCTATAGCGGGTATCTAGTGCCCCCGAACTATGATTCGATGATCGGTAAGTTAATTGCCTATGGGGCTACACGTGAGCAAGCAATTCGTCGCATGCGCATTGCCCTCTCCGAAATGGTGATCGATGGCATTCTCACTAACGTGCCCCTGCATCGCGAGCTGATGCTCGACTCAAAATTTGTAGAGGGCGGCACGAGCATTCATTACCTTGAACAACGCCTTGAGGAGCAATCTGCGACTCGTGGTGAAAAGTAGGCTTTCTTAAGCCAATGTCGTACCGCGAGTTCCAATTTACGGTCGTTGCTGAAATTGCTGAACCCTTGGGCGATGCGCTCATGGAACTTGGGGCGCTCTCGGTTTCGGTCGAGGATGCTACAGCGGGCGGCTATGACGAAAACCCCCTGTATGGCGAGCCAGGACTATCGCCCGAAGTGCAAGCTTGGGATTTATCCGTTGTTAAAGCACTCTTTGATCAAGGCTTCGAAACCAGCAAGGAAGAATTAGCCAGCATTCTTTTAGAGGCTGGATTTGCGGTTCAAACACCTATTGAATCGCTTGTGGCTGACCAAGATTGGGTGTCGATGACACAAAATCAATTCGACCCGATTCATATTGGTAAACGTATTTGGATTGTCCCTTCGTGGCATCAAAAACCGTCTGAACCAGACGCAATCTGCCTGGCAGTTGACCCTGGCCTTGCATTCGGTACCGGCAGTCACCCCACCACTCGACTATGCCTTGAATGGCTTGAGCAATACAGCAAGAACCCTGTTTGCAAAAGTCAAAGTGTGCTGGATTATGGCTGTGGCTCTGGCATCTTGGCCATCGCTGCCAAAAAACTGGGCTTTCAGACCGTATTTGGAACCGATATTGACCCACAGGCCATTGAATCGGCGCGTACGAATGCGCAACAAAACGAAACCTCTATTGAGTTTCAGTTACCCGACGATATTGATGCCACGATTGGGTCCCGCCCTTTTGATGTCGTGATTGCCAATATTTTAGCCAACCCCTTACAAGTTTTAGCGCCTGCTCTCATCGCACGCGTAAAGGATGGTGGGCAATTAATCCTTTCGGGCATCCTAGAGCGCCAAGCGCAAGAGGTCATCGATTGCTATCAGCTCCATATTCCGCTGTCGATCTGGAGGTCCACGGAGGGCTGGGTTTGCCTACATGGCCAAAAGCCGGTCTCTAAGCAAGATCGGGTTCCGAATCTGCGTTCGATTGAGGATGTCTCAAAGCCCAATCGCTCAATTGTTAGCGCTCCCATGACAAAACATGGGGGGTTTCATCTACGCAAACTTTTGATCACTGTTGGCATATTAATGATGATCGGCTTCCTAGTCGCAATGAGCCTTTGGCGTGTGCCAATTTTGCATTTTTTTGCACCCAACCTAGATAAAAACCCCAACCTAATTGCCTTACGTAGCTTTGAATTGCTACAAACTGTTGATCGGGGAATTTGCGAAGTCTTGCCCTGTGACCAGAGGGCTGTAATTGATTTCACGGCCTGGCGCTTTCTACTTGCCAATCTCGGAATGGATGACAGTAAGCGCGGCATTGAGGTTCAATCCATTTTGCAAATCGAGCTACAAAATCGTTTATTGGTCCCAGTTGCAATCCCCCATTTGGAGCTAACGCTTAGCGACGCCGATGAAAAAACTATTGCTCGTATTCTGATGAGCCCTGAGGAGTGGCTCCCCAAAACCTGGCAAAGCGCCCATCCCAGCTTTTTACTAACGGGAGCGCCACCTAAAGAACTATTTAACCTATCGCTACCCTTGCAGCTTCCAGCGAATGCTGCGGGTTATCGCTTACGTGTAGCATATCCATCCTCCACCCAACCCCCATCCCTATAGAGAACTTTATGGCAAGTATTATTTGTGGTTCCATTGCGTATGACACCATCATGACCTTTGAGGGTCGCTTCCAGGATCAAATTCTTCCAGAACAAATCCATATTCTGAACGTCGCCTTCTTAGTTCCTAGCATGCGCCGAGAATTTGGCGGATGCGCTGGCAATATTGGCTATAACCTCCAACTGCTTGGCGGCAAACCAATGATCATGGCGACCGTGGGGGCAGATGCAGATCCCTACCTCACCCATCTCGAGAGAATTGGGATGAGCCGCCAGTTCATTAAAAAACTCGATCAAGCCTTTACGGCTCAAGCGATGATTACTACCGATCTTGCCAATAACCAGATCACCGCCTTTCATCCTGGAGCCATGAATGACTCCCACTTAAATCGTGTCGATGACTGTGTGGCTAGTCTAGATCAAAAGGATCAACACATCGGTATCGTTGCCCCCGATGGCCGAATTGGCATGTGGGAGCATTGCCATCAATTTGCGGAGGCGAAGATTCCATTTATTTTTGATCCAGGCCAAGGGTTGCCAATGTTTAACGGCCAAGAACTGCTTGAGCTCGTCGATTTAGCCGCCTATGTGGCTGTAAACGACTATGAGGGTGAAATGCTGTGCCAGCGTACCGGCTTATCCCTAAACGAGCTGGCAAGTCGCCTCGACGCCTTAATCGTGACGAAAGGAGCTCAAGGAGCGCAGATTCATGCACAAGGCAAAGTCATTGATATCCCCGCAGTTCCCGCTGAGAAGATTGCGGATCCAACCGGTTGTGGTGATGCATTCCGGGGAGGTCTGCTGTATGGCCTTGAAAAAGGTTTGGATTGGGAGACAACCGGACGCTTAGCCAGCCTCATGGGATCGATCAAAATTGCGCATCAAGGGCCTCAAAACCATCAACCCACTCGCAAGGAAATTAGCGATCGCTTCAAAGCAGCTTTTGGTACTGCTATCGCTCTCTAAATAAAAATGGGGTCCCGAAGGACCCCATCCAGACTACTTCAACTATCCACTAAGCCTAGGCTTAGGGACGGCTGCCTGTAGGAAATGGCCAAGCCGCAGCCGGATTCAGCGCAGTTTGCGCTGGAGCAGCAACGGCGGGCTTAGCCGCGGGCTTTTTTACAGAAGCACCTTTCTTGGCAGCAGGCCTTTTCTTGGCTGCTTTTTTAGCAGGCTTTTTCTTGGCAGCTTTTTTCTTTTTAGCAGCAGGACGCTTTTTAGCTACTTTTTTCTTAGCAGCTTTTTTAGCGGCAGGCTTCTTCGCTGCTTTTTTAGCAGCTGGCTTCTTAGCGGCAGCTTTCTTAGCAGCTGGGCGCTTCTTCGCAGCAGCTTTCTTAGCAGCTGGTTTCTTAGCAGCTACTTTTTTCTTAGCAGCTGGTTTCTTTGCAGCAGACTTCTTTTTGGCGATTGCCATAGTGATTCTCCTTCACGTGTGAGGATTAGAACAAACTACTGATTAAGAAAACCCGACCATGACTCCACGTTACGCCTTGCGGTGCACCATGGGAAACGAGCGAGCTATTCATCGGCGCGCGGCTTACTGCATGGTGCTGCACGCTAATGAATCCTGGAAAAAAAGCTGCAGCCCTTGCGGGAAGCAGCTTTTCAAAGAGGGTAGAAAAAATTGGGAAGAAAGCCCGGTCACCCTGTTTCAAGGGTTTTCGCATTTTTGCCAGTTTCAAGCGACTACTAATACTAATCAACCGAACTATCTCCTATATTGCCGGAGGAAGCGCTGGTCTAGCTTTTTGTTACTCCCAACTCAGCGCACCACCGGTTTGATACTCAATCACTCTGGTCTCAAAAAAGTTTCTCTCTTTTTTCAGATCTATCATTTCTGACATCCATGGAAATGGATTCTCTTCATTTGGATACATCGCGTCAAGTCCTATTTGCATACAACGACGATTGCAGATGAAGCGCAGGTAGCTTTTGAACATGGGAGCATTCAATCCAAGCACCCCTCTTGGCATCGTATCTTCAGCGTAGCGATACTCTAATTCAACCGCTTTTTCGAAGATGCCGCGAATCTCTTCTTTGAACGCGGAAGTCCATAACTGCGGGTTCTCCAGCTTGATTTGGTTGATCAAATCGATACCAAAATTGCAATGCATCGACTCATCACGCAAGATGTATTGATACTGCTCCGCTGCCCCCATCATTTTGTTTTGACGGCCCATCGCAAGGATTTGCGTAAAACCAACATAAAAGAATAAACCTTCCATCACGCAGGCAAAAACAATCAGGGAGCGCAATAGCTTTTGATCGTTTTCAAGAGTACCGGTCTTAAAAGCGGGATCGGTGAGTACATCAATAAACGGAATCAAGAACTCGTCTTTGTCCCGAATCGAGGGGACCTCATGGTAAGCATTGAAGATTTCGGCTTGATCCAGACCCAAGGACTCAACAATGTACTGGTAGGCATGGGTGTGGATAGCCTCTTCAAAAGCCTGGCGCAATAAATACTGACGGCACTCTGGAGCCGTAATCTGGCGATAGGTTCCCAATACGATGTTATTCGCTGCCAAGGAATCCGCGGTTACAAAGAAACCTAAATTACGCTTAATAATGCGACGCTCATCTTCGGTCAGGCCATTAGGGTCTTTCCAAAGCGCAATATCGCGATTCATATTGATTTCTTGGGGCATCCAGTGGTTAGCGCAGCCGGCTAGGTACTTCTCCCAAGCCCATTTGTACTTGAAGGGAACTAGCTGATTAACGTCTGTCGTACCGTTAATGACTCGCTTATCTGCCACATTAACCCGACGCTCAGTGGCATCGGCTACTGGTTTTGCTGCCGCTTGCACCGGAGGAGCAACCGCAACCTGGTCGGCTACAGGGGCAACTTGCACTGGCGGAACGGCCATTGGCGAGGGTGGCGGCACAAACCCTGCCTTAGCAAGGGCTGGAGCGACTTCTTCATCCCAGTTCAACATACTATTCTCCTAATTCGTACTTGTTTTATCGTTTTAATCGGTCTTATTGGCAGGCTTCGCATTCCTCAAATCCTGGATCGCCAGGACGCATCGTGCAAACCGGGCCATCCGCAGCAACTGCCCCTGCGGTACTCACTGCCCCACTAGAGACTGCATTGAGTTGACCTGTGGCGACCGTTGATTTCTCAACATGGGTCGCTGCCATGGTCCGCAAGTAATAGGTGGTTTTTAATCCCCGAATCCAGGCCAACTTATAGGTGTCGTCCAACTTCTTACCGGATGCGCCGGCCATATAGATATTGAGCGATTGAGCTTGATCGATCCACTTTTGGCGACGTGAAGCAGCCTCAACCAACCAGCTTGGCTCAACCTCAAAGGCAGTCGCATACAAATCGCGCAGATCTTGGGGAACGCGATCAATTTTAGACAGAGTACCGTCAAAATACTTCAAATCGGCAATCATGACCTCATCCCATAGACCGCGATCTTTCAAATCCCGCACCAAGTAATCATTCACCACGGTGAACTCACCAGAAAGATTGGATTTCACAAACAAATTCTGGAATGTGGGCTCAATGCAGGCCGAGACACCAATAATATTCGAGATCGTTGCAGTTGGGGCAATTGCGACGCAATTGGAGTTACGCATACCGTATTGCTTAATTTGAGCACGGAGTGCATTCCAATCCATGGTGCTTGACTGATCTACCTCAACATAACCACCGCGCTCCTCTTGGAGCATCTTAAGGGTATCTTGGGGCAAAATGCCGCGATCCCACAGCGATCCTTGATAACTGCTGTAGGTGCCACGCTCCTTAGCAAGCTCACTCGATGCCTGATATGCGTAATAGCAAACCGCTTCCATCGAGGTATCAGCAAACTTGACCGCCGCCTCACTCGCGTAGGGGATGCGTTGCATGTGCAGGCAATCTTGGAAGCCCATAATCCCAAGACCAACTGGTCGATGCTTCATATTGGAGTTACGGGCCTTCGCAACCGCATAGTAATTGATATCGATCACGTTATCGAGCATGCGCATCGCGGTCTGGATGGTCTTCTTGAGTTTGGCATGGTCAAGCACCATTTGACCGTCGGCATCAGTGGTCATATGAGCGGTGAGATTGACTGAGCCTAGATTACAAACGGCAATTTCAGTCTCATTAGTGTTGAGGGTGATTTCAGTGCACAAATTGGATGAATGCACCACGCCTACATGCTGTTGAGGGCTACGAATATTGCAAGGATCTTTGTAGGTAATCCAAGGATGGCCGGTCTCAAATAGCATGGCCAACATCTTGCGCCATAACTGAACTGCAGGGATCTTCTTCGATGGCTTAATTTCGCCGGCCTCAGCACGCTTTTCATAGGCGATATAAGCCTGCTCAAAGGCTTTGCCATACTTGTCGTGCAAATCGGGGGTGCTTGATGGAGAAAATAAAGTCCACTCACCGTTTTCCATCACCCGCTTCATAAATAAATCCGGGATCCAGTTGGAAGTGTTCATATCGTGGGTGCGGCGGCGATCGTCACCGGTATTCTTACGAAGCTCCAAAAACTCCTCGATATCCAAGTGCCAGGTCTCCAAGTAGGCGCAAACCGCACCCTTGCGCTTGCCGCCTTGGTTTACGGCTACAGCGGTATCGTTCACAACTTTTAGGAATGGAACAACACCCTGCGACTTACCATTGGTGCCCTTAATGTGGCTGCCCAAGGCGCGCACATTGGTCCAGTCATTACCCAAACCACCAGCAAACTTCGATAACAAGGCATTCTCTTTCAAGGCCTCGTAAATGCCATCCAAGTCATCATCGACCGTGGTGAGGTAGCAACTCGATAGCTGCGAGCGCAGAGTTGCTGAGTTAAACAGGGTTGGGGTGCTCGACATGAAGTCAAAAGTCGAAAGAACCTCATAAAACTCAATCGCACGACGCTCACGCTCTGGCTCATTTAAAGCCAAGCCCATTGCCACGCGCATGAAAAATGCCTGCGGCATCTCAATCCGATGGTCTTCAATATGCAAGAAGTAACGGTCATAGAGGGTTTGGAGACCCAAATAATTGAATTGCAAATCCCGATCGGCATTGAGTGCTGCCGAGATTTTGCTCAGGTCAAACTCTAAAAGGCGGGGGTCCAGTAGCTCCGCCTCAATTCCCTTACGAATAAATTGGGGGAAATAATTTGGATACTCAGACTGCATATCGCCTTGCAAGACCTCACGCCCCAGAATTTCTTTCCGAATCACATGCATCAAAATACGAGCGGTCACCTGGCTATACGCAGGGTCTTTTTCGATCAGGGTACGCGATGCCAAAATAGCCGAGTCATAGACTTGAGCCATGGGAACACCGTCATAGAGATTCTTGATGGTCTCGGTCATGATGGGGTTAGCATCAATGTGGTTACCCAATCCCTCGCATGCCGCCTCAATCACACTGCGCAAAGCAGCCACGTTTAGGGGCTTAGTAACACCGTTATCGTTCACTTGAACAGAAGGCAGACTTGGGTCGGCAACCTGCTCTTGGGCCGCGCTTTGCTGCGCAGCACGTTCCTGGTTGCGCTTTTCGCGATAAAGCACGTAAGCCCGAGCAACGTTATGCTCACCACTACGCATCAAGGCCAATTCAACCTGATCCTGAATATCTTCAATATGAAAGGTTCCGCCATTGGGACGGCTGCGCAATAGCGCACGAACCACGTTTTGGGTCAATTGCTCAACTTGCTCACGAATCCGTGCTGAAGCTGCGCCCTGACCACCATTGACCGCCAAAAATGCTTTGGTCACAGCAATGGCAATTTTCGAGGGCTCAAAAGCAACTACCGAACCATTACGACGAATGATTTTGTAGTCTGAAAGCTGGGTGGTTTGAGCAAGACCTACACCACCGGCCACATAGTTGGCGGATGGGGTTTGAGTCAAATTACCGACGGGGCTAACGCCTCCATGACTCGTGGTACCTGCTTGGCCAGCTGCTTGAGGATCGGCGAAGGTCATATTGCTCCTGCTATATATATGTATTTATTGGAAAAAAGACAAATTTGTAACAAAAACACTAGATATAGTGGTTTTGAATCGTTCTGGATACTAAGTATAGGTAAATATTTTAAATTAGGTAAGCTCTTTTTTTCAGAATTTATTAGTAATTTCCCTATTTTTGATAGAAATGAAATCTTCAAAAAAGCGATGTAAGCGACCGCTTACCTGATGGAGAAATAGCTAGCGGACTTCAACCCCGAAGGGCAATTGTTCCTTACTTAGGTTTGCCAATCGTTGTATTCGCACCCAATCAAATGATTTGCCTGGGTCGGTCTTGCGGTCGGGCGCAATATCGCTATGTCCCGCAAACTGCAAGTTGGAAAAATTCTTTGCTAAGAAGTCAATCAGCTGGGCAAGGGCTGTGTATTGTTCATTGGTAAAGGCTGATTCGCCATCCCCTATTAACTCAATACCAATAGAAAAGTCGTTGCAACGCTCCCGCTCAAAAAATTGAGACGCGCCTGCATGCCAAGCCCGTTTATGAACCGATACCAGCTGAATGACCTGTCCATCACGATCAATCAAGAAATGGCTTGAAACCTTCTGATGCGCAATTTGCTCAAAATAAGGATGGGTGCGCGCATCTAACTTGTTTTGAAAAAAATCAATAATGCGATCACGACCAAATTGACCGGGGGGCAAACTAATATGATGAATGACCACCAAATCCGGTTTAATTGAAGCGGGTCGTTCATCAAAGTTAGGAGAAGCTCGCCACTGCGCCCTACCCCACCAACCCTTTTGACTTAAGCTATCGCGATGATCGGCGCAACAGTAATAGCGCCCATCCCATGCAATCGCATCATCTTCAGGCAAGTGAAGGTCGCAATACGAACAAGAAACCATACGCTTGGGCTTTAACTGAGAGGGCGGTGCTGACCTCGGCTCCAAAGCCTTTTCTTGATCGTGCTTTTTCTTAAGCACCAACCACCAATAGGCAAAGGCCAAGCCCAAGCCAAGCAAAATCCATTTCAGCAAAATTAAGTTCTCTGCAAAATCACTTCGGCAACAAAGCGAGTGCCTACATAGGTCAACAACAGGGCCACAAATCCACCTAAAACCCAGCGCACTGCTGTTGGACCTCGTAAACCAACCCGTAGGCGCGCAACCACTAAACCGCTAAACAAGAGCCACGATAAGAGTGCAAATACCGTTTTATGGTCAAAGACTAGTGGTTTACCAAACAGCTCTTGTGAGAAAAATAAACCAGAGAAGACGGTCATACTTAATAGCGCATAACCGACGTAGAGCAAACGGAACAAGAAACTCTCCATCGTCAATAATGGCGGCAGACTTTCAATCCAGGTCGGCGCACCGCCCATACCATTGGCCATACCCTTGCGCAAAGCCCGATCTTGTAAGTTCATTAATACCGCAAGCATCGCTGATAGGCTAAAAAATCCTACCGCAAAGGTTGCAACGATAAAGTGCGCCTTAAACCAAGGATCAGCGACGGCACGCTGAGAAATGACCGACCCTGGAAAGAGATCGGGCAGGATCGCACAAAACATCGCCATGCTGATGGTCATCAGCCGCAAGCTGGAAATGGGCAAGAAAAAGCTCTGAATCCAGTAAAAACTGAGTCCCACCCAAGCCATCAGGGAGAGATCTTGCGCAAAGCCAAATACAAAGCGCTCACCATTAAAAATCGACTCGTACAACAGGATTCCGTGAATGATCAACACGATCAGAATCAAAATTTGGACCAAGCCAATAAAAAATGGGGTCTCAGGGCGCCTTTGGTCGCGATAACCCAAAACAATAATCAGCAAGAGATAAAGTAAGGATGGCAACCAGCCAAATCCTGAGTAACCTAAAATAGTCATTTCGAAAGTCTAATCGATAAATGCTTGAGAATCTGACCGACCGCCTAAGTCGTGTGGTTAAAACCATGCGGGGTCAAGCTCGCCTGACAGAAAACAATACGGCCGACATGTTGCGCGAGATTCGTCTCGCCTTACTAGAGGCTGACGTTGCCCTGCCGGTGGTAAAGAGTCTCATGGAGCAAATCAAGTTCAAGGCACTTGGTGAGGATGTGGTGGGCAGTCTCACCCCTGGTCAAGCCTTGGTGGGGGTTGTGCAACGCGAGCTAGCTCTCATCATGGGTGGGACTGAAGAAGAGTCTGGGAAATTAAATCTAGCCACCCAACCTCCTGCGGTCATCTTGATGGCTGGTTTGCAAGGTGCTGGTAAAACAACCTCGGCAGCCAAACTTGCTAAGTTCTTGCAAGAAAAGTTAAAGAAAAAGGTTTTGACTGTTTCGTGCGACGTGTATCGTCCGGCCGCGATCGAGCAGTTAAAAACGGTTAGCGCTCAAGTTGGAGCGGATTTCTTTCCAAGCTCACCTGACCAAAAGCCCATTGAGATTGCCAATGCGGCGCTCGATTGGGCTAAACGCCATTATCACGATGTTTTAATTGTTGACACGGCAGGTCGTTTAGGAATTGACGAACAAATGATGCAAGAGATTAAGTCTTTGCATGCGAGTCTCAAACCGATTGAAACTCTTTTTGTGGTCGATGCCATGCTTGGTCAAGACGCTGTTAATACCGCGCGAGCTTTTCATGAGGCATTACCCCTGAGCGGCGTCATTCTGACCAAACTGGATGGTGATTCCCGCGGGGGTGCAGCGCTATCGGTTCGTCATATTACCGGCGTGCCCATCAAATTTATTGGCGTTGCAGAAAAAATGGATGGGCTGGAGGCCTTTGATGCGCAGCGCATGACCAACCGCATCCTTGGTATGGGCGATATCTTGGCCTTGGTCGAGCAAGCCCAGCAAACTGTTGATGTTGCGCAAGCCCAAAAGATTGCTAACAAAATACAAAAAGGTGGTTTTGATCTTAGTGACTTCCGAGAGCAAATTAAGCAAATGCAAAACATGGGGGGCATGGCCAATCTGCTCGATAAACTACCCAGCCAAATTGCGCAACAGGCTAGTAAAGCGAACTTAGGAATGGCTGATAAGCAAATGAAGCATATGCAAGGGATCATTGATAGCATGACCCCGCAAGAGCGTGCCAAACCGGAGCTACTCAAGGCGAGTCGTAAGCGTCGCATTGCCGCCGGCGCAGGAGTTCAAGTTCAAGAGGTCAATCGCCTCTTGGCGCAATTTGAACAAATGCAAGGCATGATGAAGCAAATGAAAGGCGGCAAGATGGCCAAGATGATGAGCTCGCTTGCTGCCCGTGGCGCCGCCAAAGGACTCGGCGGGCTGTTCAAAAAATAGAGCTTAAATCAAATTATTTTTTGCGGTATTGATCGCAGCAATAATCGTTTGCGCAATCGACTGGAACGGTATTAATTGAGCGGCACTTTCACGTCGCCCCTGAAACTCCACTTGACCCTCTTTCAGGCCGCGCTCGCCAATCACGACACGATAAGGCACACCAATCAACTCCCAGTCTGCAAACATCGCACCTGGACGTTCACCGCGATCATCTAAAACAACATCCACGCCAGCAGCAAGAAGCTCTTGATGAAGATGATTAGCAGCTTCACGCACTGCATCGGATTTATCGTAGCCCACAGGACAAATCACAACCTCAAATGGGGCCATGGAAATCGGCCAAACAATTCCACGCTCATCGTGACCCTGCTCAATCGCAGCGCCTAATAAACGGGTTACGCCTATTCCGTAACAGCCCATCACCATTGGCTGAGCTTTACCATTTTCATCAAGATAGGTGCACTTCATCGCTTCGGAATATCGGGTACCCAATTGAAAGACATGGCCCACTTCAATGCCACGACAAATCTCAAGAGTTCCTTTTCCATCTGGCGAAGGATCTCCGGCCACTGCATTACGCACATCGGCTACCAAAGGCTCAGGAACGTCGCGCCCCCAATTGACACCAGTCAAGTGATAGCCTTCGGCATTGGCACCACAGACAAAGTCGCTCATATTTGCCACAGTGCGATCAGCAATCACTTGAACTGAAGCTGGCAGACCAACCGGACCTAAGTAACCCACTGGAGAACCGCATGCCGCCAGGATTTCAGCATCGGTGGCAAACCGGAAGGCACTTAAACCAGGGACCTTATTAACCTTGATTTCATTGAGCTCATGATCACCCCTGAGCAACACCATGAATAATTTGGCGGGTCCAGCGTCCTGATCAACTGCCAACACTAGGGATTTAATAGTATTAGACAGATCGATCTTGAGAAACTGCGCAACATCTTCGCAACGCTTTTGATCTGGCGTTGCCACTTTTTGCATACTTTCTTTTGGAGCGGATCGGTGTGCAATAAGAGCAACCGATTCAGCAGCTTCTAAATTGGCAGCGTAATCTGAATTAGGGCAATAAACAATCGCATCTTCGCCTGTATCAGCAATCACATGAAATTCTTGGCTGCCCGACCCTCCGATCGCACCATTATCAGCAGCGACGGCTCGAAACTGTAAACCCATGCGTTGAAAGATTCGGACGTAGGCATCAAACATGAGCGCGTAAGACTTTTTCAAGCCTGCCTGATCACGATCAAATGAATAAGCATCCTTCATGCTGAACTCACGACCCCGCATGATCCCAAAACGGGGGCGACGCTCATCACGAAACTTCGTCTGGATTTGATAAAAGTTAACGGGCAACTGCTTGTAGCTCCTAATCTCCGAGCGCGCAAGATCAGTGATCACCTCTTCGGAGGTTGGCTGAATCAGATAATCGCGCTCATGGCGATCTTGAATGCGCAACAACTCGGGACCCATTTTTTTCCAACGACCCGTCTCTTGCCATAACTCAGCGGGTTGAACGATCGGCATCAGAAGCTCGATGGCTCCGGCGCGATTCATTTCTTCCCGAATAATGTTCTCGACCTTCCGAATTACCTTGAGCCCGAGAGGGAGATAGTTATAAATTCCAGCACTTAATTTACGGATTAGCCCAGCGCGCACCATCAGTTGGTGAGACACAATCTCCGCATCTGCTGGAGCCTCTTTTAGGGTTGCAAGAAAGGTTTGTGAAGCTTTCATGAGTGACTATAATCAAATCGTTGATTTTAAAGGATTAAAGATTAGGGACTAAAAGGTACGATTATGCTTGACCGTGAAGGCTATCGACCTAATGTTGGCATTGTGCTTCTCAATGCTCGCAACGAAGTATTTTGGGGTAAACGAATTGGACAACATTCTTGGCAATTTCCACAAGGAGGAATTGCGCACGGAGAAAGTCCAGAAGAAGCAATGTATCGCGAACTCCATGAAGAGGTGGGTCTTTTTCCTCACCATGTCGAGATCATTGGGCGCACCCGTGATTGGATTCGCTACGATGTGCCCGAGGAGTTCTTACGCCGCCAAATGAATCACCGTCATCAGCGTGTCGCTTATAAGGGTCAAAAACAAATTTGGTTCTTACTGCGAATGCTAGGCCAAGACCATGAGATTCAACTACGAGCCACAGGGCATCCTGAGTTTGATGCCTGGCGCTGGCATCCATATTGGATTGAGCTCGACACTGTGATTGATTTCAAGCGCGAGGTCTATCAACTTGCACTCTCTGAACTCGCCCGGTTTATTGTCACCACCAACCAAATGCAACAATTAGTCTGGGGGGCACCATTACACGCCTCGCACCCTTCATGAATAAACTTCAGTTTCTCTTGCTTGCATCATCAGTTACGGTACTGAGTGCCTGTTTTTCGGATCCCTTGGCCGACGGGACTGATCCGTTTGCACCAACAGTATTTAAGGAAGGGGAAACACCCATGCCCTTAAATCCGCCTAATAAAAAATATTTGATACCTTTCTCAGTATCGCAAACCACTATTTTCAAGTTTGCCGTTGATACCGAATCCATCAAGATTGGAAACGACGGCGTTACCCGCTACATTGTGGTGATTACCAATCCCAGTGGTGGTCAAAATGCTTACTTTGAAGGAATACGGTGCGATACGTTTCAGTGGCGGTTATATGGCACTCTTGAAGCCAATCAGCAATGGCGTGCCAATCCTTTAGGTAGCTGGTTAGCCATTAAGGACAATGTTCCAAATCGCTATCAGGCAGCTTTGGCTCAGGGTGCTTTTTGCAATCTAGCGACCCAAGAAAAAAGTTACGCCAAGGTTGTGAAGTCTCTCGACCCCAATAACTTTTTGGGGATCACTGCTCCCGTCGGATCCGAAGCAGAGCTACCGACTCTGCGCTAATTAGGCCTTACTCAGCAAGGTTCCAATCGACTCGCCCTGATACAGGCGTACTAATACATTTGGCTCACGGCCAGAGGCAATCACCGTACTCGCCCCGGTTTCTACCGCTGTTTTGGCTGCCAACACTTTTGTAAGCATTCCGCCTTTACCCAAATCACTACCAGCACCTCCAGCCATCCGCTCTAATGAAGGGTCGCCTGCGATTGCAAAATCAACCATCGTGGCAGTGGCATCTTTACGAGGATCGGCGGTGTATAGCCCACCCTGATCCGTCAAAATGACTAGGGCGTCGGCGTGTACCAAATTAACGACGAGTGCCGCCAAACTATCGTTATCACCAAATTTAATTTCATCGGTAACTACCGTATCGTTCTCATTAATGATCGGCACAACACCTAAAGACAGTAGTGTTTGCAAGGTTGCCTTTGCATTTGCATGACGCTGCGCATTAGCCAAGTCAGCATTCGTTAATAGAACCTGTGCAGTATGCACGCCAAATTTTGCAAAGCATGATTCGTAAACTTGCACCAAACCCATTTGCCCAACTGCGGCAGCTGCTTGCAGCTGATGAATTTCTTGAGGGCGGACAGCCCAGGATAAGCGCTGCATGCCCTCGGCAATGGCACCTGAACTCACCATCAACACCTGGCAGCCCTGCTTGAGTAAATTAGATACTTGCTCAGCCCAAGTAGCAATCGCAGTTCGATCTAGCCCTTCGCCATTATTGGTCACCAAGGTAGATCCAACCTTCACAACAATTCGTTTTGCTTCTGAAATCGTTTTTTTCATCGTTATTACTCGTCTAAAAAACGGGGGTCTTCAGCACGCTCTTCCTCTAGGTCGCGATCTTTGCGAAGTCCGTCCAAATAATCTTGAATCGCATAACAAAGGCGATCGCAACCTTCGCCAGTAAGGGCAGAGACCTCAAATACGGGACCCTGCCATTCAAAACGTTTTAAGAAATCTGCGATGGTTTGCTCTCGATCCTCAGGCTGCAGCATATCGACCTTATTCAATACAAGCCAACGTGGCTTTTGATATAAGGCTTCATCGTATTTGCGCAGCTCATTGACAATCGCCTTGGCATCAGCGACCACGTCGACATTCTCATCAAAGGGGGCGATATCAACCAGGTGCAGGAGCACACCGGTGCGCTGTAGATGCCTTAAGAATCGGTGACCAAGACCAGCGCCCTCAGCAGCACCCTCGATGAGTCCTGGAATATCCGCAATCACAAAGCTGCGTTCATTACCAACCCGCACCACTCCCAAATTAGGATGCAAAGTAGTGAACGGGTAATCTGCAATCTTGGGGCGCGCATTGGATACAGCGGTAATCAAAGTAGATTTACCAGCATTGGGCATCCCCAATAAACCCACATCGGCCAACACTTTTAATTCCAACTTTAATTTGCGGCGCTCACCTGGTTTGCCATTAGTCTTCTGACGTGGGGCACGGTTGGTACTACTTTTAAAGTGAATATTGCCCCAGCCACCAACACCTCCTTGGGCAAGGCAAATTCGCTCCCCATGTTTAGTCAAGTCAGCAACTACTTCGTTGGTTTCTGAATCCGAAATAATGGTTCCAACTGGCATTCGTAACTCAATATCGTCACCAGCACGGCCATAGCAATCCGATCCACGCCCAGGCTCACCATTTTTAGCCGTATGCGTTTTGGAATACCGGTAATCAATTAAGGTATTGATGTTACGATCCCCAATCGCATAAACACTGCCCCCGCGACCGCCATCGCCACCATCTGGGCCACCAAACTCGATGAATTTCTCGCGGCGCATTGAGGCGCTGCCGGCACCACCATTACCAGCAATCACTTCAATTTTGGCTTCGTCTATGAATTTCATAAATAAAAAGGCCTCGCAATCTGCGAGGCCTGTTTCTGTTGATTAATTAAATCTCAGTCAGGCCGCTGATGAACGAGGCAATACTGAAACTTGCGCTTTCTTCATTGCGCCTTTAACTCCAAACTCTACTTGTCCATCAATCAAAGCAAATAAGGTGTGGTCTTTGCCCATTCCAACATTGACGCCGGGATGAACTTTGGTGCCACGCTGACGAATAATAATTCCGCCAGCATTGATTGCTTGACCGCCATAGACTTTCACGCCTAAGCGTTTTGATTCTGAGTCACGACCGTTGCGTGTTGAGCCGCCGCCTTTTTTCTGTGCCATCTTTCTCTCCTAACTCAGGCCTTAATCGACTTAATCAGAATCTCTGTGTAATTCTGACGATGGCCCTGATGTTTTTGATAATGCTTACGACGACGCATCTTAAAGATTTTCACTTTATCGTGACGTCCCTGGGAGACTACAGTAGCCATCACAGCGGCACCATTAACCAAGGGATCGCCAACTTTGAGCGATGAGCCCTCGCCTACGGCGAGAACTTGGTCAAGAGTAATGTCGCTGCCGATGTCCGCTGGTATCTGTTCTATTTTCAATTTTTCGCCAGCAGCAACTTTATACTGTTTGCCACCGGTTTTTATGACCGCGTACATGGTTAAACCTCTCAAAAAATACTGCAAATAATTACAAATCAACTTAATTCGAAGCATGATTCCTTTAAAAGTCGGTGACTTACAGAAAATCTGCCACTTTGAGCTGAGCCAAGTATTATATCTTGGATGAATAACACTGTCAAAAACAATCACTTAGGGCAAATTTTGGCCCCCATCAGCCCTGATTTACAGGCTTTGGACGAGGTCATTCGCCGTCGACTTGCCTCGGAAGTGGTTCTAATTGATCAAATCTCGTCTTACATCATTCAATCGGGGGGAAAGCGGGTCCGCCCCGCTCTTCTCTTATTAATGGCTAAAGCTCTAGCCAACGGCAAGGAAATTCCCCATGCTTTGGAGCTAGCCGCGGTGGTTGAATTTATTCATACCGCCACCCTGCTCCACGATGACGTTGTAGATGAATCCACCATGCGCCGCGGTAAACAAACCGCTAACGCCGCCTTCGGAAATGCTGCGAGTGTGCTGGTGGGTGATTTCCTATACTCGCGAGCTTTCCAAATGATGGTCGCCCCCAATGACATTCGAGTGATGCAAATTCTCTCGGACGCTACCAACACAATTGCCGAAGGTGAAGTCTTACAGCTTCTCAATATGAATGACCCTGAGGTCGATGAGTCTAGCTATCTTCAGGTGATTCGTTATAAGACCGCAAAATTATTTGAGGCATCGGCTGAACTCGGCGCTCTAATTGCACAAGCAAGCGATATCGAGCGCGAACTCGCAGCCGCATTTGGGCGCCATATTGGCACCGCCTTCCAGCTGATGGATGATCTACTGGACTACACCGCAGATCCCAATGAAATGGGTAAGAATGTGGGCGATGATTTACGTGAAGGTAAACCAACCCTCCCACTGATTTATCTCATGGAAAAAGGTAGCACCGATCAACAACTACTGGCTCGGGAAGCAATCTCACAAAACGAGGAGCTACCAGATGATGTGTTTGATCAAATCCTAGAAGGCATCTACTGCTCTGGCGCCTTAGAGTACACCCAAGACGCTGCGAGGCGCGAGGTTGATTTAGCCCTCAATACGATTAAGGATTTCCCACAAAATCCAGCCAGCGAATCCTTGCGCGCTTTATGCGAGTACTCGCTAATTCGTCAGGGATAAAATAGTCAATACGGAATGTAGCGCAGTCTGGTAGCGCACCTCGTTCGGGACGAGGGGGTCGGAGGTTCGAATCCTCTCATTCCGACCACTATCGCCCAGTTGTCTTTTGCCGAATCTCTTTTGCCGCTAGCCTTGCTGCTTCGGCCTCAGAGCGCAAAGATTCAATTTCCTGCTTTGTTAAACGCTCAATATTCATGTAGTCTAATTTCCAACGAGGATCCTCACTCCAGCGCAAGGCACTTTGCACAGTGGTTCGCGGTCCTGGAGCAACCTCAAGCAAATCAAGGGCTAAATTAAAAATAATGTGCTGTGATTGTGGGTCTTGAGGTCTTGCTGCTGCATTGCCCAAGGGAAAATCATTAAACACGAAGCGCGGGACACCACAGAACTCCACAATATCTTTAGCAGCTCCAATAATGATCGTTGGAATGCCTGCCTCCTCAAGAAAGCGTGCTAACAATGAAATACTTTGATGACAAATGGGGCAATTAGGAACCAAGATAGCGACGTCCACTCCATCGACTTGGCACATTTGCAGAATGCGGGGCGCATCGCTTTCTAAAGTGTGACGTTGACTTCGGTTAGTTGGCAGGCCATAGAATCGATCTGCTAAGTTTCCAATTCGTTGCTCAGCCACTGCTTGTCTAGCGGCATTCAACGGAAACCAGCAGGCCATCTCGGATAAATTCGCATGCTTTCGATCTATACCCACATGCGCAATCCGTAAATCAGGGTTGACTGTGCTTGGCATTGCATAGGGCTCATAAAACTTTGCCTGTGCGTTGTATGGAGCACCAGGCCCCTGATCTCCCTTTGAAGGATCATACGGAACTGCGGTTGTAATTAAAGCCAATGTCGAGGCTTTTAATGACTTTTTTAAGGGGGTAAATGGCACATTGCTGTAATGCGCCCAAACATAGGGATTGTCATAACCAAGTGCCAGATAGTATGAGCGTGTACGTTGAATATATGGAATTGCGCTGTCGAACTCGGGGGCAAAAGACAGTTCTGGCATTTTTTAGAGTGACTCGGTGGTAATTGATAAGATCATGGTAATCATATACAAAGGAGAACGGTACTATGGCACAGTGGTTACGCTACACGCATCAAGGCAATGTTGGATTTGGACAGTTACAAGGCGATCAAATTGCTGTTTATGTCGGCGATTTATTTGCTAACCCCAAAGCAACTGGTGAATTCCTCAAGGTTGCGGATGTGACACTTGAGATACCCTGCGTTCCAAGTAAATTTATTGCCCTAGTGGATAACTTTCATGCCTTGGTCACCAAGCTTGAGCACACCGTTCCAGATGAGCCTTTGTATTTCTTAAAAGCAAGTAATTCCTTTCTAGCGGCGGGACAAACCATCCAAGTGCCGAAATCCTATGCAGGAAAGGTTATTTATGAAGGTGAACTTGGGATTGTGATTGGGACAAAATGCCATGGGGTGAGCGTTGCCGATGCCGCTCAATTTATTTTTGGCTATACCTGTGTCAATGATGTCACCGCCATCGAGATTTTGAATCGCAACCCTGGTTACGCTCAATGGAGCCGTTCAAAGAGCTTTGATACTTTTGGCGTATTTGGACCGACCATCACAACCGATGTGGATCCCATGGGCTTATCGATTAAAACAATCCTTAACGATCAAGAACGTCAGAACTATCCAATGAGCGATATCGTTTTTACGCCCGCTCAATTAGTCAGCCTTATTTCACAAGACATGACCCTCATGCCAGGCGACGTGATTGCCTGTGGAACCTCCGTAGGCGTCGGCTCCATGAAGCCAGGCAGTCAGGTCAGTATCGTGATCGATGGCGTTGGGCGCCTTGATAATCGCTTTGAATAATTAATATCCAGCGGCTACTGGTAATACAAGATTTCCCTTGGCATCCTGCACGTTTTGATCTAGATACTTCGTCAGAGCATAAACGGTATTCAAGCAGGGTGTCGGGGTTCCTGTAATCTCACCTAACTCAATTACAGAGCCCAACAAAGCGTCGATTTCCAATGAACGACCAGCCTCCAAATCTTGCAACATCGAAGTTTTGTGTTTGCCGACTTTTTCAGCACCAGCGATACGTCGCTCAATATCGACACGGAAAGTAACGCCAAGCTTTTCAGCAATCGCTTGCGCTTCGGCCATCATATTGCGCGCTAGCTCTTTCGTCAGAGGGAAGCGGCAAATGCCTTCCAAAGTACCGTGAGTTAAAGCGCTAATTGGATTGAATGTGAGGTTACCCCAAAGCTTTAACCAAATTTCAGCACGAATATCATCCAAGATGGGTGATTTAAACCCTGCAGCCCCCATCACATCTGAAATTTTCTGAATACGTTCCGTGGACTTGCCATCCAACTCGCCGAGCGGGAAACGCACACCCTCGACATGTCGAATAACACCAGGACCTTGTGTAATAGTCGCAGGATATACAACGCAACCAATAATATTGTCGGGATTAATCGCCCGCATGACAACACCGCCTGGATCAACGGTATCGACGGGATGATCCTTGTACTTGCTACTGAGTTTCTGAAAATACCACCATGGAATTCCGTTTTGCATTGGAATTAATATAGTGTCGGGCCCTAGAACCGATACTAGATCATCAATCACTGGTTCCACTTGATGGGCTTTCACTGCCAAAATAATGACATCCTGTTTTGGTAAACCACGTAGATTTTCAACAGCCTTTACCTTCGCAATGATGGGTTCAGGATGCTCATCGGTAATTAAGGCAAGTCCTCGTTCTTCAATCGCTCGCAATGTAGCGCCACGCGCCATCACCGTTACGTCGTTACCAGAATTTGCCAACATAACCGCTAAATAGCCGCCAATTGCGCCGCCACCACCAATGACACAGATTTTCATGAACACTCCAATTTAAATATGATGATTGGTAATAGTACGATATTTTTTAGGGCTATTAGGATTTCCTTTAATGTTCCTCTTGCCAAATTTATCCAAAAATACCACTCACTTTGTAGCGACCATCCTCAAAAAAGATCAACTCTTTTATAAGACTTAGACGCCACTGGTACTTTTAATGAATCGCCAATCAAATTTGATCTTTAAATAAGCGCAGATCTTGATAGGTTTCAATACCTTAGGCCGTATTTTCCTGATTCAGGAAGGCGAGATAATCCCCACCTATAATCAGGGCTTGCTAGTGAATAGGCCCTAATGGGGTGGTCTAAAGACCATCCAATGATCAATCTATTTTGTCGAAAGAGGACGGTGCGATGCTGCTTTGGTTCGTAATTGCTTATCTCGGCATTTCAATTGCGATTGGTTTGTACGCCGCCACCAAAGTTCACAATGCCAGAGACTACATCACAGCTGGCCGAAATTTACCCATGGCTTTTGTTCTGGCGATGGTCTTTGCTACTTGGTTTGGCGCCGAGACCGTTCTTGGCATTTCGGCAACCTTTTTAGAAGAGGGATTTCGAGGACTTATTTCCGACCCTCTTGGGGCCTCGCTCTGCTTAATTCTGTTCGGACTGGTCTTTGCAAAACCCTTGTATCGACTAAATCTCATCACCCTTGGCGACTATTTTCGATTTCGCTACAACCGCCAGACCGAGTTGCTAATCTCCATTTGCATCATCGTTTCCTATCTTGGCTGGGTATCCGCTCAAATTTCGGCCTTAGGGCTAACCTTTAATGTTTTGTCGAACGATTTAATTTCAATCAGCGATGGCATGCTCATTGGTGCTGGCGTTGTTTTGGTCTATACCTTGTTTGGTGGGATGTGGTCAGTGGCACTCACAACCTTTGTTCAAATGATTGTGATTGTGATCGGGCTTTTATTGGTTGCCAGTAATGCTGCTGATCAAGCTGGTGGAGTTGCTACTGTGATTGGTAAGGCTAGCGCAGAGGGTAAATTTAATTTCTTGCCGACACTAGACCCAATCGATATGCTTGGCTGGATCGCGGCATTGCTAACTATTGCACTAGGCTCCATTCCACAACAAGACGTTTTTCAACGAGTCAATGCAGCCAAAAATGAGTCAATCGCAGTATGGGCTACTACCTTAGGCGGTGTGGCCTATTTCTTTTTTGCTAGTGTGCCACTTTTCTTGGCTTACACCGCCAATATCATCGATCCACAAATGGTCGAGAAATTTCTAGCGAGCGACTCCCAAATGATTTTACCCACCCTGATCCTCAGCCATATGCCTTTTTTTATGCAGGTGGTTTTCTTTGGGGCGCTGATCTCGGTCATCATGAGTACCGCGTCTGGAACCTTACTTGCACCATCAGTGACCTTTACAGAAAATATCCTGAAGGGTTTTTATCATCACATGACGGATAAGCAATTCCTTTGGGCAACGCGCTTGACCGTATTTGTATTTGCGAGCATTGTGACCTTTTACGCGATTGCGACTGAGGCCAAAATCCACACCATGGTTGAAAATGCTTACCGTATTACGCTAGCGGGCGCATTTGTACCACTGGTTGCTGGCCTATTCTGGAAGAAAGCGAGCGATCTCGGTGCCTTGCTTGCGATTACCTTTGGCTTAAGCATGTGGCTCTTACTGGAAATCATGGGTATTGAGGAGCCGGTTGAGCCGCAGTTAATCGGCCTACTAGCCAGTCTGATTGGCATGATTCTAGGAAGTTCAATTGCCCCGCGTTCGCCAGCGAGCGCTACAAATCAACTAAGTAAAGGTCAGCATTAATTACCGACTTCCATTCGAAAGCCAAACCCCGCATGTCCGCTTTATCTGCTGATGAACTTTACCAACGCTCGATTCTTGAATCAGTATCTAGAACGTTTGCGCTGACCATTCCGTTATTACCCCCAAATCTAGAAAAGGTGGTTGGCAATACCTATTTACTCTGTCGCATTATCGATACGATTGAAGATGCATCCTGCATGGATGCAATGACCAAACAAGATTTGTCAGCCAGTTTTGTTAAAACGGTTCTGGGCGAACAAAATCCTAAACAATTTACCGATCAATGCGTAATCGCTCTAGCAGAGCATAGCAATCTAGATGAAAAAGATCTAATTCAAAATATTCCTCGGGTATTACGGGTACTCGATAGTTGCGACATACAACAACGCGAAGCGGTTGCTCGTTGTATTCAAATCATGTCAGATGGAATGAGCTATTTTCATACCCGTCAAAATCCTCGCGGCTTGGAGAGCTTATCTGAGTTTGAAAAGTATTGTTATGTAGTTGCTGGGGTCGTTGGTGAAATGCTAACCACCGTATTTACCTTACATTCGCCAGCTTTTGCAAAAGCGATTTCACAAAACGAGCACTTAGCAATTTCGTTTGGTCAAGCCCTGCAAATGACTAATATTCTCAAAGACTCTCCGGAAGACCGAGCGCGCGGTGTTTCATGGAAGCCAATTGGGATCGGTGAGACGGATTTACTGGTGATCGCTCACCAAAAACTTGAAGATGCTCTTCATTACATTCATTGCATTCCAAAGTCAGAGCTCGGAATTCGGCGCTTTTGCTTTCTTGCCTTTGGCCTAGCTGTGCTAACCCTTAAACAAATTGCACTGCGTCATCACAGCCATATATCAATCGAAGCAAAATTAACTCGGTCGCAAGTGAGTCACTTTTATGTCTTTACCAAACTTGCCGTTCACAGTGACTGGCTGATGGACATCTTTTTCAGAATCCAAGCTAGGTCCCTGAAGGCTTAATCCCTGATGGCATTTTCATGGCCTAATAGCCATTCTTTAATTCTTAAATAGGGTCCGTTAGCCTCACCCACAAACCCACCAATACCTGCTTTTGATAGGACGCGATGGCAGGGAATAATTAGCGGATAGTAATTCGCGGCGCAAGCGCCACCAACTGCTCTAGGGCCTGATTTAACCTGAGTGGCGAGTTCGCCATAAGTCATAGTTTGTCCATTCGGAATAGATTGGATGGCGGACCAAACACGTTGTTGAAAAACGCTGCCCTGAGTTTTGATTGGCAAATCAAAGAGAAAATAAGGATCGTCGAAATAAGCCTCTATTTGCTCTTTGGCATCTCTTGCTAACTCATTGAGGGGTCGACTAACTTTGTCTAAATGACTGAGGTATTGAACGTAGCTAATCATTAGGGATGAATCAACGATTTCGGTACGAATTCGCAATCCGCCAAATGGGGCACGCATCACGCAGTGCTGAACATGCCCTGTCAAGCTTGACTTTACCAAGAAAAGGTCCTTTCTGACATCAAAATCAATTGATCTTGATAGTCTAAATATTCAGTATTTGCTATATTGCTTATCTGTGCTTTTCTTGAAAGTGTAGATGGATTCGTTTTTTGATTCTTGGCCCCTTTGGGCACAAGCTGCGCTGGTTGTCTTTTTGCTCGCCCTCTCTGGATTTTTCTCGATGGCTGAGACCAGTATGGTGGCAAGCAACCGGCATCGCTTACGCGCGATGGCAAACAGTGGTCATGCTGGCGCTGCTTTAACCCAAAAACTACTTAAGCGCATTGATACCCTCTTGTCTGTTTTGTTGATTGTCAACAATCTAATCAATACCATTTTGCCAATTTTGGTCACTGGTATTGCGCTGCATTTATTTGGCACTAATGGACTAGTGATTTCAATCGCTACTCTAACCGTCGCGTTTTTAATCATCATCTTTAGTGAAATTACTCCTAAGGTCATTGGTGCCGCATTTGCAGAAAAGATATCGGCCAATATTGGTTGGGTAATTTACCCTCTGACAATCTTATTGAAACCCCTGCTATGGGTTGTGAACTCTTTTGTTTCAGGGTTAATGGGCCTCATGGGTTTAAACCGAAAAGAGGCAGCATTGCAAACGATGAGTACTGAAGAACTCAGAAGTCTTGTTCTGGAATCAAGTCACTTTATTTCAAATCAGCATCGCAGTATCTTGCTCAATCTATTTAATCTTGAAAATATCTCGGTCGATGATGTAATGACACCCCGAGCCAAGATGGAGATATTGGATTTGTCGCGACCCATCGACGAGGTCATTGGACAACTGGAAACCTGCTACCACAACAAATTACCCGTATGCGAGGGGGATCCCGAAAAAATTATCGGTATCCTTTCGGTTAAAAAAGCGCTTTCTTTACTCGGTAACGACGAGCTAAGCCACGGCGACTTTCGAGAACTCTTAAGCGAACCCTACTTCATTCCCGAGGGTACGCCAGTCATGCAACAGATGCAGTTTTTTCAAGAAAATCGGCAGCGCTTGAGTCTGGTGGTGGATGAATACGGCAGTGTTCAGGGCTTATTAACATTTGAAGATATTGTGGAGGAGCTCATCGGCGAGTTCACGACCTCCTTTCCGGGAGTGGTTTCCCAAGACGAATGGTCTGATGATGGCTCTTATTTAGCCAATGGAAGCGCAAATTTGCGCGACCTCAATCGTTTATTAGGATTACAGCTCCCCGTCGATGGGCCCCGAACACTCAATGGACTCATTCTGGAAGAGCTTGAAGAAATTCCGGATCATGACCTCAGTGTCAAAGTTGGGGGGGTGGTGATGGAAATAATTCAATTTGATGATCAAGGGATTAAAACGGTGAAACTACACAAACCGTCACCCGAAGAGCCAAGTCTATCGGCGCCTTGATTCAAACTGTCTCAAATACCCAGAATCCATCCCGCAAGCCACTCGAAGAATCTGATCACCATATCATTCGTCTGTGGCAAGAAATTGCTTTATCTGCTGTTAATGAAGATGCGAGCGATATCCATATCGAAGCACAGCAAAATGCGTGTGTCGTTCGCTTTCGTATTCATGGTGATTTATATCTTTTTAGGTCTTACCCAAAAACAGATCATATTCGATTGATTACGCGCATCAAAATTCTAGCGAAGCTGGATATTGCTGAACAACGCCTACCGCAAGATGGTCGACTAACAATTAGCAGTGGCGACGTAATGAGTCATGAAATTGATTGCCGGGTCTCCACAATGCCAACTTTGTTTGGTGAAAAGGCGGTCATTCGACTTCTCAGAACAACTAATTCTGAATTAGATATTGACCATATTGGCTTGACTGACTCCCAGCTGGATATTGTCAAACGATGCTTAAATCGGCGGCACGGCTTGATTTTGGTATGCGGCCCAACGGGTAGCGGCAAAACACGAACGCTGTATAGCTTTCTTCATTATCTAAATCAACCCCATCTCAATCTTTGTAGCATCGAGGACCCAATTGAAATCCGCCTACAAGGGGTAAATCAAATTGCATATCACCCAAAGGCTGGGCTCCATTTCGACGCCATCATTCGCGCCCTCCTACGACAAGATCCTGATGTCATGATGATTGGTGAAATCCGTGATTCAGAAACAGCCAAACTTGCTGTGAGTGCAGCGCAAACGGGTCACTTGGTACTGAGTACCATTCATACCCGCGAAGCTTTGTCGTGCATCGAACGGCTACGAAATTTTGGGGTAGAGCCCCACTCGATCGCACAAAATCTATTATTTGTAAGTTCCCAGCGCTTAGTTCGGTATCAGAACTCACAGCAGGGGCGGTTTGCAATTCATGAGGTACTGCCCTTCTCTCCCAAGCTCATTGCCGCGATCGAATTAGAAGTGACCGCAACGGAACTTGAAGAAGTTGCTATTACGGATGGGTTTCGCTCAATGCGACATCAAGCTGATGCCTTATTCCATCAAGGGTTAATTGACCAGTCGGTTTTACTTCATGAACTTCCATGATGATTGGACGCTCTCTTTCTCTTCGCGATCAAATCAACTTTACATACCGGCTTCATAGTATTTTGCAAGCAGGGGTGCCGCTCCTTGAAGCTCTCAATCTGCTAGAGCAGTGCTCCCCCAAGCATTGGAGAGCATTTCTGTCACATACGATTCAAGGACTCAAAAGTGGCCACAGTTTGGCGACCAGCCTTTCTGCAAAGGGTAAATGGTTTAGTCCGATTTGTATTGGCTTAATATCAATTGGTGAGAAAACGGGGGCATTAGAGCAATCGCTTTTTTTAATTCATCAACAATTGCTTGCTAAGGAATCACTTGTGCAGCAAATGAAGCAAGCGCTGACCTACCCTGCAATTACCTTTGCTGCTGCAATGCTAATGGTCATCACCATGTTGTTGTGGGTTATACCCAGCTTTGAGGAGATCTTTCATCACTTTCACGCTGAATTACCCATGAGTACTCAGTTGTTGATTGGTCTTTCGAGAGGTTTGAATGAGCATGCGCTAGTGATTATGGGTGTAATGTTTATGACAGGCGTCGCCGTGCTAATTCTTTGGAGAAAATCAATCTGGTTTCAAAAGTGGTGTGATCGTCATTTCTTTCGTATTCCGATATTTGGGGATTTGATCCGACTATCACATCAAATCACGTGGTGCCAAAACATTGCGCATTTACTGCAATCCGGCTTAAGTCTCTTAGAGTCGATCCGTATTTGTGCACAATCATCCAATCATTGGCTCAGTCATGATTTGAGTGCTAAGTTATTTAAGCAACTTTCCTTAGGTTGGGATCTTGGGCTTGCCATGAAGCGCATTGATCCTAATGGTCGATTCTTTGATTCTGAAACCGTCCAATTGCTTGAAATAGGCGCTCGCACCGGTATGCTCAATACCATGCTAATCAATCGGTCTCGCTCGTTTGAAAATCAGCTAGAGCATCGGTTAGCCATTCTTAGTCAAAGCCTAGAGCCCGTGTTTATTATTTTTCTTGGTCTTCTGGTAGCAGGATTACTCTTGACGCTCTACTTACCTATTTTTTCATTAGGCAGAATCATCTGATGTGGCTTGATTTCATCCTTCGAGTCGGTCTCATCCTAATCCTCGTTTATGTGGCATGGATTGATATTCAGCGGTTTTTAATCCCCAATCGATTCACTTACCCAATGATTGCCTTAGGTCTTGTCTTTAACTCCCTCTCGCCATTCCCATGGTGCGAGCCATACTTAGCATGGACCGGTGCCATATTGGGGTATTCACTCCTGTGGATCATTAATCAACTCTACAAAAAAGTTCGCGCACGCCATGGTCTTGGCATGGGGGACGCCAAACTTTTAGCAGGCCTAGGAGCTTGGCTTGGAATCCATAGTGCGTTATGGATATTGGTTCTAGCTGCCTTTTGCGGGATTATTGGGGGCCTCCTTTGGCTCAAGTATCAAAAATTACCGTCTACCCACCCCTTTCCCTTTGGCCCCTTTCTAGCATTTGCTGGCATCATAGAAATACTATGGATAAGTCCACTCGCTCACTCCTTGATTTAAAAGGAAAAGTTCCATTTTTAGGCCTGACCGGGGGTATTGGGTCGGGCAAGTCAAGTGTTGCCTCATTTTTGGCAAAGCGCGGGGCCTGGGTGATCGACACCGATCAAATAGCCCACCAAATAAGCGCCGCCGGGGGGATAGCAGTGGATCCTATTAAAAGCCAATTTGGGCCTGAGTTCATCCTTCCGGATGGATCGCTCAACCGAGCAAAAATGCGTGAGTACGTATTTAAGGATACCGAGTCCAAACGAAAACTGGAAGCCATTACACACCCCCTAATTCGCCAGGAAACCATACTCCAGGCTGAAAATGGCTTAGAAAATCATGCTCCCTACTTGGTATTTGTAGTCCCCCTGCTCCTAGAGTCAGGCACCTGGATCGAGAACCTAGATCATATTGCGGTGGTTGATTGTGAGGAAGAGATCCAAATTCGGCGGGTGATGGAGCGTAGCCAGCTAGACCGCCAGGAAGTACTGGGCATCATGGCTCATCAGGCAAGCCGGGCTGAGCGCTTGGCAATTGCGGATACCGTGATTCATAACCAAGGGGATCTCGCTAGCCTTGAGGTGGAAGTCGACCGTCTTCATCAAAAAATGCTGGATTTGTAGTTTTTTTGCCAAGGGTCAGCATAAAATAAAACCCTGTGATTATTTACGAATACCCCTTTAATGAACTGGTCCGAAGCATGCTCCGACTGGAGTATTTGTTCGACCGGTTTAATCACTTTGCCCGCTCGGACGACGCCGAACTGCACCATAATGCTTTAACGACTTTGTTTGAGCTAGGCGACATTAGCGCCCGGGGTGATATCAAGTCACTACTCCTTAAAGAATTAGAACGCCAGAAGTTTGCGCTCAACCAACTCAAGAATTCTAAAGAAGTAGATCAAGAAAAGCTGGCATCTACCATGGCCGAGTTAGAGCATGCCAGCGCACAAGTGAATGCGTCTGCAATTAAACCCAATGCGCTCATTGGCGAGAACGAATGGCTTAATGCAATTCGGACACGCTTACATACACCGGGCGGCACTAGTCCAATTGATTTACCAGGTTTTTATGCTTGGCGTCATAGTCCCGCCTCTTCAAGACGCGAGCTCTTACAAAAGTTCATTTACCCTATGCTTCCTTGGCAAGAGGCCTGCCATTTATTTTTACGACTGCTACGCGAGTCGGGGGAAAGCAAAGAAGTTTTAGCTCATCAGGGCTCGTTTCAGCAAGCGCCCTCTGGCAAGGTTTATCAATTAATGCGCATTACCTTAGAGGATCCATCGCTCTTTGCTGAAATTAGTGCTAACAAATATTTGGTATCAATTCGGCTGCTTAAGTGTGAGCAAGATCTTAAGCCTACCCTCATCAATCAAGACATTCCCTTTAAGTTAACGTTCTGCCAATTTTGACCTAGGCAGATTACTGCTTACGTACTTCTCAAATACCAACGAACTTTTTCAATCATCGGCCAAGCAGCTGGCAATAATGGTTTAATCGTTAACTCCGAATTAAATATATTTTGCCAAGATAGCTCTTGATTTTCTAGGCCAACTGGCTCCCCCTCCCAGCGATCAACCAAGCACACATGCAGACGAACATAGGCGTGCGGGTAATCATGTTCGAGCATCATGATTTCCTGACAATGGTTTTTATCCAAAGCAATCCGAATGCCAAGCTCTTCATATAACTCACGCTCTAAGGCAGTTGTGATGGATTCATTGACCTCCAGCTTACCACCCGGAAACTCCCAATAGCCTGCATAGGGTTTGCCACTGGGTCGTTTACCCATCAAAACAAATGATTGATCTTTTAAAAGGATTCCGACAGCGACCTCAACGATCGGCCGGGATTGATTTATCATGGACTACTTTTTGCCGGATTGGGATCCGGCCCAGTGCTTGGCAAACTGCCAAGCCACACGTCCTGAACGTGAGCCACGCTCTAGAGCCCAGACTAAGGCTTCGGGCCGGGCAGCCTCAATCGCTTTATCCGATAGACCAAAGTGCGCTAACCAATGTGCAACGATCGCAAGATATTCCTCTTGCCTTGGTGGATAAAAAGAAAGCCACAAACCAAAACGTTCTGATAAAGAGATTTTCTCTTCAACAACCTCGCCTGGATGAATCTCACCATCGTCGGTATGAACATAAGACTCGTTATCCTTCATGTACTCGGGTAACAAATGACGGCGATTGGAGGTTGCATAAATCAAAATGTTGTCTACTTGCGCAGAAATTGAGCCATCTAGGGCAGACTTCATAGCCTTATATCCAGACTCGCCATCCTCAAAGGACAGATCATCACAAAACACGATAAATCGCTCCGGACGAGCCGCGAGAATCTCGGTGATATCTGGTAAATCAGCCAAGTGATCCTTATCGACCTCCACTAAGCGCAAGCCCTGAGAAGCAAATTGATTGAGGCAGGCCTTGATCAATGAGGACTTACCAGTACCACGCGCACCTGTTAACAAAATATTATTGGCGGGCTTCTTTTCAACAAAATGCCGGGTATTGTCAATAATCGCATCGCGCTGGCGATCAATATGTTTTAAATCTTGAAACGAGATTGGGGATAAGTGCTTGACTGGCTTTAGAAATCCAATTCGTCCAAAAATACTATCGCGACGCTGCCAACGAAACGCCTTAGCGGTTTGCCACTCAGCATCGGTCAATGGCTTCGGTAAAAATGTTTCGAGATGATCTAGAAGGCGATCGAGTTTGTCATTCACAGTTCACGTTCTCGTAATGATAAAACTTGCTTATGAGCGGTAATCAGCGTTAATTGAGACATACTCATGCGATAAATCGCAGGTCCAAACCGTCTCCATCGCATCGCCTCTTCCTAAATCAACCGTGACGGTTATTTCTGATTGTTTCATCACGGCTTGACCTTGCTCTTCTTGATAGTTTGGATGTCGACCACCATCCTTTGCAACCCAAACATCATCCAACCAGAGTTGGACCTTGCCACTATCAAGATCATCGATTCCAGCATAGCCCACCGCAGCCAAGATCCGACCTAAATTGGGATCGCTTGCAAAAAACGCAGTTTTAACCAAAGGCGAATGTGCAATTGCTTTGGCTACCTGCTTGCACTCAAGGCTATTCTTGCCGCCTTTTACACAAATTGTTATAAATTTAGTGGCACCCTCGCCATCGCGCACAATCAGCTGCGCTAACTGTTGAGAGATAGCAATTAAACCCTTTCGAAATAAACTATAGAGCGGATCAGAGCGACTCTGAATGCGGATTAGGGATTGGCCGGTGGCCATCACGATGAAAGAATCATTAGTTGATGTATCGCCATCAATCGTGATTGCGTTAAATGACAGGTTCGCAGCCTCTGCGGTGAGCTCTTGCAGTAAACCTCGATCAACTTGAACATTCGTCCCCACAAAACCCAGCATAGTCGCCATATTTGGCTGAATCATGCCGGCCCCTTTTGAAATACCCGTGATGACAATAGGTCCCTGCTCGGTATTGATCGTCTGCGAAGCCGCCTTCGGCAGGGTATCGGTGGTCATGATCGCTTGGGCTGCTGCAAACCAATTATCTTCAGATAATTGCGCCACGGCTTGAGGTATCGCAGCCACAATTTTGTCAGCTGGCAGTTGCTCCATGATCACCCCTGTTGAAAAGGGCAATACTTGCTCTGGACTCAGCCCAAACGACTTTGCTAGCACCTCACAGGTCTGAAAGGCTCGACGCAGACCCTCTTCACCAGTCCCTGCATTGGCATTACCGGTGTTCACGATCAATGCCTCAATTGGATTAGCCTCCAATAGATGCTGTTTACATAACTGTACGGGAGCGGCACAAAACCGATTTTGGGTAAATACGCCTGCTACTGCCGAACCGGGAACTAGGCGCATTACCAAAACATCTTTGCGATTTGCCCGCTTAATACCAGCCTGCGCAAACCCAAGGGCAAGCCCAGAAATAGGGCTTAGGGATTTGGGATCAAGGATTGGAAAATTAACAGCCATCGTTAAATTAGAACGGCAAACCTCAAATTAAGCAATTTTTCCGTGGCAGTGCTTGTATTTCTTACCACTACCGCAATGGCAAGGATCATTTCGACCAATTTTTGGGCCATCACGAACTGGGGCTGGTGCAATTGCATGCTCAACCTGCTCAACAGGGATACTTTCCCCCTCAGCAAACTGGTTATGCTTAAATTGCATCTCTTTTACTTGGCTATCATCAGCGATGGTTTCTGCAGCTTCATCAAGCTCTGAGGCATTTTTAATCTGAACCGTAAACACGGTCTTAATCACATCATTTTTCACCACATCCAAAAGTTCTGCGTAGAGCTCAAATGCCTCACGGCGATACTCTTGCTTTGGATCTTTTTGGGCATAGCCGCGCAAATGAATTCCTTGGCGCAGTCGATCTAAGGCAGCCAAATGCTCTCGCCAGTGAATATCTAAGCTATATAGCATCACCGAACGCTCAAAGCTAGCAAACGACTCACGGCCCGTGAGCTCCTCTTTAGCCTTGTAATTCTTCTTTGCCGCCTCAATCACCCGGGTTACGATTTCTTCGTCATCGACCGTATCAGCATTGGCAATCCACCCTTGAAGATCAACGGTAATTCCCCATTCATTTGCCAAGAGGTGCTCAAGAGCGGGGATATCCCACTGCTCTTCCATCGATTCCACTGGGACGTAATTGCGGACAATTGCTGTAAAAACGTCTTCGCATAAATTGGCAATCAGGTCACCAATATCTTTACTTTCAAGAATCTGATTGCGAAGTCGATAGGTCTCTTTGCGTTGATCGTTAGCGACATCATCGTATTCGAGCAGTTGTTTACGAATATCAAAGTTACGTCCTTCTACTTTGCGCTGAGCAGATTCAATTGAGCGCGTTACCATTCCCGCCTCAATCGGCTCGCCTTCGGGCATCTTTAAGCGATCCATTACAGCACGTAAACGATCACCTGCAAAAATACGCAATAAAGGATCGTCTAACGAGAGATAGAAACGCGATGAACCAGGATCGCCTTGACGTCCGGCACGTCCACGCAGCTGATTATCGATGCGGCGACTTTCATGTCGTTCAGTACCAATAATATGCAGACCACCAGCATTGACGACTGCATCATGCAGTCCCTGCCATTCGTCCTTTAACTGCTGAATCCGTTTTGCTTTTTCAGCATCACTAAGAGACTCATCGGCTTCAATGAGGAGTGATTGCCGCTCGACATTTCCACCTAAAACAATATCGGTTCCACGACCAGCCATATTGGTGGCAATGGTAATCATCTTGGGTCGACCCGCTTGAGCAATAATTTCTGCCTCACGCGCATGTTGCTTTGCATTGAGAACCTGATGAGAAAGCTTTTCTTTATCGAGTAATTTAGAAATCAGCTCCGAGTTCTCAATGGAAGTAGTGCCTACTAGAACTGGCTGACCTCGTTCATAACATTCTTTAATGTCTTTAGTGACTGCTGCGTAGCGCTCGGGCGAGGTCTTATAAATTTGATCTTGCCGATCCAGTCGACGGCTAGGTCGATTGGGGGGAATCACCACCGTTTCAAGTCCGTAGATCTCTTTGAACTCGTAGGCTTCGGTATCTGCCGTTCCGGTCATGCCAGCCAATTTTTGATACATCCGGAAGTAGTTCTGGAAGGTAATGGTGGCAAGCGTTTGGTTCTCGTTCTGAATCCCCACCTTCTCTTTCGCCTCAACCGCTTGATGCAAGCCGTCCGACCAACGTCTACCCTGCATTAAGCGGCCCGTGAACTCATCCACGATGATGACCTCACCACCTTGAACCACGTAGTGTTGATCGCGGTGATACAAAGAGTGTGCGCGTAAGGCTGCGTAGAGGTGATGCATCAAATTAATATTCTGCGGGGCATAAAGGGAGTCGCCCTCTTTCAATAAACCAATTTGGGTCAGGATTTGTTCTGCTTTTTCATGGCCACGCTCAGTCAAATAGACCTGATGGGATTTCTCATCGACCCAGTAATCACCTGGTTTAATCACGCCCGAACCATCGGATTTTTCTTCTCCCACCTGCGGATCAAGATGCGCAGGCAACGCATTCATCTTGATATATAAATCAGTATGGTCTTCAGCCTGCCCCGAAATAATAAGTGGGGTCCGAGCTTCGTCAATCAGAATCGAATCAACCTCGTCAACAATTGCATAGGAGAGGCCGCGCTGTACCCGCTGGGCCACATCCTGAACCATGTTGTCACGCAAATAATCAAAGCCAAACTCATTATTAGTTCCATACGTGATATCAGCGGCATAGGCTTTTTGCTTGGCCTCATGATTCATTTGCGACAAATTAATACCAACGGTCAGTCCCAAAAAAGTGTAGAGCTTAGACATCCACTCGGCATCCCGTTCTGCCAAGTAATCATTCACAGTCACCACATGAACACCCTTACCTGGGAGTGCATTTAAGTAAACCGCCAAGGTTGCGGTTAGGGTTTTACCTTCACCTGTACCCATTTCAGCGATTTTTCCCTGATGAAGGGCCAAGGCTCCCATGATTTGAACGTCAAAATGACGCATTTTCATGACCCGTACGCTGGCCTCACGGACCACTGCAAATGCTTCAGCGGCAAGGTCATCCAAAGCCTCACCGGCGGCAATCCGTTGCTTAAATTCGGCAGTTTTCGCTTGTAAGGCAAAATCGTCCAAAGCCTGGAGATTGGCCTCAAGGGCATTTACCTTAGAAACGACCTTGCGGTATTGCTTGAGAAGGCGGTCATTGCTGCTACCAACCAGTGTTTTAATAAGACCAAGTACCATAGGAATCTAGAAAAAATTTTAGCTATTGAGTTTATCACCCGCGAGCCCCTCTTTGATGAATAAGCCCCTAGTTAAGTTAGCCCAGCCATGGCAGGATTGCCTAGCCCATGAGCAAGGCTTTAAACCGCTTCTAGAGCGGGCTAAAAAGCATGATGCCCTAACCCATGCCGCTCAAAGCGCCGTGGATTCTCTGGGTTTTGCATCTATTGGCCAATCCCTACAGGTTGAATGGCGTCCCGATCGCCCTAGTGAGCTAGTTTTGGTGGTACCGAATGCCACGATTGGCACCCGCTTACAACAAATTGCTCCCAGTATTGCCAAAGAACTTGGGCAATATCAATGGGTGATTCATCAAGTTCGGGTGAAGGTAAAACCGAAACCATTAACGGTAAGAAGTAATCGAGTAAATGAAAATCCACCTGAATTTACCCCAGCAGCTCAAAGTGCTTGGGAAGGGCTTTATCAACAACTATCTCCACAGTCTTCTCTGCGGCAATCAATCGAACGATTATTGAGAAACAGAAAATCTAGGCGTTGATGCTTTCGGGGGTTTGCAGATAGGCCGCAGGGGCACTAGCCTTATCAAAGGTTTCGATCGAATACGAACTTGGATCGTCTAAGAGCTTTCGTAATAGTGCGTTATTAAGTGCATGGCCTGACTTTTCTGCGGTGTACGCTCCGACAATAGGGTGACCGGCCAAATAAAGATCTCCGATCGCGTCCAAAATTTTATGACGCACAAACTCATCATCATAACGTAACTCTTCGTTATTTAAGATGCGATGCTCATCAAGCACAATCGCATTATCTAAACTGCCACCACGAGCTAAACCAATCTCACGCAAGGCTTCCACCTCATGCGCAAATCCAAAGGTGCGAGCACGACCAATCTCACTACGATAAGCGTGCTCAGCAAAATCGACCACAAAACGCTGCCCCGTTTTATCAACTGCTGGGTGCTTAAAGTCAATCGTGAAATCCAACTTGAATCCAAAATGTGGCTCTAGGCGTGCTAATTTATTGCCTTCACGCACTTCCACCGCCTTTTGAATCACCATAAATTTGCGTGGGGCCTCTTGTTCAACGGTACCAGCTGACTCAATCAGAAAAAGAAAAGAGGCCGCACTACCGTCCATGATCGGCACTTCTTCCGCATCGACCTCAATCAATAAATTATCCAATCCCAAACCCGAACAGGCTGATAGTAAATGCTCAACCGTAGAAACCTTGACCCCTTGACTCTGAATCACCGAGGCTAAGCGGGTATCACAGACAGCCAATGCATGAGCTGGGATAGGAACTGCGTTAGGCATATCAACCCGCACGAACTGAATACCAAAATCAATCGGTGCGGGTTTAATGGTTAGCGTTGATTTACGACCAGAATGCAGGCCAATGCCGACCGTTTTGATCGGCTGCGCTAAAGTTTTTTGCTTGAGCACCATGGCCTACACAATATCAATTAAAGATGCTTTAAGGTATTTGCGGCATCACTGACTTCAAACTTACCAGGTGCCTCGAGTGCTAAATGCTTCACAACGCCGTTATCCACGATCATGGCATAGCGTTGTGAGCGAACACCAAGACCACGCGCGGTTAGATCAAATTCCATGCCTAACTTTTTGGTGAACTCAGCACTACCGTCACCCAACATACGTACTTTCTTGCCAACCTTTAAATCCCGGCCCCATGCGCCCATCACAAATGGGTCATTGACAGAAACACACCAAATCTCATCAACACCTTTTGCTTTAATCGCATCAAAATGCTCCACAAATCCTGGAACATGCTTGGCTGAGCAGGTTGGTGTAAATGCGCCAGGCAAAGCAATAATAACAATTTTTTTGCCAGCGGTTAATTTGTCAACTTCAAATGCATTTGGGCCCAAGGAACAGCCATCGCGCTCTTCATCAAAAAACTCGTAGAGGGTAGCGTTTGGTAATTTTTGTCCTACAGCAATCATGTGATCTCCATATCAATAGTGGTTTGGGGTGCTAACGCAGGCGCTGGATTCGTCGTCCGGAGGGGCGACTGAATTAGCAATCCTCGAACCCACTATTGTATGGTTTATTTATTAGTCTGCTTGCTTCCTTAAAAAGGCAGGTATCTCATAGTAATCCGCCCCTTTCTCGAGCATGGCCTTCGCTTGTGGCGAACTATCGGCACCAAGGCTTGGAGGTACAGACTCTCGAGAATTACGAAATACCTTTGGAACATCAAACTGACCATAATCGACCGCAGGATTCACTGGGGCAGCCGTGGCTGAGCCCATAGCACTAGATGCTTGGGTCACATTGCGGCTCATCGCAGCAGCTGGGCTGGTTGGAGCAAAATCACCCAAGGTGGTCATGGTTGGACTTGCATCATTCGTACCGGTTGCAGCTCGCCAGATTAACTGGGGTTGATCCTTTTGCAGGGATTGGGAACCATTGAGTCCAGTGGCCACTACGGTTACTCGTAGGGCATCGCCCAAGCTATCGTCATACACCGTTCCAAAAATGACCGTAGCATCTTCAGCGGCATACCCACGAATCGCAGCCATCACCTCACGGGTCTCGGATAACTTCAATGAACGACTGGCAGTGATATTGACCAATACACCGCGTGCGCCAGATAAATCAACGCCCTCCAGCAGTGGCGATGCAACGGCTGCCTCTGCCGCCAAACGCGCCCGATCCATTCCAGAAACTGTCGCCGTTCCCATCATGGCTTTACCCTGCTCACTCATGACAGTCTTGACATCTTCAAAGTCGACGTTGATTAAGCCCTGCTCATTAATGATTTCGGCAATACCAGATACCGCGTTATGCAATACATCGTCTGCACAAGCAAAGGCTTTATCAAATTCTGCATCTTCACCCATCACCTCAAAGAGCTTTTCATTTAAAACGACGATTAATGAGTCAACATGCTTTTCCAACTCTTGCGCACCCATCTCTGCCACTTTTAAGCGCTTCACGCCCTCAAAGTCAAACGGCTTACTAATCACGCCAACCGTTAAGATGCCCATTTCTTTAGCAACTTGAGCAACCACTGGGGCCGCCCCAGTTCCGGTACCGCCGCCCATCCCCGCGGTAATGAACACCATATGTGCGCCTTGCAATGCATCAGCAATACGCGAGCGAGCTTGCTCGGCAGATGCTGCGCCCACCTCTGGCTTCGCGCCAGCGCCCAAGCCAGTTTCGCCCAGTTGTAGGTTTAAGCTTGCTTGCGACCGCTGCAAGGCACCTGCATCGGTATTCATGCAAATAAACTCCACGCCGTTGACATTGCGACGAATCATATGCTGGACAGCGTTGCCGCCAGCGCCTCCGACACCCACCACCTTAATGATGGTCTTGCCAGCTGTTTCTTGTTCTACCATTTCAAATTCCATAACACCCTCCTTAATAAGATCGGTTTTCCACCATGGATCACCGATTGACGACGACGAAAAAAATCAAAAATTTCCTGTAAACCATTCCTTCATGCGTGCAACCACGCCTTGTAAACTGCCGCCCTGAATTGCTCTGCGACCACGCATCATTTGTGCCTGCCCTTCCATGAGCAAACCAAGACCGGTGGAGTACCGTGGACTTCTCAATACTTCATGTAAGTGACCGCGATACTCAGGCGTGCCAATGCGCGCAGGCTTTAAGAAAACCTGCTCTGCCAACTCAACCATGCCCGGCATCATGGCGGTGCCACCAGTCAACACGATTCCAGAAGAGACCATGTCTTCATAGCCCGACTCACGGACAATGTTGCGAACTAAAGTAAAGAGTTCCTCAACCCGTGGCTCAATCACTGCCGCAAGCGCTTGTTTGGACATTGGGCGGGGCTCACGATCCCCCACGCCAGGAACATCGATCATGGCATTGGGGTCGGCCATATCCTGTTTGGCAACCCCATGATGAATCTTCAAATCCTCTGCCTCAACCGTTGGGGTTCGTAAGGCCATCGCGATGTCATTAGTAATTTGATCACCAGCAATCGGAATCACTGCGGTATGACGAATCGATCCTTGGCTATAAATGGCAATATCGGTTGTGCCGCCACCAATATCAATTAATACAACGCCTAACTCCCTCTCGTCTTCGGTTAGAACCGCTAGACTTGAAGCGAGTGGTTGCAAAATTAAATCATTCACTTCTAGCCCACAGCGTCGGACACACTTCACAATATTTTGTGCCGCACTCACTGCTCCGGTCACAATATGTACCTTCACCTCTAAACGAATACCGCTCATCCCAATCGGCTCACGCACATCCTCTTGACCATCGATGATGAATTCCTGAATCAAAATATGAAGAATTTGTTGATCGGTGGGAATATTGATTGCTTTGGCCGTTTCTAGAACACGCTCAACATCTCCGGCGCCAACCTCTTTGTCCCGAATCGCCACCATACCGCTCGAGTTAAAACTCACAATATGATTACCAGCGATACCGGTGTAAACCTGAGCGATGCGACGATCCGACATTAACTCGGCTTCCTCGAGCGCCTTCTGAATCGACTGGACAGTGGCTTCAATATTGACTACTACGCCTTTCTTTAAACCTTTCGAGGAGGTTTGCCCTAAACCCAAGACATTAAATTGGCCATCGGGGCTGAGCTCTGCGACCAAAGCCACCACTTTTGATGTACCAATATCTAATCCAACCAATAAATCGCGGCTGTCTTTACTCATTTCCATTCCTCGATGCGTTGCTCGTCATGACTCAAAATAGCGATTTGATACGCCTTCGGTATTTCAACTTTGATAGCGGGTGCACTTGGTTTAGTGGGCGCTCCCACAATATGTACAGCAAACCCATTGGGATAGCGCAGATCGACTGCGTCAACCCGATTGGGCCATTTTTGTTGAACCTGTGGCCAATATTGCAAAAGCTGTGCAACGCGTTGATCTAGAGCGCCTTTGGCCTGCTCCTCTTCGCGCCCAAACTCAATACGCACACCATTGCTCAACTTGATGTGCCACGCATAACGATCCGATAGCGTGAGTGATTTAACCTCAGCATCCCACGGTTTAAACCAAGTACTGGCTTTTTGATAAAGACGTAGTACTTCTTTGCTTGATCCATCTGGTCCACTAAATTCAATCAGGGGGCTGTTTTCATCAAGCTCCGCAACTGAGCCATCAAATACTTCGCCATAAACATTGAGTAACTTTTGTTGATCAGCCTTGCCCCAAACTCCTAGGGGTTTTTGCTCTTCAATGCTCACAATCAATCCATTGGGCCAGGCGCGACGCACACTCGCATGGCGCACCCAAGGTAGTGCTTCGAAGGCATCCTTCACATCTTGCAAACGAACACTGAAAAAATTACCCTGAACTTTATCCAAAACCTGAGCTCGAACTGCAGGAAGATGCACATGCTTTAAGTCCTGATGACCAGCAGACTCAATCTGTAAATGCTTTAAGGTAAATACCGGTTGATGACTGAGCCAAATAAAGATGGATAGGACAACAGCCAAAATAAAAAAGCGCATCAACCAACGCGTAATTTCTTGCATGCGCTGCGCATGATTCCAAACCGGTGCGATCGCAAAATTGATTGCCTCCGAGATCCGTTGTATCGCTGTCATGACTGGTGAACCTCTGGTGAAGAAAACGTACCTTCCAAGGTCTGGCTTAGGATCCACATCACCAGATCAGCATAGGGGACGCCGGCTGCTTTAGCAGCCATTGGTACCAATGAATGCGAGGTCATTCCTGGCGATGTGTTCATCTCCAGTAAATAGGGCTTATTCTGATTGGCCGCATCGAGCATGACGTCTGCACGGCCCCACATCCGGCAACCCAGCGCCCGATAGGCTGATACTGCAAGCTCCTGAATCTGGCGCTCAAGCTCTGGATCAAGTCCTGGAGGACAGCGATATTGAGTCTCATCTGAAAAGTATTTGTGATGAAAGTCATAACCAGCTTCTGGGGGAATGATTTGGATGAGTGGCAGTACTTGGGCAGTAGCGCCCTGACCTACAATCGGACAGGTGAGCTCTGGACCGACGATGCAGGCTTCTGCCAAAACCCGTCGATCTAATTTGGCTGCCAACTTATAAGCGGCTGGAAGTTCCTCAATGCGTCGCACCTTACTTAAACCTAATGAGGATCCTTCATGTGCTGGCTTTACAACCAAAGGCAGTCCTAAATGATGTGCAACACGATCCCAATTGCTATCGTCCGTTAAGACCTCATAGCGTGGTGTTGATAAGTGATGACTCTGCCAGACTTGCTTGGTCACCACCTTATCAATCGATAAGGCCGAGGCCAAAACACCACTACCCGTATACGGAATATTAAGTAACTCAAGAAGACCTTGGATCGTTCCATCTTCACCATAGCGGCCATGCAGTGTAATAAAGACACGATCAAATTGTTCCTTAGCAATCTCAACTGGACTGCGCACGCCTGGATCAAAGGCGTGTGCATCAATACCCTTTTCTAAAAGCGCACTCAGCACTCCTTGACCCGACAAGAGCGAGATCTCACGTTCGGCAGAACGTCCACCCATTAATACACCAACGCGCCCAAATTGTTTGGGGCTCAACTGAGCGAGTTGCGCAGCAACCTGCTGACCCCAGGGATGGATCGTTTGAAGATTAGCCATGGCTATTCTCCACGAGCATCTGGGGTAACTTGGAAATAGAGCCAGCGCCCATCGTAATCAAGACATCACCGTCTTGGAGAAGTCCACTTAATGCGGTAGGGATCTCCTGAAGATCCTCAACCACTTGGACTGGGGTCGATTTACCTAAGGCTTTCATCAAGCTTTTACTATCGGCGCCTGCAATGCGCGCCTCACCGGCCGGATACACATTAGTGAGGACTACGGTATCAAACTGGCGTAATACATTGACAAATTCACCAAAGCAATCGCGAGTACGTGTAAATCGGTGGGGCTGGAATGCCAAAACCAAACGCCGATCTGGATACGCGCCACGTGCAGCCGCTAAGGTTGCATTCATTTCAACGGGATGATGACCATAATCATCAATCAAGGTAAATGTTCCACCACCCGCTAAGGCAATATCGCCATAATGTTGGAAACGACGTCCGACACCACTAAATTGCAATAAGGCATGCGTAATTGCATCGTCGCTAACGCCAAGTTCGGTTGCAATTCCAATCGCTGCTAATGCATTAAGTACATTGTGCTGACCAGGCAAATTAAGAATAATTTTTAATGGGCCAGGTCTAGAACCATGCCTGCGAATTGCTCGACGATGAACCGTAAAGTGCATTTGCGTGCCAACAGCTTTGATATCGGTTGCGCGAATCTCAGCATCTTCAGAAAATCCGTAGCGTAAGATTGGTTGCGAAACAAACGGCAGAATATCCCGAACATTGCTGTCTTCAATACAAAGGACTGCAATTCCATAGAATGGCATGCGCTGCGTAAATTGCACAAACGTTTGCTTTAAGCGGGCCATATCATGCTGATAGGTATCCATGTGATCCGCATCAATATTGGTGATTACTTCCATGGCCGGATAGAGCTGCAAGAACGAAGCATCCGATTCGTCAGCCTCAACCACAATAAATTCGCCTTGCCCTAAGCGTGCATTCACACCGGCTGAATTGAGCTTTCCACCAATCACGAAGGTTGGATCCAAACCACCCTCTGCAAGCACCGAGGCAACTAAACTTGTCGTCGTCGTTTTGCCGTGCGTGCCAGCAATTGCGATTCCCTGCTTTAAGCGCATTAACTCACCAAGCATGACGGCACGCTGGATCACTGGAATGCGATTGGCTCTGGCAGCAAGTACTTCCGGATTATTTCCAGTGACCGCCGACGAAATTACCACTGCTTCGGCATCACCGATATTCTTTGCATCGTGGCCAATTGCAATTTGTGCCCCTAAGGCTACTAGTCGCTTCGTAACTGCAGACTCCGCTAAATCTGATCCCGAAACGCGATAGCCTAAATTGAGGAGTACTTCAGCAATGCCGCACATGCCGGCGCCACCAATTCCTACAAAATGAATGTGCTGAACGATATGCTTCATCGCGCGCACTCCTTACAAATTGAGGCAACTTCCTCGGTCGCACGAAACTTTGCAAGCACCTGCGCTTTCACAGCGATTTCGGCTAAATCCTCGCGCCGCAATCCTAAAATTAAGTTTGCCAACGCAGCTGCATCCAACTCCGCTTGAGGCATCAATATTGCAGCCTTTGCATCGGACAGAAAACGCGCATTAGCGGTCTGGTGATCATCAATTGCGTATGGAAATGGTACAAAACAAGCAGCAACCCCAGCGGCCGAGATCTCAGACACGGTCATTGCTCCAGCACGGCAAATCACTAAATCAGCATGAGCATACGCTGCGGCCATGTCCTCAATGAATGGCTTTAGCTCAGCATGAACGTCCAATTGTTGATATTTTTTTGTCACTGCCTCCAAATGCTGCTCACCAGTCTGATGCATCACGTTTGGGCGCTGATCGGCTGGTAATAAAGCTAAAGCCTCTGGAACCACTGCATTGAGTGCAGCAGCCCCCAAACTTCCACCAACTACCAGTAAATGCAGCGGGCCCTGACGCATTGCATAGCGTGTCTTGCAATCGCCCAGCCCCTCAACGCTCTCACGAATGGGATTACCCACCCACTGGCCATGTTCGAGTGTGCGCGGAAATCCAGTAAGGACTCGCGTCGCAAAACGCGCCAATACTCGATTAGCACTTCCAGCAACCGAGTTCGCCTCATGTAGCACCAAAGGCCGGCCCATGAGGTAGCTCACTAAGCCCCCTGGGAAGGTGATGTAACCCCCCATACCTAACACCACGCTTGGCTTCAAACGACGCAATATTTTCCAGCTTTGCATCATGGCGCGAACTAACCGAAATGGCATTAGTAACTTTGTCAGTATTCCCTTGCCCCGTAATCCACCAAATTGCACGTCCTCAAAAATAAATCCTTTTGCCGGCACTAAGCGATATTCCATGCCGCTGGGATTTCCCATCCACGATACAGACCAACCCTGTTTGCGCAGACATTCTGCAACGGCCAAGCCTGGGAAGATATGACCGCCAGTGCCGCCAGCCATGACCAAGATAGAGCGCCCAGCCATGGTCATAGCTTGCCTCCGCGCATCAAGATTCGGTTCTCATAATCAATCTTTAATAAGACCGCGAAAGCCACCATATTCATCAAAATAGCTGAGCCGCCGTAACTCACGAGCGGCAGAGTCAAACCCTTCGTCGGCAGAAGACCTAGGTTCACACCCATATTGATAAAGGCTTGCCAACCGACCCAAATGCCGATGCCTTTGGCGCAGAGTCCCGCAAAACTTCGATCCAATTGCAAGGCAGTACGACCAATGAGAAATGCGCGACGCACAATCCAATAAAAAAGTAGGATCACTACAAATACACCCACAAAACCAAGTTCTTCACCAATCACCGCCAAGATGAAGTCTGTGTGCGCTTCCGGTAAGTAATGCAATTTCTCGACACTCCCACCTAAACCAACACCAAACCACTCGCCACGCCCAAAGGCCATCAAAGAGTGAACTAATTGATAGCCCTTGCGTGCAGCATGCTCGGCTTGCCAAGGATCTAAAAATGCAAAAATTCGCTGACGTCTAAACTCGGATAAGGCGATGACGGTTGCCACAATCACTACACCAACAATCGTTAAGCCAGCAAACAATTTGGCATTGATTCCGCCTAAGAACAAAATGCCCATGGCAATGATGGCGATCACCATGAAGGCTCCCATATCGGGCTCAAGCATCAGCAATAGTCCAACTAAGGCAACTGCTAGCCCCATGGGGACAAAGCCCTTCACAAAGGAATGCAGATGCTCCTGGCGTTTGACGGTGTAACTGGCTGCAAAGATAATCACAGCGAATTTCATCAGCTCGGATGGTTGGAAATTCATCACTCCTAAGGAAATCCAACGCCGTGCGCCATTCACGCCCTTACCGATTCCAGGAATCAATACAGCAATTAGGAGCAAAATCGTGAACGCAAAAATATAGGGAGCTAACTTATCCCACGTTTTCACTGGAATCTTAAAGACCCAAAACCCAACAAATACCGCGATCCCGAGCGAGATTAAATGCCGAATCAAAAAGTGATTACTGCTGTAGTTGGCATATTTGGGGCCATCAGCCAAGGTAATCGAAGCTGAATAAACCATCACAAGGCCAATTAGGCTTAAAGACAACACCGCCCAAACCAGCA
>JACCDV010875488.1_pt1 | contig 46679 bp, 42 predicted proteins | sample 7446131 | NCBI WGS metagenome assembly JACCDV01 (sample SAMN15323448, study PRJNA562643) | freshwater metagenome | isolation source: river surface water | place: USA:Blue River Watershed | collected 2017-08-17
GTTCGATTTTGTATTGAGAGATAATTACGGCAATTACGGTAATTAAGGTATTTTTTAGGAAAGCTAAAAAAAACTAGATTAAAAAAAACAACCTCAAAATTCCCCAAATCGGGTTGGGATTAGAAACTCAACAGACTACAGCCCTTTTGGAGTTGAGTTGGATGGTAGAACGGTGAGTGTGGATGGGTATCGATTTGGATATCAAGGCTCCGAAAAAGACAATGAATTTAAAGGTGAAGGGAATAGCTACACGACAGAGTTTAGACAATTGGATCCGAGATTGGGAAGGTGGTTGAGTGTGGATCCGTTAGAATCAGAATTTTCTGGTATTTCCCCGTATGCTAATAATATAAATAATCCTTTAAATTTCACTGATTCTAATGGTGATTCACCAATTAGCTTATTAGCAAAATGGATCATTAAGAAGGGTGCAAAAGTAGCTATGCGGAAATATATTGACAAACAAATTATCGGAAGATTTAAAAGATATATGTCTAAAGAAATCAAAGCACAATTAGAAAAAGATTTACTAGAAGTATTTGACCAACTTAATCAAGAATGGTGGGAAACGGCAATTGAGTTTATTCCTGTTGCAGGAGACATTTATGGTGCCGGTGTAGTCGGTGTTAAAATTTCTACTGCATGGAGAAAAATGCAAGATATCGAAAATAAATATGTGGATATTATATACAAAAGTTTACCAGTAAAAAAAGCTGAAAAATTTTTAAAAAATAAACGTAAGAATGGAGTTATGGATGCCCGAAAAGACCAGAAATTTGGTCTTCAAAATGGCGAACAATACATTGGTAATGGTCAAGTTGATGGTCATCACATCAAGCCAGTAAAAGAAGATCTCTCGTTATCTACAGACCCTAGTAATATTCTACTACTAAATAAACAAAAACACCAAGATTTACACAAGGGTAAATATGAGTTAAGTTTAGAGGAGAAATACCCAGGTACCCAAAATACAAAGGAGGTTATCATAAGCAGAACTAAAACATATGAGTATGAGCGCCCAAAATAAAGAACTTAAAAAATTAAAAGCAGCTGAGCTTTTGCGGCGGTGTGGTGAGGATGAAGAGGCCATTCGGGAACTATTGCCGCTCTTAAATGCCGCTAATCCAAAAATTACCGCAGAAGCTTATTACAACTTAGGGCTCATTGCAGAGCAGCCAGAAAAAGGAAGAAGAAATATACCACAAGCAATCGAATATTATCAAAAAGCTATTGAATTAGGTTACCCAGATGCGGCTGATGATTTAGGGAGAATTTATTATTACAATATTGGCGTGAAAAGGAGCATCAAAAAAGCCGTAGAAATTTGGAGAAAGGGTTTTGAAGCTGGGTCGGTATTGGCTGGAATAAAGTTACTGTATCACCTTCTTGACTTCACCAAGTTCAATCATTTTGAAGTATTAGAGCTCATTGATGGTATCCTACAAAAAGACGATTCTTGGTCAACTTTGTATTACAGGAAGTATAAAATTTACGCGGATCAATCATGGGATGGTTACAACATTGAACTTGCAATTGAAAATCTGAAAATTTATGCCGAGCATAGCCCTGAGTTCGGAAAGCAGGAATTGGATAAACTGTACAATTCAGGCAAACACAAGATACCTAAACACCTCTCTCGGTAAGTTAAAAAATGTCAGTTGTAATTTAAAAATAGTTTTCGTACATTTTCTAGGTAGTTATTCTAAATTTTGTTGGATATATACTCAATTTTTTCCTGTTGTCCCCTTCCCTATTTAAACCTACATTCCTTTACTACACTTGATTTTCACCTAATAAATCTTGTTTACACGCATACTTTTGATTGAAAATGTATATGGTGCTATTCTGTAATTTAGAGTCAATTAATAACTCAAAAAATAAAGAATATATGTTGACCATCGAAGCAATTAAAACCGGACCAAAGCCAAAAACAGATAACGGTGATTTAGATAAACGCCGAAGGGTTGCGCCGCTAAATGCGCCTAAATATAATCCTCCATTGAAAGTTCAGAAAACGAAGAAGTGATTTTTGCGAAGGTTAATCATCAATAGTGTTATTCAAATCTTATTATATGAAAGTTAGAAATGTACCTGGCACATCAAATAGGAGCTGCAAATGTGTTTCGTGGATAGATCATTGGCATAAATTCTCCCCTGGAGCAGCAACAATTTGTAAGGCAAAAGGCTGCTTAAGGTCAGACATTGTTGGTGCGCATGTCAAAAAGTGCAACAGTCCTGATAATTCAGAATACATTGTTCCTTTTTGCAAATTTCATAATAAACAAGAAGGCTGTATTGAGATAAACGATTTTGTATCCTTAGCACCAGCAAATCAAAATTTCACCTGTAGATAGTTCGGGATTTCTAAAATCTCACTTGATTTTTAGGTTAGTATATGTACTAATAATTGGGGGATGTGTACTAATCTTAGCCGCAGGGTATTACTTCATTCAAACAAGTAAGAATAAGCAATTCGTCAGTTTTAATATTTATTACCAAATTCCCAGCGTCGAATAAAAAATTGAGGGGTTTCTAAATTCAGGAAAAAAAATTAAAATATGGCTAAGAAAAAAACCACCCAAAAAGATAAAACAACAAGTGAAAAAGTTGCAAAAATCGCATCAAAGCAACTCAAGGATGAAAGTACTAGCAAAAAAGATAGATCTACAGCGGCAAGTGCTTTGGCGCAGGCAGTGAATCGAAAACCCCAAAAAAAATAATTAGTCATGTCAAATTACATTGTAAAAAACAAAAAGGTATTTAAGGTAATTTCTTGTCAGTGCTCAACTTACCTTTGCCATTGGGAGAACTACTCTAATAAAAAAGCTGTAAAATGTAGTGCGTTAGGATGTAGTGAGACTCGAGACTTAGTTGGTGGACATGTAATTCTTTGTCATGGAAACGCATTGTCTGTTCAGTATATTACACCATTATGTAATTCTTGCAATAGTGCTCATAATACTGAATGTTTTGAGCTTAAATCCGATGCTTTACTTGTTAATGTCACCGCAAGAAATAAATGTAAGAAGTGTAGTTGAATACATTCATTACATAACTCTTCAACTTTTGTTACCTTCAATTTTTAATATCAGTTGATTGAGTTAAATGGCCAAAAAATTAAATCAATTTGAAGTTCTAAATATCATTCGTCAAATTCATGGCGATAGATACGATTACTCGAAAATGAAATACACTACGAGCAAATCAAAACTAGAACTCATTTGTAAAATTCACGGTTCGTTTTTAAGCTCATTCGACCAATTAAAGAGAGGTCAAGGATGCCCTATTTGTGGGAAATCTGGTGCAGCAAAACAAAGGCGAATCAGCTTCGAGGATTTTGAATTGAAAGCCAACGAAATTCATTTGTCGAAATATCAATATGATCAGGCATCATACTCAAAGATTTCTGCAAAAGTCAGGATTCATTGTCCTGAACATGGTTGGTTTGAACAGCAAGCTGACGCTCATTTAAATCAAAAGCAAGGTTGTCCTTTATGTGGAAGAAATAGTCAAATTGAAAAGCGTCAATTAGGCATTGATCAATTCTTGGAAAGAGCAAAGAATGTTCATGGATCAAAATATGATTACAGCCAGGTACATTATCTGAATCAAACTAAGAAAGTAACTATCATCTGCCCTACCCATGGCGCTTTCAATCAAGAACCGCAAAATCACCTAACGGGAAGTGCTTGCCCACAATGTGCTATTATTGATCAGCACAAACTTCAAATGAAAGAAGTTGAAGCTTTTATTCAAGACAGCATCAAAATACACGGAGAGAAATACGATTACAGCGAAGTTGAATATATAGGTGGTAAAAAACCGGTTAAGTTAATTTGTCCTAAACATGGAGAATTTCTCCAAACACCAAATAGTCATCAAAGTGGAAATGGTTGCCCTAATTGCAATAGCTCCAAAGGCGAAGAGCAAATCAAACGCTTTTTAGAATCAAATCATATTCCGTTCATCCAACAACACACCTTTCCTGGACTCAAAGACCGAAGACTCCTTAAATGTGATTTCTATCTACCTAATCAAAACATGGTCATCGAATTTCATGGCCGCCAACATTACGAAGCCGTGAATAGCTTCGGCGGCGAAAAAGCCTTGATCGAAAATCAAAGGCGAGACCAACTCAAAAAAGACTTTCTGTCTGCAAACAACATCAAATTCCTAGAGATCTCCTACAAGGATAATTTGCTCGAGAAGTTGGCGGAATGTTTGGGTTGAGTTTCCCCCTACAAAGCCCCTGATCTTCAAATTGGTTTGTGGAATTTACTAGACTTCTGGGTTAGTAGGTGTACTAAAAATTGGGGGATTGATACTATTCTCAATGTCACTTTTACTTTTGAAGTGATTTCACTAATTACCCTATTTAATTGATTTACAGAATTTCTTCTGCCTCTTGTTTCAATTGAATAACTATTTCTTGCAAAATTACATGTTTGCATTGTTTGTAAATTGGGCAATAGGAGAAATAACTTCGCTAATACAACATATATTGAATGTATTTGAGAATGTTTATTTCATCTATTAATAAGTTAGGTGTAATTCAATGAAAACAGAAACCATATGAATATTCAAACTTTAGAACAGGTGTCAGAATCAAACCTAAAAAAAATAAAAGAATTAAATATCAAATCTGAGGCAACTGAAATCGACTTTAAAGAGATTTACAAGATAAGTGATAAAAAATCTAAAGTTGAATTCATCAAGGATATTAAATCATTCGCAAATTCAAAGGGTGGATATGTAATTTTCGGTGTAAATAACAATTCTGAATGGATTGGATTAGATGACAGAAGTGATGATGATATTGATGATGCAAGCATCCAAAATATTATCGATGAATATGTTGAAGGGGAAATCGAAATTATTAGCAACATTGTAGAAATTGACAACAAATCATTTTTTGCAATTTATATTTTCCCTAGTAAAGATATTTTGACTTTTAAAAAGGACGGTCAATTTGCAAAAAAAACATGGGGTAAAGTAAAGAAGGAGACTAACGATTTTGCTTTTAAAAAAAATGATGTTTATTGTCGAAGAGGAAGTCGCTCAATAAAGGCAGATAAGCTGTTTTTTCAGAAAAAATCTGTAGGATTTAAGATAATTGAAAATGTCCTCAACCAAAAAAACATTTACAATGAGTTTATTGGACGTCAGGCTTATATTCATGACTTGTATTTAAAATTACAAAATCCCAATAATAGAATTATTCAAATTGATGGAATCGGAGGAATTGGAAAGACAAGTTGTGTACATTTCTTTTGTAAACAATTAATTGAAAACACTGATTTTGAAACTGATTTTGAATATATAATTTGGACTAGTTCCAAACGTAATCGTTACACGCCAAAAGGAATTTCTAATATTACTGAATTCATTTCAAATTATTATGATTTAATTAGCGATGTTTACAAATTCCTTTCTGATAAAAACTTAATTGATACTGGGTTTAGTGATGAAGAGGCTGAAGAAATTGTTTTGAACTTTTTTGAAAAAAATAATGTTCTTTTAATTGTAGACAATTTAGAAACTTTGAACGATACGGACTTATTGAAATTACTCGAAAATTTCCCTTCAAAGTCAAAGGCTATTTTAACTACAAGAGAAACTTTAGGTTACTTCTATATGGCAAGAATAAATTTAGAAGGCTTTAAAGAAGAAATCGAGTTCCCAGAGTTTTTAGATTCACAATATAAATTTTATGCCGCCTTTGAGCAGAGATTTTCAAAGATTTACAATAATAGTTTAAAAGAATTGTATGCTTACACAAAAGGGATGCCGTTGGCTGGTCAATTAATAACTCATCAAATTTCTCAAAATACACCGATTGAAGTTGTCATAAAAAACCTTGAAAGCGGGGATGCCTATCACGACATTCTTACGTTCTGTTTCGAAGGTTCCATTAGTAAATTGAATAATGAAGAAAGAATAGTTTTATATATTCTGTCGCTTTCAGAAAGTGAGGATTTACTGTCGGCCGATGATATTTCATATATTTCAAGCCTCAATATTGATGAAATAGGATTTAATATTTTGCCTAAATTATCCTCTATATCCCTAGCATTATCGTATAAAAACGGGGAACAGACAATTGGTTATTCCCTACCACATTTGGCTAAAATTTATATCAAAAAATTCTTGAATCTTGACAACGAGAAGGAAGTTTTGGAAAAGTTCGAAACTTTTATTCAAGAGAGAAAAGCTTTTTCAAACGGAGACTTGAGTAACATACAATTATTGTCTCGCTCAAATGCTAGTAATCATAAAGAAAAAGTTGCTTCTAATCAAGCTTTAAGAGCTCTATCAATCTCAAATTTTGACTACGATGTTGCAATTGGCCACATAAATGAACTTATAAAACGAATTAATAAATTTCCATTTCTTTATTTAATTAAAGGTAAAATTCAAGATAACAGCTTTCTTCCTGATGCCTACACATTGGCTAAACAAGAATTCCTTATAGCGATTGACTTAGACAATCATTTTACGGAGGCTTTAGTTGAACTTGGTTATCTAGAGTTAAAGAATAGGGTTGGTAAAAATAAAACTTCGAAAGAAATGATTTTTGAAGCAATAAAATATTTTACCAAAGTCTTAGATAATGAACCTAAAAATCATCGTGCTCATTTGGGTTTAGGTCAAGCTTTTGCGGCTCAATCAAAGGACATAAATTATCATTATCACAGAGAAGAGAAACATTCTAAGGCAAAATTAGCTAATGATCATTTTGAAAAATCATATTATACTGATGACAAAATAACCCCAACACAAGTACATTCAAATGCAATTACTGCATTTAATCAAGCCTTAAATCTAATGAAGAATTTAAGAGATTTTCAAAAAGCGTTTGAGATAGCTTCAAAAGGTTTAACATTCGAGCCAAAAAATTCCAAATTATTGAATTTACAACAAGATTTATCATATAAATTAAGTCCTGAAGAATACAGCAAGAAATTATTTACAGAAAAGGGATGGTTAAAAAAATAGAATTACACCTAACACCAAATAAGCAAAAGCGCAAAAAGTTCAAAATTTATTCGGCGCCTTTGTCTATTTTGAAAACGTTAGCTGCAACTGAAATATTATATGAAATATGTCTAAGAAGCAACCTGTGCAATCAATAAAAAAAATAATAGTCGGTAATGAGGATGAAAACGGCTATAAAATCACAAATGTACTTGCAAAAGGAAATGAATATGCTATTTATGAAATTGATCATTCTGATATTAATTACAAATTACGAGTTCAAATAGATGGCGAGGATAACGACACCGAAGCTATTATTGTAGAAAAGTACAATTTGGTCAAACAAAATTATATTGAAGCAAAGGGACTGCTTTATAGATCCAGTAATTATGGAATGATGAAGAATAGAGTTGCACATGCTCTGGCATCAGCTTTATCTAATCCAGACAAACCAGATGGTGCGGAATTCACAAAATTAATTGAGGATATTAATAAAGAAATTGAAGCTGTTATAAGAAACAAATCTTTCTATTTTTTACCGTCTTTTATATTAACAATTGTTGCCGGAATATTTTTTGTTTGTTTAAATCAATGGAATGATGAAAATAACAATTGTTGGATTGTTTCATTCGTTGCTTTCAGTTCCTTTCTTGGTGGTACACTATCAATCTTGTCACAACCAAAGAGATTTCATTTTGAAGAATTTAAAGTCAAAAGATATTACATTATTGCAGGATTAGAAAGAATATTTCTTGCCTTAATAGCTGGAACAATTGCATACATAATACTTAGGTCTAAATTTGTTTTTTCACAAATTGAACTAGGTGATTATTGGAAGTTTATGACAATTATTATAGTCTCAGCATTTTCAGAAAGATTCGTTCCTAATATGTTAAGCAAAATTGAAAACAAAATTCACAACTAAAAAAAATGGAAACATCAAATTTAATTGCTTTAGGGGCATTAATCGTAGCTGTTGTTGGACTAATACCTCAATTCCATGAATTGTTTTCAAGAAGAAGTAAGCCAGAAAGGAAACCTAATTCTAAGATAGAAAAGATTAAAGTCGAAACCACAAAGACTGGAGAGGCGGAAGAGGAACGAGAACCAATGTCGCCAATGATGAGAATACTAATGCTTGTACTCTTCGCTGTGGCTAGTTTCCTTATAGAGATTATTATTTTCGGAATTATTGCTTTCTTCTTTGGTGTTGAAGTGAATCTAACTACTATGCCTCTAATTTGGAAAATTATATTCTTCGCATTATTCTTAATTCCAGGCACATTACTGTTTCTTGCATTATTGGTTTTTGTTTCAAATACAGAAGACTAAATATTAGAACGTTGAATATCAAAGAAACTACAAGAAATGAAATTAACTGACGAACAATTCCAAAAATTGATAAACCAAAATTTAACTGAAGAGTACTGGAGGTTAGAACTGGGAATTGGATATGTATATCATAATGTTCCAAATAATGTAAAGTATTCAGCTCCGTATCCAGATTTCGGGAAATTATTATGGAGTAAAATCGAGTCAAACATCCATGGAATTCTATGTAAAGGTGGTAAACCTAAATCACTTGTTGAAGAATTTATTTGTGGTGATATTAGAAGTCTTGCTGAAGCAATATTATCGATAGTTGTAGCTACATATGAAGTAACTTTAGCATTGGCTATCCCTATTACAGCATTAATAATTAAGAAAGAGATATTAAACTTCTGCGCTGAAATTAAAGATGATGAATTGAGCTCTGAAACAATAAAAGAAATACTAAAAACAAAATCGTTGAAACTAGACAAAGAAGATAAAAAGAAGGGTGAGAAGAAGAAGAAAAATTAAAGAATACAGCTAACATCAACTAAAAGCCACGGGCTGAACAACCACAACCGAGAAGCCCGCGTCTCCTAGTTAAGAAACTAAGCTAGGAACCTCCTTTCAAGTTTATTGCTAACATACGGTACTGTACTTCAAAATCTGCTTCTAGGCAAAGATCCAAAACCAAAGCAGCAATATAACCAAGGCAAAAAAACAAAGAAATATAGGTTGAAAAAGCTGGTTTCAAAAAAAAAGCATCATGCGAAATGCTTGTTTCAGAGATGGTCAATATCATGATAAAATCATGATGTCAATATTAAGTGAAGAAAAGATTAAATGTCGTTTTATGAGTAAAATCCAACCTATCAACACCAACAAAATCATTAAATTTCACATCCTCCCCACCCCCTCCAAGTCCTCCCTCAACAAGTTCGATATTTCAGACCTTTCGCCCACCTCAATAGCCTCAGCGATGAGGCTTTTTTTTTTACACTATCTTTACCCCATAAAATTGACACCATGCAAAAGCTTCTCCTTCCAGCACTTCTTTTAGTACTTCTGAGCAATACCTACGCGCAGCAATCCAAACCCATCTTCAGAGAAGGACAAGCGCAACTTGTGCCCGCTTTTAGCGATGCGTCGGAATGGATCAAGGAAGAATTGTGGGTGCAAACCAATTTTGACAGCGATCAGAATGGTAAACTAGACCGCATGCATGTGTTCTTGACCCGCCCGGCACAAACCAATACGCAAGGGCTCAAATTGCCCGTAATTTATACGTCGAGCCCTTATTTTGCGGGTACGGGGGGTGATTCAAAAAGCTTCTATTGGGACGTGAACCACGAAATTGGCGCCACGCCACCGCCCCACAAACATGCTGTAGCAAAGCGCAAAGACAGCAGGCCACTTGAGGCTTTTTTTCAGGACCAAACTTGGGTTAAACGCGGGTACATTACAGTTTACTCTTCTTCGCCAGGCACTGGGTTTTCTGACGGAGTGCCAACAATTGGTGGTGAAAACGAAAAATTGGCACCAGCTGCGGTCATTGACTGGCTTTGCGGCAGAGGCGTTGGCTATACCACACGCACCGGAATGGACACCGTAAGCGCTTTTTGGTGCTCAGGCAAGGTTGGCATGATGGGTACTTCTTATAACGGGACTTTGTGTTTGGCAGCAGCCTGCACGGGCGTAAAAGGTTTGGAAGCGATCATTCCGAATGCGCCAGTGAGTTCTTGGTATTTGTATTACCGCTCTAATGGTTTGGTGCGCTCACCGGGTGGTTATTTGGGCGAAGACACCGATATTTTATACGATTTTGTGCACAGTGGCGACCCTGAAAACCGAGCGCACAACAACGCGCTCATGCGCGACAAAGTGTTGGTGCCCGGGCAAGACCGCCTAAGCGGCGACTACAACGCATTTTGGGCAACTAGAGATTACCTCACCCAAATGGACAGCATGAAAGCCGCTTTGTTTATGTGTCATGGCTTTGAAGACTGGAATGTAATGGCAGAGCACAGTTATCGTTTTTACGAGCAGGCCAAAAAGATGGGGCTACCCGCCAAAATTTATTACAATCAATTGAGCCACGGCTACCCTCCTCCACTCTGGATGATGAATATGTGGTTTACCAAGTATTTGCACGGCGTAAATAACGGCGTCGAGAAACTTGCTGACGCCTGGATTGTACCGAAAGGCGAACGCGAGGCAAAAGCACAAAGTGCCTTTCCTAATCCGAAAGCAAAAGCCCAACGCTTTTACCCTAGTGCGGCCAAATCAAATACAGGTATATTGGCACGGGAGGTCAAAGCAACAGAAAAACGCACTTTTACCGACGATGCAAGCCTGAAAGCCATCGAACTCCTTTCACCAAAAAAAGAGGCCAACCGCCTGCTTTTTTGGAACAACATAGAAAAACCCATGCATCTTTCCGGAACCGGAAGCATTCATATCGAGGTAGCTAGTAGCAAGTCGGCAGCAAACTTGTCGGTATACCTCATTGCGGTTCCGCAAGACGTGCCAACGAAGAAGCTCAAAATTGAAGATATCATCGTGAACCGCGCTTGGGCAGATCCTCAAAACTACGCCGCGCTCGACAAAAGCGAAAAGCTCGAACTGGGTAAATTCTACGACCTCACTTTCAATTTCCAACCCGATGATCAAGTCATTCCGGCGGGTTATAAGTTGGGGCTACTCATCTTTTCGAGTGATCCTGAATTTACACTCAAGCCCAAAAAAGGTACACAACTGACAGTAAATTTAGCTAAGACTTGGATAGAGTTAATGGTGGTGGAATAAAACCACATCAAGGGCTTACCAAATTGATGCTGATATTGATATACAGCGGATTGGTTAAGCGGTTAAGCATGACGTAAGGTGGTGTATCTTCGATTATACCAAAGGCGCGGTAGTTTTCTTCACCACCAATAAGCCGATCGACATCAAAACGATAATTGATGCGGTAACCAGCTTGTACAGACATCCAGATAAAATCTTTGAGTGCAAATTCATAAACCATTCTGAGGCGAATTTCGCCTCTTCTAATTTCGAGTTCGTCGTCGCGCATGTCATAACCATCCGTACTAGTGGTATTCCACAAACGATAGCTTTGGCCCTCCAATTCATAGCCTGCAAACAGCATATTACGGCTGTTAATGGTTCTTCTGACATGGGCTCTGGCCGGAAACAATATTTCGGTTCCCCATTTGTTGGCTTGGTCTGTCCAGTTGAAGAGCACTACCGGAATGTAATTGATCTCACCGACGCGATACGTTCTGGCAAGCCCAACTCCCCATTGTTTGAGTTCGGTAGGTCTTTTGCCATAAATGAGTGCTGCTGAATATTTCATGTAGGTAAGCGGCATCATTGACTTGAGCGCATAGTTGCCACTGTAATCTGCAGAACCTTGGAACAAGATAAAGTATTTGTCATTCAAAGGCTTAAATAATGTGGTACTAAGACCCATTGTGCGCAATCCATGTTCACTTAGCGTTTTCAATAAGGGATTTTGCAAAGTGCCAGGGTCTTTGAAATCATAGCGTTGCTCCCAATAATTGGCACCTATTTGCCAGACGAGGTTGGTTTGCGAAATAACGGGAATATTGAACCCTATTCTCATGCCATGAGAACGCAAAACTTGCGCGTCCTGCGGATTCAAATTGAAGATTGATGCCGGCTGAATGGTATTCAAGGTGTCTGCAGAAATATCGTAACCGAATTGGTAGTCATAACCGAAACTGATCAATTTAGCCGGGCTCAGCCCTTCTATCTTTGGACTACAAAAGCGCTTGGCGCCTTCAGCGGAGTATTCTACGTTGTCGTAAATGCTGTAATCTTCTTCTACCTGCAGGGTATCAGTCGAATCTGGCGGTGTTACTTGTGCAATTGACGAGAAGGCAAAAAATGAAAAGCCCAATAAGAGTTTGATTCCAAACTTAGCTGAAACGAGGACCTTCATACGCTTAGTTTTTAACGATTACACGTTTCCAAACGTCAGTTCTACCCAACGCTGAAACACCAATATAACCGCGGATATTGAGCGTGTTTTCATTGGTCATTTTGATCACACAAGAATAAGTACTCCCATTCAAAGCATCGTAAATGGTGCCGCCTGACCATTCGTTGTTGCCGTCATAAACAAAATCTTTGAGCATGCGGTAACCTTTCAATGGCGTGTTTTGCAATGAGAGGTCTGGGTTATTTTTATCCGTTTTTGGTTTTTTAGTTACGGGGTCTATTGGTTCCTTGAGCCAAACGATTTTACCAAAATATTTAGATCCGATTTTTTCGATTTTGACGCGAGCTCGTCCGTTGCTCGGTTCCCAAACGCCTAATAAACGGTCGCCACCATCTGTTGGAGCGAATGAAGAAAACAAAAGGGCTATAAGGGAAAATAAAGCGATAAAAGATAATTTTTTCATGATTTGATTCATTTAGTTTATACAATTAGTGAAATGGAAGGAAGCAAAGGGAGTAGGACTACTCAATACTTTAATTCAAATTCAAAGTTGCCTTTGACAAGCACATTTGCATCTACATCTTTTACAAAGGATGCATCTAAGACAACATAAACAGACTTTTCAGCAAAGTAATCGGTTGCATCAGCAGAAGGTGAAGGTTTGAGCTTGATTTTTCCGCCGTATGCTTTTATCGGATTGACAACCGCAAGTTCTTGCATAGCAAGGTCTGGGTTGTCAGAAGCCAAACTCATCACAAAAGAACTAATGTCTTTGCATCCTTTTGGTTCAACTATTTCAACAACTGCTTTTTTAAGTGCTGCCTCATCTATCTCTATTCCCTCTTCATAATCTGCCCCGAGGATTTCTTTTAGATCAATTTTAGCAACATACTGGGCAGCATTCGATCCTTCATAAAGCGGACCGCTATATACAAACTCAATATTTTCCAACTTAAACTTCTTGGTTTTATCTGCAGAACTACAGGCGCCTAAAATGAACAAGCTGAATGCGATAATGGCGATATTTTTCATGGTTTTTGGTTTAGGCAGCTAAAATAGAAAATTTAAAATCTCTCGCTCTTTCTCTACCAGCCGTAAGGCACCTCTAAGGGGGTAAATGAGCGCAATACAAGCTGCCCTTAATTGTAAAATATCAATAGAATTTAAGCGAGTGAAATATTTGAAATTATTAGCGCTTCATTGAATTCTAAACCCGAATTTTACAGCAAAAATCAATGCATGAAATTTAAATCAAATACTTGTTTTTCAATTATTTAAACAAGATATGAAGAGGCGATTTGCGCGCAATACACCAGAATCCAGACTTCTCCTCCACGAGAAAATTCGCCTTGAAACTTGACCAAAAACCACTCGTTTTTTAGGTCGTTTTTAAGCCTTATAAATCACTGCTGTGAGGCGTTTATTAAATGTTGTTATAAGGTGGAAAAGGGATTTATATGAACTCAAATAAATCCTTTGCCAAACGAAAAGTATTGCAATGGGCTTCAACAATAATATTCACATCTGCAGAGTATCCACCGCCGAGTGCAATGGCACACGGAATGGCATGTGCTTTGAGTTGAGATAAAACGAAATGGTCTCGTTTTTTACAGCCCTCCATCGTGATGCCAAGCTTGCCAAATTTATCTGTCTGTAGGATATCGACACCTGCCAAATAAAAAACAAAATCTGGATTAACCTTTGCTATCAACTGCGGGAGATGCTCATAAAGCAAGTCTAAATAAATTTGATCTGTCGTGCCGTTTGCAAGCCCTATATCGAGGTCACTGCGCTCTTTAATAAACGGGTAGTTCGTCGCACCGTGCATGCTAAACGTAAATACCCTAGGATCGTATTCAAACAATTTAGCAGTTCCATTTCCTTGGTGCACATCTAAATCTATAATCATTATCTGCTTCACCAAACCATGATGCAGTAGATAGTTTGAAGCAATTGCCATGTCGTTGAGCAAGCAAAATCCTTCGCCACGGTCTGCAAATGCATGATGTGTGCCGCCTGCAACATTGAGTGCAACACCACTTTTCAAGGCCGCAAGTGCACAATCTATGGTGCCTTGTGTGATGATTATTTCACGGCGTGTTAATTCTTCTGACTGTGGAAAGCCAATTACACGTTGCTGCCGCTCAGTCAAGGTTTGATCAAGGAGCTGTTGAAAATAAGCCTCGGAATGGGTCAGTAAAATCGTTTCAGCTGAACATTCCTTAGGTGCTACCAAATTTTGCTGCGAAATAGTGCCTTCTTGCAGCAATTGGCCTGGAATCAGTTCATATTTGAGCATCGGGAAGCGATGCCCTGGTGGTAAAGGATGTGCGTAAATCGGGTGGTATGAAATGTGCAGGTAACTCACTTCTTATTTCTGACTAATTCAATCATGCTGTTCTTCTTCCATGACAATCTCATCCGCAACATACCCCTTCAAAGTCCAAGAAATCAAGAAGTAGGTAATGAGCGCAATAAAGGCCGCAATCCAAAATGGAGTACCGAGACCAATATTTGAATGCGGGACGCTCGTCTTGAAATTGTAATAAAACCACATAAATAAAGGCGGCCCAATGATTTCGGCAAGGCTCATAAGACTAGTGAAGATACCTTGGAGTTCGCCTTGTTCGTTGCCCTGCACCTGACCCGAAACTATAGTGCGAATCGCAGGGTCTACAATACCGGTGAGCGCATAAGGTAGAATAATGGCGTACATCATCCAGCCTTGGGTAATGAGCCCCATTCCCAGCAACACAAAAACTGACAAGAAAAGACCGAGTTTGGCCGCATTTTTCTGACCAAGAATATCGACAATTTTACCCGTGAGCGCGCCCTGGACCACGCCAAAACAAACCCCTACTACCGCAAGTGAAATCCCGACTTCTTTGGTGGTCCAGTGGAACTTTTCCATTGAGTAAAAATTCCAGGTAGAATGCACACACATGGTGGTGAGAATGGTTAGAAAAGAAACTAAAAAGAGGAATTTCAATTTTTCGAAGCGCTTGATTTGCTGCAGTGCACCAAAAGGATTGGCGCGCTTGAATTCAAATTTGCGACGGTTTTCTTTAGGCAAAGACTCCTTTAACACGAAAAAGCCGTAGATGAAATTAGCCATCGAGAAAAAAGAAGCCACTAAGAAAGGAGTTCTCGAGCCAAAATCGGAAAGGAGACCACCGATTGCGGGTCCAATCACAAAACCGATTCCAAATGCAGCGCCGATCATGCCAAAATTCTGAGCGCGCTTCTCTGGCGTAGAAATATCCGCGATATACGCAGACGCAGACGTAAAACTGGCACCAAAAATCCCGGAAATTGCGCGGCCGAGCACCAACCAAAACAAATCGGGTGCAAAATACATCACCAAATAATCTAGGCTCATGCCCAAAACTGAAATCAACAAAATGGGGCGACGCCCATAGCGGTCGCTTAAATTGCCTATCAGCGGCGAAAACACAAACTGCATGAAAGCATAAGCTCCCATGACCCAACCAAAATATTGGGATGCCTCACCCAATGGAACATGCGCAGTTTCTGAAATCAGCGTCGGAAACGACGGAATAATGATGCCCAAACCAATGGAGTCTAGGCAAATAGTGATGAGGATAAAAACGAGGGCTGATTTAGGGTTGATCACTTGCATGGGGCTTGCTTAAATAGGAGCGCAAGTTAGTAAGATCTGAAGGAATAGTCATAAAAAAAGCCCCATCTCTGGGGCTTCATTGATTTTATGATATAGACCGAATTACTCCGCTTTAGGATCTGAACCATATTGGTTGTCACCTTTATCACCTTCTGTAACTGCAAGTATGAAATTGTAAATTGGAATAAGTATGTACCAACCACTCTTACCCACGTCATGCATTCTTCTGACAGCAACTGCAATACCCGGGATCAAGACGGCAAGCGTATACAAGTTAGCTAAATTAGGCATGCCCAATAAACCGCAGATGAAGCCAAAAATAAAAGAGAAAATAATATTGAACAAAGCAAACATCCAATATTCCTTTCTTCTCGCTCTTCCTTCAAAATTCGCATAGTTTTTTAAGACACTTAAGTAGTAATTCATAATAGTTTTGGTTTAGTTGTCCTACTCGTTTGGCTTTTCAGAACCGCCCCGTTTGATCATTTGGTTTCAGTCTCCAACAATTTAAAAAACTAATATAGCGTTTGTTACATAAAAAACCAATATGATAATGAACTTTTTTTGCTTGAGTTCGCAGTCCAATCTAGCCTACATTGAATTAAAAAAATCATCGTTTTAATAAGGCCATTTAAGACCTAAGTGAAGGATTACTCTTTTGAAATTGATCCCAATGGTTCATTCAGTATTGAATTTGTCCGTACCTTCATTTCAATGAAACCCAAAGCGCTCCAAACAAACTCTACTGCTGCATTTGCCGAACAATTTATCAATCAGACCAATCAGTCTGTTTTCTTGACAGGCAAAGCCGGAACAGGTAAAACAACACTACTACGTAAAATAGTGTCCTCGACCCATAAAAACACCGTCATTGTTGCGCCTACCGGAATTGCGGCGCTTAACGCAGGTGGCGTAACCATTCATTCTTTTTTCCAATTGCCCTTCGCGGGCTTTATTCCAGAGTTCGGAGCGCAACCTGCATTTTCAGACAGCCTTAAATTTGAGACCAAACAGACCCTACTGCGGCATTTTGCGATGAACAAAACTCGACTCAAATTGATCCGCAATCTTGAACTACTGATCATCGATGAAGTCAGTATGCTGCGTGCAGACCTCCTCGATGCCATTGACTGGACACTCAGAAATATTCGTGGCATTCACCAACCTTTTGGCAATGTTCAAGTGTTGTTCATCGGAGACCTTCTGCAGCTTCCACCGGTTGTGAAGCAAGAAGAATGGAATATCTTGCGCAACTACTACGACGGCATGTTCTTTTTTCATGCGAAGGTGTTGCAAGAGACACAACCGCTCTATATCGAGTTAAGCACCATTTACCGCCAGCACGACCAAGATTTCATCCACCTGCTCAATCAATTACGCAACAACCAAATGACGAGCGAAGACCTGCAAATACTCAACAAATATGTGCAGCCCAATTTCGACACAAGTGAGCATGAAGGGTATATCACGCTGAGCACCCACAATTCAAAAGCCGACCAAATCAACGCCGTTGCACTTGAAGCACTTGAAGAAAAGCTATGGAATTACGAGGCTGAAATCACGGGAGATTACCCCAAGCATCTTTATCCGCTCGAACCTACACTCGGCCTCAAACTTGGGGCACAAGTGATGTTCGTCAAAAACGATATATCGATCGAGAAGAACTTCTTTAACGGCAAAATGGGCAAAATTAAATCGCTCAGCGAACATGAAATATTAGTCGAGTTTCCAGAAGAAAAAAAGACCATCAGCGTTGAAAAATTTGAATGGGCGAACATCCGTTATGAGCTCAATGCCGGTACAGGTGAGGTTGAGGAAAAGACGATTGGTACATTTGTGCATTACCCACTGAAATTAGCGTGGGCCATTACCGTGCACAAAAGTCAAGGCCTTACTTTTGACAAAGCCGTATTGGACGTCTCCGAAGTCTTTGCTCCGGGGCAAGCTTATGTTGCGCTTTCGCGCTTGCGGACGCTTTCGGGTTTGGTCTTGACGCAACCTATGCGCATGAATGGCCTAACCAATGACCAGCAAGTGATGGCTTACAGCCAAAACAAAGCTGATGAAGACCTCCTGCCGAAAGTGCTCGAAGCCCACACCAAGCGCTATTTGTTACAAACCCTGACACAAGCTTTTGATTGGTATGAACTCCGATCGCAATGGAGCCAACACGAAGCAAGCTATCAGGCGCTTGGCACTAAAAGTGAAAAAACCAAAAACAAGAGTTGGATTGCCCTACAAAATCAGGTCATCCAATCAAGTAAAGAACCTGCCGAAAAATTCATCCGACAACTCGAGGGCCTTTTTACCAAACCACATTTTGACCGCGTTTTTCTCAAAGAAAGAGTCGATGCCGCTTATCACTACTTTTTTGCACAACTCGATGGCGTTTTGCTTTCGAACCTGCGCAAAATTGCCGAACTCAGCCGCATTCGCAAGACCAAAAGTTACGCAGAAGAATTAGAAGCGCTAGACGACATCCTAACCGAAACCATTCTCAAACTCAAAAAAGTCAGGATTCTCATCGATGCAGTTGCCGATGGAAAGGAAATCACAAAAGAGTGCATTTGGAACAGCGAAGTACAGCAATACAAGTTGTCAAAGATTGCAATTGTTAGACAAGAGCTCAAACTAACACCATCTCTGCTCGACGACCCAGATACAGAAGAAATATCCTTCTTGAAAACCACAAAGAAATTGGTTAGCGACAAAAAAGAGAAAAAAAGCACCCAAGAAAAAACACTTGAGCTACTCGAGATGGGTAAAGATGTCAGTGAAATCGCGCGCAGCCGTCAGTTATCGATACAAACCATCAATACACATTTCGCCTACCTCATCAGGGCAGGTAAAATTGAGCTCACTGACGTCATGAGCCCCAAGAGAATCAGCGAATTAGAGCAACTATTTGAAGGTTTTGAAGGCAGTTCCTTGAACCCACTCAAAGAAAAGCTTGGCTCAAAAGCAACCTGGGACGAACTCAAGCTATATCAGGCCTGGATGCAAGTTTCCTGAGCTACCATCTGTACACCACCGCATTGATATTCATACCGGCACCTACAGAGGCCAGAATGATGACATCTCCTTTATGAAGCTCGTGCTCTGGGTATTCGCCGCGAACAACGGCGTCTAGCAATGTAGGAACTGTAGCCACAGAACTATTGCCACACAAGTGAATATTCATTGGCATGATATGCGCTGGTCGCTCTGCGCGATACAAGCGGTAAAAGCGGTCAATGATGGCTTCGTCCATTTTTTCGTTGGCCTGATGAATAAAAACTTTCTTGACATCTTCAATGGCCACGCCGCTTTTATCCAAGGCCATTTTCATGGCCGCAGGCACTTTGGTTAGGGCAAACTCATAAATTTTGCGGCCCTGCATTTTGATGTATTTTTCGTGGATATGGTGCTTGGAATTCAAAGATGGGCCGTTGTTAAGGAAATACGCCTCGTCTTTGGTAAACGTTTGGGTGGCGTGGGCCAAAATGCCCTGTTCGTCCGCATCAGCTCCGGCGCTCAAAATACAGGCTCCGGCACCATCGGCAAAAATCATGGAATCGCGATCGTGTGGATCTACTACCCTACTCAAGGTTTCTGATCCAATGACCAAACAATTGGTGGCCGCGCCAGCTTTGATGAATAGATTTGCTTGAATCAGGGCTTCTATCCAGCCCGGGCAACCAAATAGCATGTCATAAGCGACGCAATTCGGATTAGAAATGCCCAGTGCGTGCTTGATGCGCGCCGCCAACGCTGGAAGCATATCTAAGTGATTCGATGCAAAACGCACATCGCCAAAATTGTGTGCAAAAATGATGTAATCAAGCGCTTCAGGATCGATTCCGGCCGCGGCAATAGCGCGCTGTGCAGCGATGAGACCGAGATCAGAGTTGGTTTGCTCTTTTTGTGCATACCTGCGCTCCTGGATGCCGGTAATCTCCTTGAATTTCTCGATAATGAGTTCGTTGCTGTCTTCGAAGGGCTGATCGATGTCTTTGTAGAAGCGATGCGCGATGAAGTCTTGGTTGGTCATGCGGAGGGTCGGCAAGTAGCTACCGAGGCCTTTAATGATTGCTGGCATAGTTACGTCGGTTTATGACGTAAATGTAGCAAATAATTTCACTTAGTGTATTTTGTACACTAACGAGCTTAAAAATTAAACATAAACCCCGTTAGTAAGCCCAGCGACTGGTACTTATTTTTGACATACGGATCACTCACTACTTGACCAAAAGCATAGCGATAGATTGGCGAGACCGAAAATTGAAGTTGTTCACTCACCTGATAAATGAGTTCGCACTGGGCGTAGGCATTGAGCACAAATTTTCTTGATTCTACAAGCGCTACGCCGTTATTTTGGGGCAATATGTAGCTACCATTGCGCTGCATACCGTAGCCGAGACCAACACCTATAGCCGGTTGCAGGGTTAATTTCTGCAATGGAATGCGGTACGATAAGCCCAATGGGACTTGTACATATTGATAACGATTTGTGCCTTCCACAGAAATGACCTCATATTTATATTGTTCGCCCCATTCCAAGTAGTTCAGACCTGTCTGAAAACCCCAACGCGCAAATTGACACTGATAGCGCAAATTGAAATCCCAACTTGACGTGTTGCGCTCGCCGAGCTCACGCCATTCACGAATTTGTTTAGCAGTATATGGTGCTGGGAATGCGTACAAGACATCATCCGCTTCAAAACTTGAGAAAATTGCACTCACGCCAAATTGCAAGCCAAATAGGTGTTGAACTCGTTTTTTGGTTGGTGCTACCTCTTTTGGCAAAACGGGCGCTGGTTGATCTACGATCAAGACACTGTCTTTTTCATGCTCGTCCGAGAGTAAAATGGGGTTGATCATATAAGTTTCTTGCTGCACGTCGCTATCTTTCGTTGAGGAAGCTGCAATCGATGAAGAAAGAGATGAAATAGCTGTTGAAGTTGAAAAAGAATTCGCAGACGATAATTTTGTTGATGCAATTGCTGATGACGTATTGATTGAAAATGACTTAGGAGGTGAAGCATTCGTTTTTGACGCTAAAGATGAAGCGCTGATTGTGGATGATGTTGATTTTGAGGCAGACAAAGAATTTGACTGCGCATGTGTTGTTGATTTATTCGGAACCTTTGTTTTGGCTCTATTCGGAACAAATATAAAATAAGTGCTTACCAAAACAACCGCACCTAGTGCAGAGAAAATCCACCAAGCAAAAAATGGCTTGCGGCGCTTTTTTTCGAGGGCATCTAGGCGCGCCTCGAGGTCTTGGATAAAAGCTGCACTTGGACTTTCATGGGCAGCATCGTTGAGACTTGCAAAAAGTTTATCCAACGGATCTTTGACTGGATTGTTCATGGGTTTGCTCTATTAATTCTCGTAATTTTTTTCGGGCCATTTTAGTGTGCCATTTAGAAGTTTCTTCCGTGACACCTAACTTTTGGGCAATTTCTTTATGGCTGTATCCTTCTATGGCAAAAAGGTTGAATACCAAGCGTGCTGGCTCGCTAAGACAAAGCAACATGCGCTGAAGTTGTTCTTGACTAAATACTTGATCGGTCTGAAAGTCGGGGGCGCCGCGCTCTTCTACCGGCGCATCGAAGCGGTAGAGCTCGTTGTAGCGTTTATTGCGGCGGTATTCATCTATAATTTCGTTGGAAATGATGCGCTTTACCCAACTTAAGAAGCGCCCTGTTTCGTAATTATTTAAATATTGAATGACTTTTACAAAAGCGTTATTAACGACCGTCATTTGTTCGTCGGAGTTGTGATAGTAGCGTCTGGCAGTAGAAATCAAGACAGGGTAACACAACTGATACAGCGCAAGTTGCGCTCTGCGCTCGCCAGATGCGGCAGCCTGTAGCAATTCTGTTTGTGGTTCTTGACTCATCATTATAAACAAACTAACTAAACTAAGGTAACGTAAAAAGTTGGGCAAAGGTGTAGTGTAACTTTTCATACCTATTAATTGTCTAAATAAGGCAAGATTTATTCATTCCATTTAAAACCAAACCTAATGAAAATCCTATCTATGATCCTACTGCTGATTTCATTTCCCTTCACCAACTGGGCACAATTCAGCAATACAGCAGACGAACTCGAATTCAGAAACCCAGCCTATCACTCAGATGCGCATGTTCATAGTGAAGGTTATCGAGCAAGCTCCTTGAACACCAATTATGCCTACATGGGCTTCAACGCCCTCTACAACACAAATTACCAGGCTGCACTTCGCTTTCAACAAAGTTGCGGCAAATGGAAATTTGGTTTCCACACAACGCAAACCGGGATGGAGTCGTTGTTAAACAACACAGTAATTGGCCTCAGTTTAGGCAGAGATTTTGCCATCAATCGGAACTGGAGCATTAGACCTGCTATCGGTCTCAATTACGATCGCATGCGCTTTGGCTCACCTTATATTGAATTCATTACTGATAAATATCAATTAATAGATTTGGACTTAGGTTTTCAACTGAGATACAAAACATGGCAATTATTTAGCTCCATAAATTCAATTTATTCCTCAAAAGCGTACATTGAAAACAGCAGCATGGAGCCCTTCTACTTGACCAACATCGCCAGATTACATATCGGCCTTCAAAAATCATTTCAAATCGATAGCATACAGCGCCTAGATGCCGCAGTCATTTTTGACAATTTCCAAGGGATTCAATACCTTAATGCCTCAGTGAGCTATTTGCGAAAAACAAATCATTTTCTATTAGGATATGGTTACCGTCAGTTGAATTTAGGTTACGGTAGACAATTGGCTGACGCTCATCAAGTCATGTTGAGTTTGAACCTGAATCAACCAAGCACATTGAGCAACACACTCAAATACGGCATTCAGCTCAATTACAAATGGCAGTTGATGCAAAAGCCTGCTGTGCATAAATTCACAGGCACGCCATCATTTTAGGATACTAAAAAGCCAATTAATGCGTTAAGAGCGAATGAAAATCACCTTTTCGCTTTTGCTCTTCATTTCCTTTTGGGCAAGGGGTCAATTCTGGCAGCAGCAGGCCAATTTCCCGGGCAACCCGCGCGACGACGGCGCACAATTCAGTATCGGAAACCTCCATTTTTGTGGCACAGGCCGAGGCAGCAATTTCGCTTGCACCGGAGATTTCTTTGTCTACGATTCATATAATCTAACTTGGAATACAGCCGCTTCTTTACCCATTTGGCAAGAGCGGCAATATGCCAGCGCTTTTAGTTACCAAGGGCAGGGCTACATTTTAGGTGGCGAAAACTGCAATGGCTATTTTTTCAAGAGTTTTTGGCGCTATGCGCCTTTAACGGACACTTGGGAACCCATGCCAGAATTTCCTAGCGCAGGCCGAGCAGGAGCACAGCACTTCATCATCGGACCAACAATTTATTGGGTTGGCGGGCGCAATGAAACAGGTATTCTCAATGAGGTATGGTGTTTTCATTTTGACACGCAACAATGGGAACAACTTAGTAATTTGCCTTTTGCTGGTGTTTGGCGCGGTATCGGCTTTTCCAATGACCCTTTTGGTTATGTGGCCGGCGGCCGCACAAATGAGGCAAACCAGACCGGTTGGAATGCGCAAACCTGGCGCTATGATCCGCAACTTGACCTTTGGAATGATTGCAGTACACAGCTCAGTTTTGGAACGAGAATGTATATTGGAAGTGCCCAAAAGGATTCTTTGCTCTTTGTTTATGGAGGCGTTGATGTCAATGACAATGTGCTAAATACCTTTGAAAAAATCAATTTAAACACCTTTCAAATAGAGCAGCTTCTGCCATTCACGGGTGCAGCACGAAAGGGTTGCATGAGTTTTGTGGGCAACGATTACTTTCATTTGAGTGCGGGAATCGCCGCCAATGACAGACTCAACGAAACCTGGCGCATTGCCCTTAGCCCCGAGGCTCAAATCAAAGAAAAAAATCTATTTGAGGTGGCCATCAATTTGCAAGATGCGGTACTATTAATCAGCAGCAATCCTGAATTAATCGGCGAAATACTCAAAATCAAGGACATTCAAGGGCGCGTATTGGCAGAACTATCCATTAACAAAACCAATGAGTATATTCCCCTTGAACATTTGAATTCAGGTTTATATTTTGTAGAAATCCGACAAATGATGAAGCAATTTTGGCGTTAATTAGGCTCGAGAACAACTGTTTGTAAATCTCCTTTATACAAGTAGAAAAGCTGCCCGTTTCTGATTTCAAATTCAGCACCATTCCAAACACTAGCCGTCTGATATACTTGCTTTGCCTCACCTGTTTGCAAGTCCACTTTGAAAAAGACAAAATGAAAATTGGTAGGTGCAAGTACATACAGTTCATTTTCCACAGGATCTAGTATTGGCTCTAAACGCTTTAAACTGTGCATTCCCTTGCTCCTATAAATGATCTCTTTAGAATTGTATACAATTCCGTTCATTGACAACTTAGTGATGCGTTGCGCTTGCGCGGTAATCGCAATTAAAGTATCAGCATGGTGAAAAAGTAGCGGATTAAAAGACGTCGCAGGACGATCTGCTACGTACAAGTTTTTATGGTATTGAAGCATTGGGGAGCGATAAAATTTTGAATCGAGCCCGCGGTAAACGAAATGATTGGGAAGCTCTCGATCAAACGTATTAAAAACCAAATCAGAACCATCGTAATTTCTCACAGAATTGCTTGAAACAAGCCACGGCGCGATGCGTGTTTTGTCACTCATGCGGTTCATATTGAGTCGGATCGTTAATGGATCTTGAATCCACTCACCTACCTCATAAAATGCGATATGTATAAATTGATCTGAGGGGAAAAATTCAGGCCGGTACCAAGACTCCGTATTCATATCAGTTGGATATGCAGGTAAATTTTCTGAACCGTACATCAAATTCATGAACATCAAAGTGTATTCATCTATAAGGGCACAAAAAGAATGACCATTCTCTTGTAAAGACCAAGTCTGTGGCTGAATGTTTAGTTGGGCACAAGCTAAAGTTAAATCGGCTCGATGCTTTAAGTTCCCTGTTTTTGATTGCGCTACTTTCGGGTAAAAGGTTTGGATGGTGTTCCAAGAAGCGATCCTTTCTTGAACTGTTTGATGCGGAGCTGTGCTGTCAAATAAGTGTAGGTTTGACGCATGCCATTTGGATTTATTTGATGGATGAACTGATGGAGACTTAGGAAGTTTAAGCGCTTGTATTTTCGCCATCTTTTTTACATTAAAATTGCGTTTAGTCTGCTGTGGAGATAAAAGCATGGTGAGTCCCCAAAGTAAAACGAAGCCCGACGCTGTCCATAAAAACCACTTCTTTGCTTTTTGGAACAAGCGAACACGACGCATTTTGCGCTCAAACTGCGGCCAGGTATCATGAGCCAAACTTTTGTAATAATCGTTTTTATTCATGAGTCCAATTTTTTTTAAGGGTTTGCCTGGCCGACTTTAAATGCCAACGGACCGTACCGATGTTCATTTGCAAATGTTCTGCGATCTCTTTAGGCTTCATCTGTTCGTAAACACAAAGACTAAATACAAAACGTGTCGTCTTGGGTAAAAGTGCCAGTACATTTTCCACCATTTGGAGTTCTTTTTGCTGATCGAGCTCTATGGTAAAATCTGGTTCAAATGACGCTTCGAACTGAGCATCAAGGATACGCAAATGCCATCTTTTTTGACGGCGATATAAATCGATTAGCTCATGTCGCAAAATTGTTGCTAACCAAGCCTCCATTATGGTTCCCGGACTGAAACGATCAAGATGCTTAAGCGCCTTGAGTTGGGTATTATGAACAGCTATTATTTGTTCACTTTCTTGGGGAAAAAAACGCGCAGCCTGCGCCATGAGGATTGGAAAAGTTTCAATATACCATTCTTTGAGCGCCTTAGGATCTTGCTCACGCAAACGGTCAATAAAGGGTGCGTCAAAGTTCATATAAATACAATCTGCTCTTTAACGCCACCGAACTTGTAAATGGGGTGGAATTTAATTTTGAGGGCTTGCTTTGGTTTGTTGCTGGCGCTGCTGCGCATCAAAACGCATCAGGAGCAGCACTGCCAACAAGATTGTTGCAAAAACTAAATGAGCGGTTTGTACCAAGCCTGGCATGTCGGCGTAGGCCAATGCGACGCCTGTGAACAACTCGGCAGCAAGTAGATAAAAAGCGACGTTTATGCGCTTGTATTGCCAAGTTTTACGGTTTTGCCAAAAGAGGTAGCTCAATAAAATAAGGACCAACCAACTGAAACTTCGATGTATAAAGAAGGGCATTCCCAATTGCTCGATCCACTCGGCGCGCGAATAGCCTTTTTTGACCAATGCGTCTATTGCCTCACGCACCTGCGTACCCATGAACATTTGGTAAAAAGTAATCAAAAGAATGAGCCAACTGAGCAGTCTAAATGAACCTTGAGTGGGCACATCTGAACGTTTTTTTGCTCCCCATTGATGTATTAAATACAATTGAAGACCAATGATGACCAATGCTAAAAAGAGATGAATAGTGATGGTCCAGGGAACGAGGTTGGTTGCCACTACGATGGAACCAAACCAAGCTTCGATGCCCATCAGGATCAGGTTTAATGCCGTAAGCAAGAGCCATTTGCGTTTGCGGTAAAATAACAAAAGCCAGCCAAAACTAAGCAGCATGGCGTTTCCAGCTAAAAAACCGGCCAAACGATTGATGTATTCGGTCCAGGTTTTACGCGCGTTGAAAGCTTCTTCTACGTATACACTTGGGTCATTTTTAATCTTTTTAGCCGTTTGTTCCAACCCAATTTTTTGCAAAAAAGCACAAAATTTTTCTACTTTTTTTTGGCGCTTGATTAAATAGGCCTCTCGGTAATTAGCAGGCAATTCAGTGAGTTCGGTTGGCGGAACCCACTTGCCAAAGCATTTAGGCCAATCGGGGCACCCCATTCCGCTGCCCGACATACGAACGAAGCTACCAGCAAAAACCACCAAAAAAATCAGGATGAGCACCACCCACTGAAATTTGTAAAAACGACCCGAGACTTCCATGCATCAAATTTACGATAAATCGCTTTTCGGTTTTTCTATTTTTTACGCTTGTTGTATCTTTGTGCTTTAGATACAACATGGAATTCAACGCCCTTACCGCGATCTCCCCGATAGATGGTCGCTACCAATCCAAAACCTCAGCGCTACAAGCCTATTTTTCAGAATTCGGACTCATCCGCTACCGCGTATTGGTAGAAGTAGAGTACCTCATTGCACTTGTAGAGAGCGGTATTTCGAATTTAGCTGATTTTCCCAAAGACAAATACGCTGCTCTTAGGTCCATTTACACAAATTTTTCTCAGGCAGATGCCCTCTGGATCAAAGAAACAGAGCAAACCACCAACCACGACGTCAAGGCTGTTGAGTATTTTCTCAAAGAAAAAATGCAAGGATTGGGCTTAGAAGGCTACCTCGAATTCATTCACTTTGGCCTCACCTCACAAGATATCAACAACACTGCAATTCCGCTCTCACTCAAAGAAGGAATAAACGAGGTTTACTTGCCTGCCCTCGCTGCAGTCCAAGACAAACTAACAGCCCTTGCTCAAGACTGGAAAGACGTACCAATGCTTGCGCGCACCCACGGCCAACCAGCCTCGCCTACCCGCTTAGGAAAAGAAATCCAGGTTTTTTCCGAGCGCCTACACAAGCAAGTTGCCCACCTTCAAACACTGAAGTTACCTGCTAAATTTGGCGGTGCTACCGGCAATTTCAATGCGCATTTTGTGGCTTACCCCACCACAGATTGGGTGGCATTTGGCAATCATTTTGTCAATGATACCTTAGGCCTAGAGCGCTCGCAAACCACCACACAAATCGAACACTACGACCAATTGGCGGCGGTTTTTGATTGCATGAAGCGCATCAACAATATCTTACTAGACCTCGATCGCGACATGTGGACCTACATCTCCATGGACTACTTCAAGCAGCAAATCAAAGCCGGAGAAATTGGCTCATCTGCCATGCCACATAAAGTCAACCCGATCGATTTTGAAAACTCAGAAGGCAACATCGGATTAGCAAATGCTTTGTTTGAGCATTTAGCGGCCAAATTACCTGTTTCTCGTTTGCAACGCGACCTCACCGATTCTACCGTATTGCGTGTCGTGGGCGTTCCACTCGCACACAGCCTAATTGCCTTCGGCGCCACGCTCAAAGGACTTGGTAAATTATTGCTCAACCAAGATGCCTTGGCTCAAGACCTCGAAAATAACTGGGCTGTCGTTGCCGAAGCCATTCAAACCATTTTGCGCCGCGAAGGCTTTGAAAAGCCCTATGAGGCGCTTAAAGGGCTCACCCGCAAAAACGAACGCGTCACCAAAGAAAGCGTACATGCCTTCATTGATGAACTTCCTATTGCCAACGCCCTTAAAGAGGAACTCAAGCAAATCAACCCAGCCAACTACGTGGGCATACAGCTCGTTCAGTAATGCTGCGCCTTTTCTCCATTTGCCTACTCCTTTTTATGGACCTTCACTGTTTAGGTCAACAACTCAACTGGCAATGGGGAACATTACAAAGAAGTAAGGGGTCATTGGTGAGCATCATTCCAGGTCAAGCGCAGCAATTCTCTACGATCCATGCCACCAATCAACTTGGAGGAGGTTCTTTTACGCTCAGCCAATACGAACAACTTACTGGCGTGGCCAGCACAAAGATCAAGCCAGTAAGTCCTGAAGGATTCGGCTATTATCAGCACACCTTGCGCCTCAAAAACAACCATGCCGTTTTTATTGCGGATCGCAACGGTAAAGAAATGAAACTCTTTGCGAAAATACTAGACGCAGAGTTCAATATTCTTGAAGAAAAAGAAATACTTAACTACACCGATACACGCCCCAACGCGCAACCCGAATTCAACTTAATTCAGTCGGCGAATCGCGATTTTTTTGTGGCTTTCTACCAAATTCCCGGCAAGCGCAACGGCGTAGATACCTACGGCTACCAAATCTACAACCAAGACCTCCAAACCATTGAAGGCGGCGAATTCAGCCTGCCTTTTGATGCTAATTTAAGCTCCATTGAAGATTTTTTCCTCACAGATAATGGCGAATTCTTTGTTGGCGTCATAGAGCTAAGCCCCGCTGACAACCAAGGAATCCGCTTGAAAAACTTTAAAAACATCCATATATATCAACCCTATCAAACAGGTTTAAAAGACTTCACAATAGATCTTGAAGGGAAGCGCATTACCAACTTTGTTTTGAACGCACAGCAGGCCAATCAACTCACGGTTTTTGGCATTTACAGCAATAGCTTGCGCAACGACATGCAAGACGGTTTTTTTAGTGCACAAATAGATTTAGCAGCAGACACGATTAAAGCTGTCGGATTTACGCCCTTTAGCGCTGATATCATGCTTAGCGAACACCAAATAGACGAACAAATTCGCTTGCAAAGAAAATTAGATCGCCGTGCTTTAGATCCACAACTCTCTCGCTATGAAGTGCGCGATATCTTCACTCGGCCCGATGGTAGTTTTGTGGGCTCCATTGAAAAATACTATATCTACACCAACACTACCTATAATAATCAAACTGGTCAACGCATGACCACCAACTATTACTACTACAACGATATTGTAGCCTTTTGCATTGACCCTTTCGGGAAACTTCGCTGGGAACTTCGCATCCCAAAAATACAAGTGAGTATCAATGATTTTGGCCCATATAGCTCATATGCTAGTTTTGCAGACAGCACATCTTTAAACTTTATCTTCAATGACAATAAGGCTAATTACGATGCAAATGGCTACTTTTTATCCGATTTAAAAGAAGTAGCTACTTTTAGCTTGTCAAAAAACCGAAACGTTGGGGCTTGGGTTCAAATAGACCTTGCCACAGGCCAGATGCAGCGCCAAATTGGCCATGAGCGCTCAAGTGAAAATTTACTTTTGATCCCGAAAGCGTTTGAATTTGACCTCAAAAACCTTGGCTTGTATACCTATGGGGTTCTTGGTCCGCAGGAAAAATTTGGCTACCTTCACCTACAAACTACCCCTTAATGCGTTTGCTCCTTTTTCTTTTGACGCTCTATCTGATGTCTTGCACGAATGCACCAAGCAAAAAGCAAGCAGCTACAGAACAATTGAGTGCAGCACCACACGATGACCACAGCTATGCCAATCTAGAGCAAATCAATACCAAGCACCTCCACCTCGACCTAGAGGTCGATTTTGAGTCACAAACAATCTATGGAATTGCGCGTCATCAAATGAAAAATAAAGGTGCCGACACCGCCATTTTTGATGTCAAAGGCTTACTCATTCAAAAAGTGACGCTTGGCAAAAAGGGTGCGGAGAAAGAAACTGACTTCATGATTGGCCCCATGGACAAGGACAGTATTATTGGTCAAGCGCTGTTGGTCAACGTCGATTCTAAAACTACTGATGTCAATATTTATTACCAAACAACCGAAAATTCTGGCGCACTTGATTGGCTAGACACCAACTTAACAAGTTCCAAGACCAAACCATTCTTGTATACCCAAGGGCAAGCCATCCTGACACGCACCTGGATTCCGCTTCAAGATTCTCCATCTAACCGCATCACTTACAGTGCCGATGTCAAGGTGCCTTCAGACTTATTGGCGCTCATGAGCGCAGAAAACCCAACAAAATTACATGCAAACGGCCTTTATCATTTCGAAATGCCTAAAGCCATTCCGAGCTATTTAATTGCATTAGCAGTTGGTGACATCGGCTTCAAAGACTTGGGCCAGCACTGTGGTGTCTACGCAGAAAAAGAACTGCTCAACCAATGTGCACAAGAATTTGAAGATTTACCGCAAATGATGCGCGTAGCTGAAAAATTGTATGGTGCCTATCAATGGGGGCGCTACGACGTATTGGTACTCCCCTATTCTTTCCCATTTGGCGGTATGGAAAACCCTATGCTCACCTTTGCTAACCCAACCTTGCTCACCGGAGACAAAAGCTTGGTATCCGTAGTGGCACATGAACTCGCGCATTCTTGGTCTGGCAATTTGGTTACCAACCATTCATGGTCTGACCTCTGGCTCAATGAAGGCACCACAGTTTATTTTGAACAGCGCATCATGGAGGCCTTGCGCGGCAAAGAAATTGCCGATATTTTAGCGCAAGTAGAATTTGGAGAGCTCCAGCAAACCTTAGCAGAAATGGCTGCCGACAGCAGCCTACAAGATAGCAAATTGCACCTAGACCTCGTCAACCGCGACCCAGATATCGCGATGTCAGATATCGCTTATGTCAAAGGCGCGTTTTTCTTCAAAACACTCGAACAAGCAGTGGGCAGAAAACAACTTGATGCCTTTTTAAATTCGTATTTTCAACACTTTGCCTATCGAACCATAACTGCCGATCGTTTTATTGACTACTTAGAACAAGAATTACTGGCAAAAACAGGAGCTGATTTCAACTACCGCGAATGGATTTTTCAGCCAGGTATTCCAAAAAACTGCGTTTCTATCAACGCGCCTCGCCTAGATAAAATTCAGCTATTTGCCAAAGAATTCAATGCAGGAACGAATCCGTTCAAACCTAAAGTAAAGTACAAATGGATCCGCAAAAATGGCAAGCGCAGAAAAATCAAGCAACGTATCACAATCCAGTACACAGATTACCTGATTCAAGAATGGCAATTGTTCATTCGTGCGTTAGACCCTAAAACCAAAATTGCGCGCCTTGCAGCACTCGATCAACAGTTTCATTTTAGTCAGACACAAAACAGCGAAATATTATGTGATTGGTTTGTTTTAGCCGCACAATCAAACTACATCTTTAAGATTGAAACACCTTTGCGCAGTTTTTTAATGAAAATAGGACGCCGTAAATTTGTATTACCTATTTACCAGGCACTTATGAAAAGTCCTGAGGGTCAAAAATTGGCGAAAAGAATATTCAATGACGCCAAAAACAACTACCATAGCGTAACGAGATCTTCGGTCTGGAAAGTAATAAACGCAAAAGATTAATTGGCGTATTCGGACAAGAATTTGATGCGCACTAACCTCAGTTCTTCTTCGGTATACAAGCCATCAAATTCATGATAAGCCGTTATGAGGTCGTCTGATTCTGCACCCATGAAATAATCGATGATTTCTTCTTGGTTATCTGCGTCTAGCACTTCAGATAAATAGTAATCGATATTGAGCTTTGTACCAGAATTAACAACCGTTTCTAGCTCTTCAAGCACGGCATCAAAGGTTTTGCCTTGTGATTTAGCGATGTCTTCTAAAGGGAGTTTGCGGTCAATATTTTGAATGAGCTGCACCTTAGCGCCCGATTTATTGATCAAGGACTTGACCACAAAATCTTGAGGACGTTCAATTTGATTAGCCTCAACATGTGCAGCGATGTGCTCTAGAAACGCAGCGCCATATCTTTGAGCCTTGCCCGAACCCACTCCCTGAATTGCGGTGAGCTCGTTCAGATGAATCGGGTACTGCAAGCACATATCTCGCAAAGATGGTTCTTGGAAAACAACAAATGGTGGCACGCCCTCTTGCTTGGCTACTTTTCTACGCAGTTCGAGCAATTGGGAATAAAGTACTTCGTCGAATGCCGCACCTTTTTGTGTAAGCACCACGTCGTCGTCGTCGGTGTTGGAGAAATCGTGTTGTTTGAATAATTGGAAACCGCCAGGTTCTGCTAGGAAGTCTGTTCCTTTTTGCGTCAATTTGAGGGTTCCAAAAGACTCGACGTCTTTATATAGGAATCCTGCTACTACAGCTTGGCGAATGACCGCATTCCAAAAGTGTTCGTCGTGGTCTTGACCAACGCCAAAAAGCGGTAATTGATCGTGTTTGTAGGCTTTGATATCGGCATTGACATGCCCTGACAAAAACGCGCAATAGTGCTTCGATTTTTGAGTTTGGTCTAGGGCTACTACTGCCTCGAGTAATTGTGACAGATAAGCACCGCCCTCCATGCGTTCTTGCGGATGTTTGCAGTTATCGCATTTTTCATGACAATTTTGCTCTCGGAAATCCTCGCCAAAATAATGCAGAATAAACTTGCGTCGGCAAACGGAAGTTTCTGCGTAAGAAACTATTTCATGCAATAGCTGACGGCCAATTTCTTGTTCGGTGACAGCCTTACCTTGTAAAAATTTCTCGAGTTTTTCGATGTCTTTGTAGCTGTAAAAAGCGATACATTCACCCATTCCGCCATCGCGACCAGCGCGCCCGGTTTCTTGGTAATAACTTTCAATAGACTTCGGGATGTCGTGGTGAATAACGTAACGTACGTCGGGTTTATCAATGCCCATTCCAAAAGCAATGGTAGCGACAATCACTTCTACCTCTTCCATGAGGAAGGCATCTTGATGGCGGGCACGCGAATGGGCATCCAAGCCTGCGTGGTATGGGAGCGCATTGATGCCGTTTACTTGTAAAAGTTCGGCGATTTCCTCCACTTTTTTACGGCTCAGACAATAAATAATACCACTCTGACCTTCGTGCTGCTTGATGTAGCGAATGATTTGCTTTTCGACTTCTCGCTTTGGTCTTATTTCATAATAGAGGTTGTCGCGATTGAACGATGATTTGAATACGTCTGCATCCAGCATATTGAGATTCTTCTGGATGTCGTGCTGAACTTTAGGCGTAGCCGTTGCTGTGAGTGCAATGATAGGAACCGATGAGATTTTCTCGAATATTTCGCGCAAGCGGCGGTATTCAGGGCGGAAGTCGTGGCCCCACTCCGAAATACAGTGCGCTTCATCGATGGCAAAAAATGAGATGGGAACAGCTGCTAAAAAATCGATATTTTCTTTTTTTGTCAGCGACTCCGGAGCAACGTAAAGCATTTTGGTTTTGCCGCTCAAGACATCGGATTTTACTTGGGCAATTTCTGCTTTACTCAATGAAGAATTCAGAAAGTGAGCAATCTGACCCGTTTGTGAAAAACCGCGCACGGCATCAACCTGATTTTTCATGAGCGCAATGAGCGGCGACACAATAATTGAGGTTCCGGGGAGCATCAAGGACGGCAGCTGATAACAAAGCGATTTGCCTCCGCCGGTAGGCATCAGGACAAACGTGTTGCGGCCTGCTAAGACGTTTTCTATGATTTGCTGCTGCGCACCTTTAAATTGATCGTAACCAAAATAGGTTTTTAAGGCGTCTTTGAGCTGGTATGTAGGTGTTGTGAGCGACATAGTGCTTGTTGAGAAACAACAAGTTTAAAAAGTTGTTCATCTAAAAATAACGCAAAATTTGCACATAAACGCTATGTGCGGCAAAATTAGGCGTTAAAAGCTACTACTTCTTTCACTTCTGGCAAATGTTGCTTCAAAAGATTTTCAATTCCGCCTTTTAATGTGGCGGTTGAAGAAGGACAGCCTGCGCAAGAACCCTTGAGCATTACCGTTACTTTTCCTTCTTCAAATCCGAGAAAATCTATGGCTCCACCGTCGTTGGCCACAGCAGGGCGAACATATTGATCAAGTAAGTCAATAATTGCGTCGTCTAATTCAGATGGTTCAAAGCTGACTTTGTTTGGAGCAGTGCTTTGAGCAGGGGCATTTGAATCGGAAACTGCATCGGTGGTGTCGTGTTGCAATTGGCTAGGCATGGCAATGAGTACTTCTTTACCAAAGCTGATCCATTCGCGGATGAATTCGCGTAGCTCCATGGTAATGAAATCCCAGGGAACGTTGTCGGTTTTTGCTACTGTTACAAAATTAACTGCGATAAATACTTTACTGACAAACGGAAAGTCGAAGAGCGCTTCTGCGAGCGGAGAATATCCTTTTGCAGCGGCTTTGTTTTCGAACTCGACGGAGGCACCGGTAGGAAGAAGATATTTATTGGCCACAAATTTCATGGTTGAAGGATTGGGCGTCATTTCGCTGTAAACGGTTACGGGAATCATAAGTTAATTTTGAGTTACAAAAATAACCAATTCTATGCGCCTTTGTTTGCTTGATGTGCGAAATCTAATAAATCTAAGGCAGATTTAACCGGTGAAAACACGCCAGACGGCACCTCGACAAAAAGGGTGTTCCATTTGGCCATGGCGCCATTCCAAAGACCCGGCCTTTCGATGAATTGCACTTTTTTACCCTGAAGTGTCTTTTCCACAACGAGATAGCTGTTTGGATCAGCAAATTGAGTGAGGTCAAGAAATTGCCCATTTAGATCGCAAGGACTCAAAACCATTAAAACTGGATTAAAGTATGCGCTTTGCAACATGAGCTGACTCACCTGCGGATGACTGGCAAGTTGGTTCTTCTCGATAATTTGCTTGGTCAGATGGCCATTGAGCTCCATTAAGAACGGCCCACCTCCTGGCTGACCATTATTGCGCACCATACCGCAAACGCGCAAAGGCCTGTTGAGTAATTCAGACCATTCTTCAGTGCTTAAATTGGAAATTGAAGCTGATTCAAACAAGCCTATATTGGCATTCCAGGCTTGTAGTCCCGCCCAATTCTGATTTTCTAAAAAATTCTTGAGTTGGGAACGTATCTCGATTTGCAAACCCAGTAAAAACTTCCAGTTATCAATGCTTTGCTGTTTCTGTGTGAAATGCTGGATGTTGTCTATATTCTTTACTAAAATGTATGGGTCGCGCAATTGCAGCAAATTATGCAGCAAGGTGCCATGCCCTGCTGGTCTGCGCAAAGCTTGGCCGTCGGCGTCTTTGATCAGTTGCAGATCTTCATCAAAAACATAAGCATCTGTATTTTTATCTTGACTTGAGAAATCGATCTGATAATCTTGTCGCGTTAGCGCGCTTAACTCGTTCTTACTTTCAATAAATGCTTGCGTGTATTCTTCTTGAATGGTAAAATGAAAGCGAACAGCTCCTCTTGAAAGATCATGTCCTTGGGCCAAGTGCTCTTGAAATGCATTTAGAACAAAAGGTTCATGTTTATGAAAAGGAATGAGTGCTTTAGGGAGGTGTCCATAATTTAGCCCCTCGCGGTCGAGTAAAAAATGAATGAAGTCTGCTATTTGAAGTGTGCCATCTAAATAGCTTTGTTGCAGCTGGTCTGGTAATTTTCTAAAAAACGCAAACGAAGGCAACTTACTAAAAAAGCGTTGGGCTTGCTCGGTTAGCTCGTTCGTAGGATGACTAAGATATGCCTCTAAAAAGGAGAACATACGTGAACCCGAGCCAGAGGCAGGTATAAAGAATTGAACATCATTAGGGCTAGAAGCCGACACGGCGCGCAACCTTTCTTGTTCGTCTTCAGGCAGCGCTAAAATTCCATCGCCAATCCGGCAAGGCCGCACAACTGGCAAAATAGGTGGGCCAGCCTTCAGTGCATTTTGTTCATCATTAACCTGTGAATCTGACATGTGAGGCGTCTGGTTTCTTTTTTGTTATTTTGCGTTATGTTTCGCTGCCTCGAATATACAGCTTTTCTATGGAAGGCCAAAGGCCGTCACGGAACGCACTCCCCTTTTGCCTATTGGCTTGTCGATACAGTTTCCCGACAATCCAAAGCAATCATCAATCCTAAATTCAGCCAAATCAGCTGTAAAAAAACTAGGATGTTTTTGAGTCAATTACACGCCTCGTTGCCTGATTACCAAACCCATACAACGCTCAAAGAAAAAATAGATAGCAATGATCAGCACAATGAGCCAGCACCCGGAATTTATCTCCTTTCAACAGATGACTTGCGCCAATTGAAGCAAACCACCGCTTTTCAAGCGTACCATCCATCAAGTATTTTTGTGCTGCTCGATCTTCGCACAAGTAAAGCAAATGGCGCTTGGCAAGAGCTCATCTCTGAAAATGACATGCACTTTACTGCCGACTGCCATTATTTTGGCCTATTGAGCTTAAGACCTGGTCAAGTCAAGCAACATTTTTACTTAAAAATCACCTAAACGACCAATAATCTTTAGTTTTGTGCGTTCAGTTGCTATGCGTTATTTATGGAGTTTATTGGTATTGATGGGTCTTTTCTTTTTAGGAACACTCAGTTCGTGCAATAAACAAGCATTGCTCTCGAAATCTAACCTGACATTTTCAAGCGACACCCTCGTTTTTGACACCGTCTTTACAACGGTAGGCTCAACAACTAAATCCTTTAAAATATACAATCCAGACCAACGCACCTTGCGCATTGACGAAATAGAGCTCATGGGTGGCGCTAATTCTGTTTACAGAATCAATGTTGACGGTGTTCCCGGCACCATGCACCAAGATGTTTTACTCGAAGCCAAGGATTCCTTATTTATTTTTGTGGAAGTAACCTTAGAGGCAAATAACATTAACAATCCGCTCATCATCGAAGATTCTGTCCGGTTCAGGACCAACGGCAAAGACCAATATGTGAAACTAGCAGCTTGGGGGCAAGACGCCTACTTTCATTACTCCAATTTTCAGTCTCAAATTTTTGATTTCAACGAAGGTGTGTGGCCCAGTGACAAACCACATGTTATCTACGGTGCCGCAATTGTCGATTCTGCAAAAACATTAACCATACCGGCCGGGACAAAAGTGCACCTCCACAAGAACGCGCTGCTCTATGTTTACAAAGGGTCTTTACAAATAGAGGGGCAATTGGGCAATGAAGTAATTTTTCAAGGTGACCGACTCGAACAAGATTACCAAGATGTAAGCGGTCAATACTACGGTATTTACTTACATGAAGCATTGCCAAGCAATATCAATTATGCCATACTGAAAAACGGCACCTCTGGTGTACATTTGTACAGCGAAGACCCCGCGAACACCAGTTATACCTTGAATATCCAAAACACACAAATCTACAATCAAGCACGCTATGGCATCTTCATTTTTGCTGGTGCAAAGGTGAAGGCTGAAAACTGCCTCATTTCACAAAACGGCACCCACGCTTTATTGGTTTTACAAGGAGGAGACTTCAATTTCAATCATTGTAATTTGTTGGGCTATGGTGCTTCAACTAACCCTGCCGTTGGCATTAGCAACTATTATAACGATTACCAACTCAATCAAACTTTGGTCTCAAGCATTGATGAGGGGGTTTTCAAAAATTGCGTCATTTACGGCAACCTAGATACTGAAATCGCCATGGATACCATTCAAATGGCAGGCGTACAACTCAACTTTGACTTTGACTACAGCGTCTTTAAATCCGAGACCACCTATACCGATGCATTTTATGGTGCAAATCTCTTTTGGAACCTTGCACCCCTATTTACCAACACTACAGAAAGAGACTTTCACTTTAGTAGCAATTCTTCTTTGAGCAATAAAGGCGTCAGTTCATCGGTTTTTACAGACATTCTTGGGCAAGCGCGCAATAACCCTCCGGATATCGGGGCTATCGAAGTTCCATAAAACAAAAAGAGCGGGCAAGCCCGCTCTTTTTGTTTGTATCATTTTGACGCTTATGCGTTTGCATTCATATTATCAAGGACATCCATGACGCCTTTAACGGCCTCAGCAGAATCCATTAACAATGCGCGCTCTGCATCGTTGAGTTGCAATTCGATGATTTTCTCGATTCCGTTTTTACCCAATACTACAGGAACTCCTAAGTAGATATCAGATAAACCGTATTCGCCTTGTAACCAAGCACAAACCGGGAAAATTCGCTTTTGATCGCGGATAACGGCCTCTACCATTTGAGCAGCAGCAGCTCCTGGTGCATACCAAGCAGACGTGCCGAGCAACTTAACGATCTCGCCGCCACCAAACTTAGTGCGCTCAATGATTTCGTTCAAACGGGCTTCGTCGATGAGTTCTGTAACAGGAATACCACCAACGGTTGTGTAACGAGGTAGCGGAACCATGGTGTCGCCGTGGCCTCCCATTAACACCGCCTGAATGTCTTTTGGAGACACGTTTAATTCCTCAGCTAAAAATGCACGGTAACGCGCTGTATCCAAGACACCAGCCATACCAAACACACGTGAAGAAGGCATATTGGCATTGAGATAAGCACAATAAGTCATGACGTCAAGTGGATTAGAAACCACAATGATGATTGCGTTTGGCGAGTATTTCACGACGTTTTCCGTCACGATCTTAACGATACCAGCATTGGTTGCGATAAGGTCGTCACGAGACATCCCTGGTTTGCGCGGCAAACCTGAAGTAATGACAACAACATCTGAATCTGCTGTACGCGCGTAATCATTGGTAGAACCAACCGTACGAGAATCATAAAGGTTAATTGGGGCTGTTTGCCAGATATCTAGAGCCTTGCCTTCGGCAAAACCTTCTTTGATATCGAGTAATACAATTTCATTGGCGATCTCACGGGTAGCCAATACATCGGCACAGGTTGCTCCTACGTTTCCTGCACCTACAACAGTTACTTTCATTTGTCTTGTTTTTAAATTGATAAAAGCTTTGCGTGACGAATTTACGCATAGTTGACTAAAAAATGATTTTTTTTAACGTTAATTCAAGATTGTATGGCAAACTAAGGCAACCGTCTGCTTAGCTTTGCGTTATGTAAACGTTGAAAATTGGAGCAGCAAGAGAACTTAAAACAAATTGTGGAGGGATGCCTCAGAGGTGAGCGACGCTCGCAAGAGCGCCTATTCACAATGTTTTATGGAAAAATGATGGCTGTCAGTATGCGCTATATCGGCGATCGCGACAGCGCTCAAGAAGTGCTTCAGGTTTCATTTTTAAAGGTCTTTGACAAATTGGAACATTTTGATTTTTCTGGCTCGTTAGAAGGCTGGATCCGCAGAATTGTGAGCAATACTGCCATAGACCACCTGCGCAAGTCCAAAAAAGATCCTTTTTTGTCTGATCAAGACAACGATTTCAAATCAATGGCTGCAGATCCTATGCAAGAGCAAGAACTTTTAGCTCATACGCAACTCAAAGCAGATCTTGCTCAAAAAGCAATAGAAAAGCTTTCTCCGGCATACAGAACGGTATTCAACCTTTATGTCATGGAAGAACTCAGTCATAAAGAAATTGCAGAAAAACTAGGCATCTCAGAAGGAACCTCAAAATCCAATTTGGCAAAAGCAAAAATGAATTTGCAACGCCTTTTAAAAGAACAATTTACACTGATCGAAAAACGATGAAAGATCAATTTGAAACAAAAATAAAGTCCGTCGTAGAAGAATTCACCTACGACTACGACCCCCAAGCTTGGGAAGCGCTGTCCAAAAAGCTCCCTCCGGCTAAACCGGGTCTATCCTGGCTAGGCAAATTCGGCATTGCCAGCTTGCTTGCGCTTGTCGTGGGCATCATTGGGTGGAATTTAGCGCCTCGTCAAGACAAAAAAGAAAGTGTTGCACAAACTAAAAAAGTGGCGCCATCCCAAAAAGCAACTGCTTCAAAAACGACAAGTACAAAGAAAACTGATTGGAAATCTACTCATGACGGTAAAAATGCTGTTATAAACCTAATAAATAACGAAAGTGGCCTAGGAAAAGTAGCGCAAGCAAATTCAACTCCTGAGCAGTCATTATTAGCCCGCGAACTTGAGCCATTCACAACTACCGAGGGCTTTCCTTCGATGAGCACCCCACTTTCTCAAGAAATACTCAATCTCAAGCCATCTACACGACAACTAATTGAGAGTAACCCAACCCCCGGCATTCAAATTTCAAGTAATTGCCAAGGCCCTAAGATCATTCTCGACGCCGACGCCATCAATTACGAAGATGGTACGCCCCGCATTCATATCAGCGCTGAAACCATGGCGAGCGACCTCAACTGGAATGTAAATGGCACAGTCGTCAATAGAAAGAACAAAAGCTTTGACCTTTTGGCGTTTAAGGGGCAAACTTACACCATCACCGCTGAAGGCCAGTTAGATGGTTGCAAGACCACCGAAAAAATCAGCATCACCGCCAACGAAGATTACAACTTGCTTGCGGTCAATGCGTTTAATCCGCAATCAAGAGATGAACGCAATGCTACATTTATGCCTTATGCCCTCACCATCCGAGAGGTACAATTTAATATGGTAATCCTCGACCCAGACAACGGCGCCGTGGTATTTAAAAGTTCAGATGCGCAAAACGCTTGGGATGGAATCGACCAACGCACTGGTCAAATGGTACCTGCAAACAAAGCTTATATCTGGAAAGTCGTTTTGCAGCAATCCCTCCCAGGAGAAAAATCCACTTATACCGGTACAATCGTTCGGATTTAGAGCGGCTCAACTCAGCGGAATTGCTTACATTTGTTCAGCACGAACCAACGTGAGCCCGCATGAGCATCATCAACTTACTGCCCGATCATATCGCCAACCAAATTGCCGCTGGAGAGGTCATTCAACGACCTGCTTCTGTTGTTAAAGAATTGCTTGAAAACGCAGTTGATGCCGGCGCTACCCAAATTCAATTGGTCGTAAAAGACGCCGGCAAAACACTCATTCAAGTTCTCGACAACGGCAAAGGCATGGATGCCCAAGACGCCGAAAATTGTTTCTTGCGCCACGCCACTAGCAAACTCCAAACCGCTGCCGATCTTTTTGCCTTACAGACAAAAGGATTCCGCGGTGAAGCACTCGCTTCCATTGCCTCTATTGCGCATGTCTGCCTCAAAACCAAGCAAGAACACCAAGACACCGGCATTCAAATCGAAATCGAAGGCAACCAAATCAAGCACAAACAAGAAGTGCTCTGCAACCAAGGTGCCTCTTTTGAAGTCAAAAACCTATTCTATAACGTTCCGGCTAGGCGTAATTTTCTCAAAAGCGACGCCATTGAGCTTGGGCATATTCAAACCGAATTTGAACGCGTGGCACTTGCCCACCCCGAACTCCAAATGAGCTTCCTGCACAATGGGCAAGATATTCTGCAGCTACCAGCAGGCAATAGTCGCATGCGCATTGCCGCAATTTTTGGAAAAGGTAGCAATGAAAAGTTGGTTCCCATAGAAGAGCAAACCGATATTGTGCGCGTGAGTGGTTATGTCGGCAAGCCCGAATTAGCCAAAAAGAGCAGAGGAGAGCAATACTTATTTGTCAATCAGCGCTTTTTCAAAGATCCCTATTTTCATCATGCCATCACCAAAGCTTACGACGGCATGATCAGCGAAAAGCACCATGCCAGCTACTGTATCTTTCTAGAGGTAGACCCGCACAAAATTGATGTCAATATCCACCCGACCAAAACCGAAATCAAGTTTGAAGAAGATCGCTTCATCTATTCCATTTTATTGAGTAGTGTGCGCCAGGCATTAGGCAAGCACAACATTTTCCCGACTTTAGATTTCGAAACGGAAAGCGCATTTGAAGTGCCATCAGAAGTCAGAAAAACAGAGCCCGTTGCACCGCAAATTGTGGTCAATCCTACTTACAACCCTTTTCAAAGCACAAGCGCTCAAGCGTCCTCTAGTAGTGGCGCTAGCGCCAAAAACTACAGCACGGCCTTGCGTCAAGAAGGTTTTGGCAGCACCCCACCTAGCCCTAAAGATTGGCAACAATTCTACCAAATTGAAGAGCAAGCGCCCGTGCAAAATCAAGCCATTTTTGAAGAAGAACCCCAGGCCAAACAATTTCTCTTACACGACAAATACCTTGTGAGCCCAACAAAGTCTGGCTTCCTCTTTATCGATATTCGCCGCGCTAAAAACCGCATTTTATTCGATGAGCTCATCCAACATTTTGTTGCACAACCCCTGGCCTCTCAACAACTTTTGTTCCCCATTGAAAGATCATTAGCAAAAGAAGCCAAACTCACTTGGCAAAGTCAACAAAGCCTTTGGTCACAACTTGGTTTTAGCTTTGAAATCAGCGAAGATCAACTACTTATTAGTGCAGTACCTGCCCTGCTTTCCGCAGTTGACTTAGAATCTTGTTTAGATGAACTCACTGCTGCTGCCACCTACACCGACATTGAAAGTAGCGATATCGCCCACTTTATTGTCGGAAAGCTCGCTTTTATAGGCTCCAAAAATTACAGCATTCAACATAGCGAAGAAGTCGAACATTTCATCGATACGCTCTTTCAAAGTCCACAACATACCACCACACCCAACGGCAAACCAATTATGTTCACCTTGGGTTTTGATGAAATAGCCAAAAAACTGTAAATATGTTTCAGAACCTTCCGCAAGTCACTAAAAATATCTTGTTGCTCAACATTGCTTTTTTTGTGGCAAGTTTAATACTCAAAAGTCAAGGCATCAATCTTGAAATGACACTTGGCGCGCATTATATCAATTCACCTTTTTTTGAACCTTATCAAGTCGTCACGCATTTTTTCATGCACGACACCACGAATTTCCTTCATATTTTTTTCAATATGTGGCTCTTTGTAATGTTGGGCGCCTACCTCGAAAACATCTGGGGCGCAAAGCGTTTTTTCATATTTTATATCGTCAGCGCCATGGGTTCTTTTGCACTTTATAACATGATCGGCTTTATTGAAATCATGCAACTCAAATCCATGCTTGCCCAACAATTCGATCTCGAACAATTCGATTATTACCTGAAGCATTCGATTAATTTGAACCAAGATATCGTTGGGCAAATCAATACTTATATAAGCGATAATCAAATTCGCGTGACGCCAACTTTAGAAAACTATTTGATGAAATCTTTAACCCCTATGGTTGGGGCGTCGGGCGGTGTTTTTGGTATCCTCACTGCCTTTGGGATTTTATTCCCAAATACCGAATTCCGACTTTATTTTGCCATTCCAGTAAAAGCCAAATACCTCGTCACTGGTTATGTGCTTTTAGAACTTTACTTGTCGTTTCAAAATCAGGCCGGGGATAACGTAGCGCACCTCGCTCACATAGGAGGGGCACTCGCGGGCGCAATTCTAGTCCTTATTTGGCGCAAAAACGACCGTTCAAATTTTTGGTGATGAATCCTCTAATTGAACAAATAAAAACCCAATATCGCAGCGGTAGCATGACAGTCAGGCTCTTGATTGTCAATGTGAGCGTATTCGCATTGATACAACTCATCAATGCACTGGAAAGACTACAAATTTTGAGCTTTCTAGATGGCTTACCACTGGGTTACCCAAATCAATATTTCTTTGCTTTACCCGTCTTTCGGCTACAGATTCTTTACACACCATGGACACTCTTCACGTCCTTATTTGCACATTTTGGGTTCTTGCACCTTCTTGGAAACCTCCTCTTCTTGTATTTTGCTGGACAAACCTACGAACGTTTTTTGGGCAGCAAACGCCTATTGCACTTGTATATTCTGGGTGGACTAACAGGAAATTTAACAGAAATATTGGCCCATCAAATTTTTCCCGCGTTGCAAGGCGGATCCTATTCTATTGTTGGAGCTTCCGGTGCTATAATGGCTATTTTTATGGCCCTTGCCGTGGCACAACCACAGCTTAAGGTGCAACTATTCGGTGTTTTTCCGTTGCGCATCTACATGCTTGCCATATTCTTCTTTTTAAAAGACCTGAGTTCGGTCGGAACAGCTGACCAAATAGCACATTTCGCTCATATAGGCGGTGCGTTTTTTGGATTTTGGAGTGTTCAACAATTTTGGCACATCCGACTTTCTAGGCCTTGGCTCGGCATACAATTGAAAAGCAACACCCCAAAATTCAAAGTTAAAAAAGGCGGACGCCCATTGACCGATGATGAATTTAGAGCCAATAAAAAAGAGCGGCAAGAAAAACTAGATGCCATTTTGGATAAGATTTCTAAAAAAGGCTACGACGCCCTCAGCAAGGATGAAAAAGACTTTTTATTTCAACAAAGCAAAGATGTCTAAAAAGCGTAAAAACATCTTTTCCTTTCCATTTAAATTGGCGACAGCATTCAGCCTTATTGGCTTGTTATTGAGTTATTTGGCTCCTTATATTCATCCAGGAACAATCCCTTCGCTTCCTTTTTTCGGATTGAGTTATCCAATTTTCCTTGGCCTGACACTCTTTTGGCTTCTACTTTGGACATTGTTTAAGTCTAAATGGGCTATTTACTGCCTGCTTACGCTGCTCATTGGAGGCAAACTGCATTTCAGGAATTTTTCATTGCTGACTTCAGACTCCGACCTCAAAGCAAGTAGTGGTCTCAAAGTACTAAGCTATAACGTACGTCTTTTTGATCTTTTTAACCCCTCGTTTAGTACAGCGCTTGAGTCTAGAAACGACATTTTTAATTTCATACGTTCGGAGCAACCCGATGTACTTTGCCTTCAAGAATTCTACCGCCAAGATAAACCCACTGATTTTGAAGTCATGGACTCGCTGCAGTCTATTATGCAAACCAAAGACTATCACGAGCGCAGCGCCCACAAAAGACGCACGCGCGAAAATTACGGGATTGCTCTTTTCTCTAAATACCCGATCATTGCAAGAGGTGACGTCATGTTTGAAACGCAGGGTGTGCAAGATTTCAATTACTGCATTTTTGCCGATATCGTGAAGGCGGCTGATACTTTTAGGGTTTATAACGTCCACCTGCAATCAATTAGGCTTCATACAGATCCGCATATCGAAGGCGAGGAAGTCAAGACTTACGGCAGCAAAAAAGGGGCAATTGCTGTTTATCGCAAATTGCGTAGCGCTTTTGAAAAACGTGCTGATCAAGCCCGTCGGGTGGTGGAACACCTCAAAACCTCTCCGTATCCGGTTATTGTGTGTGGTGATTTCAACGATACGCCCATGTCCTATACCTATAATCAATTTCAGTTGGCTCTCCTTGATTCATTTCGCGAAAGCGGCTTGGGTCTTGGCTCCACATACGTTGGGCGCTTACCAGCCGGGCGAATCGATTACCTCTTCTACAGTTCGCTACTTAAGGTCTCTCATTTTAAGATCCAAAAACAAACCCGCAGTGATCACCGTGCAGTTAGCTGCGTATTTCATCACGTCAAATCATGATTGCACTCATAGACTGCGGAAGTTCAAAAACGCCTCAAATAGCGGCTCAGCTTGAGGAATACATAGATGTCCAAACGCATGGCCTCCTGGATTTCAACGCAGCCGTGTTAGACCAATATGATGCTGTAGTTTTATCTGGAGCACCCATCTTGCTCACGGAAATAGACCCTACGCCCTATTTAAAACATCTAGACTGGATCAAAACCTACCACAAACCACTTCTAGGTATTTGTTTCGGGCATCAAATTCTTGGTTTGCTCAATGGTGCCCGTATTTCTAAAATGCGCGAAGACCGTCAACTCCAAGAAATTGAAGTCATTAAAGACGACATACTCTTTGAAAGATTGCCAGATGTATTTGAGATGCAAGAAGACCATTGTGAGCATATTTCTATACCGCAGGGCTTTGATTTACTGGCTTGTTCCGATGCTTGTATCAATGAAGCCATGAAACACCGCGAAAAGCCACATTATGGGGTGCAGTTTCATCCGGAGGTTTCTGGAAATTATGGACACGTATTGCTTGCGAATTTTGCGAATCTTGTGTTGGGCTAATTATTTGCCTGCAATATGCAGTAAGCGCTGCTTATCTAAAACGAATATCTTGCGGGTCTGCACCTCGATGATACCCTCCTCTTTGAAATCTTTGAGCAAGCGAATGAGGGTTTCGGTTGCGGTTCCAACAAAATTGGCGAGATCTTCGCGGCTAAGGTTGATTGGCTCGTTGTCAAAGACATCCATGAGAATGAGCATGGTAAAAGCCAGGCGCTCTCTGACTGACTTCTGAGCCATGTTGGTAATGAAATCTGCACGATCGGCGAGTTCTTTAGAAAGTTCTTTGATAATGCCGTTGCGCAACACTGGATTGGTATCCATGAGGTTGAGGAAGTCTTCTTTGCCGATGAAGCAAATATTGCTCTCGTCTAGGGCCTCTGCACCTACTTTATAGGGTTCTTCAGTGAACATAGCTCTAAAGCCTACCATTTCGCCAGCTTTGGCAATATGAATGATTTGTTCTTTGCCTTCGTCTCCGCGCTTGAAAATCTTGACCAACCCTTGATTAATGCAAAAGACACCTCTCGGAA
>JACCDV010387426.1_pt1 | contig 46507 bp, 40 predicted proteins | sample 7446131 | NCBI WGS metagenome assembly JACCDV01 (sample SAMN15323448, study PRJNA562643) | freshwater metagenome | isolation source: river surface water | place: USA:Blue River Watershed | collected 2017-08-17
ATTCCCCACCGAACTCGATTGGGAAAAAGAAGGTACACCCGGCTACCACATGTCGATCGTGGGCGCAGAGAAGGGCACCACCACAGGCCGCTCGCGCCGTTGTGGTTGGTTTGATGCTGCGTTGCTCAAGCGCAGTGCTCAGGTGAACGGCCTCACAGGTTTGTGCATCACCAAGCTCGACGTGCTCGACGGCTTGACCGAATTGCTCTTGTGCGTCGGTTACGAATTGGACGGCGAACAAATCGACATCTTGCCCATGGGCGCAGACGAAATTGCCCGTTGCAAACCCATTTACGAAACCATCCCAGGCTGGACTGATAGCACCGTAGGCGTGACTGACTACGCCAAGCTGCCCAAGGCCGCTCAGCACTATCTCAACCGCATTGCCGAAACCACAGGCGTGCCCATTCACATGGTGTCAACCAGCCCAGACCGTGACCACACGATCTTGCTGACTCACCCCTACATCGCTTAATTTTTTAAAGGATCAAACCATGTTGACTGAAGACGGCAAACACCTTTACGTGTCATACGACGAGTACCACAACCTCATCGAAAAACTCGCGATCAAGATTCACCAATCGGGCTGGGAGTTCGACACCATTCTTTGTCTGGCCCGTGGCGGCATGCGCCCTGGCGATATTTTGTCGCGCATCTTTGATAAGCCTTTGGCCATCATGTCCACCAGCTCATACCGTGCGGATGCAGGCACGGTGCAAGGCCACTTGGACATCGCACGTTTCATCACCACGCCCAAGGGCGAAATCGCGGGTCGCGTGTTACTGGTAGACGACTTGGCTGACACCGGTCACACCTTGCGCGCCGTGGTGGATCAGTTGAAAAACAACTACGCGCCTATCACTGAGCTGCGTACTTCTGTCATTTGGACCAAAGGTGTGTCAACTTTCAAGCCTGATTACTCGGTGGAAGATTTGCCGACCAACCCTTGGATTCACCAGCCCTTTGAGCCGTATGACAGCATGCGTCCAGCGGCATTGTTGGAGAAGTGGAAGGTTTAACTTCTGCTCGTGGGCTCGTCAAACGACTTAAGCAGCACGCGCTGTGACGCATCAGTCGTTACGATGACAGCTAAAAGAACTCCGCCGCGGCGGAGTTTTTCGTTTCTTGGCTGGGTAATATCAGCTTATGTCTCGAAGCACCGACCTCATTCACCACCCGTACCTTCCGCCTGCCGAATTTGAAGCACCCCAAGTCGGCGTGTTCAAAGCTTCGACGGTGATCTTTCCCAATGTGGCTGCCATGCGCACGCGTGAGTGGATGGACAAGTCGGCTTACACCTATGGCTTGCATGGCACGCCGACCACGTTCACTTTGGAAGAGCGTTTGGCCACACTAGAGGGCGGCACGCATTGCATCCTCACCCCCAGCGGTTTGGCTGCCATTGCGCAGGTGGATTTTGCGCTGCTCAAAACGGGTGACGAGGTGTTGATTCCCGATAACGCCTACGCGCCCAACAAGTCGCTGGCTGAAGGCGAGTTGGCGCAGTTTGGCATCACGCATCAGATGTACGACCCGCTGGATGTGAACGATTTAGCGGCACGCATCACACCACGCACACGTTTGGTGTGGCTCGAAGCTGCGGGCTCGGTGACGATGGAGTTTCCAGACCTGATTGCCTTGGTGCAGCTGTGCAAAGCACGGGGTGTGCTGTGCGCACTCGATAACACATGGGGCGCAGGCCTGGCTTTCAATGCCTTTGATCTGACGCCAGGGCAAGGGGAGCTCGGCGTGGATTTGACGATTCACGCGCTCACCAAGTACCCCAGTGGCGGCGGCGATGTGTTGATGGGCAGCATCGTCACGCGCAGCGATGAACTCGCACGCGTGTTGAAGCTCAGTCACATGCGTTTGGGCACAGGCGTGGGTGCGAATGATGCCGAGATGGTGTTGCGCTCATTAGCCAGCATGCCTCTGCGCTACAAAGCGCAAGACAGGGCTGCACGCACCTTGGCCGCTTGGTGCGCTTCGCAACCGGCGTTTAGTCAAGTCCTGCATCCTGCCCTCACTAGCGCACCGGGACATGCCTATTGGCAGCAGCTGTGTGTCACACCACAAGAGCCCGAAGGTTGGGCCGCCGGTATTTTCAGTGTGGTGATGGATGCACGTTTTCCCGCAGCCCAAGTGGATGCGTTTTGCGATAGCCTGCAATTGTTCAAAATTGGTTACAGCTGGGGCGGTCCCATGAGCTTGGTGATGCCATACAACATGGCTTCGAGCCGCCAACGATCGACCCAACATTTGCAGCGAGGACGGGTGGTGCGGTTTTGCATTGGCCTAGAAGACGTGAACGATTTACAAAAAGATATTTTGCAGGCCTTGGATAAGGTGGGCTTGCAAAGCTAAACACCTTGAGGGCCATCTCATGCAGCCACACGACAACCCAGAGCCTCGCGAACGCATTGAGATTCATCCCATCGGTCTGCTAGATCCTTTGCAATGGTTATGGCGTGGGCTGCTTGATTTGTGTGAACAACCCTGGATTGCTCTGTTTTATGGTCTGTGCTTTTGGGGTATGGCGCTCGCGGTAGGCACCATTTTTCAAAACAACCCCGAATACACCCTGTCTGCCATTTCGGGCAGCTTGTTGCTTGGCCCATTCTTGGCAATGGGCTTGTATGACGTGAGCATGCATCTTGAGCGTGGTGAGCGTCCCAGTTTTCGCAGCTCGCTGACCTGTTGGAGATCACACCTTCGCAGCATGAGCATGTTGGTTTTGGTGGTGCTTTTGTTGGAGCTTCTGTGGGGGCGTGCATCACTGGTGGTGTTTGCCGTGTTTTTCAACACGGGTGGTTTGCCCAGCACCGTCACCGCGCTCGAGGCCGTCCTCAATCCACAAAACTGGGAGTTTGTCGCTGCCTATGTCTGTGTGGGGGGCTTTTTCGCAGGCTTGGTATTTGCCACCATGATGGTCTCCATTCCCATGATTTTGGATCGCGACACAGACGCGATTACCGCAGGCATCACCAGCCTGCGTGTGTTTTTTGACCGCACACTCGTCGCCGTGTTTTGGGGCGCACTCATCACGCTGATGGTGGGGTTGGCCATGCTGCCTTGGGCAGCGGGTTTGTTGTTGGTTGGGCCTTGGTTAGGCTTTGCCAGCTGGCATGCCTATCGTGGTTCAGTGGCTGTGATAGCGGTCGATCAGGCTTGAGACTCAAGTGCCAACACGCTGACACAGTTGACGAGCGACTTCACGCAAAGCGTCTGGGCTGCGGTTTGTTGCAATGCATGCTGTGGCTTGGCTGTTTTGGGTGAAATTGCGCACCATCGATGAGGCATAGGTGGGGTCGTAATGCAGCGTCAGCAATTCGCGCACCACTGGGTCTATCTGACCCGCTTGGACTTGTTCTTTCCACGCTTGCACCACCGCTTTGCCGCGAATGGTGATCAAGGCATCGAGTCGATGACAAAACAAGGCAGGGTCGTTCACAAAGAAAGGGTAGTCTTCCATCAACAAGGCCACGCGCTCATCAAGGCACAGTTGCAACTCAAAGCAGGGGCTGTCACGCATGGCCAGCATCAAGGGTTCTGGGATCGACAAGTTACCCACTTTGCGGCTTTCTGATTCGACAAAGACGGGACGTGCAGGGTCAAAGCTGCGCAAGGCTTGCCACACCAGCGTGTCAAAGCGTTTTTGGCTGGGCTGTGGCTGCCCAGGGATGTGCCCCAGCACCGAGCTGCGGTGACTGGCCAGGTCTTCTAGGTCGAGAATCTGTGCGCCTTCGGCGGCCAGTGCATGAAGCAAACGTGTTTTGCCCGAACCCGTGGGGCCCGAGATGACTTTGAATTGCAGCGGGGCCACACGTTTGGGAATGTCTTGCACCATGGCTGCACGAAATGCTTTGTAGCCGCCTTCAATCAAATTCACCTTGAAGCCAATTTGCCCCAGTACCAAAGACAGCGAGCCACTGCGCTTGCCACCACGCCAGCAATAAATCAACGGCTGCCAGTTTTTGGGAAGGTCGAGCACCTCGCGTTGGATGTGGCGTGCAATATTGGCCGCCACCATGGCAGCACCATGTTTTTGAGCCTCAAACGCTCCCACTTGTTTGTACATGGTGCCCACAAAAATGCGCTCTTCGTTGTTCAGCGAAGGCCAGTTCACAGCATGGGGCAAATGGTCGAGTGCGTACTCATCCTCACTGCGTGCGTCGATGATGGTGTTAAAGCCCCCCGGAGCTCCAAGCGGAATGGCCATGCGGACAAGCGCGTCTTGCGCTGAAATAAAAGTGACGCTCACGGTTTATAAATTCTTTTTGATTTCAGGCCACACGTTGGCCAACATGCGTGGGTGTGCCTCAGCTTTGGGGTGGATGCGGTCGGGTTGAAATTGCGCCGTGGCATCTGGCGCATCGGCAATACCCTTGAGGAAAAACGGCACAAGGCCGGTGCGGTATTTTTTGGCGAGGTTGGCAAACATCACCGAGAACTTGGCGCTGTAGTCGGGCCCGTAGTTGGGCGGTATTTGCATGCCCACCAGCACCACGCGTGCATTCACAGCGCGGCAGGCTTGAATCATGGCTTCCAAGTTGTTTTGCGTGCTGTTGAGGTCCAAGCCGCGCAATGCATCATTGCCGCCGAGTTCAATCACCACCAGCACAGGACGCACTTGGTCGAGCATGGCTGGCAGGCGCGAACGCCCACCGGCGGTGGTATCGCCGCTGATGCTGGCATTCACCACACGCACATCGGGTCGCTCGGCTTGGAGTTTGTCGGCCAACAAGGCCACCCAGCCTTTGCCGCGTGGAATGCCGTACTCGGCACTCAGCGAATCACCCAACACCAAAATCGTGGCCGCTGGCAGGGTGCCGGGTGCAGGGGCAGAGCCGGGCGGTGGTACTTGGCCTTGTGGTGGTTGGCCACGACGACGGTGTGGGTTGGTGGAAGTGATCTCACCCTCCATGCCATGGCCTGTGGAGGTGATAACTTGTTGCTGCGCCGAGGCCGAGCTCTGACCCAATGCCCCTAGCAAAACGGCGCTGAGTGCGCTCAAGTTAAAGTCACGTCTGAACAAACCATTGCGCTTCATGACCCAGCCTTCATTTGAAAAATCATCCACATCGTTTGCACCGTTGATGGCCGTCTCGCACTTGTCCAAATCGGTGCAAGACGCCAGTGGCACACTGCACATTCTCCGCGATATCGACTTCCAGCTCGCGCCCCAGCAATCCTTGGCCATTGTGGGCGCTTCGGGTTCGGGCAAAAGCACCTTGTTGTCCATCATGGCGGGCCTAGACACGCCAACAAAGGGCACCGTGCTGTTGGCTGGCGTGGACATGTTTGCGATGGACGAAGATGCACGCGCCGCGCTGCGTGCACGGCAAGTCGGCTTTGTGTTTCAGAGCTTTCAGCTCTTGGGCAATATGACGGCGCTAGAAAATGTCATGCTGCCGCTGGAGTTGGCAGGCTTGCCCAACCCCCGCGCGGCAGCCAAAGACATGTTGGTGCGCGTGGGTTTGGGCGAACGTTTGGGCCATTACCCCAAAGTGCTATCGGGTGGCGAACAACAACGCGTGGCCTTGGCCCGCGCCTTTGTGGTCAAGCCAGCGCTGCTGCTGGCCGATGAGCCCACAGGTAGTTTGGATCACGCCAGTGGCGAGCGCATCATGGACTTGATGTTTGAACTGAACCAAGAATTAGGCACCACCTTGGTGTTGGTCACACACGATTTAAAGCTGGCGGCTAGGTGCAATCAGGCCATCACGATCGAGGCGGGGCAAATCAAACACTAGGCAAGGGATAATCAAGCCCTATGTCTTCAGCCCCCAAAGTTCTCTTCGGTTTTCATGCCGTTGGCGTGCGCGTTAAAACAGCACCGCAATCCATCATTGAAATTTACTTTGACCCTACGCGCCGTGATGCGCGGATGCGTCAGTTCATCGAGCGTGCCACCGAAGCGGGGGTGCGTTTGATTGAAGCGGATGGTCCACGCTTGGCCAAACTCTCAGGTGGCCATGGCCATCAAGGTGTGGCGGCGCGTGTGAGCGAAATCAAGCAAGTGCACTCGTTGGATGACTTGTTGGAAGGCATTGAGAAAGTGGAAGCTCCATTGATTTTGGTGCTCGACGGCGTGACCGACCCGCACAACCTGGGCGCGTGTTTGCGCTGCGCCGATGGCGCGGGTGCACACGCGGTGATTGCGCCCAAAGACCACGCCGTTGGCATCAACGCCACCGTGGCCAAGGTGGCCAGCGGCGCGGCGGAGACGGTGCCTTATTTCATGGTGACCAATTTGGCGCGCACCTTGAACGAGCTCAAGGAACGCAATATTTGGATCATCGGTACCAGCGACGATGCACCCAAAACTTTGTATCAAGTTGACCTCAAAGGCCCCACTGCATTGGTGCTGGGTGCTGAAGGGGATGGCATGCGTCAGCTCACACGTAAGACGTGTGACGAGCTCATTAGCATCCCCATGTGTGGTGGGGTAGAGAGCTTGAATGTGTCGGTGGCGAGTGGCGTTTGCTTGTACGAGGCGCGTCGTCAGCGGACGGTTGCTTAGTTTTTTTGCAGGGCTCGCTTCGGCGGCTAATACCTAAGCACCGAAGACTGCGGCCACATATTTAGATCCACCCAAAGGCACCCAGCAGTGCACCTAAGCCCAGCAACACCAGCATGTGGGTTTTGGTTTTCCACACGATGAGTGTGGTGGCTGCGGTCAAGGTCCACAGCGGCCAATCGTGTGCAGGGTTATTGTGGTCGCCGGTGAGCAACCAACCCGTGGCAATGAGCAGAGCAATCACCAGAGGTGCCATGCCCGCTTTGAAGGCTTTCACAGCCAGTTGTTCGCGGTTGCGGTGTGCCCACTGGGTAGCCACAAAGGTGAGGGTGCATGAGGGAATCAGGATGCCCACCATGGTGATGAGCACACCCCACAAGGCCATGACGACTGCGGGCCAGCCTACGCTTAAACCGCCCGCAGCATTGAGGCCCACATACCAGCCAATCAGGGCGATGTACATCACATTGGGCCCAGGGGCACCTTGCGCCAAAGCGATGGAGGAGGTGAACTGTTGCTCACTCAACCATTGCATGTCTTCTACCAAATAGCGGTGAATGTCAGGGGCTGTGGTGATGGCGCCACCGACGGCCAACAGCGAGAGTGAAATGAAGTGCCCAAACAATGAAGCCCAGTCGGCCAAGGTGAGCGCGATGGTCATGCGCGGCCTCGCTCTCGCATGCAATGTGCGGCCCACACACAGCTCAAGGGGCCCAAGCTCAGCAGCACCCAAGCCAAAGGCAAGCGGACCCAGGCCACACAAGCAAAGGTCAATGCTCCAAGCCCAGCGCAGGTGGCCAAGCCCATGGGGTTGTTTTTGAGTGCACCCATGAGTTTGAGTCCCAAAGCGGCAATCAAGCCAGCAGACACAGCCCCCATGCCGCGCAACATGCCTTGTGCCGTTGCTGTGTCAGCCACACCGGCGACTGCGAAAGCCACCAACAACACCAAAATGGTGGGTGCCAATAGCAAACCACTGAGCGCTGCCAATGCGCCAGCCAAGCCAAAGTGACGCCCCCCAATCATGAGTGATAGGTTGACCACGTTAGGCCCTGGCAAGATTTGCGCAACCGCCCAATCTTCCACGAACTCATCCATGGTGAGCCATTGTTTTTTGTCTACCAACTCGCGCTGCACCACGGCCAACACGCCGCCAAACCCTTGCAGTGCAAGGACGGTGAAGGACCAAAACAGATCGGCTTTGTTGTGTGGCGCGTTGGGTGCTGCGCTAAGCGTGGTCATATGGTGAGGCCACCCGCGACTTCAATCACAGTGCCGTTGATGTAAGACGCTTCGTCGCTGGCTAGGAAGGCATACACATTGGCAATGTCTTCGGGCTGACCCAAGCGCTTGAGCGGCACGCGGTCTTGCATTTCGTGAATGACTTTTTCAGGAATGGTGTTGAGAATGGGCGTGGCAATAAAGCCAGGTGCCACGGCGTTGACGCGAATGCCTTTGGGGCCAAGTTCGCGGCTCCAAGTTTTGGTGAAACCAATCACCCCAAACTTGGTGGCTGCGTAATTGGTTTGGCCAAAGTTGCCGTAGATGCCGACCACTGAAGAGGCGTTCAAAATGACACCCTGACCTTGTGCCACCATGGCATCGGTCACGGCTTGGGCGCAATGAAACACGCCGCGCAAGTTGACATCAATCACGCGGTCAAACTGCTCCAACGTCATTTTTTGCAAGCGCGCGTCTTGGGTAATGCCCGCGTTGTTGACCAACACATCGATGCGACCAAACTTTTCGAGCACGGCTTTGACCGTCGCATCCACCATGTCACGCTGCGTCACATCGACCACAAAGCCAATCGCCTGAGCACCTTTGGCTAAGCATTGTTTAACGGCTTCATCGACGGCAGCTTGCTTCACGTCACACACGATGACGATGGCGCCTTCTTGGGCAAATTTGAGGGCTGTAGCCAAGCCAATGCCTTGGGCCGCACCAGTGATGAGGCTGACTTTGCCGGTCAAACGATGTGAGGGGGTAGGGGATGTATGTTGCATGCCCCAAGTTTAATGATTTCAATTACCCCGTATTACGCAACCCCGCCGCAATGCCGTTGATCGAGATGTGAATGCCACGTTGGGCCTTCTCATCGCGGTCTTGCGGGCGTTTGCCTTCGCGGTAACGGCGAATCAACTCCACTTGCAAGTGGTGCAGCGGGTCGATGTAGGGAAAACGGTGGCGCATGGAGCGCTCTAACGCAGCGTTGTTCACCAAGCGTTGTTTGTCACCCGTGATGCGCTTGAGCGCGTCTGAGGTGCGGTGCCATTCGGCTTCAATCAAACCGAAAATCTTCTTGCGTAAGCGTGTGTCACTCACCAACTCGGCGTAGCGTGAAGCCAAACCTAAATCGCTCTTCGACAACACCATGTCGAGGTTGGACAAAAGAGAGCGGAAGAACGGCCACTGACGTTGCATTTTTTGCAGCAAGGCCAACGCGTCTTTGGGTTTGAGCGTGGGGTGTTGGTGGATGAACTGGTCTACCGCCGAACCAAAGCCCAGCCATCCGGGTAAGGTCAAACGACACTGGCCCCAGCTAAAGCCCCAAGGAATGGCACGTAAGTCTTCAATACGAGGGGACGCATTGCCGCTCTTCGGACGTGCCGCTGGACGCGAGCCAATGTTGAGCTCTGCGATTTCACGCAAGGGCGTGGCGGCAAAGAAGTAGTCGGTGAAGCCCGGCGTGTCGTACACCAAACCACGGTAGGCGGCCATGCTGGCGTGCGAGATCCACTGAGCGGCATCCAAGAACGCTTGGGGTGCGGGCTTGGTGGTTTGCAATAGCGTGGCTTCCAAGGTGGCAGCTACGAGGGTTTCTAAATTGCGGCGGCCAATTTCTGGGTTGGCGTATTTCGAGCCAATCACTTCGCCTTGCTCAGTCAGGCGAATTTGCCCGCGTACGGTGCCGGGTGGTTGCGCCAAAATCGCTTGGTAGCTAGGACCGCCGCCACGACCGACGGTACCGCCACGACCGTGGAACATGCGCAGGGTGATGTCATGTTGTTTGAACAAACCATCAAACAGCGTGACCAAGGCAATCTCGGCGCGGTAGAGCTCCCAGTTGCTGGTGAAAATGCCGCCGTCTTTGTTGCTATCCGAGTAGCCCAGCATGATGTCTTGTTCACCGCCGCTGCGCTTGACCAATTGAGCCACGCCTTCGATGGCGTAGAAACCACCCATGATGTCGGCGGCGCAACGCAAGTCTTCGATGGTTTCGAACAAAGGCACCACAATCAAATCGCAGGTCGATGTTTTGCTACCCAAGGTGCCGCGCATCAATCCTGTTTCTTTTTGCAGCAACAACACTTCCAGCAAGTCGCTCACGGTTTCGGTGTGGCTGATGATGTAGTGACGAATGGCGTCTTTGCCAAAGGTCTCCAACATATCGCGGGCAGTTTCGAAAATAGCCAATTCTTTGCACGCCAACTCTGAGTATTGAGCGCCCATCACGCGCAAGGGGCGTGCATCGTGCAGCAGTTGATTCAGCACATCGATACGTTGTGCTTCGTTGAGCTTGGCATAGTTCTTTTCCACATTCGCAGTGGCTAACAACTCGGCAATCACCAACTCGTGTTGGTCAGAGCTTTGACGTAAGTCCACGGTGGCGAGGTGAAAGCCAAACACTTCCACCGCACGCATCAAAGGCGTGAGGCGCTGTGCCATCAAAGCACTGCCGTGTTGATACGCCAACGAATTGGCAATGATGCGTAAATCGGTCAGTAACTCTTGTGCCGAAAGGTAAGGGTTTTGTGGGGCAATGGCATGGCGTGCTGCATCGCCGCCCGTGAGGTCTTTGAGCGTGGCAGCCAAGCGCGCATACATGCCGGTCAGGGCGCGACGATAGGGCTCGTCTTGGCGATGTGCGTTGGTGTCAGGTGAGCGCTCGGCGAGGGCATGCATTTCAGGCGTGACATCGACCAACATGGCCGACATCGACAACTCACTGCCGAGGTAGTGCAACTCCGTCAAGTAGTGGCGCAGGGCCACATCACATTGACGACGCAAGGCAAATCGGAGTGTGTCGGCATTGACGTTGGGGTTACCATCGCGGTCACCGCCAATCCATTGACCCATGCGCAAAAAGCTGTGCACGTGGGCTTGACCCAACTCAGCCTCGAGGTCGGCGTAGAGCTTAGGAATCTCGCTCAAGAACGTCGATTCGTAATAGCTCAGCGCGTTTTCAATTTCATCCGACACCGTGAGTTTGGTGAAGCGTAACAAGCGTGTTTGCCAGAGCTGCAGCACACGTGCGCGCAATTGCATTTCGTTCGCGGCGAGCTCACGTGCAGCCAATGCATCTGGCGCTTTAGCAGACGCGTGCAGGGTCGCTCGAGATTTGATGTCATCACGCAAAGCCAAGAGCTGTGCAATGCCGCGCTCGGCATCCAAAATGCTTTTGCGTTGCACTTCAGTAGGGTGTGCAGTGAGTACGGGTGACACATGGCTGTGTGCCAGCGTTTGCACAATACTCTTCGGCGCAATGCCTGCGGCTTTGAGTCGGCTCAAGGCCATCTGCAAGCTGCCTTCTTGCGTGTCACCTGCACGCTCGTGAATGGCCCGGCGGCGAATGTGGTGACGATCTTCCGCCAAGTTGGCCAAGTGGCTGAAATATGTAAAGGCACGAATCACGCTCACCGTGGCCTCGGCACTGAGCGAGGCCAAGAGTTTTTTCAGGGCTTTGTCGGCATTGGCATCCGAGTCACGACGAAACGCCACCGAGAGCTTGCGTACTTGCTCGACCAACTCATAAGCTTCTTTGCCTTCTTGTTCACGAATCACGTCGCCCAAGATGCGGCCTAAGAGCCGAATATCTTCGACTAAGGGACGTTCGTTTTCTTTGGCTTGCTTGGTGGCTTTTGCGGCAGCGGTCAGCTTGGCTTTGGCTGAAAATTTGTCAGTCATGTGATGCTTTGGTTTGTGATGTTTGAATTGGGTACTTGCGTATCGGTGAAGAAACTATTGCCATTGTGTGAGAGATAAAGCCTGCGAAGCACCTTGCAATGCCGGCGAAACTGGACTGTGAATGACCCACGTTGGCACATCTTGCAAATACTTCTTAAACCGACCTTTCGCCTCAAAGCGCTCGCGAAATGGAGACACATCAAAGCGTTCACCCAAGCGCGGCACAATGCCGCCGCCAATGTAAATGCCGCCGCGCGCACCTAGCGTCAAAGCCAAGTCACCCGCCACTGAGCCTAAGAAACCGCAGAACATATCCAGCGCTTCATTCGCCGTGGAAGTCGATACTTCTTGTGCGCGTTCAATCACTTCAGCAGGTGTTGTGATTTCGCGGCCTTGGCCGTCTTTCAAATCACACAATGCGTGATACAGGTCGACCAAGCCTGCGCCTGAAATCACTCGTTCAGCAGATACATGGCCATAGCGTTTTTGCAATTGCTGGATGGCTGCAAATTCGTGCGCGGTGGTGGCCGTCAAACTCACATGGCCGCCTTCGCCTGCAATGGGAATCCACTTGTGTTGGTAGCCCACGGGAAACAAGCCCGATACCCCCAAACCTGTGCCTGGACCAATCAAGCCGATGGCTGCATCGGGGGCTGCCACGCCGCTGCCCACTTGACGCTTTTGCGCATCGGGCAATAGCGTGAGCGCCAAAGCCAGCGCCGTGAAATCGTTGAGCAACAAAAACCGCGACACGCCCAAACCTTCACGTAAGGCGTTGACCGAAAACTTCCAGTGGTGGTTGGTCATGGCCACTTGGTCACCCGTGACGGGGTTGGCAATGCCAAATGCAGCGCAGGGTGGTGTGGTCAGGCTTTGCTCTTTTAAATAAGTCTGTGCGGCTACCAAGAGCGATTCATGTTCAGCACAGGGCAGCACTTGCACTTGGGTGATGGGTGCATCTGCATGTGCTTGCCAGCCAAAGCGGGCATTGGTGCCGCCAATGTCACCGAGCAAGCGCGGATAAGCCGGTGCGTTGGCAACGGCTGGGTCACGTGACTCAAACATGCATCAGGCCTTCAGGCGTGCCGCTTCTGCCGCTTCAATGTCTTTGGCCATTTTTTTGCCCAGCTCGACGCCCCATTGGTCGTAGGCGTGGATGCCCCAGATGGCAGCTTGGCAGAACACTTTGTGCTCGTACAAGGCCATGAGCGCACCCATGCTGCGTGGTGTGAGCGCATCCACCCAAATGGTGGTGCTAGGCACGTTGCCGGGATAGCTGCGGTGTGGGGCCAAGCGTTGCACTTCGGCTTCGTCCATGCCGCTGTCGCGCAACTCTTGCATGGTTTCTTCGGGTGTGCGGCCAATAGCCAGGGCCTGTGCTTGGGCTTGCATGTTGAGCAAGACCACGCGGTGGTGTTCTGCTGCAAAAGGTAAGGGGCTGCGCTCGGTGCGCAAACCAATGAAGTCCATCGGCACCAAGTGCTTACCTTGGTGGATGAGTTGAAAGTAAGCGTGCTGGCCGTCAATGCCTAGGCCACCCCACAGCACGGGCGCGGTGGCGACTTGCACAGGGCTGCCATCAATGTGAGTGCCTTTACCGTTGGACTCCATGTCCATCTGTTGCAAGAACGAAGCGAATTTACCTAGGGGCGATGCATAGGGTGCAATGTTGTGTGTGGTGGCGCCTAAGAAGTTGCGGTTCCACACGCCAAATAAAGCCATGAGTAAAGGCAAGTTTTGGTCTGCAGGTGCGGTGAGGAAATGCTCGTCCATGGCACGTGCGCCCAAGAGCATGTCTTGAAACGCAAACGCGCCGATGGAGATAGCCAGTGGCAAACCAATGGCGGACCACACCGAGTAACGGCCACCCACCCAATCCCAAAAACCAAAGGTGTGCTCAGGCGTGAAGCCTTGTGCGGCAGAGATGTGTGGGTTGGCTGTCACAGCAATCAGGTGCTGACCCAGTAGGTGTTCAGGACAACCGCCGTCGCTCAACCAACGCTTGGCCGATGCCGCCAAGGTCATGGTCTCTTGTGTGGTGAAAGTTTTGCTTTGCACCACAAAGGCGGTGCGCGCGGGGTTGAGGTAAGCCAGTGTGGTGTAGAGGCTCCATGCGTCCACGTTGGATACGTAGTGCACCCGCACTTTGTTTTTGAAGCTGTCGCGTGTGAGGTGACTCAACGCCTCTGTGGTCATGCGGGGCCCGAGGTCTGAGCCGCCAATGCCGAGGTTGACCACGTCGGTGATGGACTCGCCACCAAAGCCTTTCATTTGGCCTTCGCGTACCTTTTCGGCAAAGGTACACACACGATGCAATTCGTCAGCGACGAGCTTGGAGATGTCATGACCCCACGGTGGGTTGGGGACATGGCTACCACGCAAGGCCACGTGCAAGACAGCTCGTTGTTCAGTGGCATTGATGGGGTCGCCTTTGAACATCGCTTGCGCTTGGTTCATGACTTGCGATTCCTCGGCCAAGGCCAAGAGTTGCGTCATCACTTCAGGCGTGACGCGCTGACGCTCATAGTCGATGCTGATGCCTGCACCGCTGGCATGCAACTGGGCATTGCGTGTGGTGTCTTTGAGTAAATCACGCAGGTGGGGCTGTTTGCCTTGTGCCAATGCTTGCAGGGCTTGCCACGCTTGGCGTTGTTGTGGGGGGACGAATGCAGTCATATTTAGATTTTCGTCAAATTTGTTGGGTTTCCCGACGTGCAGTCATAAAACTTTTGAAGCACGACGTGAATTAAGTTAAACCTTGGATGCATCAATGGCTTCTCGAGCCAAGCGTGTGATCTCGGCCCAATCACCGCGTTCCACCACATCGACCGGTGTAAGCCATGAGCCACCTACCATCGCCACATTGGGTTGTTTCAAAAACTCAGTCATATTGGCGAGTGACACCCCTCCTGTGGGGCAAAAGCGCATATCTCCCAAGGGACCACCGAGTGCTTTGAGCATGGCTAAGCCACCGGCCTGTGCTGCAGGAAAGAGTTTGACCAAACCAAAACCGTAGTCACGCGCAGCCATCACTTCGCTGGGGGTCATGACGCCAGGCATGAAGGGTAGCTTGCAGTCCATTGCGGCTTGCACCAAGGCATTGGTCATGCCGGGCGAGAGCGCAAAGCTGGCTCCTGCGGCTTGCACATGGGCCATTTCGTCGGCACGTGTGACTGTGCCGGCGCCCACGTGCATTTGCGGCACGTGCTTGGCCACTTGCTCAATTGCAGCCAAACCTGCAGCGTGGCGCAAAGTGATCTCCATCACATCCACACCACCTTCGAGCAGCGCATGGGCCATAGGCACCGCTTGGTCTGGGTGGGTGATGACGATGACAGGCACCACGCGTGACGTGAACGCGGGGCGTATGAAAGTAGGGTTGAGTTGTGTCATATCGCGTGTGCTTTAGATGTGAGAAAACAAAGGCGAAGCGCCTTCTTCAGCTAACGCTGCATTGGCGCGGAACAAGGCAAATATGTCTCGGCCTGTACCGTGTTGGTTGCCAGACAAATCAGGCGTGGGGGCGATGCGTTTGGCCAAGTCTGCTTCGCTGACTTCGAGTTGCAAGGTTTGGGTGTTGCAGTCGAGCGTGATCATGTCGCCGTCTTGCACTTTGCCAATCAAGCCGCCATTCGTCGACTCTGGGCTCAAGTGAATCGCTGCAGGCACTTTGCCTGAGGCGCCCGACATGCGGCCATCGGTGACCAAGGCCACTTTGAAACCCTTGTCTTGTAACACACCAAGCACGGGCGTCAGGCGGTGCAGCTCGGGCATGCCGTTGGCTTGTGGGCCTTGGTTACGCACCACGGCTACGAAGTCGCGTTCGAGTTTGCCTTCTTTGAACAACACGCCGAGTTGCTTTTGGTCGGTCAGCACGATGGCTGGTGCGCGCACTTGGCGATGCTCTGGTTTGACTGCGGACACTTTCACCACTGCACGGCCCAAGTTGCCTTTGAGCAAACGCAAGCCCCCATCGGTGCTGAAAGGGTTTGTCACAGGGCGCAACACGGTTTCGTCGGCCGACTTGGCTGGCACATCGCGCCAATCGAGCTGTCCATTGTTCAGCCAAGGTTCCACGGTATAGCGGTGCAAGCCTTCGCCCATGATGGTGTGCACATCGTTGTGCAGCAAACCCGCACTGAGCAACTGCGCCATGAGGTAGCCCATGCCGCCTGCGGCTTGGAAATGGTTCACATCGGCGCTGCCGTTGGGATACACGCGAGCCAGCAACGGCACGCAAGCTGAGAGATCAGAGAAGTCATCCCAGTTGATGATGAGGCCTGCCGCGCGAGCCATTGCCACGATGTGCAGCGTGTGGTTGGTCGAGCCACCCGTAGCCAGTAAACCCACGATGCCATTAACGATGGTCTTGGCGTTGATTTGGTAGCCAATCCCTGTGTCTTTTTCCTGTGACAACGCCACCGCGCGTTGAACGGCTGCTGCGGTAAGAGCGTCACGCAAAGGTGTGCCCGGATTCACAAACGACGAGCCGGGCAAATGCAGGCCCATGATCTCCATGAGCATTTGGTTGGAGTTAGCCGTGCCATAAAACGTGCAGGTGCCTGCGCTGTGGTAAGCGGCTTGTTCGGCTTCGAGCAACACCTCACGAGTCACCATGCCCTGTGCGTATTGCTGACGTACTTTGGCTTTGTCATCATTTGACAAACCCGAGGTCATGGGCCCTGCCGGCACAAATACGGCAGGCAAATGGCCAAACTGCAATGCGCCGATGAAGAGGCCAGGCACGATCTTGTCGCACACGCCTAAGAACAGCGCGGCGTCGAACACGTTGTGCGATAAACCCACAGCAGTGGCCATGGCAATCACATCGCGCGAAAACAGCGATAGTTCCATACCGTCTTCGCCTTGGGTCACGCCATCGCACATGGCGGGCACGCCACCTGCGACTTGCGCGGTGGCATTCGCGGCACGTGCGGCGGCACGAATTTTTTCAGGGTAGTGCTCATATGGCTGATGAGCAGAGAGCATGTCGTTGTAGGCAGTGATGACACCGAGGTTAGGTTGACGCTCTTGGCGCAACACCAGTTTGTCGTTTGCAGGCATGGCCGCATAAGCATGGGCTGCATTAGCGCAACCCATGCCACCGCGGTAGGGGCCAGGTTTTTTGGCTTGGGCCAATACATTCAAATAGGCTTGGCGTGTCGCAGCGCTGCGTTGCTCTATGCGTGCCGTGACCGCAGCAAGTGTGGCGTGTAGAGGTCTTGTCATAAAAACTTTCAGTTTGCAAGCCAAAGCGCCACCGGCGTTTGGGTTTGGTGCAGCACCAACGAAATGGGCAACGCAGGCGTGGCGTGTGGCCAGGCTTGCTGCAAGGTGTTCAACTTGTCTGAGCCAGCGAGCGGCAGCACGATGTGGCGTGCTGACAAAATTTGCGCCAAGGTTTGGGTGATGCGCGCATAGGGCGCATTGGCGGGGGGGTGTGCCAACTCAATCGCCATACAGGTTTGGTTGTTGCGCATATCCAGTGCTTCCAACAAATTGGGGGCGTCTGGAAACAGCGATGCGGTGTGCCCATCGGTGCCCATGCCGAGCACCAAAACATCGGCGACTCCCGCTGCCGACAGCGCCATGCTGGCAGCTTTGGCTTGTGCTGCGGGGCTACTCAAAGGTGCTGCAGCACTGGCCACCATGAACACCAGCTGGGCTTTGGCGGCGAGGTCTTGCAGCAAATGGGTTTGCACCAACAGCGCGTTGCTGTCGGGGTGAATGCGTGGCACACAACGTTCATCCACCAAGGTGATGCGCACACGCGACCAGTCAATGTCAATCACGCGCAAAGCTTCAAACAGCGCCACGGGCGATTTGCCGCCAGATACACTCAGCACGGCCAATCCACGCGTTTGAATGGCAGCAGCTAGGCGCTGTGCAATGTCTTGGGCCAAGCGCGCATTTAGCTCAGTGGGCGCGACGGTGTGAACTGTCACCGTGTCGCGTGATTCAGGGTGCCACATGGGTTGCATCATGCTTCCTCAAACCACGACAGTTCTTCGCGAGCCATCAAGGCAGATGAAGCCGCAGGGCCCCAGCTACCGGCAGAGTAGGGGCGCGGTTTGTCATCCAACTCGGCCCAGCCGTTGATGATGGGTTCGACCCACATCCATGCCGCTTCTAATTCGTCGCGACGCATGAAGTGGGTCAAGCGACCTTTGATGACGTCCATCAATAAGCGCTCATAAGCTTCCGCTCTGCGTTTATCGGAGGACTGTTGCAAGTCCAAGCCCAGCTTGACTGGATGTAAGTTCATGCCTGTGCCTGGCTCTTTGACCATCATCTCCAGCTGAATAGATTCTTCGGGTTGAAGCGTGATGATGAGTCGGTTGGGCTCTTGTTGTGCGCTAGAGCCAAAGATAGAAAACGGCTGATCTGCAAACTCGATGATGATTTGCGACTCACGACGTTGCATGCGTTTGCCCGTGCGCAAGAAGAAGGGCACATTGGCCCAGCGGGCGTTGTTGATTTGGGCTCGCAAAGCCACAAAGGTTTCGGTGCGGCTGTTGGCAGGCACGTTGTCTTCTTCTAGGTAACCTTTAACGGCTGCACCTTCCGAGGCGCCTGCGGTGTATTGGCCGCGCACGGTGTCGCGTTTGATGTCGGCTAAATCCATTTTGCGCAGTGAGCGCAAGACTTTGAGCTTTTCATCACGCACGTCGTCTGCACCCAGTGAAATCGGGGGCTCCATGGCCACGATGCACAAGAGCTGCAGCAAGTGGTTTTGAATCATGTCGCGCATTGCACCTGCGCCGTCATAGAAGCCCGCACGGCTGCCCACGCCCACACTTTCGGCTACGGTGATTTGCACGCTCTTGATGTAAGGCGCACGCCACAAGGGTTCGAAGATGGCATTGCCAAAACGCAGCACCATCAGGTTCTGCACTGTTTCTTTGCCAAGGTAGTGGTCAATGCGATAAACCTGCTGTTCATCAAAGTAACGCGCCACATTTGTGTTGATTTCGCGGGCCGAGGCGAGGTCGGTACCCAGTGGCTTTTCGAGCACCACGCGAGATTGCGCATCAATCAAACCTGCACCAGACAAGTGGGCGCAAATCTGAGTGAACAAACTTGGGGCTGTGGCTAAGTAGTACACGCGCAGCGCAGGTTGTGCGCATAAGCCTTTGAGTTTGGCAAAGTCGCTGGCGTTGGTGACGTCCATGCTCACATAAGCCAAACGGTTCAGAAAGCTTTGCCAGTCGTCGGCTGTGAGCGCTTCTTTTTCAATGAACGCGGGCGAGTTTTTGTCGATGAAATCCAAATACTCTTGACGCGTCCAGTCTTGACGACCCACGGCCACGATACGCGCTGTGGGGTCGAGTTTGTTGTGCAAGTGCGCCATGTATAGCGCAGGTAAAAGTTTGCGGAACGATAAGTCGCCAGCACCACCAAAAATCACGATGTCTAGCGTACTTGCGTGTGGGGTGGGGTGTGTCATGAGTAACGTTTATTGAGTAGGTTTTGTTTCATGTTGCGCAGCATGGGTTGCAACTGGGTGCTACCAATGCGCAGCGCCACAGTGGTGGCCAACACGTCGACGATCATCAGGTGCAGCAAGCGTGACACCATGGGACTGAATTTTTCGTAGCTTTCGGGGTGATCGGCCGCGAGGTGAATTTTTCCGGCATGGGCCAGAGGGGAGCCAGATGCTGTAATGACAATCGTGGTCGCACCATTTTTTTTAGCTATTTCACAAGAATCGAGCAAGTCGCGTGTACGGCCCGAGTTAGAGAACACCACCAAGCAATCGCCGGGGCCGAGCAATGAGGCACTCATGATTTGCAGGTGTCCATCGCTATGCGAGATGGTGTGAAAGCCGAGGCGGAAAAATTTATGTTGTGCGTCTTGCGCCACGATGCCTGAATTACCCACACCAAAAAACTCGAGGCGTTTAGCTTTTTTGTGAGTCAGGGCAATCGCTTCGGCGGCTTTGTCAATCGCTGCTGAAGACGCATCGTTGCGGTACTTCAAGAACGCAGTAACGGTGTTGTCAATGACCTTGACCAATACATCGTTGCTGCTGTCTTGTGCGCCCACGTTGCGGTGGATGAAGGGCACGCCTTCGCTGATGCTGCCTGCAAGCTTCAGCTTAAAATCACTTAGCCCTTTGTAGCCCATGCTCCGGCAAAAACGCACAACTGTTGGTTTGCTGACTTGGGCGCGATCTGCCAATTCAGCTACTGGTGTACTCGCAAAGCTACGTGGATCGTTGAGCAAGAGTTTGCCAACACGCTGTTCAGCTGGGGCTAACGACTGCAAACTAGATTGAATTCGTGCGAGCATTTTTGTAACTGAATTAAATTGATTGGCTCATTTTAATGTAATTAAGTTACATTTCAAGTGCTTTTTTCCCACATGGATGTTGTGATCAGACAGACACTGGATGTGCGAGCGTCCAAGCCTGTGCTTCCTGCCAAGTTGGAGGAATGCAACCCTTTCGTTGGATACATAAACTCGCGCAAGCGATGGCATGGCTGAGTATCGAATCAACAGACTTTTGCGAATCAAAGTCAAAGTCGTTGTTGAGCAGCGCTGCAAGTAATCCAGCCAAAAAACAGTCTCCAGCTCCTACGGTGTCGATGATGGCCAAATCGGCGCTTTCTCGAGCGAACCGATGCTTGCCGTTTGCAGATAAAAGCCAAGCGCCTTGCTCGCCCAGTGTTAGTGCGAGTAGTTTGGCTGAGGTTTTTTCCAGCAATTGTTGGGCACTGGCTAGAGGTGTTGCACCATTCAAGCCCAGATGAAACAAGTCCTCATCGCTGACCTTAATGATGTCTGCTAAGGCAAGTGTGTGATGAACGGTTGTTCTGTAACTAGCCATATCAGGCATAACTGATGGACGCAAGTTGGCATCGACCACTACGCAGTGCCCCGCAACTTTTTGCGACTTCAGCCAAGGTAAATAATGGTGTTGGTCACGCGCATCGAGTGCGAGAGCGCCTGTACATACCATTTTGAGATCCGCCAATGAAGTGCAAGCCTCTTGCAACCCTGTGGCACTGATTTCGCGATCGGCCACACCTTCACGGTAAAACGCGTAATCAGGGTGGCCAGTTTCGTCTAAGTTGACCACTGCCAATGATGTGGCTTGTTGAATTGGAGCGCTGCACGCAAGTTTGACGCTATCTCGCAGCAGTTCGCTAGCTAGCCTGCGACCAAAACGGTCCGACGAGAGGGGGTTTAGATAGCAAACGCCGATGCCTTGTCGCGACAGAGCGCGTGCCAAGTTGTACACGGCTCCGCCCAAGCATGGCGTGAGTTTGCCATGGCTGTCTGCAATTAAATCAATGAGCGCCTCACCCGCAAGTGCGACTTCTATAGGTTTAGTCATGGGTTTTTACACGCAGCGTGAGTAACGCAGCAATGCCTAAAAAGCAGCCTGCCAATTGAATAACGTGTCGAGGATCACTGCTCAATAAGCTGTCGTAGTAGAGCGGGAGTGTGAGCATTTGAAGGATCATCGGCAAGACGATGAACATATTGAAGATGCCCATATAGACCCCCGCACGCTCAGGTGGAATGCTGCGTGCCAGCATGATGTAGGGGTTGCCCATGATACTGGCCCAAGCTAAGCCAATGCCGATCATCGGGATGAATAGCAACATCGTGTCTTGCAAGGTGGGCAGTAACCACATGCCCAAACCCGCGAGCGATAAGCAAACCGCGTGAACTGCCTTTGGGCCAAATCGTTTGGTAAGTGGAATTAATCCAAAAGCCGCAATGAATGCAACGAAGTTGTAAAAGCCACCGATTTGTCCATTGAGCAAACCCGCATCGCGAAAGCCTTGTGAGGTTGCATCGGTCGTATCAAACACCGAGCGGGCGAGGGCTGGCACGATGTAGATCCAATAGCACATCATGCCGTACCACTGAAACAGCTTCATCCACCACAACTGGCGCATGGCTTGGGGCATGTCACGCACAGCTTCAATAATCTCGGCCAAAGTGGCTGCGAATCCAGTGGGTTTGGCGAGGATAGCTTCTTTTTCATGCGGTGTCAGTGGCAGCTCGGGTGTGGAGTGGACCGACCACCACACAGTGGTGAGCGACAACACGGAGCCAATCAAAAACGCAATCACGGTGATGTGTGGAATATTGCTGTCATTCACGGCATCTTTGTTGAGACCAAACCAAAACAGCAGGGAAGGGGTGAGGTATGCCAGTGTTTGCGCTAAACCCGTGAAGGCGCTTTGTGTAAGAAAGCCCAATGAATGTTGGTTGGTGTTGAGACGGTCGCTCACGTACGCGCGGTAAGGCTCCATCGTCACGTTATTCGCAGCATCCAAAATCCAAAGTAAACTCGCAGCAAACCACAGTGTTGGGCTGAACGGCATGAACAACAAACAGATGCTGCACAAAATCGCGCCAATCATGAAGTAAGGCGTGCGGCGTCCCCATTTGCTGATGGTGCGGTCACTCATGGCGCCAATGATGGGCTGCACCAAGAGGCCTGTCATCGGGCCTGCCAGCCATAGCAGTGGCAAGCTAGCCTCGTCAGCCCCCAAATATTTGTAAATGGGGCTCATATTGGCTTGCTGCAGGCCAAAGCTGTATTGGATGCCGAAGAACCCAAAGTTCATGCTCAGGATTTGCCAAAACGACAAGTGTGGCTTGAGGTGTGTGGTCATTTTTTGAGCCAGATGGCCGAGTAAGGTGGTAGCTGCAAGCCTTGCAACTCAATGGGCTTTCCAGAAATCAGGTCAACGCCAGGTGTCATGCAATTGTGTGACATGGCTGTCGCAGGACTGAGCGCTTGAACGTGTTTCGAAAAATTAAACAATCCCAAAGCATGCTCACCACGCTTGAGTCCGAGCACGGAGTCGTTACCTGTGGCCCAAATCTGTAAGGGTTGGGTGGCATTCAAGCAAGCATGGTCTTTTTTGGCTTGAATGAACGACCGCAAAGCGGCATAAATTTGTCCTTGCGAAGTGTGCAGATCATGGCGCTTTGCAAAGCCCTCTTCGTCGAAATACGGCCTGTGCAGTTCACGTCCATCCGGACCTCGTCTTTGTGCGATTTCTTGTGCGAGTGTGTTGCCTTGACCCCATTCGTCGCCCATATAAACCAATGGCAAGCCGCCGACAAAAAAAGACAAGGCTTGCATCATGATCAAACGCGATTGCGCGGCTTCTTTCTCAGGATTCGTTTTTGCAGAGGTCAGACCCACCAATGCAGCCGCCATGCCATTGGTGCCGTGCACCACGCTTGGATCGCTGGCTTGGAAGGCGGCGCCTTGGGCATAGCTGTCAGTCACTTCGCCTGCGAAAAATTGCGAGGCATGTAGCAAACGTTGTCGTTGATCTGGGCCGCGAGCGTCCATCTCAGGACGCAACACATTCCAACCGATGTCGTCATGACATCGCACATAGGTCATCCAGCTGCAGCCATCTGGCAGGGCAGGTGTGTGTGACAGCACGTCTTGGATGATCTGTACCTTTTCCTCGGCCAAAGCTACCCAGCTGGCGGACATGAGGCTGGAGTGATAGGCCACATGGCACTCGGGGCCTTGCGTTTCGCCCAAGCCGAAGTAGGGCGGTAAGTCTTGGGTGGGCATGATGGCCTCAGCCTTAAGCAACACGCCTGGCGCGGCAATGTTGGTCAGACAGCGAAGGGCTTGCAAAATCCAATGCACTTCGGGTTGGTTCATACAGTTGGTGCCCGGGCGCTTCCATAAAAAACCGGTCGAGTCGAGGCGAAATGCTTCAACCCCCAAATTGGCTAACTGCAAAAGCGACTGCGCCATTTCTGCAAAGACATCGGGCTGTGTGTAGTTCAAATCCCATTGGTAAGGGTAGAACGTGGTCCATGCCCAAGCTTTCACCTCGGGAATGAAAGTGAAGTTGCCTGGTGCAGTGTTGGGGAAAATTTGAATCAGATTCTTTTCATGGGCCGCCACTTCTTCTGGCGTGTGCGCCCAATGAAAATAAGACTGGTAATGCGCATCGCCACCACGTGCCTTCGCGGCCCATGCGTGCTCGTGCGAAACGTGGTTGAGCACGAAGTCGCTACACAGGCTGATGCCTGCAGCCCTTAGGGCCTGTGTCAGTTGTTGCAAATCTTGATTACTACCCAATGCAGGGTCGACTTCGTCGTAGCTGGCCACGGCAAAACCACCATCATTGGGTGGTGTGCCCGGCTTTAAAAATGGCAATAGGTGTAAGTAAGTTACGCCTAGCTCTTGCAGATGTGGGATGCGTTGGTGCACGCCCGCCAAATCGCCGGCAAATTTGTCAGCATAAGCACAATAGCCCAAGCTGCCATTGGCATGCCAATTGGCGTTAGATGAACGCTGACTATCCAGCGCCCACAAATCATCAGGGCGAGCAAGAGCGATCTCAACAGCTCGTACCACCATTTGGTTGAGCCATTGCGAAAAATTGGGATTGCTGCCGTACAGGCGTGCAAGCCTGTCATGCAAGACAGGCATTTCCGTGTTCAAGCGACCGCGCAAAACTTCAGCGCGAGCGTGAGGGGCTTTGTCAAGCAGCTCTTGTATGCGAGCTGGAAGGGCTTGCCCAAGTTGTTCTTGGCGCACTTCTGTGGTCATCATGTCTGGCTTTGTAAAGAGCCCTCACGCGAAGGCGCGTGAGGGTTTTTGGGAATAAGAATTCACAAGAGCTTTGTGGGCTCTTGTGTAGTTCTTAGAAGTTGTAGCGCAAGGTCAAACGTGCCGTACGACCGTTGATTGATCGTGCAGCAGCACGATCACTGTTTCCTTCTGTGTAACCAATGACATTTGTCAAGTTGTTAATACCCAAAGAAACAACGGTTGACTTCGTCAGGTCGTGGTTCACGAAGGCATTCACGTAGTGGTATGCTGGCAATTCAACTTCAGTGGAGGTTGTTTGGGCATCTTTTGATGCAGTTGTTCCAATCAGTGACAAGCCAGCTGTGGTTTGAGCAAAACGATAGCTTGGTGATAAAGAGTAGATGAACTTCGCTTGACGGTTTGGAGCTTTACCAACGTAGTTAGCGTTGGTGCTACCAACCACTTCAGCATCTGTATATGTGATACCACCATTTAGGCGGAAGCCACCAGATTTGTAACCCATTTCCAACTCAATACCCTGGGCATCGTATTTGTTTGCCGAAGCGCCGCTATTGAGTGGGTCATAGTTGGTTTCATTTGTTTTAGCTTTGAAAGCAGTCACAAATGTGCTCAACTTACCTTGACGCAGTTTCAAGCCCGCCTCGTACTGTTGCACTTTGTTTGGATCGATTTTTCCAACCATACAAGAGTTTCCGCACTGAGCGGAGTAGGTCAGGTTGCGATCGCTTGGCAGCGAACCACCATCACTGACACGGGCAAAAACTGCGGTGTTTTTATCGATCGAGTAGTTGGCACCAAAAGAATATGAGTTAAGCGTTGAGCTGAAGTCAATTGGACGTGTGCCTGCGGCCTCAGCCCAGCTGCCAGTCGATTTGAGACGGTCAGAGCGCACGCTTGCGTCGAAAATCCACTTGTCTTTTTCATAGCTCACAGCAGCATAGGGGGCCAGCACATTGAATGACTGGTTTACAAAACGCTTGTAAGCAGAGGTGTAAGCGCCGTAAGTGGTGGACGAGTTGACGGGTAGTGTGGAGCTGAATGTGCCAATCTCCCAATCAGCGTTGTAGCGTTGGTTGCCCATGAAGAGGCCACCAGTCGTTGTTAGCTTGGCGCCGCCATCTAAAGCATGTGCCTTGGTCGCTTTGAAGTCATTGACAGCAAGGTTGACGTCTTTCATGCTTGTGTCGAGCAGTAGCGCGTTATAAGCGGTTGCATTAGCGCCCGGAATCCTGAAGTTCCCGCCATCGGCTACGGTGCCTACGGGGTAACTACCTGGCAAGATGCCATCAAAGCTAGCGGAGTTTTGTGACAACCGGAACTTGTCGTTGATAACCCATCCGTTGCCCATATTCAGGTTAACTTCTGCACCAACTGCAGTCGACTTGACTTTAAGACCGTCATTCATATTGGCTCCGCCACGACCGTACAAGCCTGCAGCTCCGATGCTGGGAAGTTTCGAAGAGTAAGGTGTAAACGTGCGTGGATCAACCCCAGCGACCTCCACGATCTTCCCATTTGAAATGCTGATGGGTACGGGCATGTTCAAGGGGGTTTTTTCATCCAAGAATTTGGCATACAACTTCACGCTGTTGCCGCCACCTAAGTCTTTGCTCATTGCCGCGCGGAATTGGCCGCCTTTTTCCATGTTGACGCCATCAGTTTTGCGTGGGCCTTCGCCATCACGAATGAAGCCACTGATTTGAAAGGTTGATGTGTCTGAGGTGCGCTTGCCGTACCCAAAGTCATAGCGCTTCTGATCGGCGCCGCCTATGTTGGTTGTTACGCCAATATTGCCACCGTCAATTTCTCCCACTTTGCTAATGAAGTTAATCACACCACCAGCAGCATTGGTAGCCATGGTTGAGGCAGAGCCGCCACGAACCACTTCTAGGCCATCGGTTCCTGAGTCTGCGCGAATTAGCATATCGGGTGTGATAAACGTCATGTCGCCGTAAAGCAAGACTGGTAGGCCGTCTTCTTGGAACTGGACGTAACGAGAACCACCTGCAGAAATTGGCACGCCGCGAACAGTCACGTTGGCATTGCCATCACCTGCGCTCGACTCTGTTCTCACGCCGGGAATGGTGCGTAACAGTTCAGCAGAACTTGATGCAACAGAATTGCTGATTTGTTCAGAGTCAATTGAGCTCACTGACAAGCTTTGCTTCATCTTTGAGCGGCCTTCAGGAGAGGCGGTAATCACCATCTCATCAAGCTTCAATGCGTCATTCGATTGCGCATAGGCCGCACCAATTTGCATAGCTGCTAACGAGGCTGCAACTGCAATCGTTTTAGGACTGATTTTTTTGTTGTTTGTTTTCACAAACGTCTCCTGTTTCAAGTTGAAGAATCTCTCATCCTCATAGGTTAACGAGGATCTGAGAGTGGTTTGCTCTTTGGCCTGCCTTGGATGCATTGCAATGAGTGAGTAGTATTCTTCCAATCCTTGCAAACGATTGCAATATAGATTTTTAAAAATTGCATAGCTTTACTTTTGGTTCTTTGTTATGAACAAGTCGTAAGTACCTGTATTGATTGAATAAACCTCATTAATTCAGGACTTTCCCTAGTGTTTACGCGACGCAACAAAAATTTTTTTGATACCTAGGGTTAGTACTTGTACGTGTTGGAAAGTTGATTCCATAGAATTGCAAACGTTTGCAAATAACAAATCAGGAGCCACACACACATGAAAGACTACGCCAGTCAACAACGCAATCCAGGCAAGCATGTTGTCGGATTGAGTCTGGTGGTTTTGTTGCACATCATCTTGTTTTGGGCGATCAGTTCAGGCTTGGCCAAGAAGTTCGTCAAAGTAATCAAGGGGCCAGTTGAGGCTCAACTGATTGAAGATGCCAAGCCCGACATTCCGCCGCCACCGCCACCACCTCCACAAAAGAGCATGCCGCCGCCTCCTGAATATGTGCCGCCCGTGGATATCGCTGTCAACGCCACTGCAGGTGCCAATGCCATTGCTTCAGTGTCGGCAGCGCCAGTGCGAACAGCACCAGTCATTAATGCGGCATCGAGTTGTCCTAAGCCAGAGTACCCCAGTGCATCACGCCGAAACGAAGAAGAGGGTACGGTGCAATTACGTTTCTTAATTGGCACAGAAGGCCAAGTGATCGAGTCGCAGGTTGAAAAGAGCTCAGGCTTCACGCGCTTGGATGAGGCTGCTCGTATTGCGTTGTCACGCTGTCAGTTCAAGCCAGGCACGCTTAACGGCAAAGCAGAACAAAGCTGGGCCAGCATGAAATACACATGGCGCTTGGAATAAGCGACACGTCAATCACCACCAAATTCAAAAAATTTCTTAGGAGTCATTCATCATGATTAAACAACTTAAAACTTTCGCGCTGAGCGCTGGCCTGGTTGCAGGCTTGCTGTTTGGCATGGTTGGTCAAGCGCAAGCGGCCAAAGAAAAAACGCCAGCTGCAGCACCTGCGGCGGCTGAAGCGGCAGTACCTGCTTCTGTGGCTGCACCAGCGCCAGCGGCACATGCAGGTGAAGAAAACCCCTACGGCTTGAGCGCATTGTGGGCGCAAGGCGATGTGGTTGCAAAAGGCACGTTGCTAATTTTGGTGATCATGAGCATGGGTAGCTGGTATGTGATCTTCACGAAGTACTTTGAGCAAGCCAAGATCATGCGCTTTGCGAAGGCTGCACAAGATAGCTTCTGGTCAGCAGGCAATGTGCGCCAGGGTGCAGACACATTGGCCGAAGACAGCCCATTCCGCTTCATCGCGGAAAAGGGGTTGGAAGGCGCAAGCAAGCACACAGGCATGTTGGGTGCGATCAACTTCAACGACTGGGTGACCATGAGCATTCAGCGCGCCATCAACAACGTACAAAGCCGCATGCAAGACGGATTGGCTTTGTTGGCCACTGTAGGCTCTACAGCGCCTTTCGTGGGTTTGTTTGGTACGGTCTGGGGTATCTATAACGCTTTGGTGAAGATTGGTATGTCTGGCCAAGCCAGCATCGACAAAGTGGCAGGCCCTGTGGGTGAGTCACTCATCATGACTGCGATTGGTTTGGCTGTGGCTGTGCCTGCTGTGTTGGGCTACAACTGGCTGGTGCGTCGTAACAAGTCGGCCATGGAAGATGTGAACGCTTTCGGTTCCGACTTGCACTCTGTGCTGCTCGGTACCAACGGCAAGTAATCAAGGAGTCACCATCATGGCCATGAACGTTGGATCGGATGCAGATGACGAGATCATCGGCACGATCAACACCACCCCCCTTGTGGACGTGATGTTGGTACTGCTGATCATCTTCTTGATCACCATTCCAGTGGTGACCACTTCGGTGAAGGTAGATCTCCCCAAAGAGAAAAACCTGATTCGCGAAACCAAGCCAGAGAACGTGATCATTTCAGTGAACGCACAGGGCAATATTTACCTGTACGACACACCGATCAAGAACTCTTCTGATTTGCTCGATCGCATGAAAACATTTGCGGTGAAAGAGCCTCAGCCTGAGGTGCAAATTCGCGGCGATGCACGCAGCGACTTTGAAGCAGTGGGGCGTGTGATGTATGCCGTGCAACGTGCAGGTATTGTGAAGGTCGGTTTCATCACCGAACCGAACTGATCGAAGGAGTCAAACATGGGAATGAATGTCGGCCAAGGATCAGGCAGCGGTGAACCCGAAGTGATGATGGACATCAACACCACACCTTTGATTGATGTGATGTTGGTGCTGTTGATCATGTTGATCATCACCATCCCTGCGCAGTTGCACAGTGTGAACTTGGATATGCCAGTGTCTAAGCCACCTACCAAAAAAGTAGATCCAGTGGTCATCAAAATCGATGTAGATGCCAACAGTGTGATCAACTGGAATGGCAAACCACTGGCTAGCCGTGCAGAGCTTGATTTGAAGTTGCAAGAGGCGACCAAGATGGATCCACAGCCCGAGTTGCATTTGCGCTCTCACGCCAAAGCAAAGTATGAGGCTGTGGCGGCCGTGATGGCTAATGCGCAGCGTTTGGGTTTGAACAAGCTTGGCATCGTTGGATCTGAGCAGTTTGTGAATTAATTTCTTCAAGGTTTCTGCAAGAGGGAAACCCTTTGCCCCTCCTCGTCAGAGGCGGGGCATTTTTTTTAAGGAGTTTGGCAATGACATCGTCGTGGAAAAAATTGTTTGCTTTGAGCGTGCTAGGTGTGGCATTGCATGCTGTGGCGCAAGTCAATATGCGCCCTGAGGTGGCACGTCCATTACAGGCAGCCCAAGAGGCAATTCAGGCCAAGCAGCCAGATGTTGCACTGCAAAAGATACAAGAGGCACGCGCTACTGCGCAGCTGACTGAACCAGAAAAAATGTTTTTAGAGAGACTCTCAGTGGTGGCAGCGATGAATGCGCAAAAGTTCGACGTGGCTGCCAGCTCCTTGGAATACCTGCTCAAAAGCAAAGAGTTGTCCGCGGCAGATCGCTTGACGCTGACCGAAACCATGGTGAGTGTGAGTCAGCGTAACAAAGACCATGCCAAAGTGGTGCAGTGGGCGAAACGTTATACCGAAGATGGTGGTAAGAGCCAACGCGTACACATCATGAAGGTGCAAGCCTTGGCGTTGCAGGGGCTGCACAAAGACGTGCTTCAAGAGATGCAAGAGGTTTATAGAGCTGCAGGCTATCAGGCAGAGGAGGGGGAGTTGCGTATTTATGCGTTTAGCCAAAAGCAGCTCAAGGATGATGCGGGATACATCAACACCCTGGCGCAGCTGGTGACTCGCTTTCCAAACAAGGACTACTGGACAGATTTACTCAACGCCATGGGGCGCGTTGCGGGTATCAGCGCGCGTACACAGCTTGATGTGTCGCGTCTGATGGATGCAGCTGGCACGATGCAAGAGGGGGAGGATTTCATCGATACAGCCCAATTTGCCATCAAGGCAGGCTTGCCACATGAGGCATTGCGGGTATTAGATCAAGGCCAAGCTGCAGGCCTTTACAAAGGGGCGTTGACCAGTCAAGTTGCCAAGCTCAAGCTACAAGCGCAGCAACGTGCTGCTGAGGATGACAAAGCCACAAAGTCACTCAGCCTAGCGTCTGACAACGTTTCTATGCTGGTTCAACTCGGTGACGTGCTCTTGTCTAAGGGGGCGTGGGCAGAAGCTGCTGAGACGTATCAAAAAGCTTTAAGCAAAGGAGGGCTCAAGCGCGAGGCCGATGCACGGTTGCACTGCGGCATTGCTTTGTTTAAGTCAAAGCAAATGGAGCAAGCGAAAACCATGCTGCAAAGTGTGTCTGGCGATGCCTCAGCCACGCTCATGGCAGGCTTGTGGATCTCACTCATGAAATGAGCCCCTATGATGGGAAGGTATTCAAGTGGTGAAACCTTATTTCAAACGCATGGCTAGCTCTGACAACGAGAAACGCAAAATTCAGATGATCGACATCGCTCGCATGGCGGGCGTGTCTACATCCACCGTGTCACGTGCACTCAATGGCAGTTCACTCACGAACGACGAAACGCGTCAGCGCATCATTGAGCTGGCCCGTTCTCTCAACTACACCATCAACCAAAGTGCCAAAAGCTTGCGCATGGGTGACAACCGGACCATCGGTGTGGTGATCCCCTACGACAGCAAAACACGGCAGCATATTTCTGACCCTTTTTTCTTAGGTATGTTGGGTAGTTTGGCTGATGCTTTGACTGACCGTAACTATGACTTGTTGTTGTCGCGTGTCGATGCTGACCATTTAGACGAGATGGCGTCGTTGTACGACACAGGACGCGCCAAAGGAATCATCGTCATTGGTCAATGGGGACATCATGACCAGCTCAACGAGTTGGCTCGTAGGCGCGTGCCTATGGCAGTCTGGGGTGCACAGTTGCCGCGGCAGTTGTATTGCAGTGTGGGTAGTGACAACGTTTCAGGCGGTGCTCTGGCCACGGAGCATTTGTTGGGTTTAGGTCGACGTCGTGTGGTTTTTATGGGTGATACCGATATGCCCGAAGCTGCTAAACGACACGAGGGCTATTTGCAAGCACACAAAAAAATGGGTGTGCCGGTTGATCCCAAGCGCTATATCAAGTCGCCGTTCACAGCTGAAGAAGCCCAAGCTGCGTTGCTCAGTTTTTTAGAAAGTGGTGTTGCGTTTGATGCGATTTTTGCTGCGAGTGATTTGATTGCCATCAACGTCATGGGCGTACTGAAAGGGCAGGGCGTTTCTGTTCCAGAGCAGGTTAGTGTGGTTGGCTATGACGACATTGATATGGCTTCGCATAGCTTTCCGCCACTCACTACGGTTCGCCAGCCTATCGATGTCGCGGGGGGTGTTCTGATGGACTCTTTGCAAGAGGTGTTAGACGGTCATATCGCTGACTCCAAACTGCTACCTACATCATTGGTCATTCGCGGTTCTACCGCCTGAGGTGCGCATTGAACCAATCTTTGTCAGGTGCCATTGGCGTGTTTGACTCCGGCGTAGGCGGCTTGTCCGTCTTGCGAGCCATTCGCGCTGCTTTACCGCATGAGCATTTGGTGTACGTGGCTGACTCCGGTCATGCGCCCTATGGCGATCAATCCGAAGATCACATCACGCAACGCACCCTCACTGTGGGTAACTGGCTGGCTGAGCAAGGCGTGAAGAGCATCACCATTGCGTGCAACACCGCCACCGTGGTGGCGGCTAAAGCCTTGCGCGAGCAAACGCATCTGCCTGTGGTTGCTATTGAGCCCGCCATCAAACCCGCTGTGGCGCTCACGCGCAGCGGCGTGGTGGGTGTATTGGCCACGCGCCAAACAGTGCAAAGCGCTTCGGTGGCTAGGCTGGTCGAGCTGTATGGCGCAGACAAACGCATCTTGCTGCAAGGCTGCCCTGGTCTGGTTGAGCAAGTGGAGCGCGCCGAATTGCAAAGCGCAGAGACAGAGCAATTGCTGCGTCAGTTCATCACGCCGTTGATCGAGCAGGGTGCTGACACTTTGGTGTTGGGCTGCACACATTACCCGTTCTTGCGCGACACCATTCAGCGCGTGGCAGGCGAAGGTGTGACGTTGCTCGATCCCGCTGAGGCCGTGGCCCGCGAGCTGGCTCGCCGTTTGGCTGACAGTGGCAGCTTGTCTAGCGCAAGCCAGCAAGGGCGCGTGCAGTTTTTCACCTCGGGCGATGTGGCGCAGTCGCAAGCCGTCATGTCCCACCTATGGGACGAACCGCTTACGGTGCAAGCGCTGCCCTAAAAAAGCACCTTCCAAGCGCACGGGCGATAGCCCCAAAAACCCGAAGGGCAGGGGCTAACCCGTACACTTGAGCCCTTCATGAATGCCTACGCCGACGTCTCCCTTTTTCCCCGCAACGCCAAGCCCCTGACCAGCTATCGCGAGTACTGGGCGCCTCGTTTTGGCACGGCTCCGTTTTTGCCGATGTCGCGCGAAGAGATGACGCAACTCGGCTGGGACAGCTGCGACATCATCATCGTCACCGGCGACGCGTATGTAGACCACCCGAGCTTTGGCATGTCGGTGATTGGCCGCATGCTCGAGAACCAAGGTTTCCGCGTGGGCATCATTGCCCAGCCCGATTGGCAAAGTGCCGACCCATTCAAGGCGCTGGGCAAACCCAACCTGTTTTTCGGCGTGACCGCCGGCAACATGGATTCGATGATCAACCGCTACACGGCCGATCGCAAAATTCGCAGCGACGACGCGTACACCCCAGGCGATGTAGGAGGAAAGCGCCCCGACCGCGCGGCGCTGGTGTACAGCCAACGCTGCAAAGAGGCCTACAACGACGTGCCCATTGTGTTGGGCGGTATCGAAGGCTCGCTGCGTCGCATTGCGCATTACGACTATTGGTCTGACAAAGTGCGTCGCTCCATCGTGGTGGATAGCAAGTGCGATTTGCTGTTGTACGGCAATGCCGAACGTGCCATTGTGGAAATCGCCCACCGCTTGGCCGCCAAAGAGCCGGTGCACAACATCACCGACGTGCGCGGCACTGCGTTTGTGCGCCGTGAAACGCCTGAGGGCTGGTTTGAAATTGACTCCACCAGCATCGATGTGCCGGGCAGGGTAGAGGCCCACGTCAACCCGTATTTGATGGTGAGCGACCAAGCCAAGGCACAAGGCCAAAGCTGTGCGCGTGAAGACGAAGCCAATGCCGTAGCCGATGAACACAATGCCAAGTCAGGCGCAAAAGTCGATGCAGGCTTTACCGTGTCGCCGCTGAACTTTGTGCCGAATCCCGCGTTCACAGGCAAGGGGGCCTTGAAAGTGCCGCCGCGTGATCGCAGCGTGATTCGCTTGCCCGCGTATGAGCTAGTTAAGTCAGACCCTGTTCTGTATGCCCACGCCAACCGTGTGCTGCACTTAGAAACCAACCCTGGTAACGCCCGCGCTTTGGTGCAAGCCCATGGCGAAGGCCACACCGCACGCGATGTGTGGGTCAACCCACCGCCCATCCCGCTCACCACCGCTGAGATGGACCACGTGTTTGACTTGCCTTACGCACGTAGCCCACACCCAGCGTATGCGGATGAGCACGGCAGCCACGATGGCGCAACCAAAATTCCTGCGTGGGAGATGATTCGCTTCAGCGTCAACATCATGCGCGGCTGCTTTGGGGGCTGCACGTTTTGCTCCATCACCGAGCACGAAGGCCGCATCATTCAAAGCCGCAGCGAAGCCTCGGTCATTCGCGAGATTGAAGACATCCGCGACAAAGTGTCGGGCTTCACCGGCGTGATCTCAGACCTTGGCGGCCCCACCGCCAATATGTACCGCTTGGGTTGCAAGAGCCCAGAGATTGAAGCCGCTTGTCGCAAACCCAGCTGTGTGTACCCTGGCATTTGCCAAAACTTGGGCACCAACCACACGCCGCTCATCAACATCTACCGCCGCGCGCGTGCCCTCAAGGGCATCAAGAAAATCTTGATTGGCTCGGGCCTGCGTTATGACTTGGCCGTCAAGTCGCCCGAATATGTGAAAGAACTGGTCCAGCACCATGTGGGGGGCTATCTTAAAATTGCGCCCGAGCACACCGAAGGTGGCCCACTGTCAAAGATGATGAAGCCTGGCATTGGCACGTATGACCGCTTCAAAACCATGTTCGACAAGTTCAGCGAAGAAGTAGGGAAGAAGCAATTTCTCGTGCCGTACTTCATCGCTGCTCATCCCGGCACCAGCGACGAAGACATGATGAACTTGGCCCTGTGGCTCAAGCGCAATGGCTTTCGCGCTGACCAAGTGCAAACCTTCTATCCCAGCCCCATGGCCACGGCTACGGCCATGTACCACTCGGGTCGCAACCCCTTGGGTCGCATTACACGCAGCAGCGAAACAGTCGATGTGGTTCGCGGTGAACGGCGCCGCCGCTTGCACAAAGCCTTCTTGCGCTACCACGATGCGAACAACTGGCCTTTGCTGCGCGAGGCATTAAAGGCCATGGGCCGTGCCGACCTGATTGGCAATGGCAAGCAGCATTTGATTCCCACCTTTCAGCCGCAAACAGATGGTGCTTACACCAGTGCGCGCCGAAAAAATAGCACGGGAACAACTGCGCGAACGGCGCCCATCAAAGGGCGCGTGTTGACGCAACACACGGGCTTACCACCCCGCGTAAATGGCGCAGGGAAACCCAGCGCCAATGCGGCCAAGCGAAAACCCAATCGTTGAGAGATGAAAGGCTGAGCAAGAGCAGCTCAGTCTGTGCGCTTTAACGGTGGCGCGACTTCATGGCGCGTTCGACCTCACGTTTACCTTCGCGGTCTTTGATGGTGTCGCGCTTGTCGTGTTCGGCCTTGCCTTTGGCCAAGGCGATCTCGCATTTGATCTTGCCGTTTTTCCAATGCAAGTTGACGGGCACCAAGGTGTGGCCTTTTTGTTCGACCTTACCGATCAGACGTTTGATTTCGTCTTTCTTCATCAGCAGCTTTTTGGTGCGTACTTTGTCAGGCGTCACATGGCTCGATGCCGTGTGCAAGGGGTTGATCTGGCAGCCAATCAAAAACAACTCGCCATCACGGATGACCACATAGCCGTCGGTGAGTTGCACTTTGCCTTCACGCGCAGCCTTGACCTCCCAGCCTTCCAGCACCATGCCTGCCTCGAACTTTTCTTCGAAGAAATAGTTGTACGCCGCTTTTTTGTTGTCAGCGATGCGTGAGGAGGTTGCAGGTTTTTTGGTAGCCATTAGAAAGATATGGGGATCGTAGAGCTTCTTACAATGGCAACCATTCTATGAAAACCGTACACAAGTCTGTTCTTATTTGGTTTAGCGCTGAAGAAATGTTTGCGCTGGTCACCGATGTGGCTCGCTACCCCGAGTTTTTGCCTTGGTGCGACCGTGCAGGTGTGCTCGAAACCCATCCCGATGGTGCAACCGCGCAAGTGGGTATGACGTTTGGCGGCTTTCACAAAAGCTTCACCACGCGCAATGTGCACATCGAAGGGCGTCAAGTCAAGCTAGAACTGGTGGATGGCCCGTTCAAACACCTCGACGGCACATGGGACTTTCACCCACTGCACGACCCCAATACCCAAGAACCCCAGCGCGCTTGCCGCATTGAGCTGACCTTGAACTATGCGTTTGAGAGTATGTTTGGCGCGTTGGTTGGCCCTGTGTTTGACAAAATTGCCGCCACCTTGGTGGATGCATTTGTGAAACGCGCTGAGCAGGTGTACACCGCGTGAGTCACCTGCAGATCACCGTGATGTATTCGCCTGCACCTCGCGTGGTGCATGAGCGCGTGCTGGCCCTCAGTTCTGGCGTGACGGTGATGCAAGTCCTTGAGTTCAGTGGTCTGTTGACGGCGTGTCCTGAAATTGATGTGAGCCAGCCTGATGCGTTTGCCGTGTGTATTTGGGGCAAGAAGACCACGCCGACCCATGTGCTGCGTGATTCAGACCGCATTGAGATTTGCCGCGCACTGACTGTTGATCCCAAGGTGGCGCGACGGGAGCGCTTTCAAAAACAAGGCACCAGCCGCGCCGGCTTGTTTTCCAAGCGCCGCGCAGGTGCGAAGCCCGGCTACTGAGCTAGCCCAACTGAGGCAAATCACCCATGACACATCCACTTTGGCCCAGCTGTGGCTATTCCTTGCTCACACCGAATGAGGCCGGTCACTTGGTGGTGACAGATGATTTTTTACGTTTCCTTCTAGAACGCCCAGAGCTGGCACCCATTGCCAGTTCGTGTGCTGCCGAGGTGACCTTACACCACAGCTTGGTCGAGCAGCCACGTCGTGAGGTGACACAGCAAGAGCTGGCTCAACTGCAAGACAAAGACGCTGCCGATAACTATGCCGTGTGGCTGCGCTTTCGCCAGCGCATCACGACTTTGCCAACCTTAGAGGCTAGCTACATCGCCTTGTTCAAAGGCGAGGGTGTGGATGTGCCGCCGCTGCTGGTGCAGCACATCACGCACATCTTGTTGCGCCATGTCTTGGGCGAGGCGCCCACGGCTATGCAAGCACGTGTCGCCGAAATGCTGATGCACACTCAAAAAATCACCGTGTTGGAAGACGGCGCGGTGATGGCAGCGGATGACGAAACGGTGGAGCGCCACGCCACACACACTGGCTTTGGCTCAATCGGTGAGTTGCTCAAGCAAGGTGGTATTAAGTTACGCAGTGTGGATTTGGATGTGCTCAACGAAGACAACCAAGATGCCTATTGGTCGCGTAGCGAGAGTTTTGACTGGGTGGTGAGCCTCAACCGTGGTCAACCTGCTTTGCGTGCATTGTGTGAGGTGATGGCCAAGTGGGTGCAACACTTCTTGGGCGTGCAGGTGCGCATTCAAACCGAGCGTGAAATCAATGATGACCACTGGGTATGGCATGTGGGCCTAGACGCCCAAGCCAGCGGTGTGTTGAACGACCTCTACCAAGGCAAGGACGTAGAACCAGAGCGCATGGAGCGCTTGCTATGCCTGTTTAAATTGGAATTTGTAGAGCCCAACGACATGCTGGCTGATGTGCGTGGCAAGCCCGTGTACTTGGCCATGGCGGTGGACGCCCATCAGCGCTTGAAACTCAAGCCGCAAAATTTGTTGCTGAATTTGCCTTTGGCCAAACGATCTTGAATCAAGGGCGCTCGATGGGCCCTGCCACCGATTTGTACAAAAACACCGCACGTGTGATGTCGGTGACCCACACCAGTCCATCACCAATTTGTCCGATCTGTGCGGTGTGAACAATCAAGTCCACGATGCTGTCACAGATTTCATCCGGTGCCACGATTTCAATGCGTACTTTGGGCGTGTAGTCGGTCAGCTCTTCTTTCAAATTGGAAGGGCTGTGCAGGCTAGGGGCAGAGCAGCCCTCGGCTTTGCTCACGGTCATGCCGGGGAAGCCGGGCAAGCTGCGCAGCTTTTCTCGCAGGGTAGGCAGCTTGGAAGGGCGAATGATGGCTTTGATTTCTTTCATGGGGTACTCCTTCGCTTAAGCCTCGGGGTCTTTTTCGTCAAACCAGTGATAAATCGTGGGCACGACCACCAAGGTCAGCAAGGTACAGGTGATCAGACCACCAATCACCACAATGGCCAAGGGACGTTGCACCTCCGACCCTGGACCATTTGAAATCAGAAAAGGGATGAGGCCGAGCATCGCCACCGTGGCGGTCATCATCACAGGGCGGAAGCGCTGACGTGCGCCTTCTAGCACCGCATCTTTCACCGACATGCCGCCTTCACGCAAGCTGCGGATATAGGACACCAACACCACGCCGTTGAGCACCGCAATGCCCCACAGCGCAATGAAACCCACAGATGCAGGCACTGACAGGTACTCGCCTGCCATGAACAAGCCAATCACCCCACCAATCGACGCAAAAGGCAGCACCGTGATGATGAGGGTGGCGAACTTGACTGAGTTGAACAGCAAAAAGAGCAAGAAGAAAATCGCAGCCACGGTGATAGGCACAATCACTTTCAAGTGGCCCAGCGCGCGTTCCATGTTTTGGAACTGCCCCCCCCATTCCAAGTAATAGCCTTCGGGCAGCTTGATCTTGTCACCCACTTTGGTTTGCAGCTCAGCCACAAAACCGCCCAAGTCGCGGTCTTTCACGTTGATGCCGACCACAATGCGGCGCTTGGCCATTTCGCGCGAAATTTGCGCGGGGCCATCGAGCACTTGAATTTTGGCCACGTCATCCAAGCGGGCTTGCGCGCCATGCGACGAACTCAGAATGATGTTGGAAATCGCCTCGATGTTGTTGCGAAAGCTTTCTGGCAAACGCACCACAGCTGCAAATCGGCGCTCACCCTCAAATACCTCAGAAGCCACTTTGCCGCCGATGGCGGTTTCAATCACATCGTTCACATCAGACACATTCAAGCCCAGACGCGCAATGGCTTGGCGATCAATGTCGATTTGTAAATACTGCTGACCCGAAATGCGTTCAACACGCAAGTCTTGTGCACCCTGAATGCCTTGTGCCACTTTGGCAATTTGGTTCGCCACGCGTCTGAGCTCATCCAGGTCGTCACCAAAAACTTTCACCGCAATGTCCGATCGCACACCGGTGACCATCTCGTCCACACGGTCAGAGATGGGCTGTGCCATGACGATTTGCACACCGGGCAGTACTTTGAGTTTTTCGCTCATGGCGTTGGTGATGTCCGTTTGATCCCAGCCTGAGGGCCACTCGCTGCGGGGCTTCAAACTGACGATGGGGGTGGATTCGTTCACGCTTTGTGGGTCGGCCGGTGATTCGCCACGGCCCAAGCCTGAAATGGCCGACTTCACGCCGGGCACGGTCATGACCAACTTCATGGCCTGCATTTCCATCTTGATGGATTCGTTCAGTGAAATGTTAGGCACGCGGTTGATGCCGGGCACGATGGAGCCCTCTTTCATCTCTGGAATGAACGCTGTTCCCAAAAATGGCAGCACCAAGACAGCAGCAAGGAATGCCCCCAAAGACGCTTGCACGGTGCGTTTTTGGTTAGACATGGCCAAATCCAACAACTTCAAGTAGCGGGTTTTGAGCGCCTTGATGAGGGGCGTGTCGTGGTCACCATCGCCTACAGGTGGCTTGAGCAAGTAAGAAGACAACACAGGCGACAAAGTCATCGACAACACCAAAGACACCGCCAGTGCAATGGCAATGGTGTAGGCGAGGGGGGCAAACATCTTGCCTTCCATGCCTTGCAAAGTCATCAGCGGCAAAAACACCAAAATGATGATGCCCACGCCAAAAATCACCGGCGTCGCCACTTCGGTGACCGCATTCAAAATACCACGCACCTTGCTTTCGCCCAGCTCTGCGGCACGGCCCAAGCGGGCGTAGGCGTTTTCGACCACCACCACCGAGCCGTCCACCATCAAACCAATCGCAATGGCCAAGCCGCCCAAAGACATGAGGTTGGCTGAAATGCCTAATTTGTTCATGGCCATGAACGTGAGCAGCGGCGTGAGCACCAAGGTGGCCACAACGATCAGTGAGGAGCGCACATCACCTAAGAACAAAAACAACACGATGACCACCAGCACCACGCCTTCAATCAGCACTTTGGTGACGGTCCACAGCGCGGCATCGACCAACTCAGAGCGGTCGTAGTAGGGGACGACTTTCAAGTCGCCGGGCAACATGTCGCGATCATTGATTTCTTTGACACGGGCTTTGATGCGGCTGACCACTTCTTTCGCGTTGCCGCCGGTCATCATCATCACAATGCCGCCTACGGCTTCGGTGGTGCCGTTTTTAATCAACGCGCCTTGACGCACATCGTGACCGAGTTTGATGTCGGCCACATCGCGCATGTACACCGGTGTGCCGTTGGTTTCCTTCAAAACGATTTGGCCCAGATCCCCCACGCCTTGAACCAGGCCCACACCACGGATCAGATATTGCTCGGCCGCTTGCGGCAGCACGCCACCACCCGAGTTGGCGTTGTTGCGTGAGACGGCGTCATACACCTCAGACAAACTGATTTTGTAATGGCGCAAACGTTCAGGGTTGACCAGCACGTGGTACTGCTTGACGTAGCCGCCCTGTGAGTTGATTTCGGCCACGCCGGGGATCGAGCGCAGCAGAGGCCGAAGCACCCAGTCTTGCACCACGCGGCGTTGCGTGAGTTCTTCTTCGCTCAGTTCACGATTGCCATCGTTGGCATGTTCAAGTGTGTATTGGTAGACCTCGCCCAACCCCGAAGAGACAGGGCCTAGGACGGGGCTGATGCCTTGCGGCAGACGTTGGCTCACCTCCATCAAGCGCTCCATCACCAACTGGCGCGCAAAGTAAACGCTGGTGCTGTCTGTGAAGACCAAGGTGATGAGCGACAAGCCTGGCTTGTTCAACGAGCGCAGCTCGGTCAAGCCGGGCAAGCCCGTCATGGCCACCTCGATGGGGACGGTTGCAAAGCGTTCCACCTCTTCCGGCGAGCGACCTGGTGCTTCGGTGGCAATTTGCACCTGCACATTGGTCACGTCAGGGAAGGCGTCGACCGAGAGTTTGGTGGAGGCATTTAAACCAAAGAACAGCAACACCACGGCAATGACGCACACCACCAAACGTTGCTTGAGCGCACCACGTACAAGAGATTCCAGCATGGCTTAGTTCCCGCTTTCCATTTCGGCCAGATTGCGATGGTTGTTCACATGGAAAGCCCCATCCGAGATGATGCGCACGCCGGGCTTGAGGCCCTCCAGTACAACGCGTTGGCCGTTTTGTTCGGTCGCCAATTTGACGGGGGTGAGCCGGAAGCGGTTGTCCGACTCTTCAACAAACACAAAGTCGGCATCATCTTGACGAACCACGGCAGCCACTGGGACGACAACACGTTTGGTGGGGGTGGATTCAATCAACATCGAGGCCAACATAGAGGGCTTGAGGCGCCCATTTTTGTTGTCAAGCTCGGTACGAACCAACACCGTGCGGGTGTCGGGGTTGACGGTTTGGCCAACATAAATCAGCTTACCAACCAATTTCTCGTTGTCTAAGGCGGGCACCTCAATGCTCACCGATTGCCCGACTTTGACTTGGCTCACTTGCTGCTCAGGCACTTGGGCCACAGCCCAGACGCGGCTGAGGTCGGCCACAGCAAACAGCACATCCGAGGGTTGCACCACTTGGCCAATCGCGATTTTTCGCTCGACCACCACGCCTTTGATGGTGGCCACCACGCTCGAGACCGAGTCGATCGTGCCGGTGGCGGCGAGTCGTTCGATGGACTTGGCACTCACTCCCAAAACACGCAGCTGGTCTTGCGCTGCACGGGTTTCAGCGGCTGCAATTTCGTATTCGTTTTCCCGGCGCTGCAATTCCGCTGCACTGATCACGTCAGCCTCAAACAGAGTTCGGGCACGTTCCATATTTCGGCGGTGCAGCTCTTTTTCAGAGCGCGCCTTGAGGTAGGCCAGTTGCGAGCCTGACAGTTCGCTGCTGTTGATTTGAGCCAAGGTTTCACCTTTGTCAACCACATTGCCCAAGTGCGCTTGAATCTGCGTCACGCGCCCGGTAACACTCGCGCCAATGCGGGTGAGGGACTGTTCGTTGAAATCAATTTGACCGGCCACACGCAAGGTGTCGGCGACATCTTGGCTGACCACTTCGGCCACTTGAATTTGCGCCTTGAGGCTTTCAGGCACCAACACCTGAGAGGCATCTGTGGCGGATTGCGTCGCCTCTTGAACCGTAGATTTCTTGCAAGCGCTGAGCGCCAAGGTACTGCACAGCAAAACGGTGAGGAAAGAGCGAGATGGCAAGTTCATAAAAGGTGTCATCGTTTTCAAGGGGTGGTGGCACGTAAGCGTTCTATTTCTGACCAAGCGCTGGCCAGTTCAAATTGAGCGGTGATGAGTTCATTGCGGGCAATGCGGTAGACGCGTTGTGCATCCATCACTTCCAGAAAACTTTTCTCGCCCGCCTTGTAGGCCAGTTCGGCAATACGCAAGGCGTTGGCTGCTTGGCGCACGATACCGTTTTCGAGGGCGGTCACTTGGGCATGGGCAATTTCATATTGCTGGTAAGCCGATTCGAGTGACTGCAACAAGGCAAACTCTTGATAAGCCAGTTGATTGCTGCTTTGTGCAAGCTTGGCCGCGGCTTCACCCACGGGGCCACCACGCCAGTCCCACAGGGGTAGGCTCATGGCGATGCCGACGCGTTTGCTTTGCCACTCGGGGTCGGTGTCTTGGTCGGCACGCAAGGCAAACTTGGGCAAGCGCAAGGCTTTTTCTTCACTGAGCTTGCGATCGAGTTGTTGGCGCTCGGCGCGCGTGCGTTGCAATTCAGGGTTGTTTTGCAGTACCGCTTCGCGAATGTTGGCGATGGGGGCAGGCGCAGCAAAGGTATGAACTTCTTGCTGAATTTCAAAAGTCTCCGGCAATTGCGCACCCACCAAAGCGCGCAAGGCACCACGCGATTGGCGCACACGCAAATTGGCTGACTCTTGCATTTTTTGTGCATTCAGCAATTCCGCATTGGCTTTGACCAGTTCGAAACGGGCTTTTTCTCCGGTTTCGACTTGCAACTCAATGCGCTTGTGCATGGCTTCCATCAATTTCACGTCTTCACGGGCCACACGACTCTCTGCGGTGCGTCGCACCACGTCGTAATACCGCAAGCGCAGTTGTGCACGCATATCAGCTTTGAAAGACGCTTCGTTGGCCTGTGCCGCTTGCAAGCCTGCGAGCGCCGCATCGACTCTTGGAAAACGATGCCAAGGCATGTCAATGTCTTGGGTGACGCTGATGGTTTTGAGATTGCCTTGTGGGTTGGCGTTGTCTAGCCGGGGCTTGCGCGTCCCGTTCATCACCTCCACTTGCGGATTGGGAATGGTGCGCGCGGTAGACACGGCCGCGCGGGCTGCCTCCACCGAATTGGCCGCGGCTTGGATCGCAGGGCTTTGGCTGAACATCAAGGCCTCTAGCTCGGGTAAGCTGAGTTTTTGAGGTTCAGCGTGTGCCAACGTGATGAATGAACACGCACACAGCAGCCAGGATGCGATTGATCGTGTCAATGGGGCGGGGTGGCGCGAAGTCAAACCAGTCACCTGTATCTGTTTTTTAAGTGAAGTGATTGTCGTGCAAACCCCAATGCCATCCATTCGTTAAGGAAAAGTGCGACTGATGGCCTGTATACAAGCGGCATTCGGCCCCTACGTACAATGCTGTTTTTGGAGCTATCACATATGCGCCTCCTCGGCAAAGCCCTCACTTTCGACGACGTTCTGCTCGTCCCCGCGTTCTCCCAAGTCCTGCCCAAGGACACGTCGCTTGCGACACAATTCACCCGCAACATCCGATTGAACCTGCCCCTCGTGTCCGCTGCCATGGATACGGTGACAGAAGCCCGTTTGGCCATTGCCATTGCGCAAGAGGGCGGCATGGGCATCGTGCATAAAAACCTCACCGCGCAAGAGCAAGCCGCACATGTGGCCAAGGTCAAGCGCTATGAGTCAGGTGTGTTGCGTGATCCCGTGGTCATCACGCCTGACACCACCGTGCGTCAAGTCATGGCCTTGTCGGATGAATTGGGCGTGTCTGGTTTCCCCGTGTGCGAAGGTGGCAAAGTGGTGGGTATCGTCACTGGTCGCGATTTGCGCTTTGAAACACGCTACGACCAAAAGGTGAGCGAGATCATGACGCCGCAAGCGCGTTTGATCACTGTGCCCGAAGGCACCACCCCCGAACAAGCCAAGGCGCTGCTCAACAAACACAAGCTTGAGCGTTTGCTGGTGGTCAACGATGCATTTGAACTCAAAGGCTTGATCACCGTCAAAGACATCACCAAACAACTCAACTTTCCCAATGCCGCACGCGATACCGCTGGCAAGCTGCGCGTGGGTGCTGCCGTGGGCGTGGGTGAGGGCACAGAAGAGCGCGTCGAAGCCCTCGCACGTGCGGGTGTAGACGCCATCGTGGTGGATACCGCACACGGCCACAGTAAAGGTGTGATTGACCGTGTGCGCTGGGTCAAGCAAAACTACCCGCACATCGAAGTGATCGGTGGCAACATCGCCACGGGCGCAGCTGCTTTGGCCTTGGTCGAAGCGGGCGCAGACGGCGTGAAAGTGGGTATTGGCCCCGGCTCCATCTGTACCACCCGCATCGTGGCGGGCGTGGGCGTGCCGCAAATCATGGCGGTGGACAGCGTGGCCACGGCTCTCAAAGGTACGGGCGTGCCACTCATTGCCGACGGCGGTATTCGCTACAGCGGTGACATCGCCAAAGCCATTGCCGCAGGCGCGGGCAGCGTCATGATGGGCGGCATGTTTGCGGGTACCGAAGAAGCCCCAGGCGAAGTGATTTTGTTCCAAGGCCGCAGCTATAAGAGCTACCGTGGCATGGGCTCAATCGGGGCTATGCAGCAAGGCAGTGCCGACCGCTACTTCCAAGAATCCAGCACCGGTAACCCCAATGCGGACAAGCTGGTGCCCGAGGGCATTGAAGGCCGCGTGCCCTACAAAGGTTCAGTCGTGGCCATCATTTACCAAATGGCGGGCGGCTTGCGTGCCAGCATGGGCTATTGCGGTTGTGCCACGATTGACGACATGCATCACAAAGCCGAGTTTGTGGAAATCACGGCGGCAGGCATTCGTGAGTCGCATGTGCACGACGTGCAAATCACCAAGGAAGCGCCGAACTATCGGGCGGATTGATGCCTGACACACTGCGCCCGCTCACACGCGCTGATGCCCCCGCCTTGCAAGCCTTGTACGAGGCTTGTAGCGATTTCAGCATGCAGATGTCTGGCACGTGTGTACCTTTGGATGCTGCCCGACAGGACTTGCGCGAATCCGATGGTGCAACGGAGACAGCCCAGACGCACTACTTCGGGTTCTTTGCTCCTGATGGCTTGCTAGCCATGATGGAGTACCGATTGCACAGCCCTGAGCCGGGCGTGTGCTTCATCGGCGTGTTGCAAGTGGCGCCACAGCAGCGCAATCAAGGCATAGGTGCGCGCATGTTGCGGATGCTGGAAGATCAATGGCGGCAGCAAGGCATACGCGAACTGCGATTGGCTGTGTTGGCTGAGTCGCCCGCTGCGCAGCGGTTCTGGCAGCGTCAAGGTTTTGTGAAGCATGGAACTTTGCCGCAAGCGCGCTTGGGTCTCAAGACGCATGTACGTCATGAATTGAGAAGACCGCTTTGAGCTTGGAGCTTGGCCTTATTTTTTGCGACAATATGCCGCTAGGCCACTTGAAGGCCCTTTTTTATTTATGTCGCACCAAAAAATCCTCATCCTCGATTTCGGCTCTCAAGTCACCCAACTCATCGCCCGCCGCGTGCGCGAAGCGCATGTGTTTTGTGAAGTTCATCCTTGTGACGTGACCAGCGACTGGGTGCGCGAGTACGCCAAAGATGGCAACCTCAAAGGCATCATCCTCTCAGGTAGCCACGCCAGCGTGTACGAGGTGGACGATCGCGCGCCCGACGCCGTGTTCGAGCTGGGCTTGCCCGTGCTGGGCATTTGCTACGGCATGCAAACCATGGCGACCCAGTTGGGCGGCAAGGTTGAAGCAGGGCATACACGCGAGTTTGGTTACGCCGAAGTGCGTGCGCATGGTCATACCGAATTGCTCAAAGGCATTGAAGACTTCAGCACCGCTGAAGGCCACGGCATGTTGAAAGTGTGGATGAGCCATGGTGATAAGGTGACCCAGCTGCCAGAGGGCTTCAAAGTCATGGCTTCAACACCTGCTTGCCCCATCGCCGGTATGGCGGACGAGGTGCGCAAGTTTTACGCTGTGCAGTTCCACCCCGAAGTCACACACACGGTACAGGGCCAAGCCTTGTTGAACCGCTTTGTGCTAGATATTTGCGGTACGCGCCCCGATTGGATCATGGGCGACTACATCGAAGAAGCAGTGGCCGCCATTCGCCAACAAGTAGGTGACGAAGAAGTCATTTTGGGGCTCTCTGGTGGTGTGGATTCGTCGGTGGCTGCAGCCCTGATTCATCGCGCCATTGGCGACAAACTCACTTGCGTGTTTGTGGACCACGGTTTGTTGCGCCTGAATGAAGGTGACATGGTGATGGACATGTTTGTGGGCAAGCTGCACGCCCACGTGATTCGCGTGGACGCGAGCGACTTGTTCTTGGGTAAATTGGCCGGTGTGAGCGAGCCTGAGCAAAAACGCAAAATCATTGGTGGCTTGTTTGTGGATGTGTTCAAGTCCGAAGCTGCCAAACTCAAAGCGGGCGATGGTGGGCACAAAGGCGCCACTTTCTTGGCGCAAGGCACGATTTATCCCGATGTCATCGAGAGCGGCGGTGCGAAGAGCAAAAAGGCTGTCACCATCAAGAGCCACCACAACGTAGGCGGCTTGCCCGAGCAATTGGGCTTGAAGCTGTTGGAGCCTTTACGCGAATTGTTCAAAGACGAAGTGCGCGAGTTGGGCGTGGCGCTAGGGCTGCCTCGCGAGATGGTGTATCGCCATCCCTTCCCAGGCCCCGGCTTGGGCGTGCGCATTTTGGGTGAAGTCAAAAAAGAATATGCCGACTTGCTGCGCCGAGCAGACGCCATCTTCATCGAAGAGTTGCGCAACTGCAAAGACGAAGCCACCGGCAAATCGTGGTACGACCTCACCAGCCAAGCCTTTACCGTGTTCTTGCCCGTCAAGAGCGTGGG